>Ga0207985_1000013_pt1 | contig 49540 bp, 27 predicted proteins | sample ETNtaG_3_FD_185761 | JGI IMG/M metagenome (GOLD analysis project Ga0207985, IMG submission 185761) | Marine microbial and viral communities from oxygen minimum zone, Eastern Pacific Ocean - ETNP201302SV84 (SPAdes) (version 2) | ecosystem: Environmental > Aquatic > Marine > Unclassified ...
TACCGTACCCGCTGGAAAAATCAAGGTTACCGCATTCTTCGGAGAGCCCAACCTAGAACAGGCCAGATCAACAATGATGACAGGTACTTACAGTATGACTGAGATCCTCACAGAGGAGAACGAAGATTCCAGGGAGCTAAACCCTGTAACAGGAATTCTGGGCAATGTCTCAGGATCCACTTGGTTAACAGAGGAGATCGTGAATATTTCAGCATTTGACGGCCATTCCAACGGCGAGGAAGTAATCGAAATATCGCTATCTGTTGAGCCCGCGCAAGCTTCTGGGCAATTAGTCTGGGCATCTGTAGAAGAGTACGATGGAACTGCTATCATCGGATCCACTGTAGAACTCGTGCCACGGTGGGACGGGATTGATATGTCCCCCTACTACTCCAACACTTCTGATGGCGAAGTATCGGGAGAGGATCTCTCATTCAATGGAATCGGGGAAGTCAAATTCACTGGAGAGGGTACTGTCCAGACAACTTCGATATCGATTATCACAGATTTCACTGGAAACTACACGCAAGAGATCAAGCATAATCACACTCTTGTCGGAGAGGGTCTATTCGAAGGGCGTGGTTCTCTCAGCGGTACGATTAACTTCAACACAGACGAAGATCCGCAAATTGGAGACTGCGGGGATAACGATACAATGCCTGAAAACCTCTCGTTCTGCGAGCTATCTTCAGGTGACCTATTGATCGATGGCTCAGTAAATGCCACTGGAAGGTTCACCTCTAATGGGTCCACAGAATTTACCCAGAGACTCAGCCACTCCTCACTGGTGGGCTCAGGAATCTTTGAGACTGACACCTCCGAGGAATTAGATCACTATGGGACAATAAACGGCACTGGAAAATTCTCCGGAGATGGAATATTCAGTGGACCTATGGTTCAAGCAGGAACATTCCACCTTAGAAACATGATTCCCGGAATTTACTCAGTGACGGCTATTCTCGATGATGGGACCAGAGTTGAGCTAGATGACTCATTCACCGTCCCATCTGCAATCAACCAAGTACAGAAGATTGACATCCAAGGCAGTTTGATCAGTGGAAAGCTAATCGACTCGTCAGGTGAGGTAGTTGACGGCTATGCTGCCTTACTGGATGACTCTTCAGAGTTTGAGGACGCAACAGTCGACTGCGCTGACTCGGGGCACGCACCATGCAGGATGTATCCGGATGAAATGGGAGACTATGGAGTCGGCCCCCTCCCTCCCGGAAACTATTCAGTAGCAATTGATTTTGACCAAGATGGATTCTTCGAGATAATTGAAGACTTCCCATTCGATTCTGAGATTTATGCAAGTGTATTGGTCTCTTCTCCTATCCCGGAGACGTTCGATCTCAGTTTTGAGATGATTGATGAAGGTTCGAACGTTCCCGACCTGAACGTCTCACTTTCCAAGCCAGACGGAGAGTCTATTCCCGTGAGCGCAATTTACTCTGCAGAAGACGGAGAATACCAAATCGAGCTTACACCAGGCGAATGGATAGTGGAATATGCTCTGTCTGACTCCAAGCAGGTCTGGGAAGAATTCGAAGTTTCGTCTGATATGAGTATGCAATTTGAATTCGTTACCAGTGTTGAGGTTACAGGGACCGTATATTATGAAGAAAACACTTCAGCTTCGTTCAATCCAGATGATGGAAAGGTCATTGGGGCTGATACCGTTATCAACTTCGTATGGGAAGGATTCTCTACAACTGCCATGACAAATGAATCAGGACAGTTTACTGTAACTCTCCCTGAAGGAGCAATAGTTGACGCTACTGTCGAGGGACTGATAGCTGGATTGGTTAACGGCACCAAGTTCACTGTCTCGACTGGAATGGAGGATGTTGTAATGGTAGCCACTCCAGGAACGAGTGTTTTCGGCCTAGTCAGTGTCTCTAGGGCAAATAACTTCTACTCCTCTGATTTCATTGGTTGGCAGCAGCTAACTGTAACAGCTCAGAACGAAAACTATGACGTAACGTGGAGAAAACCAGTTGATAATCTCGGGAAGTTCCAGATGATTCTCCCTGACGGGGAATGGACTTTCGAGATAGTTGAAACAAATATCCCCTACTCTCCAGTGACCAAATCCATAGATTCCGAGAACTTCTCTGTAGAGATGATACTATCTCCTCCCAATGGGACACTTTCCCTTGATATGTTCATGGACAATTCAGGAGATCTAAACTCCTCAAATGGTACACCTGTATCATATGACTTCGAGATCGCACCGTCATCTCAGGCAGGCATGGGGAAGAAAGTAACCTATGACGGATCAGAGTGGGTTAGCGAGGGATTAGCCCAAGTCTCTCTCGAACCAGGATCTTACAGCGTGATAATATCCATTTCGGATGCTACAGAAGGCGATCTATTCGGAACCATGCTGTCCTCGCAAGTCTTACCATTCGATATCCCTCTCCAGGGAGGATCGGTAGATAGGATCGCCGCATTCTTGCCTGAGTGGAGAGTTAGTGTCTCACTCACAAATCAGTTCGGAGGAGTCCTCTCTGATCAGAATTTCAAACTAATCAACGCCGAAACAGGCTGGACTCAGACTCACATAACAGACTCCAACGGAAGCTGGTCGGATCACATCATTCAGGGCGATTGGATATTGAGCGTGGAATCTCTCATTAACAGCGAGGGTGCTACGGAAACACTCAGGGCGCATATCGTATCATCGCCAGAAACCGCATCTACAGATCTCTCACTTTCGACGATTGAGGCCGCATCGGTTTCAATTAGCCTGAAAGATACTTCAGGGGCACCACTTGAAGCAAAGCGAGTTGTTGCGTCATCAGGCGAGGGACTGGGAGAAGTCGACCTAACTCCAACGGACTCATCCGGAGTTTCCGAAGTACAGTTATTCCCTGGAAATTGGACCCTATCTATGGAAAACGAGGAAGACGGGATAAAGTGGATTTTAGAGTCTATTGATGTAATACTTTCATCCGGAGATAACGGGCAATTGAACTTTACAGCTGATAGACTCTCGGAAGTCAGTGGTAATGTCTTTTGGGACCTGAACGATAACGGCGTTTACAATATCGGAGAAGGAATCAACAATGCTACCCTCACTGTCCATCCTGGAACTTGCGACGAAAATTCATCGAGTGATTCTACAGTTATTCATTACACAGACAGCTCCGGAGCGTGGTCATCATTCGAGGCTGTAGGTGGCGATTATTGCCTAGAGGTAACAGCAGAAGGATTCTCTGACACTTCCCAAGATATCGAGCTAGGGAATACTTCCTTGGAAATAGACTCGATGATGATGGCTGAATTAGTTCAGGTAGGCGGTCAAATTTCGTACATAGACGCGGATCAATTCTCATCAGTTTCAGACACATTACTGCTGGAGTTAATACCGACTTCTGATTATGTCAGAGATACAATCTCTCCAGAAAAGACAATATTGGCTGGAGAGTGGAATGGAAACTGGACTGCCTCAGTCGAACCAGGCGAATGGATCATTAGGGCGTCCTCAGAAGAATTGGGCTTAGTGGCCATGTCCATGGTCAATGCCGAAGTTGTAGATGGAGGTTACTCAGACATGGATCTTTCTACGGGTGGATGGGCGCTTATTGAGACGCAATGGTTCGATTATGAGGGCATGTCCATGACTCTGGCAGACATAGATAAACCCGAATTAAAAATCAACCTGGGAGCTGGTGTTTCTTGGATAGCAGATCTTGATGAAGAGGGATCGATTAGGGTACTTCTCCCTAGTGGTATTATCGATGTCTCAAGTGAGTTCACGACCCTGCAGAGAGGATTGAATATGACTTATTCCGGAGGTCAGGCAATAGGAGTAGAAGCAAATCAGGAAACTCCGGCCATAACAGTCTCTCATTCTAGGATACCATTCCGAGATCTTTCGTTGAACGTGATAGCGGGAGTAGGGGGAGATGTAAGCTATGACGGTGGAATTTCAGATCTTCTTGTAACCGACAACGAATCGGCGGGATTCAATCCTGTGGAGTTTACTATCTCTGCTGACTATCTTGGCCATGAGCCTCTAGATACATTCTCTTCTCAGGCCACAGTACCGGGTACTGATGGTTCAGAATGGCAGGTCGAGTTCCATAACGGATCAGGAGTGTGGGACACCTCGATGTCCTTTGACTTGGGATTGGATAATTCTGTTAGTACCTCTGACATTCACGTCAAAGTTACACCTCCAAACCAATCAGTCGCACATTCGCTTGCGGAGGGACATTCAATTACCCTAAACTTCTTCACATCAGGCGGGTACTCTGAAGAGATCAACGTGAAGGTCAGGGTACCACAAATCCATGATTTCTCAGTGGCCACATTAGAACCACTATACGGAGCATCTCCGGGCGAGGAAATACAGATACCCATGCAAATCAGAAATGATGGAAATGGGGATGACAGATATGAGTTTGATTTCGACGACTCAGAGTTACCCGATGGGTGGGAGAGGACCGGGTCTACTTCTCACACAGTGCCTCCATTCACTACCACTACTCATAGTATTAATGTGGTCGCACCAGATAATGCAACAGGGGAATATACGATTTATGCTACAGTCACAGACAAAGCAGGAAACTCTTATCCAGAGATAGAAATCAATGTTGCCATATCAAATCCAGTAATATCGATCACTTCTCAGCAACTTCTCTCGGGAGGGGACAACGCAGTTTCCAACAGGGTCAACTCCTGGGTCGTCACTGTTGCCAACGATGGACTCGTCGATGCGGAGGATGTTGAGCTAAATGTCATACTCTGCAATGACTTGACTTGCCAAAGCAAGGTTATAATGGATACCGAGTTAGGTGATGTTCCAGCCAACTCCGTAGTGAACTTCGACATAACACTAGACCTAGACGGGATCGATCCTGGAAACTACTATCTAAACTTGGAGATCAATGAATCTTCGGTAGACGGAGAAGTGGTCCCATTCGTTCCTGAACAAGGGGGAAGCGTTAATCTGGTAGTTTCATCACCTGCAGTGGAGTCTGACTCTAGTTGGATTGGTTATATCCTAGGGGCGCTAATCATTGCCGCACTAGCAATGCTAACAAGACCCCGCTCAAGAAGGCCAAACGCTCCATTCTGAACACACTGGTATTTATGCGGTAGTTCCACGGGAATAAATAGAATGCCTGCCCTAGATAGACTGGAGCTTATGCCTGAGCCGGAGGATCCTAGGCTGCTCACCACCGTGGACCCCAGAGCACCAGGATATCCAGGTTCTGCCTATGGATTGTCCGACGAAGAGGCCAGAAGACTTCGCTGGCCCCTGGATCCACTAAAGGAGGCCTTGTGGCCCTGGGGAGCAGTATTCTTCTCCTTGGGAACCGTCGCGCTTCTACTAGCATGGCCTTTTGTTGATTCCTACCTGACCCCACTCCTCCCAGATTCCGAGTGGGCATATGAGACCACGGGGATAAGGGAGCTTCAGGATGGGGGTCTGTCTGGGGAAGGGATATCAGTCTGTATCGTAGACACGGGCATGGATATCCGCCATCCAGATCTATCAGAAATAAATTTGGCAGGTTTCAGAGATTTCTTTGATGAGGGTAACCAGGAGGTTAAAGACGTAGGATCTGAATATCATGGTACTATGATGACAGGTATTTTAGCTTCCAACGGTACCTTCCTAGGGGCAGCTCCCGGAGCCTCTATTTCCATTGCATTGGCCCTTGGCCCGGAAGGGTCTTCCGGCCAACAGGATAGGGTCTCGTTAGCAATTAGGTGGTGTAGAATTACTCAAGAAGCAGATATAATCAGTCTCAGCCTTGGCTCCGATCCAGGGGAAGGAATGGGTATCGAAACCGAGACAGTAACTGCAGTTCAAGAGGCACTAGAGGAAGGAATTTTCGTCATAGCAGCTGCTGGAAATACGGGTCCAGAATCTTCTGATGTATCCGTTCCGGCAAATATCCAGGGCGTAATCGCCGTGGGCGCTTACAGAAGTTCAGGGGCCATATGGGGAGATAGTGCCTCGGGCTCCAATATCGACCCATACAGTGGACAGCCAAGAGAGTACCCTCACCAGAAGCCAGAAATTATAGCTCCCGGAGTGAATATATTTTCCACAGCTTCCACAGAACTTGATCCGCCCTACGCATATTCATCTGGTACAAGCGACTCCACCGTCTTTGTAACTGGGGCTCTGGCGCTTATTTTGGAGGAATATATGGATGATATAGCTGGGGAAGACGGAAAAATTGACTTTGAAGAGATGAGCATGGTAAAGAGAGCGCTAGCTAACTCAGCAAACCAAGACCCCTCCTCCTCGGGGAACCATAGTTCTAGGTTGGGATATGGTTCTTTGAATTCAGTTGAATGGGCTAACCAACTCTCCTTTGAGCTGAATATCGGTGTTCAGTAATGGACCTTATACACCATTGAGTGATGATGGATTATGATGGCCTGACAATCTTGTTTCCTCTAACATTATATCCGCTCCCGATGCCCCATGCCTGTGGCCCGCAGAGGTAGATTGAGCTCGACTATTCTAGTAATGCTGATGCTAACCAGCGTTTTCATCGCACTGGTTGGCCCCGCGTCTCCCGTTGCAGCCTCAAATGAGACCACTTCGGGAACAATAACCGGAACCGAGTATTGGCAGGGAAATCACGTACTCACGGGGGACGTGGTAATCTCCTCTGGTGCCAAATTGGTCATCCAGCCCAACACCAATGTTATTTTTCCCAACGGTACGCATCTGGACGCTAGAGGGAGCCTGTGCATTGGCTTGTCCTCATGTGGGGCCAGCGGAAATGCAAATTCTGCGACCAAAGTAACATTTAGTTGGGAGGAGCCTGAGAATTCCAGCGCTGAAGGAGAGTGTAACGGAATTTCGCAGGGTCAATTTGAGATTACGATTACCGACCCTTCCTGCTACGAGGGTCTCATTATCAGAGACTCAATAGACCTGTCACAATCTGGAATTAGACACACCACTCTAGACGGTGCATGGGGAATTCCACACTTTGTAGACAACCAAAATGGATTCAAATATGCCGCTTTGGTTCTGGATGGGGCCAGCCCAACACTAACGGAAATGGAATTTATCGACATAGCTTCAAGCAGTGTGCTAACCACAGGACTTGCTCAACCAGAGTTCATCGGAGGGCAGTATACCGTAGGAAACGACGATGAAAGTGGAGTAGACGGTCCCGCAGTCCAGATCTACAGCTCTGGGACCCCCATCACACCACTAATCATGTCTTCCCCAGATCTAATCGGATCTAATAATGGATGTGGGAACAACGCAGGAGGCAAGCCGACAGTTTGGGTTGAAGACGCGTTCATTGAGATTGATGATGCAGATATAGGAGTTGGAGATTATGGAATCTCACTGAGGTATTCTTCTGGATCAGTCACCAACTCAGAGATTTCAGTCAACTGCAACGGAATTGATATCTACAGTCTAAAGAGTGTGGGACAGATTGACTACTACAACACGATCACAGGTAACGAGATTGTCACCAGTGACAGAACCCCAATCACTGTTTACGGAGGTGCTCATGCTTTCATCAGGGATAACGATCTATCAGGAGCTGGAGGCGGAAGTGGTATTGCTGTGTTCTCCAGCTATGCGGAAATAACAAACAATGACATTGGTCCGATCGGCGGGTGGAACGGACTTTGGATGTACGGATCTTTTGATGTAATCGCTGAAAATAACACAATCTTTGACACCAACAGGGAGGCAATCATCGCTGGGGAATACGGGAGCAACGCTCCCGCTCCGAGCGCATCCAGAGCATTCCTCGCAAACAACAGCATCTCAACTTCTGGTCAAGGAACATGCACCAGTAGTCTCCATTTCGACGGGCAGTTCACGTGTCCAGCAGTGATGGCATATAGGTCTGGACTTACCATGTATGACAATGTAATCAATTCTGGTGGTGAGTCTGATGGAATTAGGTCTATTGGAGCGTTACTCGACATAAGGAGGAATACATGGAACGCGGACGGATCAGGAGCTGTTATCAAACACTACGATTCAGGATATGCAGGGGACCAACAATACGGTTCGCTAGCTTTCTTCTCTGAGAATATCTGGAATGGAGTGGGTACTACCTACAATATCACGAAGAGCTCAGTAACCGTACAATCCGAATCTATCCCCAGTCCTCCTGCGGGACAGTTTCCAGTGATTCTATCATGGCCAGATCAGGAGGCATGGCCCGCCAATGGCTTCCAGAATGGGATAATACCGACAGACGTTCAAGAGTGCTCTAACTGCGATAACCTCACTCCCAGGAATTTCCCACTCGCGCTTTCCATGGACAATAACTCCACAGTGATGACATTTGCCGGTCTGGCTAATCTAGATAGATCATCTATCTCAATCCAAACCCAACCGACTCCCTACGCGGTACAGGTCAGAAGAGCTGAGCTAGTCAAGTTCCAAGCTCTGGTCAACGGAGAGAGGGTACAGGGTGCGAGTATCCTCATCGAGGACGCTCTAGGAAACGACATGTATGACATTGATACCCTTTCTGATGGTTACACTCCATGGTTCGCCCTCCCTTCAGACTTCCACCTTGACTTTAGAGGACTTGGAGGAGGTGACAACCCCGATGGATTTGCAGATGATGAATTCGAGGACTCTTGCTCAGATGGAATAGACAATGACGGAGATCTCGTAATGGACGCGGACGATACAGACTGTAACTACAATGCAGGTACTAGAGAGCTTTCCCTATACCGGTTTACCGCGTACAAGTTTGGATTTGGACTGGATAGCGGACAATTCACATTAGATGACTCTTCATATCAAGGAACTGCGAACTTGGTGAATTTAGCTCCCTCTGTATCCATCACACAAGACCAAGGCCACTCTTTCAGAAAGATAGTGAATATCACCGGTAACGCTCACGATGGAATTCTAGCCTCATTCTACCCAAGTGATGAAATGGCACAGTGGGATCAGAAAGGATTCGTCCATTCAATAGAAGTCAGAGACCCATTCACCAGTGATTGGTCTGATGCACAACTCGCCACCGACTCCTCTGGTTCACAATATGGGGAAGTAACCAGTTCTAACCATCCTTTCAAAGAATGGTACTATGAATTGAATATGTCTCAAATGGCTGAAGGAGACTATGTTTTCCAGTTCCGAGCATTCGACGGAATCGACTACAGCCCCATTTCCACCATCTCTATCAAGCTTAATTCCCAGGCCCCTACAGTATCGGTAAGCTCTCCAAGTCCATTCTCTACTCACTCTGATGACACTGTTACATTCGAAGGTGCTGCCTATGATTACTATGGATGTCCATCACAATGTGGCAAGGATATTGCTGAGATTTATTTCCAAATTGTTGGTCCTAATTTCCAAGTTGTTACTCCTGTCTCTGGAGGTACATCCTGGTCATGGACTTGGGACTTCAGTGGTCAGCCTAGGGTAGTAGCGGACTACACTTTCAAGATATGGGCCTCAGACTCGGACTTCTGCAATGGCGTGATTGATGAATGCGTTCCCGCAGAGCTTACCCTCACCATAGACAATTCAAACAGCGCGCCCTTCATGAGTATCTCCGAACCCAAGGAGTCAGACAGAATGCCCGTTTCAGAGGAGTCAGTTTTCAAGGGGGTAGCCAGGGATAATGACAATGAGGTAACTAGAGTAGATATCGAAGTCCTCGATACAGCAAACGGAATGATCGAAGTTCACTCAGAATCAGTCATTGAATTCGACTCTAACGGTGCATTCAGTTCAACATGGGACTCAAGGTCGTTAAGGCACAATTCGGAATACCAGATTAGGATGAGATCCTATGACGGATTCGACTACTCAGAATGGAAGTCAGTTAATGTAATCGCAGACAATCCTCCAGATGCAGGAAATAGACAACCCGTTTTCGATCAGTCGGGATGGGTAGAATCGGTAACACTATACTGCGAAGAAAACTCACAATCAGCTGACCGATGTACAACTTTCGAAATCAATCTTCTGGATTTCTTCTCAGATCCAGATCCTAATCAAGAGCTCATTCTATCAGTTTATGATGACGAAGAAATAGCCTCAGATGACGAATATCCAGTAGTGATTTCAGTATCTGCAGACGGTGTGGCTAGATATAACCCGACATCGATGGCTTTCTTCGATCCCGAGATATCTGGTTGGTCAATTAACGATGTGGTATTTGTCGCATCAGATCAATTCGGGTCAAAGGCAAACTCAATCCCAATGAGCATCGAAGTCATTGCAATAGACTTCCGTGTCGATGTACCCCCAGAAATAAGGATTTCCGAAGATGAAACTGCTATCTTCTCAGGCATTGGCCTTCCAGGGAGAACTGTTACAGCTACAATCGGAGGAATTCCTGTCAACAATACAGTTGTTTCAGATGATTCAACATGGACTATGGGAATACCAGGATCTCGAATATCAAGCTCTGCTACCCCTCAGTTCATGTACGGAGGCCTCGAATATGACGGTTCTAAGATCACTGTGAGCGACTCAGAATCATCAAGTACCCCATTCCTTGTGATTATCGCAGTTGTTGTAATTCTGGGAATGGCAGGTTTCGCGTACTTCTTCATCGAATTCGAAGACGATACTGAGCCTGAGACAGAGCATAATTACAATAAGAAAGAGAGGCCACATGAAGTCGAAAGCAGGTTTGTCAAGGACGATGACCATCCAGGTTGGCTTTGGGATACAGAAAAGGAAGAATGGGTCGAAGAAAAGTAGCATTTCCTCTGAAGAGCCTCTAAGCTTCCATCACGAACATTATTGAATAGAAGATGTTGCTAAAGTAATTATGTCAGCCACACCCGTGCCCAAGCCTGGTGTCCAAGAGAGGATTCTTCTCCATCTCAGGGACTATGTGGATCATGCAGACAAAGTCGAAGTTCCTTTCGCACTTTCACAGATGGGAATTGCAAATGCAGTTTCCATCGCTAGATCCAATGTCCCTAGGGCTATTTCCGGTCTCAGGGAACAAGGATATCTGATTGAGAAACAAGCGCATGTCACTGGGGTTTCGAGGAAAAGGAAGGCATACTTCCTGACCGACGATGGAGCTAAGCTGGCCGATGACATCTGGTCTAAGGTCGGGATGCAAGTAGTCCGCGTGATTGGAAAGGATGGAAGAGCATCAAATATGGAGCTATCACAGGCTCTAGAGGGTACAGAATTGCCTCTTAGGCACGTTGATGTTATTCGGTATTTGGATGATTCAGGAACCATAGATCTTTCAGTTTTATCTGCTGACTTGATTGAAAGAGACTTATCAAAGCATATTGAGAAACAACTGGTAACCTCACTAAGTGATCTTCCAAGAACCAGGAGATTCTACGGGAGAGAGATGGAACTAGAAAATATGGTTAATCTCTTGGAGCATCAGTCAGGGTCAATACTTGTTCCCGGAATAGCAGGCATAGGTAAAACCGCACTTTCAGCCAAGCTAATTGAGAGCTTTACACACAGGAGAAATCTTCTTTATCACAGATGTCAAGATTGGGAAGGTGCGAGGGCATTCTTAGAGGCTGTTTCAGAATGGCTATCTGCAATGGGGAGCGATGATCTATCTGACTACCTTGCATCAACTCCCGTTCCTCAGCCTCAAATGGCAGTCAATCTAATCTCCGAAGGGCTTGAGTCTTCACCGTCCCTAATTGTAATAGATGACCTCCACAAGGTTGGCGATGAGACACTAATTTCAGTACTTAGATCACTTTCATTGAAGATACCAGAGCTAGATAATGTAGGACTGGTAATGTTCTCCAGATCATTCAGGATGGTAGTTCCAGAATCTGACTCTTCGGGGAGAATAGTGACTCTGGTAATGCCACTCGATGGGCTCGATCAGGAAGCAAGTAGGAAAATACTGACTACAATGCAGGATATTGAGATGCCTCAATTCCTCCATATTCATAGCTTATCTAGAGGTCATCCACTAGTACTCGAGCTCATAAATAGAGGAAGTGTAGGGGGCACATTCCACGAAACTTTGGAGGCATTCGTAGAGAAGGAAATTTTCAGTAGACTTTCCGGCGCTGAAAAGAGATTATTGGGAGCTATAGCGGTATTCAGAGAACCTATGCCCCTCGAAGCAATATCTGCAATCGATATGGAAACGGATCTTTTGGATGATCTAGTTGAAAAGGGCTTAGCCAGGCAAGCAGACAGCGAAAACTATGATGTTCACGATTTAGTCAGGGAGTTCCTCACTAGATCTATGGAAGACTCACTAAAGCAATCGTTACATGCCAATGCAGTTGAATGGTACAGAACTAGGAAGGACGATCCATCAGAAAGTATAGAGCATATTCACCACCTTCATGAATCGGGCGATATTGAAGGTCTGGCCTCGGCATTATCTGAGGAAGGCCACAAGCTAGTCAAAGCCGGGCACATCGAACTGCTCGGTATTCTCAGGGTCCTCGAGGCTAGGCTATTCGGTCCCAGAACCAGATTTGTAATACATGAACTCACAGGAGACATACTTTCTGTCCAAGGAAAGTGGGATGAGGCCGAGGAACAATACGACATGGCTCTGCCCATAGCCGTTAAACACAAACTAACTACCCCTCTTGCAAGAATTTACTCATCCAGGGCAGATTTAGCTGTTAAGAAGGGAGAAATGGATACTGCACTCTCCCTGCACAAGAAAGCCCTGGAGATGCAAATTAAACTTAGAGATGCACAAGGCGCGGCGAGATCTTACAACAATATGGGATATATCTTTAGACGTCAGCGAGATAACAAAAGAGCATTAGAAGTCTATGGAAATGTGGAGGAACTATTGGATTCCGAGGAATCATCCGACCTAACAGAGGCAAGAATCAGACTGGCTTCGGCCTTTCTCGAGATGGGTGAGATGGATAGGGCACGTGACCATGCCATGAAAGCTCACGATGAAACGGCGCAGAACAACCAAGAAAAGCTACATGCTAGGTCAAGGGCTGTCCTGGGCAGATACTACGCAAGAATAAAAGATAATGATTTGGCCATGCATCATTACTCCGGAGCTCTAGAAATATTATCAGATCAATCAGACCCGAGAAGCGCGGTCGAAGTAGAGATGCTACTCGGACAAGTACTGAGCGATGCAGGTAGTTCAGATGAAGCTGCACAGCACTATCTGGACGCTTTATCCATCGCAGAGGCAAACGACTTCAGGATGATGCAAGGAGAGATTCTCTCCAGACTAGGGGAAGTGGAGAGTAACAGATCACAGAGGATGGACTACCTACAGAGGTCCCTTGTAGTTTTCAGAGAGCTCGGTGCGGTCGATAGGATGAGGGATGTTCAGAACTCTGTCCATAGGGTAGTAATGGGACATTAGTTCAGGCTGATATCTTCTCTGAATCTATTTGACCGATCCAATTACTAAACTCCGGGCCATCTTGTTTAGATATTGATAAGCTTCCATTGAAATTATCACAGATCTCCATCAGAACCTCGCTCTCTGCGATATGAGGTAGATTGTTACTCTCAGAAAGATGGCACAATACTATACTACTCAGCTTTGGATGGACAATCTTGCTAAGTGCTGAAGCGGTCTGGGAATTGGAAAGGTGCCCTCCCCTGCCTGATATCCTCCTTTTCAGGGCGTCTGGATAGTTCCCCCTCATTAGGCGATTGTGATCGTAGTTGGACTCAATGGAAATATGGTCACACTTCCTAAGATGAGAGGACAGCTCAGCGGTGACCTCACCAAGATCAGTAACTATGGCTGCCCTTCTACCTTTGTCATCACAAGCTATCACTGCTACGTTATCAGCATCATCATGAGGTACTGGAATAGTCAGCAAACTAATGTCAACACCAGCATCAATTCTTTCTAGTTCAGAGAATACCAGGAGATCCTCCCTGTCCTCCCATTGCATTCTTTTTGCAGTCTCTGCATTACTGATTAGCCGTGCTCCCCACCTCTTTGCAGCTCTCTTGGCAGATTTAGAATGGTCAGAGTGATGATGAGTCACAATTATTGAATCTATATCTGTTGGGTTTATCGATAATTTATCCAATCTAGACTCTATCTTCTTTAGTGAGAACCCACAATCTACCAGAACATTAGATTCGCCTGTAGACAAGAGAACAGAATTTCCCCTGCTCCCACTTCCTAGGTGAGTAATCTTCATCGCAACGGCTCCGAGCTAACGGGGACGACGACGACCTTTGAACAAATCCTATGATAATTAATCTCCAAGCTCATTTAATGATTAATCGACCCTTTAGGAACCATATATTTTGAATCAATGTCCGAACGACGCTCCATCACCATCATAAGTCAACCGAGGACGTTGAAGGCTACCTAGTTGGGGCTTTAACATGAGGAGGAAGCAGACGGCGGCATTTATTGTACTACTTTTGCTAAGTAGTCTCGCTTTTGTTTCTCAAACTAGGCCACAGTCTCCGGTCGACTCCACAAATCCTACTGATGCTCAAGGAGGGGCTCCTCCAGCTACCGATGCAGACGAAGATAGAATTCCCGATCAATATGAGGCAATATACGGGGAGGACATAGTTATTGACACTCCCGAAGGGGACTTCATGGTGCTTGGTTTGGATATGAACAACGGTACTGACAATATGTCTGATCATGATAGAGACGGGGCTGTGGCCCTGTTGGAGTACTGCTGGCCGTATACTCTCGACAAATGCTTTACCGACAGACTTTCCTTAACAGGCAAGCCTCCCGAATTGACAGAATCAGGAAACAGGGAGTATCTGGACCCAACCTCGTCAGATACAGATGGAGACGGACTCCCAGATGGATACGAGATACACATGTGCACTGAAGGAGGACTGGGTTATCTCAACGCGACTAATGCATGGACCTGCCTCTGGTTCGATCCACTAGACCCATCTGATAGTACAGAAGATATTGACAGGTGTGAAGACTTTAGTTTTGGCTGCGGAGACGGTTTTGATGTCAACAGGGATGGTCATATCGATGTTACCGAGAGATATTCAAACTCAGAAGAATACTCTTTCGGAACCCCGGAAAACTGGGTCACAGAGAGAGACGGGCTTTGGTGCTCAGGGACAATTCCAGGAATGAGTGAAAATGCCTGTCAGGAATCAATAGTAAGGCCGACTGGGGACGATGGGTGGCTGGGTACCGATCCCACACGCTCAGATTCTGATTACTACTCCTGGTCTGACTTGTTGGCAACCGGACTTGTCATTCCAGGAGATGGAATTCCAGATGGATGGGAAGCACACTACGGACTCGACCCTAGGAACGCTAGTGATGCAATATTGGACTCTGATAGCGATGGCTGGGATGCGGATAGGGACGGTTACGTAATCCCCGATACTTCCACCTCTACCGCCGCATGGGGGGAAGCCTTCAGTAATTACGAAGAGTACATGGTTTACTATGACGATGGATCTTGGGTAAAACCAGGTATCAGAGGTACTGGAGTGACCAGTCACGATGGAACCGTACTTACTTTTGACCAATCTACGCAGACCCAATTAGTTGATGCGGCAATACACACCATGATCAAAGACGACGATCAGCGGAGAATAATTGTCGGGTCCAAGTATGGAGTAACTACACTAGATCCATTCGGCGAGATATCCTCTCTTCACAGTCTTCGCCCTGGCGTAGAGATGACCTCGATGGTCAGGTGGTCCCCCGGTGGGAACTCAGACTTCTTAGTTATTGGAACGAATCTAGGGGTTCATTGCGTCTCAATGGAAAACGGCCTTCCAATAATGTCATCTCTTTCTGAATCTGAAATAGGCCACGTGGTATCAATGATGAAACTTGATACAGGTAGCGATAATCTGGACCTAATGGTTTTCGGGCGTCAGAAGGCATGGACAGTAAGCGTATCCGATGATGGCTCTGGAGGAGACTGTTGGAGCGGGGGAAGATCCGTAAGTGTCGGACAAGAAATCCTCAGCTCCCCATTGACTGAGGCTCTCTCCGACTCGGAGGTATCTGCCAATGATGCTATCCAAGTCCCGATACAAGGCAGGGGCCCTCTGCTGATGGTAGCCACTAATTCAGGACTGATTGCATGGAACACTACGGACGGAATTACTTCTGCGGGAGATCCATGGTGGGTTTTCGATATCGAAGATGCAGAGACATTCGTTAGAATGGCCGATCTATTGAACGAATCCAAATCCGCGGTCGTCAATGTTTTGGAGCCCGCGGGACCTATTCTGGATAATGGGGATCTAGACGAAGTTACGGGAGTATGGATGGGAACAGCAGGAGGGCTACACCTGATTGACCTATCTATATTCATGCAGATGCCAAGATCCTCGATAAGTAACGATAGGATGTTCAATTCAGAACGTTGGACTGAGGGTGCGAATGATATCAGATCGGTTATGGCAATCGAGGGAATGGTTGTTCTAGGCTCAAGGGACGGAACATGGTGCCTTGAAGGAGGACATACAGGCGTCCTTGGCCCCTACATCAATCAAACAAGAATGCCAGGACTGGTCACCAACCTAATCTCAATGGAAAACGAAAATGAAGAATGGATTTTCTCAGGGTCCTCGCCTGGCAGATTCATGAACATCATGCCGATAGACCCGTTATCGGACGACTCGGATTTTGATGGAATGCCCGACGGTTGGGAATATGTTCATGGTCTAGATCCAACGGATCCATTTGATAGGGAGAGGGATGCTGATGCTGATGGAGTCAGCTTCCCTTTGATCGATGGGACCATATTTATCCGTGAGTGGAGTAATTTGGAGGAATTCAGATACGTAAACACTTCACAATTCGGTACAAATGGTACTGATCCAAGAAACATTGATTCTGATGGAGACGGGCTCACTGACGGAGAAGAGTACTGGGGTTGGTTTTTGGAGTCAACCTCATTTTCTTGCCATTATCTGAATGATGACTATGTTTGTGACGACTCATCATCACAATCGGAGACCGTCCACCTCGAAGGATGGCTCGGTTCAGGCGCAGGGGGGGGTACAGACGGTCCAACAGACCCCACCAATCCAGATACAGACGGAGACGGAATGCCTGATGGCTGGGAGATTGAGAACAGGAGATGGATTGGAGATATTTACACTGGAGGAAATCTCTGGACACTAGACCCAAGAGATCCAAACGATGCAGAAGAAGATGCAGATGGAGATGGACTGTCAAATCTATGTGAGTACAAGTGGGGGGAGATAATTGATGACGTAATCAGAGATGGACTTCCATCCCATGGGGAGTCAAATGAGTCGGCACTATCATGGATGCCTACAGATCCTAACAACGCAGACTCTGATGGAGACACACTTCCCGATGGCTGGGAGGCGAGATATACTTGTTCTTGGAATAAGGACAACAAGGGAATCAATCCACTGAATGGTTCAGACGCACTCAACAATCCAGACGGTGATGGTTATGATATCAATATGGATGGCGTACTGTCAATGGATGAACAACTGGTAAATTGGCTCGAGTACCATTTGAAAGATCAGATAATATACTCGGATTCCACAGAGTCAGGAATGGATTTCCCCAACGGATTCGTCACAAACCTATCACACTCTTCATGGCAAGGACTCGCTCCAGGCTCCTTTGGCGAGTACACCAGTACTGCATACCTCAGCTTAGTTAATGGAACTACTGTGGAAGATGTCGGTTCTGGAAATCCACTTTCTTCCGACTCAGACAGAGATGGAATGCCAGATGGTTGGGAATACTATCATTCACGATGGAGTTTGTTTGATGAGAAATGGACTCTGAATCCAGTAGATGAAAGGGACCAAGATGGCGACCCCGATGGAGATGGAATGAATAACTGGGAAGAATACAACTCAATAGATGGAAATCTCAGTGAGACGGACTCTCTTGTCACATCACCTCAATTCTACTTACTGAGCGTAGGAGGAGAGCTACTTCCTACTCCATGGCTTTCTGCAGAATCAACATACTCTTTCGGATACTTCCTGTCCGACGATCAGAAGAATCTAACCGGACTAACAGCTGATCCAAATAATCCCGATACAGACGGAGATGGTCTTTTAGATGGAATCGAATTAATTTTTACAAGATGGAACTCAACTGATTCTGTATGGACATTAAATCCCCTTGTGTCTGGTGACGGATATTATGATTCGGACTTAGATGGAATCACCGATCAAGTCGAACTGAATCTTACAAACAATAATCCTGCTAACGGGGGCCTCTCCCCTCCAGATGCCCCCAGGATGTGGGAAGAGGCTGACTCGATAGATCCATCCGAGGCTAATAATAGAGTATTCAGGATCTTGTTTGGAAAGGAAGGAAAGGCTCAATTAGCCATGGAGCAATACCAAGATTGGCTGTCAGGTAGTCCAGCAAAACCACTCTTATCTTCTCTTCTAGGAATATCAGATCCAAATGACGTGGATACTGACAGAGACGGGATGAGTGATGGGTATGAGTATTGGTTCACACAGTGGAATCTGGAGCAGAATATATGGGAGATGAATCCCTTAACAGGATCTGATGTTTCTAGGGATTCGGACGATGACTCCTACGACTGTGATGGGAATGGTCAGATTTCAGACTCGGAGTCATTTGATAACTTAGCAGAATATGAGTCTAGAATTTATGGAAAAAAGATAGCCGTGGATACAATCCCAAATGAGACCGGTCTGGTTTCATATGGTGCTGATGCAATTAATGCATTTACCGGAGAGGAGGGAATGTCACATGATGCCGCGTTTGGCCAGCTTTATGACATGTTCAGAAGCAAAAGTCTGGAATCCTCAGATAGAATGGGGCTAATCAACTCTTTACATCCGGACAATTTCAATATCAGCCTAGCCGGAGTTAGCGATCCCACGGATGATGATTCAGATCTTGACGGGATGCCCGATGGTTGGGAATTTTGCTATTCGGTATACGGAGAATTCCTGCCTGTTAATGACTTCAGGTGGTCTCTAAATCCAATAAATCCATTGGACGTAAACTATGATCCCGACTCTGACGGATGGTTCGATAGGGAAATCACTGACGTTCCCGCGCCTCAAGGAACATGGGAGTCAAGACAGTTCTCAGAGTATGAACCGGGAGGACAGATTCCCCAAGGAGCACAGTCCTTGTTGTTCTCTAATTTGATGGAGTACAACAATGGTACACACCCATTGGATGATGACAGCGATGACGATTCCAGCGTGATGAAGCCTGTTTTCACTAATGGTGTAGTCACGTCTTATGTCAAGGACTCCAATCTATCTGATGGAAGAGAGGTGTTCAAGTATGGAACGAACCCATTGGACAACGATACCGATGGAGATATGATGCCAGACTTTTACGAGTATTACAGAGGTTGGAACGAGACGAATGATAACTGGTCTTCCTGGTTGCAAATTTCAGTTCTTTGGCATCAAGTTACTTCTGTGGTTTGGAAACCAGTACAGGTTTCTAACGGATTGATAACTAGGCCAGTTCTAGAATGGGCTTGGTTCACTCATGATCCGACAGATCCCTCCGATGCCGGTCAAGATGCAGATAATGATGGTGCTTGGGACTGCTCTGGGGGGAGTTGTATTTACCAGCCCTACAACAACTTCCAAGAGTACTTCGGAGTAGTCAATGCTTCGATGTCCTCTCCTTCTCTGGTCAGATCATCGAATCTTGTTGACTGTTCTGGAGAGCCAGTATCTGAGTGGTGGCAACTAAGGGAGAGCCTCTTAGGGACCTGCTCTGGGAGCTCGTCCATATCAACTAATTATTTCAGGATGAATAAAATCAATGATAATGATAGACTTTATGCATTGGTAATTAACGACTACGACATGGACTATGAGGACGTTGATAGTAGTAATGATTTAACTTCGCTCAACGGCGAGTGGACTGATACATTCAACAGGATTGCAGGAGACCAGTATCATCTTCCAAATATTTTCCTTGGAGAGTACGTGTATGGTTGGTGGATACTCGATATCGATGGCGATCAGATTGCAGACGGTACAGACCCTACCAATTGGGATACAGATGGAGATTGGCTAAACGATCATTTTGAGATTGAGGATGATTTACTAGATGGGATAAGGGGCAATAGTGGTTCGCCGATAAGGTACGATGACAGGTCAACCTAGTACTCTCAAAAAATAACCCTGGGAATAGTTATGGACGAACAAGGCGGACAAATACCGAGCATATCCTCAGCTACGGAGGAAAAGCTTCTATTCCTTCAGGAGAATATGGTCAACTTCATCAATCAATACGGCCTTCCTGTGATAGAAGTGTCATTGGTAATTTCAAAATATATCCGTATTATAGTAAAAAAGCTCGAAGATAAGGCATTGAATAGTGATGAGGAGCTTCCCAAGGGCCTACTCTTTCCCAAGCCAGTAGAGTCCTCTGGTGAAGATCCAGTCATGGACTCATTCCCCTTGGAGAGGATACTGGAATCCGTGGATCAGGATAGAATGGATATTCTCGACACAATCATTCGAACCATATTGAATGAGACGGAGTTGCCTTTCATTCCAGCACTAGCTGTCCTCAGAGATTGGGAGCATATTATCAGGACACAACTTGCAAAGTCAACTAGCCCAGGACATCTTTTCAGCCCACTTAAACTCCCTGATGATTTCTGACTATCTGGTCCTGGCGACAATGCCACTAGATACCCACCATGCGTCAAATATGGACCAAACGAATAGAACTGGCCAGAGGAAGATAGACAAAATTAACGGAAACTGTATTACGAACCAACCTGCAGATTTTCTATGCTGACGATTAAAGTGCTGTCCAAGGAATAGAAAAGGAACTAGAGAAAGCAAAACTGCAACCAATGGCCTTAACGCGCCCCAAGGGCCAACTCCTCCACTCAACTCCTTCCAGATGACACCAATTACGCCAATTGCAGTAACCTCATCCTCCTCCTCCTCAGCAGGGAGAATCACCACGTACTCGTTTTCCATCATACCCTGGAAGATGTCGATATCAATGAATGTGACTGCTAATAGACCCAAAAAGACAACCGTTGAGCCCCTCTCGCATGCTCCATGGAAGAAAAGAGGATCCTACTCACTGGCTTCGAACCATTCTCGGACCTAGATATCAATGAGTCCTCAGAGGTTGTAAAGTTAATTTCAAATTCGGGGCTACAAGATGTTGAAATTATCCCTAGTATCCTATCTGTAGATGAAGAAGGTACTGAATCCTCATTGCATATTCTCAAGGCCATGGAATTCGACGCAGTAATTCATTTAGGCCTATCCAGAGATTCTGAGAAGATACTGTTTGAAAGATTTGCAACTAACTTAATTTCAATGGAACTCCCGGATAATTCTGGTAGGTTGGTAAAGGGCTCTAAGATTCTGGAAAACGCACCTGAAATAATCAAGACTACAGCAAGCATACATAATTTTGATGAGGAATTTGAACAGGATAAAGACGTTCAGTGGAGTAATAGTGCTGGAAGCTACGTATGTAATGAGACGTATTTCAAGACTCTATCTGGTCTCTCAAATTCTACTATTCCTGTACTCTTCATCCACCTGCCAAAGATGTCAGAGATTTCTCTAAATAGACAGGTGGAGGTTGTCTCAAGAGCAATTATGGTAATGGTCACAAGGCCAAAATTGACAGTTGTAGGAGGCATGATCAAAGATCTGAATGGGAGTATTTTGGCTTGTATGAGGCCAGAAGGGGACGCATGGTCAGGTTGGTGGGAGTTCCCGGGAGGTAAAGTCGAGGAAAATGAGTCACTCAAAGATGCATTATCCAGGGAGATAGAAGAGGAGCTTGGCGTTACAGTAACTCCCAGATCAAAGGTTTGCGAGATCAATCATAGATACCAAGACAGGGATGTCAATCTCCATATTTTTGACTGTGGTATTGTAGATAGGAAAGACATTGTCCTTTTCGAGCACGATGAATCAAGATGGTTGTCACAAGAAGAGCTTTTGGATGTAAAATGGCTACCTGCCGATCTTCCTACTATTGAAGAGTGGTACAGAGAGGGAATACCCAATTCTAATCCGCCCTAATCAAACCACTCTCTTGGGCTTCCATCTTTGTGCATTGATAATTCATCTCCTACGCCACGTGGAATCTCTCTTCTGCCCTCATGCCAAGTGGCTGACTCCAACCATTCAATTAGGCCAACTCCGGTAATGGAGATATCAATACCCCCTCCGATTACTCTTTCACCAAGAGTGAAAGATACCTTGCCAGCCAATGAAGCCAACCTGGAGATAGTAAAATCGCAATTTTGGTCATCCTCCTCCATGGTCATCGCATCTAACGCAGTATCGAGGATAGATTGATTCCTAATGGCCTCCAGAAAATGATCCATTGATGTTGAAGTACCATATATTATCTCTGGATTATTTTTCGAAGGAAAACCACTTTCCCTGTTAATGATTTCAGGCGACCAGTCAGGGAACAATGATTTTACAGATTGAATAACCTTGTCTAAATCCTCATATGGTTGCAGGGTGGTTGAGATCTCAATCTCCCTAATCATGTCTCTTCGAGTACAACGAAGCTGAAAGTTTTGTTCATCCTTACTCGTATACGCGAATGATTCAAATGAGAAATTTCTGGTGGGCGTATATGTCGGAGCGTTCCTCTGCCATCTCACTGGCTTTGTTATTCGCACCAACATTATGCGTCTTAGCTATTAGATTTGGATTGCCGGCTCTTGAGGAGGTGATCTCTGAAGATTACGCATTGGAAATTTCCATTCACGCATTTGCTCTTTTACTGGGCGCACTGATGCTTTACAGATATCTCAGGGTAGAAGATCATGAGTATCATAGATCTCGGGCAATTAGGAGATTGTCAAGGACTTACAAGAGTGAGGATCGAGGGCTTTGGGATGAGAAATCAGACCGCGCTTTGCAGAAGCTGGAAATCAAGGCTAACACATCAAACAGGAGAATCAGTACAAAGGTTGCCAAGAGAATGACTGGAAAGGTCGGAAATCTAAACACTGAGATGGATGAATCCGAGGTGGACGATGATTACAAGGCAGAAGTGCGTGTTTCTGGACTCCAAACAATTACTGATCAGGAAAATATAGTCCTCGAAGGAGAACAAAAGAATCGCATTTCAATATCTAATATCATCAACTCCTCCTTAGACAGATCTGCCAGAAGGAGAATTCTGAGGATGAAGAAAAAGGAAGAGAAGAAGAGATTGAAAGATCTTCAGAAAACTAAGAAGAGAGCGTCAAAAAATAAACTTTCAAGTAGTCCTTGGGATGAAACTCACCCTTCTTCAAACATTAGAACAGTCAACAAGTGTAATCATTGCGGAGCGATGAATGACATTGACTCTCAGTATTGTATAACATGTGGAAATTACTTGTTATCATAGGGAACGATTCAAATCACCCCCACTTTAGCCTTTGACATCATGACGGAGAAGAGGGACTACTACGATGTCCTCGGGATAAGCAGAAATGCATCCGATGGAGACATCACAAAGGCGTTTCGATCACTTGCTAGGAAGTATCATCCAGACAAGAATCCAGATGACGCGGAAGCAGAGAAAAAATTCAAGGAAGTCCAAGAGGCATTCGCAATACTTTCCAATAAGGAAGAAAGAAGGAAGTATGACACCTTTGGCCATAGCGGACCAGGTTCATCTCCATTCGGACCTGGTGGTTTTCAAGGAGTCAACATTAGTCTTGATGATTTATTCGGTGGTGGATTTGATGGTATTTTCAACCAGTTCTTCGGCTCATCCAGAGGACGGAGGAGGACCAAAGGTGATGATCTCATGTACCGTCACTCAGTACCATTCCAAGTAGCAATGGATGGCTCAGAGGATGAGATAGAAATCGAAGTTCTGAGGAAATGCAATGATTGCCAGGGTACAGGTTCAATGGATCCTTCGGGAGTGAGGGTATGTCCAAATTGCGAAGGCAGGGGAAGGATAGAGAGGTTAGAAAGACTCGGCCCATTCACACAAAGATCAGTTTCAGACTGCCCCTCTTGTAATGGCAGTGGAAAACTCATCTCAGATCCGTGTAAATCCTGCAATGGACAAGGTCGTTCTAATCAAACCAAGAGGGTGAAATTCACTATCCCCCCGGGGGTCTCCTCAGGCGTAAGACTCAGGATGAGAGAGTATGGAGGGGCTCCCGCGAGCGATGACGGAATTCCAGGGGATCTCTACATCGAAATAGAAATCCAACGCCATCCATGGTTCGAGAGGGACTCCGCAGATCTGTTGATGGGACTTCCGGTTGGATTTTCAGATTTAGCCCTAGGAACTAAAATAGAAATTCCCCATATCGATGGAGAGAATCTCGTGGTAAAGATAGATGCAGGTTCTCAACCAGGGGATACAATTGAAATTAGAGGCAGAGGCTTACCTTTGCAAGGGAGCAAAAGAAGAGGTTCAGTAATGATTGTTCTGAAACTAGATATGCCAAGAAAACTCTCTAGAAATGAAAAAAAGAGAATTTCGTCATTGTCAGACATTCTTGGTTCGGATCATGATGGCATAGAAGATAGAATCAGGGAAGAAGCAACAAAGAGAAGAAATTGAGCTATTCCCCATCAAAGGAAATAGCCTCTCTGGGAACGGCAGCCAACGGCCTCCCGTCAACTAGGCCCGAAATTTCCAATTCTATCAAAGACGGATCTCCACTAATTTCTAAACTTAGGAATCTCTTGGTCTCTGGACTCAATGTATCCAAGAAAATCTCGTTGTTTTCAAACATATGCTCCGGACTAACTTTCGCAATAGAGGCAGTTGAGCCCTCTGGGGAGCTGACACTAAGTGCTGTTAGTTCCCACTTATCTTGAAAGGTTCTGATGCCTATAATCAGGAATCTACTCTCAGGAATAACCCAGCTACAAATCTCAATTTGTTCGGTCATATGTCTCAGTGACGGTTTTCCCAAGTCATACAGGGCCTCATCCCAAGAGCTGTCTCCCAACATACTCAGTGCCTTCACAATACCTTCAATATCTTCCTCTAAATTTTCACCCTCTGGAGACAGCCTCTCTCTAAGTAGCTCGAGCTTCTTAATTCCATGAATCTCAAAACCAGTCATAGTATTTCTTCTCTCCAATAACAGTGATCTATTCCACCACAAGACAACTGCAAGGGGAAGTAACATCAACCCGCCTATTAGTACATAGAAATTAGTGAATAGGTGAGAAAGGTCACGATATTCTCCTTCATCTGGAATATTCTCGCCCAGGTAGACGATGTAGAATTCATATTCCACATCTCCAACTATGGGAGAGAGGCCCTCCACTCTAATGGCATGAATTCCCGGTGGGACACTGATTACCGTACCATTAGTGTAATTCAGAATTTGCCAGCTATCCTGACTCAGGGTTTGAATCTGATATGTCACTGGAGACTCGATATCGGACCTAATCATCACCATAGAGCCATTTGAATCAACTATCTCGAAAGGATGAATGTCTATCCTATCTCCAATCCCTAAACTACCGGAGTAAGGAGTGGTATTGGGTGAAAGTAAGCTCCAGTACTCCGAAGGACCCGTCTCAAGCCATAGTAAATCAGGAGCATCTCCAAGAAGAACTCCATCTCCAGATATAGGGTGCATCACCTCAATCTCCCATTCTATTACTTCTTCAGACTTTATCCTGAACTCTATTCCAGTGCTGTGAGGACTTGTTTCGATATTTTGGGGGCATTGATTTGAATCCTCAACAATCTTCTCGTTCTCACCGTCTAGCCCATGGAGAAGTATTTCCAAGGCCACTTCTCCTGTGAAATGACAAATTATTGGAAGGCTAATTTTTGCTCCTGTGGAAATCAGAAGTGAATCTCCAAGATGGTCATTAGAAGATATATGCCCCCTGTAAAAATTATTGCTGATAGAATTACTACTCAATTGAAAATCATACATCCATGGATTACTAAGCTCCTCACCTGAAGGACCTTCATTTTCATCATCGAACCTAGCCAAGTCGAATCTGTAAGGAGAAAAGTCACTTTCATCTGAATGGACAACCCGAATCCATAGCTCTGCATCTTCTGGGTAGTCCAGATACACTGAACTTGACCCACTCGATGAAATTGAGCCCATCAGGGTTTTAGAGACCGATCTACTCCAATATTCAATATTGATGCTATCAGGACTTTGTATGTTAGATATCTTGACGACATCGCCATTATCTCCTTCAACCAATATCGCATCGTCATCAGCTGAAGTATCCAGAATTCCAATGAAAGAAGCACCTTCTGATAGAATCTCGCTTCGACTGCACCTGTTTATTTGACAATTAGATGAAGCGGATATGGATGCCCATTCAGCTTGCTGTCCTGGAGGCGGTACCAAGTCAGGTAGATCTGAATTCTCAATGATGTCCGATTGCTCGCCAATGATGGACCTCATAGCAAAATTTTCCATGACTAGAGATGGGTTTGCAAGAAGCTCCCAAGATATCGATCCATTGACTAAGCCAATCCACTCTACAAGGTGAGTATCCATAATCCGATATTGAGAGTCATTGGTCCAAACAACCAACTCCATATCCTGACATGTATCCAGCTCACAAGAAAACTCTACCCAGAAAGGGCCGTTCACATCAGAATTACCATGGAACAATACTTCCGAGTCGACATCGTCATCGGCCCCCACTACACCTGTCACTGTCAGCATGAGTACAGCTACAATCGAGCCCAGTCTCGCCGCAACCATGACTGCCGGAAACAGTCTTGCCTTAGAATCCTTCAAGCGAAATGTTCCACTCGCAGGCGCATGAGTGACAGGCCATTGTCTAGAGAAGTCACCTCAAGAAACCGTTTTTCTAGACTTTTTTCACTAGGAGATAGGAGAAATCCTTCCTCATGGGCACCAGGTTTGGTCCTGTCTGAATTGGATCCGGAGATTAATGTGGAAACAGCCCCATTCATTTTCCGAAGGGATTCAACTAAACTCCCCGCAAGACTGAATCTAAGCACTCGTGGAGACTTATGCTTCCCTTTCGATGGCGAAGACCGGTGGGAAGCATCCGAAGGTTTAGTTCTGCCTCCGAGTCTCTCGGCATCCAATTCTGGAGAATTCGGTTCTGGAAATCAATTCCTACCACTATCGTGGCAGTCTCTCCATCATGATATTTCTCTGCTAGGCGCAGAACTTCAGCCTTCTGTTATAGCGATTACAGATGCTCCTCAGTTATCTAACTCAAGTGGGAAGTTAGTAGAGGCCCTGATTGTAATCAGGAGGAGATTCCCCTCCTCGCTGATTTGGACTCCTGGAATCTCTGGGCCAGATAACTGTGCGCTTTTATCTTGGTTCGGAGTAGATCTATTCGATCTCTCAAGATCAAGAATAGCCAACGCTAACGGCATCCTCCTTACCTCTGACGGACCACGATATGCAGAAACATCCCTTGGAGAGAACGTGAACATGAGCACTCAAATAGATCATTGGAGGTATTCGATTGCATCACTAAGGTCAGCAATTAGATCAGGAACTGTAAGAGAGTTGGCTGAGAAGGCTAGTCTTTCTAGCCCAAGATCCGTTGAAAGGCTTAGAAGACACGATACGTCAATCAAGACTGACAAAGGAAGCTCCACTCTGACAGCAGTGGACACCAGTGGAAGAAAGCTGAGGTACAACTCTCCTGTAAGTAGGCAAGACCCTTTGGTTTATGATTGGAGAAATAGAGTCTCAAGACTACATACCCCACCTAGTCACCAAGAACAGTTACTGATTTTACTTCCATGTTCTGCAACTAAGCCATACAGGCTTTCTCAAAGTCATCATCGCTTCATAAGAAATATTCCCAGCAATAGGGCGCATCAAATGATGGTTACTTCTCCTCTTGGGCTAGTTCCGCGAGAATTGGAGGATCTGTGGCCCGCGGCACATTATGACATACCTGTTACTGGCGACTGGGACGCAGACGAACTAGAGATGGTAAACTCAATGATTACGGACGTTTGCGAGAGGGTAGGTTACAGCGAGATAATCAATCATTCTGGAATCGATGTCTCCATAGAGGGAATTGTATGCCATAATACAAGAAGAGGAACAGCTGGGTCTAAGGAATCACTAGACGAGTTAAGGAAATCTGTTTTGAAATCCATCGAGGGTATGAATCTGGCAGATAAATCCGAGAAGCAACATAGGATTGAGGTAATGAAATCAAGGTCCAGATTTATACACGGCACAGACTCTTGGCTAGAGGGAAGTACAGTTTCTGGCAGATTGCCAATACTGAGTATCACTAGAGATGGAGGGCAACTAGCCAGATGGAACCCGAGAGATGGGAGATTCGCGTTCTCTAAGAAGTCACTTCCACTCCTCCACGATAGTGGATGCTTTCCAACGGTCAGTATCTTGGAAAACCACGATTGGAAGGGAGACATATTCCCAACAAATCTAGAGTCTGTATCCGGTGAAATTAGATTGGGGGAAGAAATTATGGTAACTCAAGATGGGGTACTAGTAGGAAGTGCTAGAGCAGTAGCACCCGGTTGGGAATGGCCATCTGGCCCCGGAAGGCTCGCAAAAGCACGCCATAGATTGTAAAAAATAAGCTACCGTATTTACGTAGTGGTTAAAGAGGAAGAGCAGGTCGCGGCTCCCAGGGATTCTGTTATGTCACGCATGCACTCTGGTGGAAAAGGCACCAGCGGATCATCAAAGCCGTTTGCTACTGAGGTTCCAAGTTGGTCGGAATCGGATAAGAAAGTCATCGAGTCCCACATTTTAGATCTCAACAAGGAGGGTCACTCAAATGCTATGATAGGTACAATCTTGAGAGATCAATTCGCAGTTCCCGATGTTCGTCTAGCTACGGGTGAGAGAATTTCTCAAATTCTGTCAAGAAATGGCATCTCTCCAAATTACCCGGAGGATATGATGAATCTGATGAGAAGGGCTCAGGGACTCATCGATCATCTCGGAAATAATCCTAAGGATAAGCATAATCGTAGGCAACTGGAGCTATGTGAATCAAAGATAAGGCGTCTAGCCAGCTACTACAAAAGCGTAAACAAACTAGATGCAGATTGGCAGTACAAGAGGGATCAGTTGAGACTGATTGTAGAATAACCCTCACGATACAAATCTAACAAACTTGTCATACTAGTTATGAGGGACCTCATTTCCACTGACTTATTCACTGGTGTTGAAGAGAAAATTAGAACAGGGATATCGCAACTAATGGAAAAAGGTCAAAGAATTTCCATAATTTCAGATGCTAATCTACTGGGAGCACTATCAATAGCGCCTCTCGAGGCCTCGTTTATTGACTCTAATTTACCATACAGGAGAAAAATCGGTAATATCGATTATTCCGTTCCTGAAAACTCAATTGTCGTTCACAATAAAGGAGACGAAAAAGGAGTTTCGTGGGACAATGAGAAAAATATATTATCGATAAGTGAAACATTGTCGCCCGCATTATCTGGACATCTGGGAGATGACAAGATAGGGCCACTTACTACAGTCGCCATGTGTCACTCAATTGCTCAATCGATATCTCCGTCGGGAGTATTAGTTAGGAAAATTAGGCCATGGGCGATATCTGGTAATTGGATTCACTCTTGTATGGATATGACATATGATCCGGTCTATGTTTCCTTGAAGGAATTGCTTACTTTAGAAGGCACAATAAGGGTAGTCCCACTACCTGAGGTCCCCAGTCCTAAGGTGGAAAGTTTGGATTTCATAGATGAAAATTCGTTGATTGATATTTCAGGCAGATGGGACTCCATGGGCGAGGAAGGAAGGGCAAGATCTCTATCGCACCTCTGTAGAGGGGCTCTCGATTCCACATCCCCCTCTACATCTAGACTAGAGGAGATAGTATGGAACTGTATCCTAGCTTCTGGTTGGAAAGTTGATTTAGCTAGCCAAATAAGGGCTTCCTCAATAATCTGGAAGAACAAAAATCCTAAGATAGCTACATCCGAAGCAATAGATATGCTTCTTAGATTGGGCAGACTCTAGTCACTCTTCTATTCTAATTACACTGTCACAACCACTACAGCTTATTCTTAGAGGACGAACGTCTGACTCTACAGCAACACTCGTCCCACAAGAGGGACAACTAATTCGGGGATAGTTGGGGCCCCTGCTCTCATCACTCCTAAGTTTAGGAGAGAGCAAAGAGATTGGCAGTACAAGTAGAAGGCTAAATGCCACCACTCCAAGGACCATCTGCATCGGAAGCCCAAGGAAATAAATTCCAAAAGAGAGCACCCCAAGAGCTGTGACCGTAATCATAGTGGGGAATCTTGTTCTATTCCTGGTCATAGTCATTCCCAAGCCTATGGATAAGCTCAGTACCAATACCATCATTCCGGATCCCAATAAAACACTGAATAGCCCATTTCCTGTCGGCACGAACTCTACTCTAAATGACTCTTCGACATCTAGATCTGTACTCTTCACGGATAGGGTTTCAGATACAATCCACCTCCTATGAGAGTAGTCGACCCCACTCGCTGTGACAATTCCTATATCGGTGAGCATAGATCCCTGCAGAGTAGCATCAACCGAGATTTCTGTCCAGTACTCTTCAGCGGTAGACTTAGCGAAGGTCTCGATTAGTAGTTGCCTGTCTCCTTCCATTACTGGGTAAGAGGTAGAGATTTTTATCGTTACAGTTTCTGAACTGAAACCACTCGTTCCCCCAAGATCGATCGATATCTCAGTTGGCCCCAATTCAATAGGGTCAACACCGATTACCGACTCAGATTCAATGAATAGTCCATTTGAAAGAAATGATCTCAAATCAGCGTTTGACCCTCTCAGATATCCTGTAAGCGCCATTAACTCGGAACTATCTACCATTTTGTTATTGAAATCCGAGTCAGGTACAGAATCTGAGTACGAGTTTAGATTTCTCCACCAACTACTGGAGCCAAGACTGGAGTTGCCAATGTTGTCTAGGCCCCACCTCATCCACTGCGACATAGAGCCATCAAACTCTAGTGAGACATCCTTTCTAACCTCGCTTCCATCCCAATCAGCGTCTATTGAAACTAGTATCGCTGACCCACCTGTTCTAAGGGGCTCACTCGCAGGATACCAGGATCCACCTCCCCCATCGTCATCTCCGGCTTCTATGAAATGAGACATGTTTGCACTGATTTGTAATCCATTCTGGGGCTCTAAAGTGAATTCAGCTAAGAAAGACCCACTATCTACTCCTGCAGGCAGACTCCATACGAATGTTACTTCGACACCCCCTTCGACTAGTGTGGCCACTGGCTTATCTGTTACCGCTACATTCTGAACCTCAAAAGTACCCGAGGATGATGACCACATCCTGTCGTCGAATCCAGAAGATAGAAGAATGGGGAAATATACAAGACTCCCACTTACGCTAGCCTCCTTCATTTCAATCTCCACTAGAGGGAGTTTAACCGATATACTGGACGCTTTATCATTGCTACCCCAATGGAAAATTACACCTGAGTCGTCCCCGGGTTGATTGAATCCCAATAACTGAACAATAAGTCTCACTTCTACCTCGTCATCCTCTCGAACATCCCCTGATTCCACACTGATTACTGATTGAACGTCTCCTTCGCCTGTAAGATAAGGCTCTATTCCAGAGGTCCCTCCTTCATAGAAAGACCCGCCAATCCTGACCTCAACTGTTATGTTGATATTAACCCCGACCGCACCTTGGACCTCATAGTGGATGTTGAATTCCCAGTCTCCAGAGGGATATTCCCCATCAACGCCCCAATCTACTCCCCATGCTCCAACCTCAATGGGTTGCAGAACTTGATTCACTAGTTTGGAATTTCCTTCATCGGTTTCCGACTCAAATGGAGTAAGTATGCCAGAATCTGGGTCTCCTTTCAAGAATAACTCAAAATTTTCTTCCGAGCAACAGCTCCCCTCTTGTGCTGAGACGTTGACGACCGGCCCTAAAATGGTCAACAAAAAAACCAATACGATAGAGGCGGGGACAAACCTATTGCGTACGCCCATGATGTCGACATCACGTTGAACATCTTGAACTCAACCCTTCCGAGGGCGAAACAAAGTCAATTTTGCCCGAACCTAAGATTACCCGTGTAGCCATATCAATGAGACTCTATTACTTTCTGAGATTTCTTCGACCATTGCGAAACCCATCCTCTCAAGCTGAAGACATTGACCTGTTAAAATTTCAATATTTTCGATTACTCCCTCTGCACAAACAATCTCACCGTCGCGGGGAATTATGATTTTGGCTTCTGTAGAGTTCTTTGAAGAAACCCAATGGATTATCGGTAGATTGGCAGTTTTTTCCTTGGACACAATAAATGCACTACCTCCCTTTATGTCAATATCTGCATAGTCTTTCAGCCTAACCAATCCCTCTGAATAGTCATTTTCAGAAATAAATATCGATCTAGTTCCCAGATCCCACTCTCTAACTCCCATTTCTGGGATATCCGGATGCCTTCTGATTGAAATCAGCCCCATATCACCTACGTCTCCTACCAGCTCCAGCTCTCTTGGACTCTCGATAAATGACCTTCTTTCCGAATATCTATCTACGATCTTCGAATTCTTAGACTCTATACTTTCCATTGGTATTGAAATGTCCTTCTGGGTCAAACCCAACTCTATCCAGAACTCTCTCAGAGCCTGAGGTGAAAATCCCCTTCTCCTTAGCGCGGACACAGTAGGTAATCTGGGATCATCCCAACCAGAGAAATCTCCGTCTTCTATGGATTTCCTGATTGATGAAGTAGAGAATCCACCAAAGCCCAGTAACTTCACCCTTCCCCAGTACAGTGTTTCGGGATAATCCCAGCCAAGGAGTTCATACAGGAGTTTCTGCTTTCTGGTACTGTCCATTAGGTCCTTGCCCCTTACAATGTGAGTTACCCCTTGTAGGTGATCCTCCACAGCACTCTGAAAATCTAATAATGGCCAAACCTTGTATTTATCTCCTACTATCGGGTGAGTATTATGCTGGATTCGTAATGCTGGCCAGTCCCTGAGTGCAGGATTGGGAAGCTCAAGATTAGTCTTCACTCTAACAACGGCATCGCCTTCAACAATATCTCCTGAAAGCATCAGTTTCCATTCTTGAATGCTGTCTTCAGCCTTCTTGCTTCTACATTTACATGCTTCCTTCGAGTCTCGAAGCTCTTTGAATTCTGAAGCCGAACACCTGCAGACATAACAGATACCCCGTGAAATCATCTCCTCAGCAGACTCTAGGTATATCTCCATTCTTGAACTAGCCCTAATGACTAAATCTGGTTTCATCCCAGAAATCCACTCAAACTCTTCCTCAATCATAGAATAGGCAGAGTCTAATGGCGGCTTAACCTTTGTATCCGTATCATCAAATCGAAGTATAACCTTGCCAGAATACTTTTTTGCAAATTCTGAGTTAATTACAACTCCTCTTGAATGACCTATGGATAATGGCCCATTTGGGTTTGGGGCAAACCTCAAAATTACCTTTTTTCCATCCGTGACCTCAATATCAGGCAGACCCACCCTCTTCTTCTGTTTTTCACGGTTTAGGGCCTCTGGATTAGTCTCCTCGAGAATCTCTCTAATATGGCCTAGGCCGTGATTATTGGCTAACATATTTGCTTCATTAACCTGAATGGAAATTATGGGAAGAAGATCTTTTGCATTCCCTCTCAACTCAGGAAATTCTGAAAGTAGCCTTCCCAGTACACTACCAGATTTGCCAGACCCATTGTATTCTACCGCGTTCTGCAGAGCATACTTGCGTATAGCAGAGAATATCCCCGGCCCCCACTCATCTTCATTTAACACGCACCAACGACATCAGCCACCCCTATTTGTGATTGCCCTCTATCCAATGCTGAATATTAGTTTGAGAAGAATTACCATTGTTAGGATGTCTAATTGGTACGGAGGTACCATACATTTCCTCCCACGCTCTTCTCACAGTGGACCATGTCCATCTCAGGCAGTCGTGTGGGTTTTTTCCAGTAATCAACTCATTTATCGATGATCTAGTTTTTGGGTCTGAGGGATATCCAGAACCTAAGTCAATGCCAATATCTTTGGATAATTTTTGCATGGTAACATCCCTAGTTACCTTTGCCACTATGCTGGATGCAGCAACCAACGCATTGGATGAGTCCATAGAGTGCTCAGATATTATCCTCCAGTTGCTCCATAAAGGCCCCAATTTTGTTCTTACATTGTTACCGAATCTTTCCTGATTTACATCACATGCATCTAAAAAAATACTTCCAGACTCATCATTGTCATTGGAATTCTTTATTGCTTCAGAGAATAAAGTCACTTCTAGCTCATTTAGGTTTGAGACAGAATTATTATGATCTATTCTGAAAGGTTCACACTCAACAATCCCTATGTTCCAATTCCTCTCAATCGCCTCCTCGTGAATTAGTTTGTAGATTGATTCTCTCCTACTCTTGGAAATAGCCTTCGAGTCTCTAGCTCCGATTTCTCTCATAATGTTGTAATCACTTGAAGGAATAGATATCGCACATACTATCAGAGGCCCAATTACCGGCCCCCTGCCAGCCTCATCAACACCTATGGAGTACTCACTCATATCTCCAAGTCAAAGTCAGTAGGGACTTGATTATCACTGACATTTTCTTCAGAAACCAAGCCTTTATGATTAATATCTAAGATTGCATTGTCAGGATGAAGAATGTCTTGTTCCTCGAACTTGTCAGCTATTCTCAGGGCCTCTTTAATGTCGGAATCCTCTTTAGAACGATCCAATAAATCACTAGCTTCGTTAACTTTTTTCCCATCGACCAAATAAAAAACCTCACTCTCAGGCCTTCCTTCTTCACCAAAGAAATCTTTCTCAAACTCCTCAATGTTAATTTTAGGACTTTCAATAATCTCTGCAACCTGGGAACTCTTTCTCGCAAATTTTGCAAGCCAATCATCACCTTCAGTAATAGTTTGTTCATCCTCTGGGTGATTGCCTATCTTCAACGCCCATAAAACGCCATAGATTCCCACAACTACTACAGCCATTATCATAAAAGGCTCCAACCAACTATTAACAAGGGGGACAATCCATTCACCTTCGAAGGCCTGCTCTTCATCCTCTGGCAGGGACTCTCCCTGAATTATTACTGGAATGGAATCAATAAAAAATATGCTAGGCTCTAAGAAAGACCTCGTCTCCAAAGTAAGGTTTGCCATAGTTTCAGTTGGAGCTGATTCAGGGACTTGCATCCATCCGATAATATCAACTGAATCATTTTGATTAACAGGATATACCTCCAAATATCTAGATGACTCAGAGACATTGATAGAGGGGAACGAATCTGAAATCGTAATTCCAAAATCTGTCAGAATACTTGAATCAATAGATGCAGTAAAGCCATCAACCCCATTGCCGAGATTTGTCATTGTCCATATGGCTGTTATGTTATTTTCCTCTTTTAATTGATATGACATTTCCATTTCCCATGAGTATATTGTTCCAGAATTGAGAGTGAATTTGACATAACCAGGGGACCAATCATCAATCTTCAGATAGACGGTAACTTCCGCAAATAAATCAGAGGAAGCACCCTCGGTAACACTGCATGAAATGGTCATAGATTCTGATGAAGACCCGGGTTGAAGGGAAAAAATATCATTTCGATAATCAACAGTTGCCCATTCTGGAAGACCTATTACATCCAGATTAAAATGTAAATCACCATCTCCAGTGTTTGCAACTGTAACCTCCATTTCACAATAACCCCCGGGAAGTACTTCTACCATGGAACAACCATCCTCTGATATCGATATGGTACCGCCAATTCTGGGTACTATATTCACGATATGAGATGCCGATGAAATACTCTCTGGCATTTCAGGACTAGAAACTAGAATTTCAAAATATAAAGCGCCTTCAACGTCCACCGGAGAGGATATCTGGACCTTTACAGCTCCCGTTGAGTTTGGGTAGAGATCTGAGATCCTCCATCTCTCGATTATCGAAGCACTCCAGTTATCTGTCTCGAAGTAGTCTCCAGGAACTGTAATCATACTTCCGTTCTCATCCAAGGCTACAATCTCGACATCAAGACTCCTAATGCTATTTCCGGAATTCCTGACAATCGTTTCAAGTGTTAGGACTCCTCCAGGTATAATCGAGGAAACTCCTCCGCCCTGAACGATCTCAACGCCCTCATAATAGCCATACCTCATAGAAAAGTTATACCAGTCAAGTATCTCTCCTTGGTCTGATGCTATTGACATACTGACCCCATGTAAGGAATTGGACAGTGGAAGACCTTCAAAAACCGACGGAGAAGTAATTGAGAAGTGGACCCAATAAATCTGATCAGGCGTTACAGCATATTCTCTACCGGCTTCAGGAGAGTCTTGTGAATCCCAAGATATATCCCACCCAGAAGGCCCGTCAATAAATAAAATGACATTGGATTCTATTTCCAAATTACTACTAAAATTCACATTTATGCCGATACTTGAATCGGGATCTATTCCAAAAATTGAACCAGAATCAGATCCAAACGAAACTCCTTGATGAATATCAGAAGAAAATATTTTTTTATCTTCTGGTTGAGTAATATCTTGCGGTGCCGATGAGCAGAAAACGAGTAGGAACAGAACCGGAAGTACTCCCAAACGCACATTCACGTGCTTGCTAGTGAGAGCCCCCATATTACTTGTACCTGCAGAATTTACGGGATTATTAGCTATCTTATTCTGAGCTAGTGGATAGGATCCTTTACCATCTTCGAAATCATATCAATATCAAATTCGCCAGCGTGGATGGGCGCCCTCAAGCCGAACAAACTCATTACTTCCGGCGAAACCTCTCCGAACTCTCCGATTTCATGGTCTTCGATAAGCACCCTTGCACCTCTGCCATCGATCCACGGGCCCCTGCCTACTGCTACAGGCTCAAAGGAAACTGAAGAAACCGGGGCGCCCAGGTCCCTCAATAGTGACTGAACTATTCCTTTGGCTGTCGAGAATCCCGCTCCTGACTCTGCGCAAGCCCAAGAAACTCTTGTTTTGTTGCCCCCCCCGTGAACGACCTCCCCAAGTTCGTAAACTCTCTGGGGGAGCTCATGATGCCTATTTGATGCTAGGAGATTCATTAATGATGGGAATATATACTGCCTGAGTATTGTATGGTCAACCGTAATTGGGTTAGAAATCACTGTGGCTTCTGATACCATCGGCCACCTTGTCTTCTCAAATTGATCCCCCTCATTAGAAAGAGTCAGACTCTGAATCTCTTGAAGGCCGACCGACCTCATGCTCATCCTTATTCTCCTGTGCAGATTAGATGATTTTAGTGGTGAAGCATCGATGTGAACTGAAGATAGTATATCTGGCATATTTTCATATCCAAATCCTATTGCAATATCTTCCACAATATCAACAGGATGCATAATATCACTGCGCCATCTAGGCATTGAGAAGATGTGCTCTCTTTCTCCCACCACGCAGTCGGACCATCTTTCTGCCCTCTCGGATCCATTTGTAGTTGTCCTAGATTCCAGTAATGACCCTCCCATTCTTCCAATCGCTTTACCGATTTCAGAATCGCTAAGCTCCATGCCTAGAATTTTCTCAATGAGTCTGTTGGGAACCCTGTAGGTTTTAGGCCCGAAGTTAGGGGTCACCTTTACCGAACCATCTTTACGCCTTATCTCAACACTTTCGACTAGACCTCCCAATTCTGATAATGATAATGAGACCAATAGGAGGCAGGTTTCACACGCTATTTCATCAAAACCTGTTACATCTATGAAGAAATCATTAGTACCTTCACTAACAGTTGTATGATTTCCATTGATGATGGGGGGGAACGAAACGACCTCATTATTAGAATCGAGGATAATCGGATATGTCTCCAAGCCATCCATAAGTTTGGAGTATTCAATTCCTTTTGGGTGGCTATCCAAAATTTCAGAGATGCTCATGACATCCTCGGAGGCTAGTGGCACAAAGGAAAAGTCACCTGAAACGGCCTCATATCTGAATGGATGCTCTAGCTTGGATAAATCATGAACTCCAATCGATGCAAGTGACCTCTTCCTCCCCAACGTCATGTGTAGCTTCTCTTGGTGATCCATAAGGGACTGTATGAAAGAGTCCCTTTCAGCAGCACTTTTGCCGGTATTTACTCCTCTGACTACAGCTCCCATTATTATCGGTCTAACCCTCTCTAGATCTCCATCCACACTTATTCTGATACCACTGTCCGAGACCTCTACCGAGGACCCTCCTGTATCGTCTCCCTGAAATGACCTAACTGCTCTGGCCATGGTTTCATGACTGAGTAGATCCGGGCGATCAGGAAACACCTCTATTTCAATACCATCATCATCATTTAACTCGACTGGACAACCCATCTTGGGCAATAAATCAGACAAATCATTTTTGTTATGAATCGCCCCATTTATTTCTTGTATCCTCTTCAACATAGAATGTCTCAAAGTGATTGTCGGCATTGTAGAACCTCAGTTTCCCAGCCACATCGGAAGAGGCCTTTCAAAGCCAATTAACCTGAGTCCACTGATTGCCGCAGTTTCCATATCCTTGGCTCTTAATATTCGCCTACCGACGTTATGAAAATTTGATAATCCTGCTTCTTTCATTATTCCTGCGATCTCGGGAATAATAGTTTCTGAAATGTCTGAAATTTTATTCTCCTCATCAATCGGACCAACGACGAATGAGCATCCAGAAGCTCTGACGATGATCAAATCTTCTGCAGAAGGTTGCTTCTCAAGCTCTATGCCAATAATTCTTCCCTGGGCGTCTAATCCCATTGCTCTCGAGGCCAAACCAATCCTTGGTAATGCCGCCGCTGCTCTTCCTCCTCCAGGAGTTGCCACAGAGACTATGGCACCATCTAAATCAAGATCAACTACCAACCTGAAAAGTCCCTCTATCCTATCAGCCCCATCTCTAAGGAGGATTAGTGATGAGCTACTCAAATGACTCGACAATGAGACCACTATAGCCTCTATCTCAGCATCATTCATCGGTGGCAAACTCTGTAAATCTAGTACAATTCCAGAAATCCCTCTGGCATTGTCTGGGAATTCTGCAAGCTCCTTCTCGCCTACTATCAATAGATCTCCCTCGTTTGGTCCCGCACCGACAATACCTGGAATTCTAATTTGCCCATCCGGATAAGTCAAGCCTCTGGGGGACCTAATGATCCAAGGGATTGGTAATTTCAAAATCTCGTCGTCAGAACCAACCGGAATTAAACTAATGGAGGTATCAATTATTGAGTAATCAGGAATTCTATCTGAACTAGAAGGACTAATCCCTATTCCATCAAAGCCTTCGGATACCCATCTCTTGGGCGTTATACATCCCATCATGGATTCCTCATCTGGAACCAAAACTAATGCGTCTTCCTCTAGGGAAAGACCTAGAGGCTCTAGGAAATCTTCCAGCTCAATGACTTCTTTATTCGTTATCGATCTCATCATCGAACCCTTTCCGGGAGGTGGACAACTACCTGCAATAATCACTTTCCCCCCCTTCATCCCTAAACCAGGGTCAGGCCCAACGGAACCCATGACAATCAAAGTTCCCCCTGACATTCCGGATCCAGCTCCAGAAGAGGCTTGTCCCCTGACGACTACTATCCCTCCTTTCATTCCCGCACAGGCATCCTTGCCAGCAGAGCCCATGACTGTCACACTTCCCCCGTTCATATTCATTGCCAGCCTATCTCCAACATCCCTCTCCACAACAACTCTGCCATCAGATTGAAATGCGGCCAGCATTGAGTCGCAACTCCCCTCAATATTCAGGGTACCTCCTCTGTTCATTGCTCCAACGCACTCTCCTAAATTACCGAGAAGAAGTACTCTAGATCCCATGGGAAGATGGGTAAGAACACCAAAGTCGCCGTCTCTTGGCTTAGTGTCCCCACCGGATCCATAACCGATTTTTACCAAGCGATCTTTTTCCATCGCCTCAGGCAACATTCTAGCGATTTCTCTGTTGAGCTTGACACTCCTTGAGGTCTGGTCCCTCATCGCCACAGTACTCCGAGTCTAGTAATGGTCTTCATTGTGACGGATATTTTTCATCAGTTGATAATTAGCTTAGTTGAGTTATCTTGATAGAGCATCGGCTAGAGGAGTTATTGTTCAGGGGTTAGTATGGCACGAGTAAAAGTAGCTATCAATGGGTATGGGACAATTGGAAAGAGAGTTGCGGATGCAATTGATGCACAGGATGATATGGAGATTGTGGGGGTTACCAAGACAGGTCCAAGCTTTGGTTGTGAGATGGCAGCTAAGAAGGGATTTGACCTCTATTGTACATCTGATGACAAAGACATGATTTCTACCTTCGAAAATTCTCATTTTGTTTGCAAAGGCGGACTCAAGGATCTGCTTTCCAAATCCGATGTAGTCATAGATTGTTCTCCAGGAAAAATGGGTGCAGCTAATCTCAAAAAGTACCAAGAGGCCGGAGTAAAAAGTATATTTCAAGGAGGGGAAAAACACTCACTGACCGGACTTTCTTACACATCTTGCGCTAATCATATGGAAAATTTCGGAGCAGAAACAACAAGAGTTGTTTCTTGTAACACCACAGGACTCTCTAGAACACTGGTGCCATTGTTTGACTTGTGCGGATCTCTGAAAGTAGAATGTACAATGATCAGAAGAGCGGCAGATCCGGGCGACTCAAATAGAGGCCCCATCAACGCTATAAAACCGGTTTTGAAGGTACCCAGCCATCATGGACCGGATGTGATGACAGTAAAGCCAGAAATCGTGATCAATTCGCTTGCGGTAGCAGTACCGACAACGATAATGCATGTCCATGCAATCATTGCCGATCTTCCAGAGAATCACGGCCTCACCACTGAAACAATTTTGGATATATGGAACGAGACTCCGAGAGTTATCGTGATGAACGGCAAGGGCAATAGGATTACAACTACTGCCGAGGTAATGGAGATGGCCAGGGATATCGGGAGAAAATGGGGTGATCTACACGAAATATTTGTCTGGGAAGATGGAGTAAGGTTAATAGGAAATAGACTGTATTATTTCCAAGCAATCCACCAAGAGAGTGATGTGATTCCTGAGAATGTAGACTGTGTGAGAGCTCTAATGAAACTTGAGGGAAGCTGGACCGAAAGCGTCACCAAGACAGACCAAGCAATTTCCCGATATTACAATATTTGAGCTTTTTCACGGCTTTTTAGTCATAATCGGTTGTGATTATTGTATAATCAGCTTAGGTTAACTGTCAAAAGGCTGGTTAGGTTCCGAAGGAACCATGTATGGAAGGAAATCAACTTTCCTTGTCCTTACAGTTTTGTTATTTTCCTCATGGTCGGGAATAGTTTCAGCCTCCCCTCAAGGTACTGATTCGATTCAGTCGCCAAACCCTGATGATTATCATTTTGAAAAATGGTCCCCTCTGGAATTTGCTTCAGAGCATGTACACCAAATTAGGCAAACCTCAGGACTTTTACATTCTCCGTATGGGTCATTCGACCCACTCTTGAATGAATACCCAATCTTTGGGGGATTGAATACCGGCGATTACAGTTACTCAGATAGGCCAGTCTTTGTGATTCAATCTGAAACCTCTGATATTTCGGGTATATCATCCTCAGTGGAAGAGGTAGGAGGCGCAATACTGGATTACGTTCCTGACAGTGCGCTTCTTGTGAGGCTACCCGTACATGTTGATGCTGATAATTTCTTAGAATCTCTGGCCAATGTAAGGTGGTCGGGGCAAATGCCCGATATCTGGAGAGTGTCCCCTGAAATCCTAGGTGACATGTATCTCCCTTCATCACAATTCAATCTGCAGATTTTACCAGCTAACGACTTAACAAATGAAGAGCTGATTTCTCTCGAGAGGGACCTCTCACTGATCTCCAGTTATGATCAATCGACCAATTGTGACGCGTGGCTATGTACGATCGAAAGTGTTGATTCGATCTGGATTCCTCTCTTATCAAAAGACTGGAGAATTTTGCATATCCAAACCACAAGCATAGCGTCGGTATACAATAGTGTGGCTAGGGACATATCCGGCGTACAAGGGGCATATGAGCAATCATCAATGTCCTTGGATGGTTCAGGTGAGGTCATTGCTATTTCAGACACTGGCTTAGACCAAGACCACGGTGATTTCGACGGAAGAATAAGGTCAGTATACAGCCAATTTGGTCCAGATAATGATAACTCGGACTTACTTAGTGGTCACGGAACCCACGTAGCCGCAACGCTCCTAGGAGACGGCTCCGGTCAATCATCCGCACTAGGTATGGCACCTGGAGCAACATTTCACATGTACACTCACGAGTCTCAAAGTGGCTTTTTCGGTATTTATGGCTCGTTATACGGTCTATTTACACACTCGTGGAACCAGAATGCTAGGATACATACCAACAGTTGGGGCACAACAAACTTAGGCAATTACAGTCAGACATCTTCCAATGTAGATGATTTCGTGAGCGACTATCCTGCCTATATGGTCCTATTTTCTGCTGGTGATATTGGAGGAACTAATGATTCTGGCATCACGCCTCCGGGCACCTCTAAGAATGCTCTAACAGTGGGTGCTTCTACAACTGGGTCTTATGGCTCTGAGCCTTCGGGAAGTGTGGTTTCTTTCTCATCACAAGGACTTACCAATGATGGCAGAATAAAGCCAGAAATTGTTGCACCCGGAGTCCTCATTTGCTCGGCAAGAGCTCAGGAAGCAACTCTGGTCGATGGGCAATCCTGCTCCGGTTTAACACATGATGACGGCACTACGCCACTTTATGTCGCGATGAACGGAACCTCAATGGCAACACCTGTTGTTGCGGGAGCCTCTGCACTCGTCCGACAGTTTCTGAGGGCCGAAGGGATCAGTGAGCCTAGATCTGACCTGATTAGAGCAATTCTAATCAACGGGGCCGTAGATATCGGAGATAGTAATGTGCCAAACCCCTCTGAGGGATGGGGACAACTATCACTCGACAACAGCCTCTTCCCAGTGTCAGAAAATGGGGTGGAAATGGATGTGATGTATGATTATTCAAGAGAGCTTTTTCCAGGTCATGGATTCACCTACACATTCGACGTAAGTCCAGGTGCAGGACTAGATGCTACTCTGGCTTGGAACGACCTAAAGGGATCATCAGTCGCAAATCAGTCGGCCTCTCGTCTAGTCAACGATCTTGACCTATCTGTTACTGCTCCCGATGGGACAATTTATCTCGGAAACGAATTCATATCCGGATTCAGTGTATCTGGTAACTCCAAAGATTCTCTGAACAATCTTGAAAGAGTAAAAGTTCAGGATGCTTTGCCCGGTATATGGACAGTTAGAGTAGGAAACGCGGGAGGGGATACTCAGGGCTACTCTTTGGTATTCTCGGCTGTAGCGAGTGAGATTAGTGAAGCTGATTTGACTGTTTTCGAAGGTTCTATATCTACTTCGGTTCAAAATCCACTGCAAGGCGACACAATTCTAATTGAGGCCGCCTGGGGAAACCAAGCTACCGCAACAGCATCACAATATGATGTGGAAATCCACGATGTGACCACTGGAAACTTATTGCACACATCAAGAAGATCGCCAATCGCAGGAGGTGGACTTGACTCACTCTCATTTCCCTATTCGTTCTCTTCAACAGGTGAGCACGTACTCAGACTATCACTTGATTCATCTTCGGAGATATACGAGTTGAATGACGAGGTCAGTGGCAACAACAACAACATAGCTGAGATAATCGTAGAGGTTTCTCAAATAGGAGTAAGAATTACCCCTCTTTTGGAAAATGGAAATCTGCCATCCAATCCGTTGGAATTTGAAGATTCAAGGAATAGAGGTATGAATCCAAGGGAGACTAACTCTGTATACTTCCCTCTAGAACTTAGAAATGAAGGAACCTCAACTATATTTGTTCAACTCAGCGTTTCTCCTGTAAATATTGTCTCAGAGAATGGGGTCTTGCAACCACCATCTGATGAATGGTGGAAAATCCTCAATCAGACAGGACCATGGGAACTGGGGCCGATGGGAAGTGAAGGGGATAGGATAGTGATTGAGCTAAATCTCACTGCTCATCCTCAATCCACTTCCTCGTCCCTTCCAGGAGAGGTTTACGCCCTTCCAGGTACGTTTGTAACCGATTTGAATCTATTCGACGTAAACGCTCCCACCGTGAATAACGTAATCAGACTGGAAGCAGAGGTAGACAGAATCGAGGGTCTGGTCACAGTCCTAGCTGGAGAAGGAGGTGCTGAGGCCGAACCGGGAGACTGGGCATCCTTCTCTCTTGCAGTAGGAAATGATGGGAATGGCCCAACCCGATACATGGTATCATGCACAACTGAAAATTCATGGCCAGTGAATATCTGGGATTCTCAGTCCTCAGAACTCCTTACAGATCCAATAGGCAGGCTACTATACACTACCCTCCCAATAAAAATCAGGGTTCCTAAATTACCGAACGGTGAGCCCGCAGCGGGAAGTTTTGAGGATGTGACATGTGTGACCGAATCTGTTAACGATCCTTCTTTGAGTATTTCCAACACTGTATCTGTACTCGTTCTGGCCAATGATGACTTCGTAACGGATATATTTTCAGATTCTGGTAACCCTCTAGGCCCGTTGGCATTAGCTTCCGATAGGGCCGTGATAAACGGAGATATGGTGACTACGATTTTAGAAGTCAGCAATAATGGCAATATCCCTATGACCTTTGAAGTAGACGCCTTCTCTTCCCTAAACACCTGGCCGGTCCAGATTGTTCATGGGGAAGAGGAATCAATGGATCCTATTTCGGTTGAGATATTATCAGGCCAAGTAGCAGTTTTCCAGATTAATACTTTAGTTCCAATGGCGGCTCAAATGGGAGATTCCAATACAATAACCACGAGGGTGACACACATTGGAGGAAATGTGATTTCGAACGGGACCAAGCTAGTTGTCAGAGAACTGGCAGAATTGGACATCTCTGGGGACTCCTCTATCTCCGCAGCCCCAGGACTGACGGGAGTAGCGAATATCATGATTCAGAATTCAGGCAATGTTGATTTGGTAGTGTCCCTTACTCTTGGTACCATACCTTCGGATTGGTCTGGCGGATTCATGACTGCTGGAAGTTTCGCAATGATCATGAATCAGCAGGCTGTCGTTTCTGTCGCTTTAGAGCTACCAGGGGCCGTTCCTGCAGGCCCACAGGAAGAATCGATTCCAGTTATAATTGATTATACTACACCTGCCCTGGTGACACATTCCGAAACCGTTTGGCTAGATGTTATTGTCCTATCATCCGCATGGCTAGATCTTTCAGTTCCAGATGACACTGTAGAAGGCGTATCATCCGGGAATCCTGCTACATTCGACATTACCCTGCAGAACATCGGTAATTCTCAGACTGAAGTCTCCGTCGAGGTAGACGGTGATCAGAATTGGAGATTTGATGTCGACCCATCATCAGCAGGGACGATAGAGCCCGGAGAATCGATCTCTATAGAGGTAGTAGCAAACCCAGGAGGGAATGCAGAATATGGTATTGTTGAGTTGGACGTCTTTGCAAATGGTACCGGGCAAATTGAGGTTTCAACTAATGCATACCTAAAATTGCAAGTCAGCAAAGCGAGGGAGTCTACAGAGGGACTCGTACCATCATGGGCCATAGGATTGATCTTTATTGTCGTGGTTTCAGTATCTGCCATACTGATTGTCAGGGCGAGAAGGTCTTCTGCTCTCGCAGCACGCCCCGATGAAGAACTGATTCCTCCCGGATCAGCACTACTTACCGGCTCCACCAATGAAAGAAGAGCGGCCGCTTTGGAGACTAGCGCTTCAGGAGAAGTCCTTACTGGTACTGTATCCGAACAAGAACTTAATGAAGCGATATCTTCATCATCACTCCCCTCATTGAATATAGAAAAGACACCTGAAGGAGCTCCTCCCCTGCCACTTTCAGGTCTTCCAGAAGGATGGACAATGGAGCAATGGGCAGCTTACGGTAATATGTGGTGGGAACAAAACCGTCCGTGAGCGTTATCAGTGTTAGCCGTTTGGGATGCCCATGTCTGCAATCTCTAGACAAGCACCTTCCATCATACTATTCGGCCCTCCAGGTGCCGGCAAGGGAACTCAAGCAGTGAGGATTAGCCAAACTACCGGTAAGCCACAGATCTCCACTGGTGACATGCTCAGAGAAGCAGTGAGAGAGGGTACTGATTTGGGGAATGAGGCAAAGGGATACATGGATCGCGGATTACTGGTCCCAGATTCCATAATCATCGGCCTGATATCTGAGAGGCTAAAGCGTTCGGACGCCTCAGAGGGGGTTCTCTTTGATGGGTTCCCGCGGACCATCGCTCAGGCAGAGGAATTATCCAGCATAGCTGAAGTTTCAATGGTAATTATGATACAAGTTCCCGATGAAGATATCGTGGAGAGAATAGTTGGAAGAAGAATGGATCCTGAAACAGGAGATATTTACCATACTAAATTCCGACCAGCTCCCTCCGAAATCCTCTCTAGGCTTATCCAGAGAAAGGATGACAATGAGGAAACTGTAAGAAGTAGGCTTAACGCGTACCATCAGCAGACCAAACCTTTGTCAGAATGGTATTACAAATTGTCCGAAAAGACAAATTTGAATGTAATCTCAGTAGATGGAAGAGGTACCATAGATGAGGTTGCAGAATCAATCCGCCTAGAGCTGGAGGTGCTTTGATTGTCCGGCAGGTTCCGCAGAAGGTCAAATCTGAAGAAGGCACTAGCCATAGAAGCAATTGATGATTTACATCACGTTATGAAAAAAAGTAACGAGCAGAGTCTTTCCGATGCTTCTGCTAGATTAATTCTAAGAATCGGTAAGAAGCATGGAGCTAGAATGAAAAATTATAGCGGAATAGCGATATGTAGGTCATGTAAATTAGCGATGGTTCCTGGAAGGAATTCCACAGTTAGGATTCGTTCAAAATCAATCAAGTATACTTGTGGAGTATGCGGTAGAACCAAAACAATGGGACCTTCGTTCAGAGGTTAGTAATATGTCTAAAATTCCGACTAGGATAGTAAGGGAGTCTTCCGATTCAGAACTCCCAATAACCGTTAGGATAGGAAAATCAGGAGTGATTGACTCAGTGATTGACGAACTTAAAAATCAACTTTCAAGCAGATCTTTAGTCAAGATTAAACTCAACCGAGGAGTAGCATCTGGGTCTTCTGAAAGAATGGAGATTTTTTCCACTTTAGCTACTAAAACGTCATCAGTTGTTTCATTCAGTCGAGGTAATATCGTGGTTCTTTGGTCTGGCAAATAATGTATGCAAGTCTTGAATCTACATCAGTGATATATTTAGGTGTAATTTGCTTCGGGGCGCTATGCAGCTTACAAGAGCCCTTGCAGCGACCTCTGAACCAGGAGTATGGACTCCTGCAGAAATGCCAGAATGGGCCGTTCCAGCTGCATTTGGTATTCTCACTATCGTCTATGCACTGATAGTTTTCGAAGTAGTCCACAGAGCTCTGGCGGCGGCCGTCGGCGGAATAGTGGCAGTAATCACTCTTCATATCATCGGAAACGGTCCAGATCTAGGTACTGTGGTTACTTGGATAGATGAAGAGACAATTGGTCTACTAATTGGTATGATGGTAATTGTTGATATCCTCGGAAAGACCGGAGTTTTCGAATGGGCTGCGGTGCAGGCTTATGCGTTGAGTGGCGGATCCATATGGAGATTATCGATTATACTCTGCACAATAACAGCCGTTTTCTCGGCATTTTTGGATAATGTTACCACGATACTCCTAATTGTCCCTGTTACAATACAGATAGCAAAGGTTCTGAATCTAGAGCCAATACCCTTGATAATAGCGGAAGTAATGTTCTCAAATATTGGAGGGGCGGCAACACAAATTGGAGATCCTCCCAACATCATAATAGGGGCACAACTGTCATCTCAGGCACTTTCCGACAATGTCATTCTTGCAGATCAAGGGATAGCATTCATCGACTTCATCATCCACGTTGGTCCTGCTGTAATAATCGCTATGGCACCCTCATTCTGGCTTCTTTCTAGGTTGGAATCTGAAGGTCTTTCGGGAGAGAGGCATCGCAATTTAGACCTTCTACGACTTAGGTACAATATCAAGGATGCAGAACTGTTGAAGAAATCAGGATTCATCCTGATTCTAGTTATTCTGGCGTTCTTCGCCCACTCTAGCTTCCCTCATCCTATCTTCACAGTAGCCACCATAGCGCTTGGCGGGGCTGTCCTCATGCTGCTAGTTACCTCTCCACATCATGTTGAAGGTCCCCTTGATGCAGTAGAGTGGACAACTATAATCTTCTTTGCAGGGCTTTTCATTATGATTCATGGTTTAGAGTATATGGGACTTATTGATGCAATAGCTACAGGTATTTCCGATGCTATATCTCAAGCCTCAGAGGAAAATAGGCTGATGGTTGCCGTCCTCCTGCTCCTTTGGGTATCGGCAATCGCGTCTGCCTTTATCGACAACATACCTTACACGGCAACTATGGTACCAGTAGTTATCGAGCTTGCGAGTGATCCAGAACTCAATTTGCAATTAGGTCCACTGGCCTGGGCACTAGCTCTCGGTGCGTGCTTGGGAGGAAACGGTACGATTATCGGCGCCTCAGCTAACGTTGTGGCTGCAGGACTTGCCGAAGAAGCAGGTCATGATATCTCATTCAATAGATTCTTTAAGACAGGTTTCCCGATAATGTTGTTGAGCGTGGCCCTTGCTACAGTATATGCCGTAGTTAGGTATGCAGTGGACTGGCCAAATGAGATGGTCAAATGGGTAATCATAGTTGCAATGATCATAGCGTCACTTTCACTACTGCCATCGATTTACGGAAACGCCCCCGCAGAAGGCGCGCACTATGAGGCAGAGTAGAAGAATTACTGCGACAGCATCAAGGGATGTTGCCCAGAGCCGACTATTATGAGGGTGTGCGAGGTATGTGGCATGGCCACTAGTTCTGGTATTTGTCTGACCTGCGGGACCGAAGAAAATGAAGAAAATATTTCCGGCGTAACAAATACTCTTCATGATCAGGAACCCCAGAAAACTACACTCCCATTTGATCTTCAGGAGTCTAATAAGAGAAAACTCGAAACTCTTGTTTTTGGACTCGAAGCCTCTCCGGCATATCATCAGAAGGAGAAGAAAGTAGAAAACGGTGAAAAATCAGGTTTTTTGGATAATATTCCATTTGGAATCAAGGATGCTCCATTATCCCCTCTTCCAGGAGGGTTGATATTTGGACTCTCAGATACTCCAGATAGTGAAGAATAACCGTGCCACTGAGAGATGTTTTCGCTGGCTAATGAAAGCTAACTTTCCCGGTTACTTCAAATACCGAATGTAGGTCGCGGGGATGCTTAGAGTGCTCCTTGGTACAGTGGTGTATCAGGGTAAGAAGGTTGAGGCCGTTGCGCCCTGCGGGGAGACGTAGTGGTCAGAGAAACCTGAATTGATATGCCTGGAATACCAGAGGAACCACCTCTTCACTTGTGGAGAGGCGGTTAAAACTCACACAGGTGGGTATGTGGAATCACAATGATGCTACAACCCGACTGGGGGATGGCTCGGCTCGAGAGCCGACGAAGGTCGTGACAAGCTGCGATAAGTCGCGGGGAGAGGCATGAATCTCATGGATCCGCGAATTGCTGAATTGGACCTCCTGGCACTCAGTGCCATTCCT
>Ga0207985_1000014_pt1 | contig 49043 bp, 41 predicted proteins | sample ETNtaG_3_FD_185761 | JGI IMG/M metagenome (GOLD analysis project Ga0207985, IMG submission 185761) | Marine microbial and viral communities from oxygen minimum zone, Eastern Pacific Ocean - ETNP201302SV84 (SPAdes) (version 2) | ecosystem: Environmental > Aquatic > Marine > Unclassified ...
GTTTGGTACCCTCAGATGCCGCATCACGTTCATCATGGGCAACGGGTCAGCCCGCTTCACGATGACGGCTGTATTGGAGGGCCCGGGGCTCTGGTTAATTGGATTGGGGCCTGGTGATTTGCGTCATATGACATCGTTTGCATTGAGTGTAGCTGAAGCCTGCGATAAGAGGTATCTTGAGGGGTATACTGCTATTCTACCTGATGACCAAGAAGAGAAATTAGGAGATTTGGTAGGGGATTGGAGTAGGGTTATGAGAGAGGATATCGAGAACCCTATTGAGATAATTCGACAGGCAAAGAATGTCATGGTTGGAATCATGGTAGTGGGAGACCCGATGCAGGCTACTACCCATATCGACCTGAAGATTAGATGTCGGGAGTCGGGCGTCCCCTTCCACGTCGTTCCCGGACTCTCAGCAACTAGTTTGGCTGTGTCTCTATCAGGTATGCAGTCGTATCGATTTGGTAGACAGGTAACTATCCCCTTCCCCTATGGAGACTACCTACCTACTTCTCCCCTGGAAATGATTCTGAAGAATTACTCCAACAACCTCCATACTCTTGTTCTGCTAGATCTAGATCCTACGGGAATGGGTTCAGCACCTCCTGAGCCAATGGTCCCAAAGCAGGCTTATGAGATCCTAAAGGCCATGGCCGAAAGATATGGGGAATATGAGGAGGAGGGAAATGAGTCCCTGTCTTCTTCTATTTCTGACTGGAATGTAATATTGCTGAGCGATATCGGCACAAGCGGGCAAAGAGTTGTTTCTGGGAGCCTTTCTGGCATATCAGAATTTGCAGGAGGCATGATCCATTGTCTGATCCTTCCGACAGAATTCAGTGGCATGGAGAAAGAGATTTTTGAGAGTCTAAAGGCGGATATGTGAATTGCTAGAAGGTGTTCCGGCGATAAGGGAGATGATGAGAGATGGCGAAACCACCAGCCGAAGTTAGGTTTCCCGGAGACCGTAACAGGAGGAAAAAGGTTAGAGTTAGAGGGATTAAACGGGCCTCTAAAGAAATTCAGAGGAGGCTGGAAATTAACTTAGACGGACTATTGGACGACCCGGAATCATTTGTACCTGAAATAACAGGAGAGTTAGGAAAAATTTCATTCTTCGGTCATAAAGACAAGATGGCTATGACACTGAAAGAGATTGAGATTGTTGCCACTAAGAGAAATGATCATCGATGGCTCAAGAAGAGAATGGTCAAGAAGGGCGGAGACGAGGTCTGTAGGGCGCTTGCAGGGAGCCTCCTTGCTGCAGGCGAGGATGATCTGTCTACGGTTTCGGTTTTCAAACACCCTCTTTACGGTACCTCGAGTTACCTGAGGAGGGGAAATGGGAAACAGAGCCATCTTGCTGGAATCCAAAATTTCAATCATCCACGGCTGAGACTCCTCGTGTGGGATGGACACGCTAAGGCCGGACAGTACTTCTTCTCTTGGGAAGGCGGTTTTGTTTGCTCCTGCTCGTCTCCAGATGCCCCTCCTGAGTGGATCAGATGGGTACTTGACAAGTCTTCAGTCGAATTAAGTGGAAAGGACGTGCGATGGACCTCCGGGCTTTCAGAAGAAGTCGTTGAAAACGGGGAGTTTAGTGAGAGTGGTTGGTTACGACTAACATTCCAGGACAACACCAAGGTGGGCATTTCTCCAGCTTCACTGGCCAAGACAGACGAGCCTCTTGCTCAGAGTCTTGCTATTTCGATGATGCCACCCAATAAGCTTGGGTCAGTTTGTGAGGCAGAGTGGATGTGGAGGCCAAGGGGATGGCCTAAAGGAAGAGATTTACCGGACGAGGGAATCGAAAGACTTGGAGAGGTCTTGGATTCTTGGTTGAGGATGTCCTTGGATGACGCAAGGTTATCTGAATCTTGTAGAGCCAGTATCCTGAACTCGATTGAGGAGGGGTATGTGGTAGGAAACTCGTGGTTTGACGTGGATGATAGAGTGGGTTTTCTCGACTGTCTATCTGGAACGGACGATGAGAAGAACGCTATTTCGGTTATACTCGATTCTCTGAAGGGAGGAATACATGTCAGAACTGACGGGGTTGTATTGGACTTGGAGTCCGATGTAGTGAGGATGGAGGAGGGCTCTTGTCACCCTAACCTGGTATCACTGTGGCCAAAGTATGGAAAGACCGTGCTACAGGGGCTGTATGGACTTAGCGATGAGGACTCTGTGGAGATACTTGAGAGACAATCAAGGAGGAAACAGGGGTTTGGGGCATTCCTCAGAGAGCTTGGGGAGTCATTGGATACAGAGATGAGGCTCAAAAGGCTGCCTTGGGAAAACGAGAAGCTCCCTACTCCTCTCAGAATGGCCGATGGATTGGTCAGAAAGGCAGTGGGAGATGGGGTCTCCTCCACTGTATCTCTAGCAAGGAAGGGAAAAGGACTCGACTCCTCTATGGGTTGGGCTTGGTTGGTGGTTCACAACAGGACCGAGTCAGACGCGTGGAGGTTCGATGAGACCACCAGAGACAAGGGAGGAGACTGGGTTCCGGCACTGCAGGCACTCTGGGATGCCGCAGAAGATCTGCTTCTGAATGACATCGAGGAAGCAGAGGAAGACTACACCAACGCTATGAAGTGGTTAGCTGAGTCTAGTGGGGTCACCGAGTTCCGTTGAGGCTATGGAAAGCCAACTATGAATGGTCTCTTTTTAGGTCAAACTTATTATCGTGTAGGTCGACCGTGGTTTATGTCAAGAAATCTGACACCGATAATGCTTGTAATTGGACCGTTGATGCTGGTAGGGGCCTTCTTTAGCTGGCCCCTCGATAACGAAGTTGGGATGGAGGCTGTTGAGCTTCTGAGGGACGACGCATCAATTGTCCTAGCCGCGGTTGGGGTTCTGGGAATGTCCCTGATGTTCGGTGGACTACATTTGCTCTCAATGGATATGAAGAAGGGCGCTGACAGGATGTCGACCCAGCTACTCAACATGGCCGATCTGTTCATCTTCGGGACATTCGGCCTTTTCCTTACTGGATTAGGTGCCCAAACAGCAGTAATCCTACTCACCAATGACACTACCGCGGTATACGAAGACCAGGCTACTAGGGAAGCTGTGGCACTGATGGTATTCAATGCTGGAAATGGGCTCTGGGCCCTTACACCCGTAGCATGGGGGCTCGCGATGATCAGCATGGGACTGGCTCACGTCGGCCTAAAGGTACCAGAGGGATTGTCGGAGGGCGCATTCTTCATGCTCATGCCCGTGGGCTTTGCGAATACGCTTCTTCCCCTGATACAAGATGCTGAACAGGCTGAGTTCCAAATCGTGTTTCCACTCACCATGGTGCTTTATATCGTCCTTGGCGGATTGATGCTTAGTGGCAACATTGACGAGCCTGGATCTGAATAAGGTAACTTAGTGTGGCAAAGCTATCCATATCGCCACTGCGAAGAGCGATAGCGCCATGATGTAATTCAACACTCTTGCAGACTCCGGAGTACTGAAGACCCTCCTGAGAACCGTTCCGAACGCCGCCCATGTCATCACTGCGGGAAGCCCGCAGGCGAGGTTCAGCAACACCAACAACACCTTTCCGGTGAATCCGGTGCCGAACAGGGTTCCGAAGGACGTCATCAGGACTAGGAAGTGGATCCATGCCTTCCCGTTGACTACTTGGATTGTCGCGCCAGTCATGAAGCCCAGTCTTTCCGATGCTTCTTCGTTTTGCTCAATAGTACTCGAAGTGGCAATCTTGTAGGAAAGATAGGCGATATATGCGGCGCCTACGTATGTTAGTAAATCGAATACGGCCTGGTTCTCCTCGATGAGGTCGGTGGCTACTGCTACAAATAGGCCCAAGGTTGACCAGCCGAATGCCATACCAGAAATCAGGATGAGCGTTCCACGGAAACCGTGTTGTGAACCATGAGCTGCGCAAAGAACATTGTTTGGGCCTGGACTGAAGCACATTGGTATTATGAAGGCCAGACTGGCAATTAGCAGTTCGATATCCATTAAGGACACCTAGGCTCTGGACATTAATAGCTCTCTGGCAGACTCTAGTCCCTTCTCTATATCGGACCACAAATCTTCAACCCCCTCGATACCAATGCTCATCCTAACGAAACCCGGTACAACCCCTGCCTCATGTCTGACTTCTTCAGGTACAAACATGTGACTCGAGTTGAATGGGCATTCAACGAGGCTTTCTACTCCTCCGAGACTGGTTGCCTCGAAGATGATATCCAAGGACTTCATGAACTTCAGAGCAGAGTCGTCGCCTCCCTTGATGACGAATGCAAGCATACCGCTTCCCCTTGGCATCGTTCTGTTGGCTATCTCGAAGTCTGGATGGCTTTCCAGAGACGTGTGTATGACCTTCTCTACCATATCATGACTCTCCAATCTCTTAGCAATTTCAGCAGAGTTTGTTACATGTATCGGCATTCTTGCATGTAGAGTCCTCATCCCCCTTTCAAGGAGATAACACATGTGTGGATCAGCGGCTCCACCGAAGTAAATTTTTGTATGGAAGATTTCAGCTATCAGTTGCTTCTTTCCTGCTACAAAGCCCGCAGTTAGATCTGCGTGACCCCCAAGATATTTGGTTCCCGAGTGAATCACGATATCGAAGCCCATCTTTATTGGGTTACATGACCAGGGAGACGCGAACGTATTGTCCACTACTGAAACTAATCCGTTTTTATTGGCGATCTCGGCAATTGCATTAAGGTCACAAACCTTCAATGTGGGATTTGTCATTGTCTCTGCGTAGAGTACTTTGGTGTTATCCTGAATTGCTTGTTCATAACTTGATGGATCCCTAATGTCAGCCATTGTGACCTCGATTCCCATTCTTGGTAGTATCTCAGTTAGAAGCGCGTATGTGCCACCATAGCAATCGGGTGTTGCTACAATATGATCCCCTGTGGAAAGCAGTGTCATCAGGGTGGTAGATATAGCAGCCATACCACTTGAGAATACTTCTGCGTCCTCTGCGCCTTCCAATGAAGCTAATTTAGCGGAAACTACCTCTGAATTTACACTTGATATTCTGGAGTAGACTGGTCCGGTATGATGCAGCCCGTCGGCCCAGCCCTGGTACTTCTCGTCTGTGAGCCTGTAGGTTGATGTCAAGAAAATCGGAGTGGTTGCCGAGCCCTCTACCTCTACCATCCCAGAATGTACCGCTTTGGTTGAGAACTCCTTGTCTTTGTCACTGGCGTCCATAGTGATGCGAGAGTATATCTGGTCATCAACTCTGCGCTTTACCATGGACGCGCAGATCTACTATTCATTGGTCATGGGAATCTATGTGATGTTGGTTCTCTATTCAACAAAGGTTCCGTACAGAATGATGGTCGAAAGAGGCGTGGAAGATATTCGTGCAGTATACTACAATAGGAAGATTGTGCATATGTTCGCCGGGGGGGTAGGGTCTCTTTGCGTGCCGTTTCTCTTCACTGACTTCTGGTACCCGATGGTCTGTGGAATTATACTAACCATATTCACGTACATCGCCCATGCTTCTGGAAGGAGAATGTACTGGTTTCAGACGGAACAGAATCAGAATGATGTGAAGTTCTCACTGATGTGGTGGGTTTCGATCACTGTAATTTGGGCATTGGTTGGCGACCCATGGTTAGCAATCATTCCTTCGCTATTCATGGCGTTCGGAGATGGAATCACAGGCGTTGTCAGGAATCTTGTGGTAAGAAAGAGGTCGAAGAGCCCCATAGGAAATGTCTTCATGTTCATTGTAAGTGCTCCTTTGGGCTGGTACGTTGGAGGTCTTGGTGATCCCTCTCTACCTGGTTGGGGGCTGATAGCCGCTGCTGTAGCTACGTTTGTGGAGAGATACGAATTCGGCCCCATCGATGACAATATACTAATCACTGTGTTCTCAACTGTTGTTCTGATGGTCGGTGTTTACGCGGGTCCTCTGTTCTGAGAGTTCCTCTGTCTCTGGGCCTCTACAGCCACGGCACTCAATGGGGCCTGGAGGTTGAACGAAGGGACGAATCCGGTCATGGGAATTCGGATTACCTCATCCGAATATTCGAGAATATCTTTCGAAATTCCTCTCTTCTCTCCCCCTACGATGAGTACTATGTTTCCTGTAAGGTCAATCTCCCAGGGGCTCTTGGTCCCAGTGTCCTCGACTGAGATAATCCTGAAGCCGGACTTCTTGGCTTTTTTCACAGCCTTTAGGCCGTCCCCCCAATGAACGGGAATGAATCTGTGGGCCTTCATTGATGCTCTTTTTGCCGCTTTCCTCTCTGTGTTAGATAATTCAGCATCCACAATTACTGCGTCTGCTCCAGAAACCTCTGCAGTCCTGATGCAGAAGCCGATATTGACAGGATATGCGGCTCCTGCTAAAAGCCATATTAATCCTCCTGCTTCGATACTCTCGTCGAGATCCAGGGTTGGATCTCTACCAACCAATGCCAGAATTTCAGGGACCCCCTTTGAGTTATCTCGTGACATTCTCCATATGTCATTATCAGAGCCCCTGATGATACGTATCCCCCTATCACTGACCATTGTCAGGATCTCTTCCAGCTGTTCGCTTTCCGCCCCTCTCTTGACCAGTACGAGTCGGATATTCTCATTTTCCTTTAGGGACGCGAGGACCTCTGTTACACCACACCTTTGCATCATTCTCGTCGCTCCTATTATCTTCCCAATACGCCTACTATATTGAGGCAGACAGCCACTGTAGGACCTATCATCACAGCGAAAATAACCGTTCCTATCCCTACAGTCCCCCCCAGAGACCAGCCTATGACCACTACTGATATTTCTATTGCCGCTCTAACGTTGCCTATCGGATATCCCGAAACCCTACGCATTCCTGTCATCCAACCATCTCTAGGTCCAGGACCTAGGTTCGCTGTCAGGTAAATCCCGCTGCCTATCCCAACCAAGGCAATCCCCCCAATGACCTGTAGCAAGGATTCAAGTCCGCCTTCAGGTGTGGGAAGAACAGGTAACATGTATTCAATAGCAACAGCGATTAGTATAGCATTTAGGATCGTGCCTATCCCTGGTTTCTCCCTGAGTGGAATCCACAACAATAGAACTGCAACACTGACAAAGAATGTTGCTTGGCCGATGGTTCGATCCGTCATCAATGCAATTCCCTCCGCTAAAACTGTCCAAGGAGTATTACCTACACCGGCAGCCACGATAACCGCGTCTCCTGTCCCAAATATCCAGAGTCCGACACATAATATTAGCAGAGTAGAGGGCTTAGGCCTCGGTTCCATTGGATCTACGGAGCTCCACCAGGTGACGGGGACGTCATTCGCCGGCTTGAGTATTGAGCGCAACGCCATGCTATCGAGAGGCCCCTATCTCCCTTGAACCCAATTGAGGTACTGTTGGGTACAATTTGCCTCCCACCATATTACCTGAGGGGATTTGTAAGGGTGGGTGTCATTGATTCTGATCATCAATTGCTCAGTTTTATTGATGGACGTCTTGAATTGGATTCTCCACTCTGAGCCATATTCTACCTTGTCTTGCCACCTGTATGTTGAGTCTACTAAATTTCGTTGAGCGCAGGCTGCAATATTTTCATTGATTATTGAGAATATCCACTCTCCAACCTCTGCCTCTAGCCATTCGCCCGGAAGGGTTGTTTGAACTACTGAAATCGTCTCATTCATGACTTCCGGAGGGGGTGAGTCGACAAGAAGCCATTGGCATAGTTTGAATGAGTAGTGCGTGTTGGGTAGCACGAGGTGTGACAGTGGAACCGTGGGAGATGCCTATCGATACTGGTGAAGTCCCAGCTGATGGCTCGGATTTCGATGTTATCGTTGTTGGGGGGGGACCGGGGGGATCTGCGGCCGCGGCATATAATGCTCTCAATGGTTGTAAGGTCCTTTTGATTGAGAAGGATGTTTGGCCCAGAGACAAAGTATGTGGGGACGCAGTAGGAGGAAAATCACTGTCCCATGTAGAGGAGCTGGGGGTTCTTCCGATGGTTCAGAGTACCCCTTACTATCAGGTCGATTCAATTCTCTTCGGTAGCGCGAGTGGTTCTGAAGTAAGGGTGATGTTGCCCAAAGAGAGCTATGAGGAGAAGGGCCTGATGTCCGGTTATTCACTTCCCAGAGTACAATTCGACTACATGATGTTCAAGAAAGCCACTGAGATAGTCAAGGAGAATGGTGGGGCGGTTATACAAGGTTTCACGGTAAAGGAGATACTTAGTGAAACAGCTGGTGGAACGACAGTCATCAAGGGAGTCTCTGGAAAGTTTGGGGGTTCCAGATCGGATTCCCCGATATTATCGTTCGAGTCTCTGGTCACAATAGGAGCTGGTGGCTATAACTGCCCAGTATCCAGAAAAATAACTGAGTTTCATGGTGAGCCTCACAAGGATGATGAGCACTTCTGTGGAGGGTATCGAGAGTACTGGGAGAATGTGGAGGGACTGGAGGATCAAGAGGGCCCGATTGAGATTCATTTCGTAGATGAAGTCATACCAGGTTATTTCTGGCTCTTCCCGGTTGGTGAAGGTGTGGTGAACGTAGGTATTGGGATGTTAATCTCTGAGGAAAAGAAAGGCAAGAGAAAGGGGTCTTGGAGAGGGCTTAAGAAAACTCAGAAGTGGTTGATTAATGAACACCCTAGGTTCAAAGATAGATTCGCAAAATCAAAGATGGTTGAGGGATCTGCAAGGGGATGGCAACTGCCTTTCGGGTCTCCTAGGAAAAATCCTCCATCTCATCAACCCAGGAGAGGAGCCATGGCAGGGGCCATGACCGTAGGTGATGCGGCCAGCTTGGTCGATCCATTTAGTGGAGAGGGTATTGGTAACGCCCTACTTTCAGCAAAATTGACAAGCAAGCATTTCGATAAGACCTTGCATTCAAACGGCTTTACACTGGAGGCTTCGGATGCATACATGGAGGAATTGTGGGATGTTTTAGGAAAGGAGCTTTCGAATTCGAAGACATTGCAGAAAATGATGAAGTGGAAGCGACTAACTAGCTGGTTCATCAATAAGGCGAATAAAAAGAAGGAGATTGGCACTATGATGTCAGAAATGATTGCTAGTAAAGACGCCCAGACCGAGTTATGGAATCCATGGTTTTTGTTCAAGACACTTGTCTTGCCCTGAGGTGATGAGTTGCCCCTACTGAGCAAGACATTGGATGGGATAGAGGCGATTTTTCTAGATTTAGACGGCACTATCTACCTGGGAGGAGAGCCTATCGAGGGTGCTTTGGACTTCCTGGAACGTCTCGATCAGCGAGGGATAAGGAGGTTCTTCCTGTCTAATAACTCCAGCAAGTCTGTGTCTCAATATCTCGATAAGCTAACCTCAATGGGAATTCCGGCGACTGAGCAAGACATTCTTCTATCAACTCATGATCTTCTGTCATGGCTTAAGTCAGAAGGGGTTACTGAGGCCTATCTAGTTGGTACTGAAGGCATGAGAGAAATGTTGGAAAATGAGGGCATCAGAACCCGTTCTCAAAGTCCTCAGTATGTCGTTCTAGGGTATGACACCGAAATAAACTACGAGAAGCTGTCTACTGCTTCCATTCACCTTCATAGTGGGGTGCCCATGGTAGCAAGTCATCCGGACATAGTATGTCCTTCCCCTGATGGTGGTCTGCCTGATACCGGCGCTTATATGGACCTCTTCGAAGCTACGACTGGGGTCAGGCCAATGCATATTTGCGGTAAGCCCAATCCCGGCATGATTCTCCATAAGATTGAGGAATTGGGGCTACGACCAGATAACTGCGCCATGGTAGGCGACCGCCTGTACACAGATATCGAGATGGCTGAGAGGTCAGGGGTCCATGGTATTCTGGTTCTCTCCGGGGAGGCGACGATGTCCGATGCCTCCGTGGCGACTCAACATCCCAGTCTAATAGTGGACTCTGTGGCCTCCCTACTTTGAAGTGTTTTTCACTGCACGGGGTATAGGAGTGGAAACTATACTATACAAATAGAAATATTTGGTCGGAAGTGCATGGAAGGGGCGACCGAGCCTGAGGCGTTACAACACAGGGCATACTACAGAATGGGTCTATTTGTCCATGATAATGCGAAAGTAGTACTCGTCATGACCCTGATTCTGTGCGGTTCTCTAGCATCTCTAATGACTTTGGAGCCCAGATATGCTGAAGGTTATGGAGAGGGAGATCTTGAGTCCGTACACGGTTGGGATGCTGCGAGAATTGGGTTCACGTCGGAGAACGATAGCGATAGTTTCTCCTTCCATGTTCTGTTTCATCATCCTGGAGCTAGCCATGAGGATGAGTCGGTACAAAGTGCGATGATAGAGACTGTATCGCCAATGGCTGAGAATGACCATGTCTCGATTGAGTATCCTTGGTTTACTAACGAAGTCAACAGAACCGAGCTAATTAGCTCTGTAAACCCTGAATGGACTAGGGTTAAGATCGAAGTGAATTTGGACAGGGACGGTTCGAAAGCCCTTCTCAAGGAGCACTTCGATAATCTTGTACTGCCCGATGACGCACCTGAAGGAATGGATAAGTGGGTTACTGACAACCTAGCTATTGACGTGACATTCGATCTGACTCTGAAGGATGAGCTGATTCAGGCAGAGCTACTTGCGGCGCCACTGACACTGATCATCCTTCTTCTGGTGTTCGGTAGCTTGGTTGCGGCCGGCCTTCCGGTTCTTTCTGGAGTCTACACTGTCCTCGCTGCTGTGGGGATAGTAACTGGTCTTAGCTACGTTTTCGACGATATCACGGTCTATGCAAATAATATCGTCTCTCTTCTAGGGATCGGGCTGAGTGTTGACTACTCTCTATTCATAGTCAACAGATTCAGGGAGGAGCTTGGAAGAGGAAGAGACCATAGAACCGCTATAGCAATGACCAGTGCTACGGCTGGGAGGGCTATTTTCTTCTCCGGGATGACTGTCATAGTTGGACTGATGGGGATGCTGTTCTTCGAGAATACGGGTCTTCCCTCCTTAGGATGGGGGGGGATTTGCGCTACGGCAGTGGCTTTGACCTCGTCCATCGTTCTGCTTCCAGCTATCTTGTCCTTGCTTGGAGATCGGGTTAATTCGTTCAAAGTACCATTTTCTTTTGGAGTGGATGCTGGAGAGGAAGGGTTCTGGTCGAATATCGCTAGTGGCGTCATGAAGAGGCCCTTCGCTGTCTTAGTTCCCTCAGTTATCGTGTTGATGTTAGCCGGATCCCCGTTCTTACAGGCGGAGTACGGCATTACCACATACAAGGCACTCAGTCCTGATGATGAGTCTCGGCAGGGGATGGAGCTTACTGATGATAACTGGCCCGAGTATATCTCCAACACAGCACTAGCGGTGTTTGAAATAGAGGATGGAGTAGATCCTCTTCACGAGGATAATATCAGGTCGCTGTATCGTTTCTCTCAAGAGATTCTGAGTATTGACGGAACGACCTACGTACGTAGTCATGGACACTTCGATGTCAACATGAGTGAGGACGAGGTGGTCGATTTCTGGGATTCATCCAACGATGGTGATTTACCTTCTATGGAGGCAATGTTAATTTCAGCCCAAAGAGAATACCTCAATGCCAGTTTCATCGGTAATGGAGTCGTGCTACTAGTAGCTGGAATAGAGGGCGATGAGTCTAGTGTAAGCTCGAGAGAGGTTGTACTTTCCATTAGGGACCTTGAGACGAAGAACGATCAGTTTGGCGGTTCGACCACTGTAAATGTAGCAGGAGTGGCCGCATACAATCAAGATGTAATAGAAGCAGTGGCCGAGAACCTTCCCATATCCCTAGCATTCATTCTAATAACTAGCTATATCCTTATCTTCCTTCAAGTGAGATCTGTTGTTCTCCCTCTGAAGGCCCTGATAATGAACGTCCTATCTGTAAGCGCGTCCTTCGGAGTTCTGGTTTGGATTTTCCAGATGGGTAACGGAGCAGATTTGTTGAACTTCACACCTCAGCCAATAGACCCTACGACTCCCGTGATGATATTCGCTATCCTCTTCGGTCTGAGTATGGACTATGAGGTACTGATGCTGTCTCGTATCCATGAGGAGTGGGAGAGGACCGGTGACAATACAAAGTCGGTCGCTGTGGGGCTTCAGAAGAGTGGTCGAATTATCACCTCTGCCGCGCTGGTGATGGTAACTGTTTTCTCGGCTTTCGGTCTATCATCCGTGTCTTTGATGAAGCAGTTTGGATTCATGCTTGCGCTAGGAGTGGCGGTAGACGCCACACTAGTTAGAGCACTGGTTGTACCCTCCACTATGCGTCTGATGGGTAATCTGAACTGGTATGCTCCGTCATGGCTAGTTTCTAGTGATGAAAAGACGGGGTCATCAAGTCCTTCAGAGCAGGATGCATAAGGCCTAAATTAGAGTTAATACGAATAATGCGGGTACCATGTGAGTAGCATGAGCGGGGGCATCGTAGTGGTAACAGGTGCTAGTGGATACATAGGTAGTCACATTGTTGCTAATCTTCTTTCCAAGGGAATGAATGTTAGGGCTACGGTCAGGGATAAGAACGACCCTGAAAGAGTGGATCACCTGAAATCCATGGAAATAGCAGATGGCGGTAGTATTGAGATTGTCGAGATGGACCTATTTGACGAGGATTCCGTAGATTCTGCAATTTCTGGGTGTACTGATTTGATCCATACCGCGGCTACTGTGATTGTTAGATCCCGTGATCCTCAGAAAAAGATTGTCGACCCAAGTGTCATAGGGACGAAGAATGTCGTCTCCGCGGTTGAGAAATCCGGGACAATTGAGAGATTCGTGCATACCTCCTCGACCGCAGCCATTCGGCCAATGGATTGGGAGGATGGTGCTGTTCTAACCACGGAAAGCTGGGCCAATGATGCCACCCTAGAAAATAATCCATATGGATTGGCTAAAGTTAGTGCAGAGATAATTGTCAGGAATTGGCACTCCTCTCTAGAAGTAGATAATCGCCCCAGATTAGTTACTATCCACCCTTGTATGGTGTTTGGGCCTCCTCTCTCCCCTAGGCACCTGCGGGGCTCTCTGGCAATTCTAATGGCCATGATTAGGAGAGATATTCCATTGAACCTGCCCATGCAAATCAATATCGTCGATGTTAGGGATGTTGCGGAGGCACATGTCAGAGCCCTGACAGGAGGCCAGGAAGAGGGGCGTTACCTAACAGTCTCAGGAGAGATGATGATGAATGACATCGCCAAGGCACTAAAAGTAGCGCATCCAGAAAGGAGGTGGGCCACTAGGGAGGCACCATACTGGCTGGCCTTGGTGGCCGCTTTCTTCCACCCTAAAATCGATGTATCATGGGCTAAGAGGCATTTGAGGCGGAAGCTCTACTGGGATGCCTCCCCTGCTGAGAGAGATTTGGATATGGAATGGCGAAGCCCCATAGAATCGATACTGGAGACTACTCCCCCGATTCTAGAGAACGGTTGGGACTAGCTGTCCATATGGGGATGCGGTTCTATCTCTGCTTCTAGGATAGTTTCCTCTCTAAACCTCAACCACAGTGAGACTATTCCCACTATGGCCAGAATTACCAGAGAGAACCCCCCCAACACCACAATTAGCGACGTGGTCGCCTCCCCTTGGACAGCAACATCATCTTTGTACATCGGAATCAGTGCCTCGTCATACACTGGTCTAATCATTAGTAGATCAATTGCAGTGCTGTAGTCATAGAAATCCGAGGGAGGAGCTGGATCTAGGTCTGAATATCCGTCAGACCTAATGGGCACCTCGAAAGTCCTCTGCTCACTAACGTCTAGGGTGAGAAGTACATCATAGGTGTACGGCACCCGGGGCTCAATGAATTCAGAACCCGTAATTATTCCAGTGATTGGGAGGGATATTGCTGTGCCGGTCACATCAAACTCCGTCCACGCATCCCAATGCTCCGGGGAGACATCCAAAGAGATGTAAATAGTATCGCCAACAATCGTACCTTGCCCTTGTGCGTCATCACTTCCGTCTGATCCGAGATCGACATTTGGCCTGATCTGTGCTATCTGTGCGGTATCAGTGTCCCAGTCCAATGAGCTGAACGAAATCTGCATCTCAACAGTGCCGTTGGGCACCCAGACGTAGTGTCTATCATCAGTGGCATACGTTCCAAATGTGCTTGTTGGCCCGTTATTGAAGTGGCTCCACTCTCCCTTCCATGCATGTCTAAGCTGATCTGTTTTGAGAGGGATTTCCCTAGTATCCATTATTCCTTCAAAGTGACTGAAAGCATCCCATACTGTGGCTTCTGGGTATTCCAGGAAGCCGTCTTCGTTGGGGTCCCTCATAACTTGAAGAGTCCTCGCGAGTGCCAGGGCCCTGTCAGTGTCCACTAGGCCGTGCCCGACTCTCCAATCATGACACCTATCTGTTTGCTGTGACACATAGCAAGTATCTGGGATATCGTTACAAGGATCATCATCGTTTCCTTCTTCACAGGAGTTCCTCAGTAGCTCATAGTGTGAGGTAAGTTCCATAATTAGTTCTATTTCGTGGACTCGAGATTCGTTTCTCTCAACCCAGTCATCGAACTGGAGGCCTTTCGCTGATTCATTGAAGTATGCGCTTTGCTCTTGATCGTGATCTTCGATCTGATAGTCTGCAACCCCGAGTGACGGGGCGGCGGCTAGCAATAGGGTAGCGATGCCCCCTATGTGAGGAGTGGCCATGCTGGTACCTGAGATGGACATATAGTAGAGATCTCCTTGGGTTCTGGTGGAGGCATCGATGGCTGTGGCCCTTGGAGCAGTAGCCCAGATATCCCTTCCAGGCGCCCCTATGTCGGGCCATGTGTGTTGTTGTGTCTTCCAGCCTCTGCTCGAGAATGAAGTGACTGCTGATGCATCGTGTGTAAGGGCAGCGACTGAGATTGCGGAAGGGGTATTCGCGTACACATTGGTTCTCAGATCGTTCTCTGACTCTTCTCCGCTCCCCCCACTATTTGAGGCTGCAAAAATCACTGCGACATCGTTTTCGTAGGTCAGCATGTCAGTTAGTATGGTTACCGCATTGGAAGGATTGTAGTCCCCGTTGGTGCCCCAGGAATTGGAAACCACTCGGATATTGTAATCATTGAGGCCTGGTCTACTATGTTGGTAAGTCCATTCTAGGCCTTCAACGGCTGCGAATATCGAAGCTCCGTCTCCCGTTCCAAGAGCCACGATAGTCGCGCCCTTAGCGGTACCAAGTCTTCTTCCTCCAGAGGCGTCACCGTTGCCGGCAATCGTACCCCCAACATGCGTTCCGTGTCCGCTGGATGTGTCAGAGTTACAGTTTGGTGCGTCGACCCAGGCTACGCCAGTCCACTTGGCAGACCAGATTAGCTTCTCACCGGTCCATGGTTCTCCACAGTCGAAGTCTGGATGCTCCCCATCGATTCCGGTGTCGAGATCTACTGCTGTTGCGCCCTCTCCGTCGTACTCAGAAAGGGACATATCCGGCTCCGTCTTCAGAATCCCGTTAGTATCTATGATGGCACGATGCCATGCCAGGCTTGCGTTAACCCAATTCACAGTCTCATGCATCATTGACTCGGTGTCATTTTGATTGCCTGGGAGATAGAAGTGCTCGATTAGGACGTTCGCCTCCATATGCTTGACCATCGACAGGGAGGATAGCTCGGATAGCTCGGTTGAGGTCCCTCTGACCAGGGCCCCGTGTAGTACGGAAGTCTGGGCTAAGACATCTACTCCGGTTGAGCTGACTAGATTCCACACGCCCTCGTCTGGTTGCAAATAGAACTGTACTATGGCCTCTATATGGCCCTCTGATGATAGTTCGGAGATGAGCTCCTCGCTCATCTTGGTGATATCAGCGTCATTTGGTTCGCTTGTAACCGCGAGGGAGCCTGACATGCTGGCGATCAGCGCGACCATGACCAGCGCCGTGACTCTCATAGCGGGTCGTCGACGTTATTCGATTTCAAGAAACCCCAACTCTGATTACCTGACCGTTCAAATCAAGTGTGGTTCTGGGTGTGGGAGTACATGCGGACCGTGGCGGTGATACTCGCTCTCCTCGTCCTGATCATGCCAATCAGTGGTTGCTTCGGGGATGAACCGGTGCGGTCTCCTGAGCCCGAGGGGCCGTTTTCTACACTTGGGGATATCCCAGAGACTACTTGGTACCACTATTCGGGAGGTGTGAATGCTCTGGACCCCATAGCAGTAAGTGGTGCGAATATCTCAGAAAATCTATCTGGAGATAACATTCCTCTACTTGCAGTGGGTTCTTACTACGGGATTGGTATGAGCACCTTCGAGCCTACGATAGGAATTACCTCTATGGACAACATCTACATGTCTAGTTGGGGCAACGGCCCCTCGGGTTCAACAGGAGTGGTGCAATGCACAGGGCTGATAGAGATGGTCTCACTATCTGATTACTCCTGTCAGAACGTGTACAACCCTCTCCTACCAGTACCGAACAGTAATGATCCCTACATCTATGTGGACAAATGGACTGATCGGATAATGAAGTTCGACATGCATGCTCTGCTGGGTATGACAGTCGAGTTCTCGGATGATGAGGGTAGCACGTGGCAGAATGGGCAGCTGGCGACATCGATATATTCTGTACAAGACCATCAGACGATAGGATCCGCACTTTTGCCGGCTCCCGGATATGCGACGACTTGGTCTTTCTGCGTAAATGGGAATGCTCCTCATCCCTTATGCTCCACAAGTTTCGATGGAGGCAGAACTTGGACTTCTGAGGTATCTGGAGCGCCAGTGAGCTGTCAGAGTGGTGGTCTAACCGCACACATCGAGGGCGGGGTGAACGGAAACCTGTATCGCGGTAATATTGGATGTAACGGTGATGGATATTCGATTTACAAGAGCAGTAATGGTGGGCTGACTTGGACTGAACACCCACTGCCTACTGAGGAGACAGGTACGGCGGATACCTGGAACGGAGAGGAGGCTCAGGTCGCTGTTGACGATGAGGGGAACGTACATGCTATGTGGAATGGTCTCGATAATATGCCATACTACTCTTACTCCAAAGACGAGGGCGGTACCTGGAGCGACCCCCTGATGGTCGCTCCTCCGACCAACATATCAGGTACTGGGTTCCCCGTGATTACCGCTGGTGCGGCTGGGAAGGTCGCTTTAGGTTACGTTGGAGACTCCGGTAATGACACTTGGAACGGATACATGACCATTATCACAGATGCCTTCGGAGAGGATCCTCTAATGACCACAGTTCAGCTGAATGGGTTCGACGACCCTCTGGATACGGAGGTTGGCTGCGGGTACAACCGATGTGGTGGCCTGGGAGATTTCCTAGATATGTCCGTAGATCAGTACGGAAGGCCCTGGTTCGGACTTTCTCATAACATCAATGACATCGGAATTTTTGGGACCATGACACAAGGGCCTTCCCTACGTGGTATGATAGACAGCCTAAGTCAGATCCCAGTTGGTGGTCCTCAGACCCTCTAGAGTGCGCTATACAAATCGTAGGCCTGGAGTATGAATCCGGCTGAGAAAACTATCATGGCTAAGCCACACAGTGAAAGGACACCCTTGTACGTACTGTGCGAAAGGTTGCCTCTGGTCCTGTCGAATGCCAATGCGATTAGGCTCTTCACCATGATTATTGAGACGAGAAATGTCAGAGCATAGGCCACTGGGGCGAGTGGTTCCTCGTCTGCAACAGATGCCATTAGTGGCCCCCCGATTAAGAACCAGAAAATGTAGACGTTTGGATTTAGGAGATTTGTGAGAATCCCCCTCTTGAAGGAATCCGATACATCGATCTCCGCAATATCCGGAGAAGGAGGCTCAATCGTGAAGCACTCGAGACCCATCTTCAGAAGATAGCCCGCTCCAATAATCGATATTGCAATTAGTATTGTAGGCTGTGTTGATATCCAGGTTGCGGCCAGAAGGCTGACTATCACTAGTGGTCCGTCAGTGAAAATAGGTGCAGTGGCTGTCCATATTCCTGCTCTGAGTCCTCCTGAGAGTGTTTCTCTAATTACCATCGTCAGCAGAGGTCCTGGCTTGACGCCTTCCACTATCCCCAGTGTGAGTCCTGCCGCTGCGAGAGAGAGGACTAGAGAGAGGTCCATGCCCTATCTCCTTGATGCGATTGCTAGCTTGGCGAGGAGCTTGAGAATCTCCAGGTAAAGCCAGATGAGTGTGACCATGAGACCGAATGCAGCCCTCCACTCAAGTTGCTTTGGGGCCCCCCTCTCGACGCCTCGCTCAATGAAATCAAAATCGGCCACTAGACATAATGAGGCTATTCCTACCACGAAGAGTGAGAATAGTATCCCCGGAGGACTGGCCTCGTGTATGTATGGGACATTGAAGCCGACGAACATTCCAATTATGGAAACTAGGTAAATGACTAGAATGGCAAGTACTGCTGATCCCAATGCAATTTGCATGTTCTTGCTCCAGGATATCAGACCCGCTCTGTATATTGTGAGCATTGCTCCGAGAATTCCCAATGTGAGGACCACTGCTAAAATTCCTATGCGGGGGAAGCTCTGCTCATAGATCCACGTGATTCCGCCAAGAAACAGACCCTGACAGAAGGAGTAAGAACAAATCAGTGGGGCACTAGTTGAGTTTGTGAATATGATTACCATAGCGAGGATGAACCCTGCTATTGCACCAAAAAAGGCCAGAGCACCTGCCTCTGGCATGAATATTGCAGTACCAATCGCTGTTGTCGCTATTATGATTAGTAGTATCCCAGTCTTCTCTGTAGTTCCCTCCATTGACATCATAGTTGATTCTTGGTCGTCCCACCATGGAGCGTCTGAATAGGCTCTCTTGTCAAAGGTAGCGTCGGTCAATGCAGGGTTCCCTGAACGGTACATACATCAAAGTCCTGAGGTTCTCCTTCTCAAAGTTTGGTACGGAAAATGTGAATGTCACGCTTCTTCTGAGTTTTGATTTAAACTGGGGGGTTTTGGACCACGGTTCTCCTCTCGTCCCTTTTCTTGGGCTTTTTGGATTAGGAATTGACAATTATTTAGAAAATCATGCTAAAGCATGTCCTTCAGGTGTACCCCGGTGTAGCTAGTCGGCTCTGTGACTATCTTAGTGGGAGGCCCCTCAGCGACGATCTGCCCTCCGAGCTCCCCTCCTTCAGGACCTAGGTCAATCACCCAATCAGCACATTTCACAACGTCCAAGTGATGTTCGATAATGATGATAGTGTGGCCGTTCCTTCTCAGACGCAGGAGCACTTCTATCAGCTGGTGAACATCGGAGAGAGCAAGTCCAGTGGTTGGCTCATCCAATACGTAAACGGTGTGCTTTCTGGCTGGCCTGTGCAGTTCGGTTGCTAGCTTGACTCTCTGGGCCTCTCCACCTGAGAGCGTGGTAGCGGGTTGACCAAGACGGATGTACCCCAGACCTACGTCATTCAGCGTGGAAACTATCCTGTTTATTCCCCTGTGATTCTCAAAGAAGGAGCACGCCTCATGGACATTCATCTGTAGGACATCGTGGATGTTCTTTCCCTTCCACTCGACCTCCAGTGTTTCCCTGGTGTACCTCTTGCCCTTACAAACATCGCATGTTACCCAAACATCAGGGAGGAAGTTCATCTCCAACTTTGACGAGCCGGCTCCCTGGCATGCCTCACACCTCCCACCTCTTACGTTGAAAGAGAACTGTCCTGGCTCATAGCCCCTCTCCTTGGCAAGGGGCGTCGATGCGAATAGTTGCCTGATATGGCCAAAAGCCTTGGTATACGTCGCCGGATTGGAACGAGGGGTTCTCCCAATCGGTGATTGGTCGATGACAATCACCTTGTCTATTTTCTCAATCCCTTCAATCGAATCGTGCGATCCTGGTGTCTCGTCTGTACCCTGTAATTCGCGTTGCAGGACCGGTGCCAGTGTCCCGGTTACTAGGGAAGACTTTCCAGATCCGGAAACCCCAGTCACGGCTACCATGCAACCGAGTGGTATCTTAACGTCTATGTCTTGGAGGTTGTTCTGCCTCGCGCCCCTTATGACGAGCCATCGATCATCTTCGGGGTCAGACCTGTCAGCAGGGAGAGGGATCTCTGACTTGCCCGATAGATATGCACCGGTGATGCTCTGCTTGCTGGTCAATAGTTCATCGAATGTTCCACTGACGACTATCTCTCCGCCTTCCTTTCCTGCACCCGGGCCGATGTCGACTATCCAATCGGCCTGCCTCAACGTGGCCTCGTCATGCTCTACTACGATGAGGGTGTTGCCCAAGTCAGTCAATTCTCGGAGAGTCTCGAGTAGTCTTCCATTGTCTCTTGGGTGGAGTCCTATGCTGGGTTCATCCAGTACGTACATCACGCCGGTCAGCCTAGTACCTATCTGTGTGGCTAGTCTGATTCTCTGGGATTCCCCCCCGGATAGAGTATTCGCCCTTCTGTCGAGAGTCAAGTAGTCCAATCCCACCAGAGCTAGGAACCTCAGTCTGGCTTCAATCTCCTTGATTATCTCAGTTGCTATGTACATGGATCTCTCATCCAGTCTTTCTGCTTGGATCGCTTCCTTTGGCGGTGGTTCTCTGTCGAGTCTCTCCCAAGTATCGTCAAGGCCCCCTATTCTCCAATGTTGGACAGTCGCTAGGGCTTCAAGTACACTGCATGAGGATATACCGGGGAGCGTGGTAGAGCCAACAGTTACTCCGCTGACGGCTCTATTCAGCTTTCTTCCATTGCAGTCTGAGCATGGTTCGTCAGTCATGAATGAAGATATCCTTGATCTCGTTTTGTCTGAGGAGGTGTCCGTGTATGTTCTCCTCAGTCTAGCGAATACTCCCTCCCAAGGCTTGCTCATCCTGTATGAGGACCCTTTCTGTGAGGTGAACTGGAAGTTTATCGCAGTGCTTCCAGAGCCATTGATCAGGATGTCTCTATCGTCCTCGTCTAGCTCTTGGAATGGGATATCGATGGGTATTCCATAGTGCTGACAGGTCTGTATCATCTGACTCCTGTACCACCCTGACATCATGGAGCGCCTGAATGGTCTGATACATCCATCCTCTACGGTAGCATTCCTATCGACGACAAGGTCGTGAGAGAATGACCTTTGAACTCCGAGACCCTGGCATGAGGGGCAGGCCCCTAAGGGATTGTTGAAGGAGAATACCCTGGGACTCATCTCAGGCAGGAAGGCCCCGTGCTCAGGGCATGCAAACTCCTCGGAGTAAGGGACTGTCTCCCCCTCCTTTGTCTTGAACCTCTGCTCCTCTGAATTGTCTGCTCCGGGCTTGGGTGCACTTACACTCTCCACTGCGATGGAGCCACCGCCTAAACGAAGCCCGATTTCTATTGCCTCCGTTAAGCGCTGTCTGTTTGACAAATGGAGGAGGAGTCTGTCGAGCCTGACATCGATATCGTGCCTGAGGTTCTTTTCTAGGACTGGTGGGTTCTCGAAATCGGCCTCTCTGCCGTTCACCTTTCCAGCTAGGAATCCCTGTTCGACAAACCCCTTGAAGAGATCTGAGTGAGTGCCCTTTCGGTTTCTGACTGCCGGGCTCCATATCGCTATTGCATGGCCCTCGAACCTCCAAAGTACGTCATCGACTATCTCTTGGACGGTCCTGCGGGTTACTTCACGCCCACACTCAGGACAATGAGGTAGTCCCACTCTGGCCCATAGGAGACGGAGGTAATCCATGATCTCGGTCACAGTCGCTACCGTGGACCGGGGGTTGTGGCTACCCTGCTTCTGATCGATGCTAATTGCAGGAGAAAGGCCATCTATACTGTCGCAGTCGGGTTTCTTCATCTGGCCCAAGAACTGTCGTGCGTAAGAGCTGAGGCTCTCTACGTACCTTCTCTGTCCCTCCGCATAGAGGGTGTCAAAAGCGAGGCTTGACTTTCCAGACCCTGATACTCCTGATATCACCACAAACTTGCCCCTAGGTAGGCTGACGTCTACGTTTCTTAGGTTGTGTGTTCTGGCTCCCTTGACCTGTATCCACTCTTCGGCTGTATCGCCTTCTTTCCCAATCCCACTCATTGACAGCCCTGCTTAACGTGTGGTCCTGAGAGAGGCCGTCCTTGAATTCATGTATTGTTGAGAGTCAGAGGATTTGGAGCTAGTCTTCGGTGTAGAAGTAATCGGAGGTCCGTACGCCTTTGCCAATTCCACTCCACGGGTCGGTTTTGGCGGGTTTCTGCCTCTTAGACAGTCTTTTGCTGGCTATCAGACCTGCCATGGCAATAGCAATAGTGCCTAGAACTGCATATATCACGTCAATATTTTCCATAATGTCGGCATCGTACTTTGGTATATGAGTGGGTGTTCAAGGGCTTAGGGCATATTCGATTGCTAATCCGTCCTCCTGTCAGATATCTCTCCAAGGATAACCAAGCCTGCGTACCCTCCAATTATCAGGGTCATTGGAGGGAAGATAGTGTTGGCTAGAGGACCTAGTGGGGATACGATATAGTCACCGATAATGAGCCCTAGAATTGCGGTTACAAACGGAATGCAGTGATATGACCAAGGCATATTCTCTGCAAACCTCTCGGTAATAGTATCACCTCACTCCGTCATGATCAGGGCATGCTCTTTCAACTGATCCAGCGAAACAACCTGGAGGGTCTCCTCATGTGTGGATTCCAGCCGTACTGGGCAGGCTAGACCGATGTCTGCAGCGCTCTTCCACGTGTTGGCGCATACGCACCACCTATCTCCTGGGACGAGTCCGGGAAATTTGTAGCGTGGTGCGGGAGTGATTAGATCGTTCCCTCGGGATCTGGCGAAATCTAGGAATTCGGCCGTGACCTGACAGCATACTGTATGCAGTGATCTGTCACTCCTATCTGTATTACAACAACCGTCCCTGAACCATCCGGTCAATGGTGACTCAGAACATGTCTCGAGCTCTGTACCCAAGACGTTGAAGGATGGAAGCACAGTCCAAGGGAGGAATGCTAGGTCTTGAAATGATGTATCTCTCAATAGTAGGTGTTTTGGCCCTTTTGTATGTCTCAAATAAAGTCAGTACTAAAAGGGGTTAATTCTGCCACGAATCATGGAATCCATGAATTACAGAGCTTTCGAGCTTACCATGGGCGATTCCACTGAGGAGGCAGTCAGGAGGGGGACGATCGTTCTGGCAGTGGTTGGCTTCCTGGCACATTCTGGTATCTGGGCTTTGTATACCACAGGCAGAATCTCAATTGAAGGGGACGCGGCAGAGCTGGTCTCTTCACCACTGTCCTCGTTGTACACTCCGTTCTCGATTCTGTTGGTATACGAGGTATATCAGCTGATCAGGACAATACCCGAGTCCTTCTCCTCGTCGGTTGGAAAGCAGTACGAGATAGCCACCCTACTGATAGTCAGGGACATACTGAAGCGCCTCTCTGAGATTGAGGGGTCTTCAGGATGGGAGATAAGTGATGACCTGGGTTTCCTACTGGTCGAAAGTGGAGCCTTCTTGGCTCTATTTTACACTTCGTTGACATACTACAGAATGAGTAGGAATACCGACAAAGAGGATAGTTTGTCAGATGAGTTAGCAGTCTTTATTGAATCCAAAAAAATCATCGCTAACATAATGCTAGTCGTATTCCTCCTGACAGCGGCTTACTCATTCCTGACGTGGGTCGGATCTGTTCAGGAAGGCGGTGGATCTGTCAACAGGACTATATTCTTCCTCGACTTCTTCACGTTCCTGATCCTCGCTGATATCTTGATACTACTGATATCCTATTGGTTTTACACTGATTTCGGCAACCTAGCTAGGAATACTGGTTTCGTTCTGTCGACTGTGATCATAAGGGTAGCTATTTCATCCGAGGGAGTCTCCTCAATGATTCTCTTTACGCTTAGCGGGTTCCTTGGAATCGCCATACTCAGGATGTTCACTCCAGCGGCGAGAAAGCAAGTCTCCTGATGCTTGTAAACGGCCTACAGTACGACTGTGACAGACCCTGCCGCTCTTTCGGCCTTGTCTCTGGCCTCCTCGATGCTATCGCCCAGTGCCAGGCAGACGCCGAGTCGCCTCTCTCCCTTTATTTCGGGTTTCCCAAACAAACGTAAGTCTGTGTCCTCTTCTTTCAGGGCAGAATCGACATTAACGAACGAGGGGGAATTTGAATCTCCTTTTCCCATGATGACGTGGGACGCCGCTGGTCCGTACTGTCTGATATTGGGTATCGGAAGGCCCAGTATGGCCCTGGTATGCAAGGCGAATTGGGAAAGATTTTGGGAAATCATGGTTACCATGCCGGTATCGTGAGGTCTGGGAGAGAGTTCGCTGAATATCACTTCCTCTCCCTTTACAAAGAGCTCCACTCCGAATATACCATACCCGCCGAGGCCGTCAGTAACTGTCTTGGCCATCCTCTGGGCCTCTGCAAGTGTCCTCTCTGTCATCGGTTGGGGCTGCCAGGACTCTTGGTAGTCTCCATCATCCTGCCTGTGGCCGATTGGGTCGACGAAGGTCGTCCCCTCCTTGTGCCTGAGTGTCAGAAGGGTTATCTCGTAGTCGAAATCGACGAAGCCCTCGATGATGACCCTACCAGCTCCGGTCCTTCCTCCGTCTTGGGCGATTGACCAAGCCGATTCCATACCTGTCTGGTCACGGATAGTGCTCTGACCCTTCCCAGAAGAGCTCATTATGGGCTTCACTACGCATGGAAAACCTATTCGCAGACAGGCTTCGGTAAATTCATCTCGGTTGTCTGCAAAGGCGAACTCTGAGGTTCTTATTCCCAGATCTTTAGACACAAACTTCCTGATTCCCTCTCTATCCATTGTTAATTTTGCTGCCCTAGCAGTGGGAGTTACGCTGTATCCCTCTGCCTCCAACTGCAACAGGGTATCAGTGGAAATAGCTTCTATCTCCGGGACTATATGGTTAGGCTTCTCAGTCTCTATGATATCACGAAGGGCCTGGCCATCCTGCATTGGTATAGTGTAGCTCCGGTGAGCGACCTGCATTGCTGGGGCATTGTCATACCTGTCAACAGCTATTACTTCGACTCCGAGTCTCTGAGCTGCTATCGCTACCTCCTTCCCGAGCTCTCCAGAGCCTAGAAGCATCAGCTTAGTTTGGCTTTTTGTGTTTGGAGTCCCCAGTGTAGTCATAGAACTGCATGGAGGCTGGGAATTTGAAACTAGCGTATAGAATGATACTGCGGGCCGCCGAGACTCAGAATGTTTATTCCCAATAACCCGATACAAAAGACATGGTAACAACCAAAGCGGCTTTGATGACCGTACTGATGCTCACTGTCGCCCTTGCAGGTTGCATGGGCGATGATACATCCGAGCTAGATGCTAGGATCTCCGAGCTAGAGCAGTCCAACATGGAGCTGGAGGAGAGTCTAGCAACGGCACAGGGCGAGAGCGCTCAGCTTCAGAGCGCTCTGGACCAGAGCGTGCAGGACTACTCTGCGGTACAGGTATTGCTGGCCTCGGCAGAGGTGAACGTGATGGAGCTCCAGGTGCAGTTGGACACTATGACTGAGAGCCATGACTCGTTGGTGACGGCCTTGGACGAGGCAGGGGAGTTCGCAGACGAGATATTGGCTGTCATTGACGGCATGAACGAGACCATGGCCTCCCTCTACGACGCGCTGGCGGAGAACGCCACACTCGCCCACCAGTGGCAGATAGAGGCCCAAAGCGCAGTAGCAGACTTGCGTAATGCTAACCTAGATGATTCGAGCCTCTATGGCGTAAATCTGTATGGCGCGGATTTGAGGCACGCGCATCTGAACAATGCGAATCTGAGATATGCCATACTGGTCAATGCCGATATGAGGAATGCGGGGCTCTTAGGTGCGGATCTGGGTGGCGCTCAACTCGACGGAGCCAAGACTGGTAATATCGCGACGTCCAGTGGTGGCAGTTGCCCCTTTTCGTTGCCTAGTGGTTTTCGATGTGTTGAAGGCAGTACGGACGATGGGTACCCGTTGGCTTCCCTAATGGGGCCTCATGCGGATCTCAGTGACTCGGACTTCCAAAACTTCCAGGAGACGAACCTCGATCTATATTCTTCCAACATGCAGAACAGCCACTTCTACAACCTCAACATGAACGGTGCGGACATGAATAACGCGGATCTGAGCGGTGCTACATTCGAGAACGTCAATTTGTATAACTCTGACCTCTCGGGGGCTGATCTAACAGGAGTGACCTGGACCAACGTCATGTGTCCCGCGGGGGGTAACTCCGACGATAACGGGAACACATGCGAGAACAATCTCTAGTTTGCTCTTGCCTTGGGGTCTGTCTCGGTTGGTATCGAACCCGACAGGTCCCACTGCTCGAAGATGTACTCCTCGGTCTCCAAACGGAAAAGTAGGGTTCCTCCTTTGTAGGCGGTCATAGCCCTTAGGATTATTCTAAGGGGATAAAGAGTTGTTTGACTTGATGCGTCCTGTTTTATCGGTACCAGAGTGCGTCGATTACGTCCCCTGCCTTGCCATCCGTGTCTGGTGGGAGCAATGTCAATCCGTTGTGAGCCACCATACTGTGGATGTTTCCCGACCCTTGGTGAGTGTGGGTTGTCGCAAGTAGCTCCCCCTTCTCTGATCTTATTCTTATTCTTCGCAGGCATAGCTTCCCTGGCGCACCTGAAACGTCTGATTCGAGCCTTACTGAGACCCTCTCGCTAAGGCTCGGCCCCATCTCGTGATGATATCCGAGGGACCTTGATATCCACGAGGCTACCAGTACGTGGAAGACCACGAGACTGCTGACTGGGTTCCCAGGAAGGCCGAAAAGAGGTGTTCCGTTCCATGTACCGAACAGCGGTGGGCCCCCCGGCCTGAGCTTCATCCTCCAGAAGGAGAGATTTCCCTCCTCCTCCATGATCTTGCGAACGAGGTCCCATTCACCCATGCTAACTCCTCCGCTAGTCAATATGGCGTCGCAGTATGACAGTGAGTCCAGCGTTTCTCTCAGTTCGCCCAAGGAGTCATTGGCCGACTCATGCCTAACGGCCTCACAACCCATCGACTCTACCAAGGAGGCGAGGGCATGAGAATTGGATTCGTATATCTGCCCGTGAGAGAGATCTTTGCCTGGCTGAACTAGCTCATCACCCGTAGACAGAATCGCGATCCTCGGTCTAGTGATAACCTCAATCTCTCCGTGTCCCATTGTCCCGGCCAATGCTACGGAGGCCGACGAGAGGAGGGATCCAGAAGGTAGGGCCTCCTGCCCTATCGAAAGATTCTCGGCCTTTCTCCTGATGAATCCGGTCCTAGCTGGACCGTTTATCACGACATGGTCACCGTCTATTTCGGTATCCTCGACCATGACAATGGCATCAGCCCCATTGGGAAGAATCGCTCCTGTCATGATTCTGCAGGCCTGACCGGCCCCTATCCCTGGAGGGCTTGCGCCTCCTGCTTGGCTCGTGCCTACGATTTCTAGTCTCGCTCCCTCCTCTTCACAGTCCGATACCCGAACAGCGAAGCCATCCATGGCGGAGTTATCGAACCCGGGATCGTCGACCTTGGAGATTAGTGGTACAGCAGTAACCCTTCCTCGGGCCTCCTCAATCGATACCCTCTCAGTGCGTCTAGACAGGGGCTTAGTGAGGGAGATGCGGATAGCCTCGTCGAGTGATACGCCCGTCTCCATGGCCCTGCATGCGTGGTTGGGTTCAAGTGTTCTTCCACTGTGGTATAGGTGTGTATGGCCTTGGGTTCGGACTCATACTGCTCGGGCTCATGCTGATGGCGGTGCTCTATTCGAGCATAGGGCATGGGGGCGCTTCGGGATATCTCGTGGTCCTCTCGCTGACTAGCTTCGGCATGATGGAGCCTATTTGGTTGAAGCAGAACGTTTGGTGCCTGAACCTGGTGGTTTCATCCATAGCGTTCTATCATTACAGAAATTCTGGGTTCCATGACTGGGGGCTGACGATTCCATTCGTGATAAGCAGTGTACCAATGGTACTGATAGGCAGCTACATGAGAGTCGATGGAGCGCTGTACGATGTACTACTGTCCTTCGTCCTGTTGCTCGCAGCTTGGAGGCTCTTTTCCACAGTCGATCATGATGGGCAGGACGTCTATGAGGCCCCTGGCTTCAGGAGGGAGGTCTTGGGGATAGGAGGAGGGATTGGCTTCGCCAGCGGAGTCATAGGCCTTGGAGGGGGCATCTTCCTCTCGCCATTGATTATTTTGAAGAAATGGGGCTCACCCAAGGCGACGGCCGCCACCGCATCGGTTTTCGTCTGGCTCAACTCCGCGACTGGTTTGATCGGGTCCAGCGTCTCCGAGGGGTTCGGTGTGGAGTTCTCCGATTTGGCCCCGTTCGCAGTGGCGGTATTGATCGGGGGTTTTCTGGGTAGTCGATATGGGGCCGGTTTTGCTCCGGAGAATAGAGTCAGGGCGTTTCTGATTTTGGTTCTCGTTATTGCCTCTGCAAGGAGAGTCCTTGGCGTTGTAGGGCTCTGGCCCTGATCAGAATCCTATCTTGTCTTCGTGACCGCACTCTGGGTGAGGGCAAATCACGGTGTATCTGTCTCTGGTCGGCTTGGGTATCCTCATCATCGCTCCGCAGAAAGAGCACTGATGTGTGATTACTTCCGGCTCCTTGTTTATGGGCGCTTTTGGCTCATAGAACTCCTCATTTGATACCGTCCATCCTAGTTGATCTGAGTAGGAGTCGTCTTCATCGGTGATCTTCGACTGCCTCAGCCTGAGGTTTATCTTTATTCTTCGTCCTTTTTTTGGCTTCGGCTTACCCTTGGGCCTACCCTTGGGCCTACCCTTGGGCTTACCCTTCGGTGGTGCCTCCTTGGAGGGAGCCGTTGGGGTAGGGAGCGGATTTTCCTGTGGAGGGGCTGGTGCCTTCTTCGGAGGTGGCGGTGGTGCCTTCTTCGGTGGTGGCGGTGGTGCCTTCTTCGGAGGTGGCGGTGGTGCCTTCTTCGGAGCTTCTAGCTGACTCTTGAGCTGTGCCGCGAGCTCGTAATTCTCGTCACTGACTGCCTTTGCTATTGCGTCTTTGATCTCTGACTCTGACATTGGTGGCTTTGGGGGGGGTGCCTTCTTCGGAGGTGGCGGCGCCCTCATGGGAGGTGGTGGTGGTGCCTTCTTTGGAGGTGGCGGCGCCCTCATAGGAGGAGGGGGCGGTGGTGCCTTCTTCGGTGGAGGAGGGGGTTTGTCGGCCACGCTATCATGCGATGGAAGGACGGAGTACCTTTGAAGAAATCGGGCGAAGTACTCTCTGAAGGGGCACCATAGACAAGATTGAATTGCTATAGCGGGAGGGGGAGGTGATGCAACCAGACGAGGCATGGGGGTCGAGATGGCTTTCTTGCGCTCACCCTCTATCCCACAGATACATGGAGGTCGCTTGTGACAAACGCTCTCTCGTTATTCTGGCAGCCGACGTTCCTAAGGTCGATGATTTAGTTGGTTTAGTTGAGCTGGTAGGACCTCATATTGCAGGTTTGAAGACGCATGTAGACATGACCGAGGACTTCACAATTGAGGAGTGGAGCAAGGTCGTGAGTGTGGCTAAGAAGCATGATTTGCTTCTGTTCGAGGACAGAAAGTTCGCAGACATAGGAAGAGTTACCGAGACTCAGATGGGAGGGATGTACGATATCCGATCATGGGCAGATCTCGTCACCTCACACAGCGTTAGTGGGCCGGACATTGTGGACGGGATAGCCGCGGCGTGGGATAGCGTGCAGAGGGTCGGGGGAGTGCTTCTTCTGGCTCAAATGTCCAGCCGTGGAAATCTGCTGGAAGCGGGTTACACCGACAGTACCCTTGAGATGGGGACCGCGTCCCCTCATGTGGTCGGATATATCGGAAACGGGAGTAATCCCGATGACATTTCGTCTCTAAGGAAGAAGGTAGGTGAAGGGAGGATGATTTGGACACCTGGCGTGAATCTCTCGGCTGAAGAGGGGGCCTTAGGCCAGCGATACGGTCATCCATCTGATGCCATCTTGGCAGGATCGGACGCTGTGATCGTAGGATCTGGGATCCACAAATCAGGGACCCCTGCGGCCGCCGCCAAGGCCTACGGTGATGCTACATGGGCCGCATTGATGAGCCGTTGAGCTACAGGTGCTTGTCTGAGCTGTCTTTAGGTCTAAGTGCAACCAATGCGACACTAACTAAGAGAGCCAGACCCAGCGGTCCAGTGACGAATATCTCCTCTGTTGCAGTGAACTCCCAAGTTGCCGTTGACCAGCCTAGTGCTACTGTCTCCAGCACGGATGCCAGCATAACGACATCATAGAGTGCCCTCTCCTGCTGTGGGTCCCTGGCTGCCAGTAGTGCCCCAACCCCGTTTACAGCTACTAGTGCGGCTCCGAGATTCCTTAGCCATGCCATGTTCTCTGTAGTGGCGCCTTCTAGCTCAATGTACCACTCGGGATATACTAGGAAGACCATCCCCATCCATATGCTGGACCATCCGCAGATTTTCAGTGTTAGCTTAGTGTAATCCATGGTCAAACATCCGTCAGCGCTGAATTCACTCCTGACCTGCCGGGGACAACGTGTACAGGCCGTGAATGGTCATTAGCATTACACCAGACACGGGGAGAAGATACAGTTCCTCTAGGTTGATTCCTCCATGGGTTACCATAGTGATAAGGAAGGACTCTACCCACCAGACACCTACCAGTACAACTCCAGCCGTCGTAGGTGTCAAGCTTCCGATGTTCAATCGGCCTGTGGCGGTTCCGACTAGAGCTATCACGGATGATAATAACATCAAGAGGCCCAGGTAAGCGATGTTCTTCTCCATCGAGCTGATCTCCCACGCGGTTACGAGATCGGACTCGGATCCTTCTGCAGGAAGTCCATCGGGGAAGGAGCAGTCCGACTCTCCCTCGCAATCGGCAATTAACTCATCGAGCCCGTCATCATCAGATTCGAATTCCTCTACGAGCTGATCCTCAGTCGCCATGTCAGGGAGTCCCGTGTCTACCATGTTCATGAGTACGAAGAGAGACAGGAGAACGGTCCCCCATCCCCTCTTTGTCCATATTCCGAATAATGGGCGCTGATCGAACTCATCGAATGCCAGTGCTGGCATGTATATCATGGGCGCGAACCAGAGAAGGCCGAAGACGAGGAAGAATGGGTCCTCTACTATAGCTAGTATTGGAACTATGAGGATTGCTATCGTTCGACTGTTCTTGACTTGAAACAGTAGAGCTAGCCCGATAACACCAGTGACTACAGTGAACAGATAGTCAGGGTCTGAAGATAGTTCCATCATATCGAGGTCGAAGATGGACGACACGCACATGTAGAAGAAGAACGATGCCTGCGCCCAGAGGGCGACGTTTGCTGGATTAGTCTCTAGGTTGGGCATCGTGTAACTAGCGTTATCGCTCATATTCTCCAGGCTACTTTTCAGTAAATTAAGGTTGGTGGGAGTTTTTGCTAGGGGACCATGTCTTCTAGCTGTTGTAGGTACTCCGAGAGATCCATTACTCCAGTATAATGAGCGACGCCAGCACCAATTAAACCGAGTACGATAAGGAGGAATGCCCTCCTCAGCCAGCGCCTTTTCCTCTTGGGAGGGCTCTGGACTACGTTCTCAACGGCTGTCTCTGGCAAGATAGGCATTGGTGGCATCACGGGAAGTGGTGGCATCACGGGAAGCGGCAGTGCAACCTCGTCCATCTCCGGGTACAGCTCGTCGAGATCTGCTAGTCCGGGTGCACCTGGAATCTCGCCCATCAGATCTGCCCATACCTCATCGAGATCGGCAGTCGTTATGGGCGTCGTAAGTATGGCTGTTGCACCGGCGGAGTAAGCGGCGTCCTCTGCAAGGGCTTTCCCGGTTCTTGACGTGACAAATGCTATCCTAGCATTGAAGTCAGTCTCTCTTATCTCTAGGGCTGCGATATGCCCATCCAGGCCGGATATGTCAAGTGCCATGAGGACTAGATCGGGCTTCTTTTCGACATACTCGTCCACGGCTCGGTCTCCGTCGTCGCAAACTATTGGAACCCAGCCACGCCTCTCGAAATGGCCGGACAGACTAGTCTCGGTCATGGGGTTACCCATGACTATCAGTACAGTCTGCTTCACTTCGTCCACGTTGCTTTGACACAGAGGGGGATTCATGAACAGACCGGTCATATGACTGGTAAGAATCAGCTTTAGGTCAGGGACTGAAGTTGCGAGCTACCTATAGTATTGAGTCAAGCAACCACTCTGGGTCGAAAGAAATGAGATCTTCATATCCCTGTCCCACGCCAGCCAGAACTATTGGCCTTCCAGTCGCGTGGGCTATAGACATAGCCGCTCCTCCATTGGCGTCTGTGTCCATCTTGCACAGGACCGCCCCATCGAATCTGAGCATACTTTGGAAGACCTTCGCCTGCTCCACGGCGTCATTCCCTGCAAGCGCGTCAGCGACGAAAAGTACCAGATGCGGGTTTGTCACCCTGTGGACCTTCCTCAGCTCCTCCATCAGATTGGTCTTGTTCTGCATCCTACCTGCCGTATCGATGATGACTATGTCGTCTCCCTTGGCCTTGGCTGAGTCCACTGCATCCCTGGCCACAGCAGCCGAGTCCCCTCCCCTCTGGCTCGTGATGCATCTGACCCCGATCCTCTCGGCGTGTGCGGCCAGTTGGTCTATCGCCCCTGCTCTGAATGTGTCCGCGGCGGCCATGACCACCGAGTATCCCTCCTCGTTGAGACGATATGCCATTTTAGCAGAGGTAGTGGTCTTCCCAGTCCCATTCACGCCAACCACCATGATGATGACTGGGGAGTCCTCAGATAGGAGTGCTCTGACTGTCTTATCGAAGTCCCAGTAGCCAGCCTCCAGGAGCCTTCTCAGCGAGGCTCTGAGTGCCTTCTCCAGCAACGTCGGTAGTGCTGTCCTGGTATTGACCCTGGAGCCGATGATCCTCGACTTCAGGGCATTGACAAGATCCTCCGTCGCCGCATGGCCCATGTCTACCGAGAGGAGGTCCGTCTCTAGCTCGTCTAGAATCCCGTCTAGTACCTCGCCCCCGCGGATTATCATCCCGCCCCTACTAACCTCGGCGTCCGACAAGTCAACATCGAATGTCGCTGGTTCAGAGGCCACTAGTCTGAAACCGGTGGTCGTCTCCATGGGGTCCACGGGGCCCTCATCCTTCCGAGAGCTAGCCTTCTTGGCAGCCTGCTCCCTCATGGCCAGCTTCCTGGCCTTCCTGTCGGATGCCTTCGCGAAGGGGTCGCTCTCGGGCTCGCTGTCGTCCCAATCGTCGTCTTTTGCTTGCATTGACGGTGGTTTCTGCTGCTTCGAAGGGGATATGTCCTCTTTCCTAGCCAGCTCTAGCTTCTCTGATATTGCCTCTTTAGCTTCCTCTGAGTCCGGCTCGGCCAGGAGTCCCTCGTCGGAAGGGGTCTCCTTGACCTTCCTCCTGAATCTGTCGAAGAGCCCCATGGTATCACCTAGTCATCGAGAGTGAGCTCGGTTCCCCTTCTTCTGCGGGGCTTCCTCTTGGGTTCGTCGTCGGTGCTACTGGTCACCGGCGACTTCGGCTCGTCAACTGATTCGATGGCTGTCATCTTCTCGTTGAACTCGGTGGCCAGTACCATCGTGCTCTCCTCGAGCTGGTCGAACTCCGCCTTCATTTTCTCGGTGAGGTCGGTGAGCTCGTTGTTCCTGGTGGAGAGTATCTCAGCGGCCTCGGACCTAGTCCTCTCGGCCTGTATCCCACTCCCTATGTCTACAACTGCCCCGTAATCGGAAGGAATGTCAGCGATTATCTGAACGCCAGCTCCCAGGGGGACCATAGCCCCCTTGGTTCCGTCTTCTGGAATGCTCTCTAGTGCCCTGAGTGCGTTGACCTGCTCCATCCTGACCGCCTCGAGGCGCCTCAGTTGCGCCTCCAGAGCCTCCATCCGCTCTCTGTTGACCTCTACGAGCCTTGCGATCCTCTGGAGCTCCTCCTTGGGGTCTGTCACGTAGTGGCGAGCCTGTAGTCACCAATGAATCCGTCGTCTGCGATGCTTTTCACGAAAGTGTTAGATAGTCCTCTCAGGTCTTACGAAAATCATGAAGATTCTAAGATTCGAACATACACAATACAGTGGGCTCGGCGTGATTGATGGAGATGATGTTGTAGCCTTCGGCAACGCCAAGGAAGATTTTCCAGATGATCTGGATGGACTAATTGAACAGTGGGGGGCAATGGAAGACATAATCAGGGCGCTAATCAAGGAGGGGGGGTCCAGAGTCCCCCTCTCAGAAGTCAAGCTGCTAGCTCCTGTAGATAAGCCAGGCAAGTTCCTGGCAATAGGAATGAACTACAAGAAACACCGTGCAGAGTCTATTGATGCTGGAATAACCCCCCCTAGGAATCAAATGTGGTTCAGCAAGCAGATCTCGAGCATCAACGACCCCTACGGAGAGATTATCAAACCAGATTCTACCATGATGCTAGACTACGAAGTGGAGCTGGGGTTTGTCATAGGCAAGGAATGCTATCAAGTCAGTGCGGAGGATGCTAAGGAGCATATTTTCGGTTACACCATATGTAACGACGTTAGCATGAGGGACTGGCAACTCCACAATATGCCCGAGAGGGTCGAGTTGATGATTGGCAAATCCCACGACACACATGGCCCCATCGGCCCTTGGATAGTAACGTCAGATGAGATTGCCGATCCCCACAGACTTGATCTGAAGTGCTACGTCAATGGAGAGCTCAGGCAATCAAGTAACACCGATGATATGATTTGGAACTGCTATGAACAAATAGAGTATCTATCCAGTGCGATGACGCTCTATCCGGGCGACCTGATTATCACTGGGACGCCCCCTGGTTCTGGGTTCAGTCCGCGTGGAGCGTCTGGTCTAGCTGACAAGGGAAGAAAGGGGAATGTCTACCTGGAACGTGGAGACGTCGTGAAGTGCGAAATAGAGTCGATAGGAAGCATTGAGAACAATGTTGCTTAGGTGGGATTGAAGTGAAAGGCAACATGAGTCCGATCGGCCTCACCACGAACGTACTTATTGCTCATGCAGAGGAATTTCACGGGAACACCGAGATTGTCGGTGTCAATGTCAAGGGAGAGCGCAGGCGGACAAGCTGGGGCGAGGTTGGGTCAAGGAGTAGGAGGCTTTCCAGTGCCCTGGTCAAAATGGGCCTGAGGAAAGGAGACAGGGTTGGTACGATAGCCCCCAACACTTGCGACCACCTAGAGCTGTTGTATGCGATCTCGGGTTTCGGAGGGATTGCTCATACCATAAATCCCCGGCTTTTCCCAGATGAGGTAGTGTATATCATCAATCACGCTGGCGACAAGGCACTGTTCGTGGACCCCGCTTACGTTGGGATACTGATCGGTCACAGGCACCTGTTCGAGACTGTCGAGAACATATACATCACGGGGCCAAAGCAGAACGAGATTGCGGCGAGGATGAACGGCTTCAAGTTCCTAGTAGACTTGTTCGAGACGGGTGATCCCGATTACGAATGGCCGGATCTTGATGAGGATGATGCGGCAGTGGTGTGCTACACTTCCGGTACTACAGGGGACCCAAAGGGGGTCCTCTACTCACACAAATCAATAGTCGTACACGCTAGCGTGGTGAGTCTTCCAGACAGCTTCTGCCTCAGTGCCACAGACACTGTGATGCCTGTCGTACCGATGTTTCACGTGAATGCGTGGGGTGTCCCGTACGCGTCTGCAATGGTTGGATGCAGGCTTGTACTGCCTGGTCCTAATCTGGACGGTCAGAGCCTCATCGAGCTCATGGACCAAGAGCGGGTCACAATGGCGCTCGCTATCCCTACAATCTGGGAGGAGGTCCTAGAAATTCTGAGAGACACAAGTGCGTCTCTGGATTCCGTAGAACGAATCCTTTCTGGAGGGACAGCGGTCCCGAGCTGGATGATAAACGAGTTCGATCAATCACATGGCATTAGGTTGATTCATGGTTGGGGGATGACCGAGACAAGCCCTCTCGGGTCTGTCAATTCCCCACTTGGGAAGCACGTGGCGCTGGATGGTGATGCGAAATTAGAGCAGATGAGCAGTGCTGGGAGGCCCCATTGGGCCATGAGGCTGAAAATTGTCGATGAAGAGGGCACCCAGCTACCAAATGACGGTGTCTCTGAGGGGAGCTTGTATGTCAAGGGTGCGACGGTGGTTGAGAGTTACATGTCACATGAGGTGACGGCCACAGATGAAGATGGGTGGTTCGACACCGGGGATGTGGGAACGATAGATGGGGATGGTTTCCTGACGCTAACCGATCGTTCCAAGGATCTGATTAAGTCAGGGGGCGAGTGGATCAGCTCTATTCTGCTTGAGGAGATCATCAGACAACATCCCCTTATCCATGACGCGGCGGTAATTGGGGTGAATCACAAAAAGTGGACTGAGCGCCCGATAATCATAGCTCAAGCCGTTGAAGACGAAAGCCCCACAGAGACTGAGGTTCTATCATTCTTCAAGGACAAGGTAGCCAAGTGGCAAATACCAGATGCAGTTGTGATGGTCGATGAGCTACCGCTCGGATCGACAGGTAAACCGATAAAGAGAGTCCTTCGTGAGCAGTATATCGACTACCTATTGGAGGGGAATACGTGACCAACGAATACGATGTAGTGATAATCGGTGGTGGGCCAGTGGGATCAATCGCCTCGCTTTTGTTGGAGTCCAGAGGTTTCAATGTGGCCCTAGTAGAGAGAAATACTGTCCCTTACCCGTTCCCGAGGGCCATTGCTCTGAACGGATTCAGTATGGGCCTAGTAAAGGAGCTTCTGGGACCTGAGCTATGGGGCGAGTTTGAGTTCACGCCCGCGATACACGTTGGTTACGTATTGAACAAGGAAAAGATGGACGAGCCGTTTGGGTTAATGCAACCGCCTGTCATTGATGGGAAGATCCTAGACAACGACAACTTCGGATTCGTAAGCTGGTTCAACCAACCACAGCTTGAAGGATTGCTCAGAACAAGCATCGAGGCTCGTGACGGGATAACCACATTCTACGGGCATGAGGCGCTTGTCCTTTGGGAGGACGATCTGAACTTCATCAAGATTCAGGAGCTGTCTTCAGGGAAGTCGTTCGAAATCTCAGCAAAATACCTACTCGGGGCCGATGGAGGGGGCAGCTTCGTCAGAAAGCAGATGGGTGCCGAGCTGAAGTCCCTTGGAAAGTCGATACACTTCCTGATCGTTGACATAAAGGCACCGAGATCCGCACTGCGTCCTGGTAAGGATTTCGATGCCGGAGGACACCAAATAATCGATCCACAGGGAAAGAGGCCGACAACCTTCCTAATCTGTGAAGGGAAGAATCATGGGACCTACAACGACACTTTCAGATTCGAATTCGCCTTGAAGAGAGGGGACGATTACACAAAGATACAGTCCCCTGACTCTATCCATGAGTTGATCGATCCGTATCTGAACCCAAAGGATGTGGAAATCGTCAGATCTACAATCTACAAATTCAATTCGCTGATATCTCAAAACTGGCGTGTAAATAACATGTTCACAATCGGAGATGCCACCCATCAGACCTCTCCCTTCCAAGGCCAGGGCCTCAACATGGGCATACGCAATACTTCCAATCTGGTTGAGAAAATCGATTTGGTGAGTAAAGGGCTCTCCGATGACTCGCTTCTCGACTCCTACCAAGTGGAGTGCTACCCGGACTCCAAGGCCGTGATTAAACAGTCTCTCTTCCTCGGAGGCATGCTCTTCAATATCAAGCCCCACATCAACCTAATCAGAGCAATTGTTCACTCATTCAACGGAAAGCGAGGGAAGCCGGTTGACTTGTTCCCTGCATTCGTTCCCGAGACCGTGACTGTGGCTAACGGCTTCAGCCCGGGCAAGGCAAATCAGAAGGGTTACCCCATGTACAACTACATGAACGAGGAGGGCTTTCCTCGTTCTCTGAGGACGTACCATCCAACTGAATATCGGATCTTCTGCGATGGGGATCCCTCGTCTGTTCGAGATGCGGTAGGCAAGGTTCCAGAGATAGTCAGTCCAATGGTTATCGAACTGTCGGATGGTAGTGATGGTAGCACCACCGATGGAACAAGATTGGTATCAGCTCAGAGGAAGGAAGACCTCGACAAACACAAGAAGCTGTTCAAGGGGGCTGACTATGTCCTAATGGCACCTGGCTACACAATGCTTGGTACTTACAAGAGGGGCCAGGAGAGCAAGCTTGTCCGAGAATACCTATCTAGATTCAAGCTTCTTGGGTGAGAGCTGGCACTAGGATGAAAACTAACAGTTATACATAAAGTATCAATATTCTATATTAATGCTATCTGGGGCATTAGCAAAATGGTTTGAAGAAGCATCAATGAAAGACACTGACTCAGTAGGTGGAAAAGGGGCGTCTCTTGGAGAGATGTATCAAAAGCTGTCAGGAATCGGAGTGAAGGTACCAAATGGTTTCACTTTAACAACTGAGGCCTTCAGGGAATTTGTGAACGCGGACATTCCTGAAGCGACATGGGACAATGTGGGCAATCCAGAGGGAATCGGAGATCTTAGGGTACGGGCGATAGCATGCAAGACACTGTCCTCAGCACTGGAAGTCTGCCTGAGGGATGCTGATGCCTCTGACCATTTAGGTCTAAACGGAAGGGCCTCGCTTGCTAGATCGCTCGTTAGGGAGACTCCGGTCCCAGAGACAGTGAAACGGGCTATCGGAGCAGAGTACAGCAAGCTCTGCGACATGTACTACCCAGGGGTTGATGTCGCTGTGAGATCCTCGGCAACGACTGAGGACTCTGCAGAGGCGTCTTTCGCTGGTCAGTACGAGTCCTACCTCAATGTCAGTGGTGAGTCTGAGATCGTAGAGAAGTGGCGAAGATGCGTTGCCAGTATGTTCACCGAGCGATCGGTGGGCTACCATCTCGAGAACGATATGCATCCACTGGATAGCTCGATAGCGGTGGTAGTCATGAAAATGGCGCGATCGGACAAGGCCTGCTCGGGAGTGATGTTCACGATAGATCCAGATTCTGGCCATGATGGCGTTATACACATAGGATCATCCTACGGGCTTGGGGAGCTTGTTGTTCAAGGAGTAGTATCACCTGACACGTATACTGTCTGGAAAAAGGGCCTGAGAATGGGTAAGTTCCCAATCGTTTACCGGACACTTGGCGGCAAGGAGCAGATGATGGTCTACAATGAGGAGTCCACAAACGAGGTACATACGATACAGGTGTCTGTAGAAGAGAGGAAGAAGTGGTCACTAACGAAGGAAGAGTGTGTCAGCTTGGCACAGATGGGCCTGAAAATAGAGGACTTCTTCGGTAAGCCAATGGACATCGAATGGGCGAAGGATGGTATCAGTAACGAGCTGTTTATCGTACAGGCACGGCCTGAGACGATACACTCAAAGTCATCGAAGTCAAAGATGATGCTCTACAAGATTGACGAGAAGCTGACGTCGAAGCTGAAGAAGGATGGTCGTGTTGTTGCCGAGGGTCAAGCGGTCGGCACGAGGGTCGGGACAGGCATGGTGAGACTCTACAGAACCTATTCCGAGGTGGTTCAAGGACGGAGAGAGTTGCAGAGTCTTATCGACACCGGCCTCGCACCGGAGGAAATCTCCTCCGAGCTCTCTGTTTTCCAGAACGGAGATGTCTTGGTGACCGAGATGACAACACCTGATTGGGAGCCGCTGATGAAGCAGGCCTCACTGATTATCACTAGGAAGGGAGGGCGGACATCACATGCCGCTATAATAGCTAGGGAGTTCGGAATACCGGCAATCGTAGGGTGTTCTGACGCCTTGGAAATACCCAATCTCAGTATCGTGACCGGGAGTTGCGCAGAGGGAGATACCGGGTATGTCTACTCGGGTGAAGTCCCCTTCGAGATCGAGGAGGTGTCATTCGACGAGGATATCGATCTCAAGACTAAGATCAAGCTAAATGTTGGCTTTCCCACTAAGTCTCTGACTGACTCGAGGTTGCCTGTTGATGGGGTTGGTTTGGCTAGAATAGAATTCATACTTTCGTCCGGGCTAGGGATTCACCCTCTGGCGTTCGTTCATCATGATGAGATGAGGGAATACCTGAACAGTGGACGGTTAGGTGATGGTCTGAGAAGATACCAGGAGGCGTTCAATGCCACAGATGATGGCGACATCAAATCACTGGTGGAAGCTGTGGAGAGGAGGGCTTGGGCCTACGAGGACAAGCGTGGTCTATTCGTTGACAAGCTTCGCGAAGGCGTTGGACTGATCTGCGCGGCTTTCTATCCACGCCCGGTGCTTGTCAGGCTCTCTGACTTCAAGTCGAATGAGTACAGGGAGCTGTTGGGTGGGTCCGTATTCGAGCCTGTGGAGGAAAACCCGATGATCGCATGGAGAGGGGCTTCAAGGTATCTAGATGAGAAGTTCAAACCTGCCTTTGAGATGGAGCTGGATGCCATGAAAGCGGTGAAGTACGAATATGGCTTAGACAACCTGCAACTAATGGTCCCCTTCTGTCGCACTCCAGAAGAGGGAGAGATGGTGAAGGACCTCCTGGATGAGCATGGCCTGGGGCCATCGTCTGGGACTGACCTGTTCGTGATGGTCGAACTACCGTCGAATGTCATCGAGGCTGATAGATTCATAGAAATGATGGAGTTAGCAGGTGGGTCGATCGGCTCCAACGATCTAGTCCAGACGGTCTACGCTGTTTCGAGGGATGACCTTGAGGGATATCAGAACCCCGTGGATGCGAGGTCCCCCTCTGTGAAGGCCATGATCAGGGATATCGTGAGAAAGTTCAACGAACGTGGCCTAGAGATTGGAATCTGTGGTCAGGCGCCCTCTGACTTCCCAGACGAGTTTCCCCCGTTTCTCATTGATTGCGGGATTACCAGCATCTCTGTAACACCCGATACTGCTATCGCTGTCAGAGCAACGGTTGCGGAGGCCGAAAAGGGCGCATCTAGCTGAAGTCGCCAATAAAGTCCATGCAGGCCCATGCCACATTCTCGGGCCTTTCTATGTGGGTCCAGTGTAGGGCGTCGGATATTATGGTGAACCTCGAGAACCTTCCTCCTTTCTTTGTCTGAAGGGTAGAGTACCTACCATCTGCCATGCCGGTGACGTACCTTTCGCTATTCTCCTTCCACGCTGGGTTCTCTCTGTCTTGGAACTCCCCTCCAGGTAGAAGATCCTCAACATCATCCGGCCAGAAGTTCCACTTTCCCCAATAGGGTTGATCACCTGTATGATTGGATATTAGTCCGTGGTCGTTTGGAAGGTCAGCGAAGATGTAGGTAGGGAATCTTAACCTAAACAGCCTGAATATCCCTGTGACGTGCCCACCACCGAGCAGTCCCTTTACCTTCCTCAGAAGGGGCATCTTTCTTGCTCCAGGTATGTCTTCGGCCCTTAGCATCTCATCGGCCCCTTGGAACTGCATCATCGGGAACTCTGTGTCGAGAATACTGAACCCTCTAGATCTGTCCGATCTTCTCTTGCCTTCGTCCAGGAAGTCAGTCTGGCGGAACATCTGCCTTGTCAGTCTGAAGAATTTCTCTGACTGTTTAGGCATGGACTGAATGGCTTCCCATCTCTCATGGAGTTCTGTTCCAGGTGTGGCGGTTGATCCCTCGATAGCGAATGATGGGGCTATGAAACCGAATGGGGCGCCTCCCCTGATTGCGCTCCCCAGGAGTGGGGGAAAGGCCTTCGTTGCCATTATCCGATGAGGAGGTCCCAGGAAGATTCCCTTATCCGTCAGATCATACCAATCTTCCTCGAACCTTGTCCATCCCTGGGAGCCCCTTGAGTAGCTAATAGCGACCTCGGGGAACTCTGCAAGCATGTTGTCCATGATTATGCAACCCCTGTCATGACCCACGAAGTGGGCTCTCTCGATACCGAGACCCCCGGTTAGGATATCCTTGAGTGTGTAGGCACAGTTCTCAAGATCGAATCTTGGGTCGACGGGTTTGGTTCCCTTCATTGGGATAATCCTGTTTGGGGGCATCATTCCATCGTACTTCGACATGGTGTTGCCATCGATCTGAATGGTCGTATACTCTTCGAGGAAAGGCACTGTTACCACTATGAATCGGTATTCATTACCCATGGGATGGTTTACCATGGAAGCCACCAGCCACCTTGAGTCCATCAGACTGTCTTCGAATACGCCCATCATCACAATTACGGGTGTGCCCTCTGGGTTTCCTGTGAGAGCTATTCGGTGATGGTGCCCCTTGACTTCCACATAGTCAATCTCAAAGGACACCCCGTTGGTGTCCGGAATGGAATAGTCGCTCTCTATCAAGAAACATCCCTAATCCTTTCAATTAGCTCTCTAACATTAGTTAAATCACGGTTTATCAGTGACTGTTGGGTTTCATAGTCGAAATCTTCGTAGAAGCTAGCAGCGGCTGGACCATCGAGATTCCTAATTCCTGAATCGGCTACTGTGGGTCCCCATTGGTTGTGTCCGTTAGGGCCAAGACCGCTAATCTTGTGGATTCTCTGACCAAATGACCTGGTCATCCTGTCCCCATCGGACATGTGCTCATGCACGTGACCGTACGGATCGTGCCAGTAGTCGTAGATGTGTGACCCCAGAACATGTCTTCCAACGCCCCAGGCTATCTCGTATCTCTCATTCAGATACTCGGCTTTGGTCTTGAGTTGCATATGGCCCCTCCAAACGTCATCTAGGTTGGACACCTCAAAGGAGGCATGGCTCAGTTGAGGATTGATTCCTTGGCCCTCGGGGGCCTGTTTTTGATCCATCAATGAGAGAATGAAAAAGGTGTGATGATCTGTGGGAATTTCGCCCCTGTCACATCTGAAAAAGCATCCGTATGTAGCCTCGCCCTCCGCGAACGTTCCTTCATAGAGCGGCGAGGGGCCCGCCTTCTGTAGCATCTCAAACATCTGGGGGTTGATAGAGTGCCCTTCTGCTGACTTGGGGGCCTCGAAATAAACGCTGTCAGATGGCAGTAGGCCAAAGGTCTCCATCATGAAGGACATCATCTTGTGGTGTGGGCCTACGGGGATTGTGAGGACCACGTGTCCGATTTTGAGCACGTCTGGAGGACCGGGGTGTATGGTATTGCTACCATCTGCCTCGCGGTTACCCGAGGAGTCCTGAAGCTTGTTTACTGGCCTCTTGTAGTGTCTCTTGTCTCCGTAGTTGTATTCCAACCTCTCCCTCGAGGGAGAGAGCGGTTCTATTTCCCTGCCATAAACAGCCTCGATCAGGAGATTGCAGACCGGGTCTATGAAGGAGACTCTCTTTCCTCCGCTAATCTCCCCCTCAATGCCCGGAACGTCATGTACTTCCGTGCAGCCATCTACATTCTCAGACAAAATTCGAAGATCTTCCTCTTCCTTCATTAACATCGCAAATCCCAGAAACTTGGCAGGGCCCTTGTGCGCAACATGACAAAATCCATCTCCACTGATGCCTCTTGAGTAGATTGAGTTCTCGTCCCTGTGGACAATTCTCAGGCCGAAGTCTTCCACCCATCTCTCGTATAGGTCAAGATCGGGTACTGAGAATCTGACATAAGCTACATCCCAGGCCTTGGTCAGGGGCTCTATGGGAGGGAGGGAGTTCGCACCTTCCAGATGGCTCTCAGTCCCGTCATTTATCGCCTCGAATAAATCCAAGTCCCTATCCACGAACTGAATGATGTCTGCTGCGGTCGGGGAGGACTCCGTGGCCTCTTGTACCATGGTCCCCATACTCGGCACCCTGATTTAGAATTGTCGGGTGGTTTACTTTTAACATCACAGCAGTACAACAATTTGTCCTTCCTTCTCGAAGGTTTTGATTTCTCTTAATTTATCACCAACACACGGGCCATCGGTACAGACCCCTGTATCTGGAACGAAGGAGGCTTGATGGTGCATGCACTGAATCAATCCTGTTTTCCTATTTAGTAGATAGACAGGGTCATTGCATAGGCTACGTCCATCGTGTGGACACGAGTTTAGCCAGCCGTAGACCCCTGTCTCGGTTCTGAGTACGAGTGCTGTCAGATTATCCTCGTTCTCGGGTATCTCAAGCATCAGCACGCCCCCCACCGAGAGGGAGGAGCTTGGCAGTCTGGCAACTTCCCTTGGCATGATATGACCTTTCAGTTGTTGAAGAACTGTCTGTCTCCTGGGTTTGGTACCCTGAGGATGTTCAGTTGCGTTGCGAGACCTATGTAATGCCCCATTACAAGAACAAGCTCAATCATCGATTTCTCAGAGCCCAACAGGTCGAGGACTCCTTGGTAAGTTTCATCTGACACCCTGTAGTTATGGAGGTACTCGCCTGCCATGTTGTAGGCTGCCTTCTGGCGACGTTCTTCCTCAGAATCGATGAAAGATGGTTTCTCTCCGTGGTAGATCGAGTCTAGAACGTCCTGTCTCACCCCCGCTGCCAGAGCTATTCTACTATGTGCCCAGAACTCGACGTTGCTCCTAAAGTGGGCTCCAATCACGCAGATGGCCACCTCCTTCATCGCCTTAGGGACGTTTGTGGTGTTCAAACGAATCGCCATGCCTATGCTGTCCAGTGCCCTTGCCATCTCAGGATCGGTGTACATCCAACCATTGAAAGGCCCGGGGAGGGCTCCGTTGGATAGTGTCCCGACTCCCCTCTGGGAGCCTACTATCGAGTCGAAAACCTCCTTCAGTTCGTTCGGAACTTGCTCCCGATTAACATACTCAAATCTCGGCTGGTCCTCAGGCGCTAGTCCAGTGGTGTCCCAGACAGTCATGAACGACCCAAGAGGTACTGTTCGATAATTGTTGATACTGGTTTCGTCTCAAAATAATTCTAATATTGGTGCATCATCTGGTAACACATGCAAAGTAGCGATATCATCTCACAATCCAGAGAGATACATCAATGGATAGTGGAGAAAAGGAGAGCTATTCATCGGCACCCTGAGCTCATGTATGAGGAGTTCGAGACTAGCAGGCTTGTCCAAAATACACTGAGTGAGCTAGGAATCGAATATGAGAAGGACATAGCGGTGACTGGGGTCGTTGGGCTTCTTGGTAATGGTGAGGGCCCCTGTATCGCTCTGAGGGCAGACATGGACGCCTTGCCTATCCATGAGGAGGCAGATGTGGAGTTTAGAAGCGAAATAGACGGGAAGATGCACGCTTGCGGACATGATTGTCACACCGCAATGCTTCTCGGGGCGGCTAGAGTGCTGAAGGATAACGAGGGTGAGATTAACGGCACAATCAAGCTAATCTTCCAGCCTGCGGAAGAAGGAGGAGCAGGGGGGAAGATGATGCGAGACCAGGGGGTCCTTGAGGACCCTGATGTCGAGAGAATCTTTGGATTGCATGTGAGCGACAAGCTGCCGACAGGGACCCTGGCATCCAAGGAAGGGACTCTACTTGCGGCCACATCATCGATCAAAATCCTAGTCAGTGGGAACGGCGGCCACGCCGCCATGCCCCATCTGACCGTGGACCCCGTGGTTACCGGTTCCAAGATAGTGGTCGAGCTGCAGACACTGGTATCTCGTGAGCTGGACCCGCTAGAGTCTGGCGTGATCAGCATCACGATGGCCAATGCAGGTAGCGCGTCCAACGTGATTCCCTCTAGCATGGAGTTGCAGGGCACCATCAGGTCACTCACCAGCGATGGGATCACCAGATTGCAGCAAAGGGTAAGAGAGGTAGCCGAAGCAATAGCCAAAGCCAACAGGTGCATAGCGGAGGTAACCTTCCCTGGCAACGACTTCCCTCCCACCGTCAATGACGGGGATTGTTGGGAGTTGGGGAGAATCTCAGCTGGAGAGATACTGGGGGAGGAGTGCGTCTCGGAGATGGGGTCGATAATGGGAGGGGAGGACTTCTCCTACTACACTCAGGTGATCCCCGGGTGTTTCTCTTTCCTCGGCGTCGGTAATCCGGAGATCGGTGCCGTCTATGGTGTCCATCATCCTAAATTCAAGGTCGATGAGGATGCTTTGTCCCTGGGTACCGCTATTCATGTCAATACTGCATTCAAGGCACTGGCAGGATAGTGGGTACTGGGGGGAGACTGTGAATACTCTGGATGATGGGAGTCATGATCAGCACAATACCACAGAGAGTGAGGTGGATGAGAGCGGCTTCCTGACGATGTTGGGTCGGGTCCTACTCTACGATTCGATGATATACATCGCTTTCTTCGCAATTTTCATCATTCTACTCGGGCTTTGAATTCCACCAGCCTTTCTCTTCCACGACAGGGGGGTTCTCGCTCAGGCTTACTAGTTGGAATCGTACGGCCCGTCGCTCATCGAATACCATCGATGCGGATTTCACTCCCTTCTCGTAATAGATTTGCTTGATCCTGCCGTTCTTGCCGACGAGTCCCGCCTGCTCTGGAGTAAGGGTTATGCCCCTTTTCTGGACTATCCAGAACCTGTCTCCCACATTGTAGGTCAGGTCCCCCCGTGCCTTTTGTAGGTCTTGCTTGCTGCCGACTATCAGCATCTTGAGTATCACTGGGACCGTAAATACGAGGAGGATTACGGAGAGAACTGTACCGTAATCCGAGCCATCGAATAGTACAGTCACACCTATCACTGATAAGGCGATGATGAAGGACGCGGGTACGTAGAAGTCGTTCTTCTCATTGGATTTTATGTCCTTCTTCGTAATCCACGTAAAGATGGATACGTAGATTGCGATTATTAAGAATACAATATCTATCAATCACGACCCCAGTCGTATGTCGAGTGCTTTACTGACATGAAGATTGTGGCGGTTTTACTCTCCATCCCATATTCCCTCTGCGATCATGAACTCCATGACCCTCTCTGAGACGTTTGCCTTGTTGCCGCCTCTCACGCCTGTTGCGGAGACCGCGAAGATCTCGGGGGGGATGTCATCGGCTTCACGGACCTCGTACCCGACCTTGCGTCCATAGGATATCGCCTCTATATCGGGCATTACCCATGCCTCGACGTCCTCGTCAGCATACCTGTGTTCGATCATCCTCTTCCTGACGTCGGTAGAGAACGGGTCTGATTCGGAGACTGGTGTGTCCCTTATTCCCACGACTACCCTCTTGCCATGGTCCAGCTCCCTCTGTATCAGCCACTCGTGACCCACATGAAGAGGCTGCCACCTACCTGGAAGAAGCACTGCCTTGGGCTTCTCAAAGAGGTGTGCCAACTGGTCTACCATGTCATCCACAGACGCACCCTCAGCACCACTGGAATCCAGGGTGATATGGGCGCATTTCGGCTCATCAAAGGGGTCTGAGATGCCGGTGAAGTTAGCTATCTCACCCGTTCTCGCCCTGGCGTACAGGCCCTTCACGTCCCGGTCCTCGCATACCTCAAGTGAGGTGGAGACGTGGACCATGACTGCGTCATCAGGGAGGATCTCGAGAATCTTCTCCCTGACGTCCTCGTAGGGGGTGATGAACGAGCATAGCACGTCAGTGTGCTTGGACATCATCTTAGCCATCTTGGCTATACCGAGGAGGTGCCTCTCCCGGCCTTCCCTGGAGAAGTCCCTGTTGGCGAAGAAGTCCCTGATGGTGTCCCCATCAAGCACCTCGCATCCGAATCGATCTGCCGCTGCCATTGCGATGGTCGTCTTTCCAGCTCCTGAGAGCCCTGTGAACCAGACTATCCTGTTACCCATTATGTCCCCTTCTGGATACTGTCCGAGATAGGTTGTGTATATCATTGCGACGGGGGGGTTTAGTTGTTTCTCGGTCTCAGTGCTGTCATATCTCATCGGTCTTTTCACCGTTCAGGGAGGTCCTTCTGATTATTTCCACCAGTGCCGCTTGTTCTCTGTAGATATCCAACATCTTGGCTACTGGGTCTCGACCCAAGTCTCAACCCATCTGTTGTCCGAGGTAACCAGGAAGAAGGGGTTCAGAACATCATCTACCAGGTCATAGTCCAGTGATCTGCCATCGGGGCCAACGACCGCCCCGCCAGCCGCCATGACGACCGAGTGAGCGGCGGCTATGTCCCAGCAGGACGTGGGGCCGAAGCGAGGGTAGAGGTCGGCCTTCCCCTCTGCGACTACGCATGCCTTCAGCGAGGAGCCCATCCTGATTAGCTCGTGTCTGCCGACGGCATCCGCGAACTCCTCGTCCTTGGCACCCCTGTGTGTTCCGCTAGCTACGAGTCTTGTCGGCTCGTCTTTCGATGATGGGCTGACCATTATCAGGCCGTTCCCATCGGGGCCGTCTCTCTTAGATGGGGTGGTGGTCCCTCCACTCCAAGTGGTTCTTGTGGCCGGGGCGTGAACGACGCCGAAAACAGGAGACCATCTTGCCCCTCTCCTCCTCATCAGTGCGATGTTGACGGTGAACATTCCGTTCCTCTTGATGAATTCCTTTGTTCCATCGAGGGGGTCGACGAGCCAGCAGAATGGTGATTTCATAGGGTCCCCGACATTGCCTTCCTCTGATACTATTGGGATTTCGGGTGTCATTGATATCAGTTTCTTTGTGATAACGTCGTTCGCGGCTAGGTCCGCCTCCGTCAAGGGAGACTCGTCCCCTTTCGTCTCGAATCCTATGTCTCCCGACCTGTTGTACACCTCCATGATGGCGTGGCCTGCCTCGACCGCCAGCTCCGTTACCGCATCGAAGTCGATCATTGTCAACCCTCAGAAGTCCTGGATATCCTCAGAGGATTTCTCCAGGTCTGCCCTGGCGTCCTCTGAGAGGTTGAAGAAGAACGGGTCTTCCTCGCCCACTATGTTATGGAGAGACGATACAGTTCTAGCCCATATCTCCTGCTTAGAGTTCCACTCAAGCCACCTATCGACGAAGTCGCAGTGCCTCTGAATCTCCTCGTCCTCGGGGTCCATTCGCCTTAGGATCGCATTCGTCTGAGCCAGTATCATGCCAAACGGTACGTTGATCTTGTATGTAGTGAATGGGTTCCTCTCCTGGACTATCGTCAGGTGCTCCCTCCAGAGACCCAGTGATACGTCATAGGCCCAACCGATAGCAAGAACGGCAAACAACACCCCGAGGCCGATGGCGCCCAGGCCAAAATACGTCATTGGTATTCCTATCATTGACTCCGATGGATCAATCCTCCAACTGACATAAGGCCATATTAGGAGGGTTAAGGTGGAAGTCCAGAACACCATGGAAATGAGTGTCTGACTCTGCTGTATACGCCAGTACTGCCTCATCACGGACTTCTTCATGGTGATG
>Ga0207985_1000015_pt1 | contig 47906 bp, 42 predicted proteins | sample ETNtaG_3_FD_185761 | JGI IMG/M metagenome (GOLD analysis project Ga0207985, IMG submission 185761) | Marine microbial and viral communities from oxygen minimum zone, Eastern Pacific Ocean - ETNP201302SV84 (SPAdes) (version 2) | ecosystem: Environmental > Aquatic > Marine > Unclassified ...
ATAGCATCCAAGGAGCTAAAGAGAAATCTCACTTTAGACACCTGAGGAACTCGAATGAAAAGACAGAGCATTTGCTCTGTTTTTTTTTGTCTTTTTAAAGTATAAAAAAAAGGCCGGCAGAACCGGCCTTTTTCAAACTATTAACTTTGAGGGAGTAATAAGTTAATAGTTTTTCTTAAAAGTCAGGGTAGGCTTCTACTCCTGTCTCCGTTAAGTCAAGTCCTACCTCTTGTTCGGTATCACTTGCTCTAATTGGCATGAATAAGTTAATTACATAAATAGTTAACAAACTCATGACATAGGTAAATCCTGCTATTAAAACAACACCAAGAAGCTGTGCGCCGAAAGTAGCATCACTGGTAAGGGGGACAACCATGACACCATAAATTCCGACTGTTCCGTGGGCTGAAATTGCTCCAACGGGATCATCAACTTTTAATGTTCTTTCAAAAAACAAGATTGAAAAATAAACAATAACACCACCAACGGCACCAATGATGACTGCTTCACCACCTGAAGGAGCACTTGGTCCTGCCGTAATAGCAACAAGACCAGCAATTGCACCATTCATAGCCATGGTAATATCCATTTTCCCGGTTTTTATCAAACTAGTTAATAGTGTTGCGACTACACCACCAGTAGCAGCTAGGTTAGTGTTCATAAATACTTGAGCAACAGCAATTGCACTGCCACCAGTAGATACTTTAAGTTCAGATCCTCCATTAAATCCAAACCAACCCAGCCATAAAATCCATACACCTAATGCTGCCATAGGGATATTTGAACCCGGAATTAAGTTTGCACTTCCATCTGAATTATACTTTCCATTTCGAGCACCCAAAACAGTTACCACAGCTAGGGCAGCAGCAGCACCACATAGATGAACAGTTCCAGAACCTGCATAGTCAGAATAACCATTTTGGTTAAGGAAACCTTCACCCCAGTTCCAATATCCTTGAATTGGATAAATGAAACCAGTTAAAACAACAGCAAATAGAAAGAAAGGTAACATTTTCATTCTTCCAGCAACAGCACCTGAAACAATCGACATTGCGGTTGCAACAAAAACAACTTGGAAAAAGAAATCTGCTTGTTCAGCATAATATCCGACATCTCCATCAATACCATATTGCATTGCAGCAACAGTATCTTCAGGTACAGCAAGAGACCAATGAGAACCTATTTGTGGCAAGAGTCCGCCCAAATAATCTCCTGATGAGTACATGAGGTAAAAACCACATGTTAAATACATGATACATGCTATTGAATACAACCCGAGATTCTTAGTTACAATCTCAGATGCATTTTTTGCACGAACCATTCCTGCTTCAAGCATAGTAAAACCAGCTGCCATCCACATCACAAGTGCACCAGCCATTACGGCATAGAAGGTGTCTAACGCAAATTGAACTTCAAAAAAATCCATTTTTTCTCCTTTAATTAAATAGCATCAGAGCCAGTTTCTCCGGTTCTGATTCTTTTTATTTCCTCAATATTAGTGACAAAGATTTTTCCATCTCCATAGTTTCCTGTATGGACAGAACTTGTAATTGTTTGAACTACAAAATCTAAGTCTGCATCATCAACCAAACATTCAATTTTAATTTTTGGCAGAGTATCAACTCTATATTCAGCACCCTTGTAAACTTTGGTTTGCCCAGTTTGTCGACCATACCCGTTTACTTGAGTAACTGTAAGACCAATTATCTCATTGGAAACAAGAGCTTCTCTAACCTTTATTAGCATCGAGGGTTGAATAATTGCAGTCACTAATTTCATTAAGATTTATTTAAAAACTTGCTGATACTGAAAAAACAACTGCATCCTCATCCATTAAATCAACAGAATCAGAACTAAAATCAGTATAAGCTAATCCACAATCATAAGATCCGCAAGCAAATCCATACCCTAAAGCAAAGTTAGTTCCATAGGTATCATAGTCACCATAATAAAATGAAAAGTCACCAAAACCATATGAGAAATCCATATAATCGGCAGCGCCATCTTGGCCAGAATAATAACCAAAACCAAAGTCTCCATAACTTAACCCAACTCCAATTTCTTGAAAATCAAGACTCGAATCTCCAGGATAAGTAAAGTCAACATAGTTTATATCAACTCCAAGACCGCCTTCGGTTTCGAAAGCATAGCCAAAGTAGACATCTAATTCACTACCAGCACCATCATCATTGAAATTAACATTGGAACCCCAGATTCCAGCATAAAAACCAGATTCTGCTGCATAATCAAATCCACCAGAAACTGCTGGATCGCCACCGGTTTGAGTCATTCCCCTCCAGATATAGTCTGTAGCAAAAGTTACGTTCGCACTAACACTTGCAAAAGAGGGAAGCACCAGTGCAGACAATAATGAAAATAATAAAAATCTTTTCATAATTTTCTCCATAAAAGCAGAACAAACTGTGCCAACACAGAATTATGCAAACAAAGTTTGCTCTAATTAATTTAACGCATCTTTTATCTGCAGGATCAAGAGTCAAACTCGACTGAATTTAACGGGTTGCGTTCCTTCGGCTACTGCCTACTTCCGTTCACTGCTACATTTAGAGTGAATGAACGATTTTACGTTTTCCTGTTAACGCCGCGTTCCTTCAACATTCCTGTTTACTTCCGTCTTCCGAAGAAGATGAACGATCTAACTTTTAACCCATGTTAAATGGGCTCCTTTTTAACCATGGAGTATGGTGCAAAATCAAAATGCATCCTTAAGTTACATTTTTCAATAATTTAAAACAATAAAAACTCTCCTTTGTCACATATTTGTAACAAAGTGTGGCTTTTTCTTCGGATTTTTATAGATAGATGTTTTAAAATGTATCTTTACATTTTTTTAATAATATTATGGATATCAAAAATAAAACAGTTTTAGTAACAGGTGGTGCATCTGGACTTGGTCAAGCAACGGTTGAAGCTGTTATTGCTGGTGGAGGCAATGCAGTAATTCTGGACATCAATGAAATCAATGCAAATAAACTTATCGATGAATTAGGAGAAGATAAAGTTTCATTTATTTCTACAAATATTATGGAAGAGGAGCCTGTAGTGAATGCAATCAATGAAATACAAGAGAAATTTGGTGCTCTTCATGTTGCAGTCAATTGCGCAGGCACGGGTTATCCTGGCAGAATACTCGGTAGGGAAGCTCCGCATCCTTTAGATGCTTTTAAATTAATTATAAATTTAAATCTTGTTGGTACTTTTAATGTGATGAGAATTGCTGCCGAACTGATGGATAAAAATGAGCCTGGAACGAGTGGAGACAAAGGAGTTATAGTCAATACTGCGTCTGTGGCTGGTTACGAAGGTCAAATTGGTCAATCTGCTTATAGTGCATCTAAGGCAGGGGTTATAGGTTTAACCATCACTGCTGCCAGAGATTTAGCAAGACATTCTATAAGAGTTTGCACCATTGCACCGGGAATCTTTGATACTCCTTTAATGCAATTAGCATCCGACAAAGTCCGTGACCCTTTACTTGAATCAACTCAGTTTCCTCACAGATTTGGAAAACCGAGTGAGTTTGCAGAGCTTGTTCTTCACATTGTGAGTAATACTTATTTAAATGGAGAAACAATTAGACTGGATTCTGGCATGAGAATGCAACCGAGATGACAGCCCAGTACAGAGCATTCCTAGTTGAAGAATCAGAAGGAAAATTTTCCAGTTCTATAACTGAGCTTGAAAAACCACAACCACAAGAAAATGAGGTTTTGATAAAGGTTGAATACTCATCTTTAAATTATAAAGATGCTCTTTGTGCTACTGGAGTGAAAGGGGTTGCAGCAAGTTATCCTTTTGTTCCTGGAATTGATGCGGTTGGCATTGTTCAGGAATCTTTTAGTAAAGATTTTTCAAAAGGAGATCGAGTAATTTGCTCTGGCTATAATTTAGGAATGAGTGTTTATGGTGGGTTTGGAAATTATATTTGTGTACCCGAGACTTGGATTGTAAATTGTCCGACTAACATGGATTCATTGAGCGCAATGAGTTATGGAGTTGCAGGATTAACCTCTGCTGCTTGCATTGAAGCAATTATGGAAAATTTGGATCAAAATGCTAAGCCAATTGTCGTTTCAGGTGCTTCCGGAGGAGTTGGGTCCATTGCTGTTGGAATTCTTTTAAAACTAGGATTTAAAGTAACTGCAATCTCTACAAAAGGAACTTCGAAAGAGGGCATTGATTTTTTTAAACTGCTCGCAGGCAGACACGAAAACAATCTATCTGTTATCGATACTGAAACATTTCTAGGTGAAGGAGTCCGTCCCTTGGATAAAGCTAATTTTTCGGCAGGTATTGACACTGTGGGGGGTGAGTTTTTATCAAAAATATTGTCACAAGTAGAACCTAAAGGAGTAGTTTCATGTTGTGGAAATGTTGCTGGTGGCTCCTTTAAATCTTCTGTGTTCCCATTTATTCTTAGAGGCATTTCTCTGGTAGGAATCGACTCGCAAGATTCACCACTTCAAAAAAAACAAAATTTTTGGGATAAATTAGCTGCAGATTGGAATCTTGATTTACAATCTCAAACAAAAGTAATTACTCTTGATGAGTTACAGGAAGAAATCACAACAATTCTTGAAGGTGGTCAACTTGGCAGAGTTGTAATTAAACATGGAGATGATCAATGACTGATGAGTTTGAAAAGTTTTACGAAAATAAAGAATCTAATGAAGACAGCAAGTCTGATACCTGGGTTGCTTTCGTATTGATAGTTTGTGTTGTTGGTGCTGCATTGTTCTGGGTTTCTAGCCTCTAAGTATTTGCAAGAAACTTTTCAGCATCAAGGGCTGCCATACATCCAAAACCTGCTGAAGTAATTGCTTGCCTATACACGCTGTCAGCAACATCACCTGCTGCAAAAACACCGTCAACAGAAGTTTTGGTAACCATCCCATTTAATCCCGACTGTATTGAAATATAACCATGATTCATATCAAGTTGACCTTTAAATATTGATGTATTAGGAGTATGCCCAATTGCAATGAAAACTCCTTGTAACTCTAACTCACTTACTCGATTATCTTTATTAGTAATTTTTATACCAGTAACACCTGAATTATCTCCAAGCACTTCTTGAAGTTGTGAATCCCAGTTAATCTTAATATTATCTTTTGCAAAGATTCTGTCCTGCAGAATTTTTTCTGCTCTTAACTCATCTCTTCGGTGGATTAGGTGAACTGATTTACAGATATTAGAGAGGTATAAAGCCTCTTCAGCAGCAGTATTTCCACCCCCAATTACAGCAACTTCTTGATCTTTATAGAAAAACCCATCACAAGTTGCGCATGCGGAAACTCCTCTCCCAAGAAATTTTTGCTCTGATTCAAGACCAAGATACCGTGCAGATGCTCCTGTAGAAATTATTAAAGCATCACAAGAAAATTCATTATTTCCTCTTAAAATAAAAGGTCTCTCATTTAATACTACTTCTTCAATGTGATCATCAACTACTTCAACATCAAATTTTTTGGCATGGACTAACATTCTTTCCATAAGTTCTGGTCCTTGCAAATCATTGCTATCTCCCGGCCAATTCTCTACTTCTGTTGTTGTTGTTAATTGTCCCCCAGGTTCAGATCCAGATATTAAAGTAGGCTTTAACCCAGCCCTTGCAGCATAAATCGATGCAGCATATCCAGCAGGCCCAGATCCAAGAATTATTAATGTTGAGTGTTTTATTGACATAAGATTGTGAAATTATAGTGCTATTATGATTCAATTATATTAAAGAACTAATATAATTGGTATTTCGGAGATTACGATTAGCAAAAAAAAGCAGCAAATCGAGCCACAAACCCTAAAAATTTTGATGAATTTTTTAGGATTTGGCCTCATTGGTTTTTCCCTTTATATATTGTTATCACTTCTTTCATGGAACCCATCTGATCCTGCATATTTTTACACTAATAATAATTCTGAGATTTTAAACTTGGGTGGCCCAATAGGTGCACAGATTTCTGACTTTTTCCTCTCAGTTTTTGGAAACGGATCATATCTAATTTTGTTTATAGTTACGTTATGGTCTTTTGAAGTTATTGCCCCAGATATTTTTAGTTATAACAAACCGCGTTTTTGGATTCGCTTTATTGCAGGAATTATTGCACTTGTATGTTTCATTGCTCTGCAGGAGTTTTATATCAATGGGCAAAGTTTTCCGCAAGGTTCAGCAGGTGGTGCAATTGGCAAATTAATCTTTAATCAGCTTGTAATGTTCTTTGGGCTAATTGGCAGCCTAGTGTTTTTATTTATTTTTTTGATCCCTTCATTTACAGTCACTCTTAATTTGTCTTGGATTAAAATTTTTTCTTCGACTGGCTCTTTCCTAATTATATGTTTTAACCGTACTAAAGATGTTTTCAAAAAGGTTATAACATTTCTAGCAGATAGCATTAAACATTTATATTTAATGACCAAAGATTTTATACATAAAATTAGTGCAAAAAAACAAACAACTATTGTTGAACCAAAAGTTGAAAAGAAAATTACAAAAAAAGTTAAAACAATTACCAAGACAGAGGAGCCTGCTAAAAAGTTAGATCAAAACTCTGATAATCAAGATGACACTTATGAGAATAATTCAGAGGATTTAACTCCGATGCCAAGTACAGAGCTTCTTGATAAAGTTTTGGATGATGGCGACTCATTAAGTAAAGCTGATCTCGAATCTTTGTCTGAACTCCTTGAAATTAAATTAGAGGAATTTGGCATTGAGGCTAATGTTGTTTCAATTCTTCCTGGTCCAGTTGTAACAAGATTTGAAATTCAACCTGCACCCGGAACCAAAGCAAGTAAAATTACCAATATTGCTCAAGATATTGCAAGATCACTTGCTGTAAGTAGTGTGCGCGTTGTTGAAGTAATTGAGGGTAAATCAGTTGTTGGCATAGAGATACCTAATACCAATAGAAAAATGGTTCGTCTTAAGGAGATTCTTTCCAACGATACTTTTAGCAATTCCAAATCACATTTGTCTCTTGCTTTAGGGAAAGATATTGCAGGTAAACCGGTAGTTGTTAACCTTGAAAAGATGCCACATCTCCTGGTTGCTGGCACCACAGGATCAGGAAAATCTGTTGGTATTAATGCAATGCTACTAAGCTTGCTTTTTAAATCTGAACCAGAGCAGGTGCGACTTATTTTAATTGATCCTAAAATGCTTGAATTATCAGTTTATGACGGTATTCCTCACTTATTAACACCAGTAATTACGGATATGTCAGATGCATCCAATGGTTTGCGATGGTGCGTAGCTGAAATGGATAGAAGATACAAACTCATGTCATTCATGGGGGTGAGGGGCCTCTCTGGATATAATGCTGCTATTCAAGATGCAAAAAAAACAGGCAAACCAATTTTTAATCCGCTCGATGAAGATGAGGAGGAAATTCTAGAAGAGCTTCCTTCAATCGTGGTAGTCGTTGATGAATTTGCTGACATGATGATGCTTGTTGGTAAAAAAGTTGAGCATCTCATTGCTAGAATTGCCCAAAAAGCAAGGGCAGCTGGTATTCATCTTGTTTTAGCCACGCAAAGACCCTCTGTAGATGTTATAACGGGATTGATCAAAGCAAATATCCCAACAAGAATTGCCTTTCAAGTATCAACAAAGATCGATTCAAGAACAATTTTAGATCAAGGGGGAGCAGAGCAGTTATTAGGTTATGGTGACATGCTTTATTTGCCTGCCGGTCAAGGTGTTCCCATGCGGGTGCACGGGGCTTTTGTTGGAGATGATGAGGTTCATCGAGTAGTTAAAGATTGGAAAAAAAGAGGGCAACCAGATTATGTTGATGAAATTACATCTGATTTACAAGATACTGGACCAATACCTGGTTGGACATCAGCTAATAACTCGACTGGTGAAGAGGATGATGAACTATACGATGAGGCAGTAAATTTTGTTATTGAATCGAGAAGAGCATCAATCTCTGCAGTACAGAGAAAGTTTAGGATTGGATACAATCGAGCTGCAAGATTAATTGAATCTATGGAATCTGCTGGTTTGGTTTCTGAAATGAGTTCAAATGGATCGAGAGAAGTTTTAGTCCCCAAAAGAAACTAGATGAAATTTATTGCCTTGCTTTTATTTTCCTCCCTGACTTTAAATATCTATTCCGATAGTTACACAGATAGAATTAATATTTTTTTAGAAGCTAAAAAGTTTGACTATATGCAAATAAATAACTTATCAGAAGACATAGTCAGTGGAACTTTAGTACTTGGCAATCAAGACATCATTTTAAAAATTGAAAGTCCCTACCGAGAGAGCTACATTATTAATAATAATTTTGTAACTTATATTGATCATGATTTCTCACAACAACAAACCTTTGAATATGACTATGATGACTTTCCTTTAATAAGATTTATTGCGTCAAAAAATATAATTGAATCTCCTGACATTAGAGTCATTACTTTGAAGGAAGACGGAGTTCTAATAACCGATAAAAACAATCAACAATCTTTTTTTCTGCATTTAAAAGATGACCAAACTCTTGAAATTCAATTTAACGATAATTACGGAATCAGTAATTCGGTTAACTTAATTAAAATATTATGAATATTCTTTTGGTTGCACTTGGTGGAGCAATGGGGGCTATAACAAGATATTTAATTACATCTTTTTCAGACAATCTTTTGTATTACCAGCTGCCTTTGGGAACATTAATTGTAAATATATTAGGCTGCTTTGCTGCAGGCTGTGTTGTGGGTTTTTTTGGGACAAAGGTCACAGACTTATACCTGTTTTTTGTTATTGGTTTTCTGGGCTCTTTTACCACCATGTCTGCTTTCTCTTTACAAACAATGGAGCTCTATCAAGGCAATAATGTTTTAGGATTAATCTATATTATTTTAACTTTTACCCTTACAATTGTTGCAACTTATGTAGGATGGCAAATTTTTTCTCATGATTGATATTAAAATTTTAAGAGAAGATATTGAGGCAGTTAAAGAAAGATTATCTGTTAAAAACTATGATCTTGATGTCGAATTATTTTTATCTCTTGAAAGACAGAGGAAAGAGTCTCAAATCCAAGTCGAAGAACATCAACAGCAAATAAATATCTTATCTAAAAAATTTGGGGAGTTAAAAAAAAATAAACTACCGACTGATGAAATCTCTGAAGAAATTGAAAAAGTTAAAACTAATTTAGAGAGTTTCGAAACTACTCTTAAAGTCGTTAAGAAAAGTTTAGATGAGATCTTAATGGATATTCCAAATATCCCTGATCCAACTATTCCTAGGGGGGATTCTGAAGATGATAATAAACTTATAAAAAAATGCGGAAAGATTAAAGTTCTTCAATCACAAGACCACTTAGAAATTTCTAAAGATATTGATTTAGAAATTGCTACTAAACTTGCAGGTTCAAGGTTTTCAGTCCTTAAAAATGATGTTGCTAAATTGCATAGGGCACTTATTAATTTCATGCTTGAACTTGCTGAAAAAAATGGATACGACGAATATTATGTTCCTTTTCTTGCCAATACTGAAAATCTTGAAGGAACAGGACAGTTGCCCAAATTTGAAGAAGATTTATTCAAGGTCGATAACGATATGTATTTAATACCCACTGCTGAGGTTCCCCTAACAAATTTGTTGAGAGAATCTATAGTTGATGAGAACTTGCTTCCAATAAAATCGACTGCACATACTCCATGTTTCAGATCAGAAGCAGGAAGTTATGGAAAAGATACCAGAGGATTGATTAGACAACATCAATTTGAAAAGGTTGAACTTGTTCAGGTAGTTCATCCCACCAAGTCTAATAAAGCCCTTGAAGATTTGTTAACTAATGCAGAAGAAGTATTAACATTGCTAGATCTACCTTATCAAGTAGTTGAGTTGTGTGGTGGAGATTTAGGTTTTTCTGCAGCAAAAACTTACGACATTGAAGTCTGGTTGCCCAGTCAAGAATGTTATAGGGAAATCTCATCCTGCTCTAACTTTACTGATTTTCAAGCTCGCCGATCAAAAATAAAAATTAAAACTTCCGAAGGGAGTATATTTGCTCATACTATAAATGGCTCTGCCTTAGCAGTTGGCAGGACTTTAATTGCAATTATAGAGAATCATTTTGATGGAAAATCAAAAATTTTAATCCCAAAAGCTCTCCAAAAGTTCTTTAAAAAGCCTTTTATTGACTGTGTTTGAAAAATTGTAACTATATTGTTTTATAAATTATGTTGAACCCATCTCAAAAGGGTATAAAATAATATACAACTTACTGTACTTAAGAGGAGTATTATGAAAAAGTTTATTTTATCCTTCCTTTCAGTCTTCATTATTTCTGCTGCATATGCTCAATCAACTACATCGTCTGTGGCTGGTTCAGTTAATGTTGCAGGTGCTACTGTTGTTGTGGAACATGAGCCTACTGGTTCAACCAAAACATCAGTTACCAATGATTCTGGAAATTTTAATTTTAGTGGATTGAGACCGGGTGGTCCGTATACCATAACTGTTTCAAACACTGGTTTTCAAACCGAAACACTTAGCAATGTTTATCTTGTTTTAGAGGATACAGCTACTTTTCGGGTAACACTTGTTGGCTCAGATACGGTCGAAGATGTGACTGTAGTTGGAACAAGAAGTGGTATTCTTGAAATCGGACCTGGTTCAACAATTACCAGTGACGATTTAGAAGCAATTGCCTCAATTGAAAGAAGTTTTGGTGATGTCCTTAAAAGAGATTCTAGAATTGCTGTTCAAGGTGGTTTTAGAGATACTGAAATCTCTGCTCTTGGAGTTAACCCAAGATTTAACAATTTCACCATTGACGGTGTTGCAGCAAATGATCCAATGGGTCTTGCCGATAATGGATTTGCATCGGTTAGAAACCCAATTAGTCTTGAGACAATCGCACAAATCAGACTTGATTTTGCTCCTTTTTCGGTGACAAAAGGTAATTCAAGTGGTGTAAATATTAGTGCTGTTACCAAATCTGGTACAAACGAATTCAAAGGAAAAGTTTATGCTTATGACTTTGATGAATCTCAAGTAGGAGATGTCGATGGTGAGCCAGTTGATCAGTTTTCTGACGAAACATTTGGTTTCATTTTTGGTGGTCCAATCATAAAAGATAAGTTGTTTTTCTTTGTTGGTTATGAAGAGTCTGAAAGACTTGCCCCTTTATCAGCTCAACCAATTGCTGCTGAGGATGCTGCCGAACTGCAACAAATTTCTGACTTTTTAATGTCAAGGTATAACTATGATACAGGTGGTTTAGATTTCAGTCTTCCTGCTGAAACTTATGAAGATACATTAATCAAATTAGATTATACCCTCAATGAAAATCATAGATTTGAGTATACTTACCAAGAAACTGCTGATTTAAATATTAGAGACTATGACCGTCCTAATTCAAATTATGTTTATCAAGCTCATTACTATAAATACCCTATAGACAGAGAGAAAACAACTCTTTCTTATTACGGTGATCTTTCTGATAACTTGTCTATTGAAGCTAAATTTACCCAAGTTGATTATTACAACGACAATGATTCATTGGGAGGTGAGGATTTTGGACACCATAGAATAAGATTATCAAGTGGTGAATATGCTTATCCTACTGGAGATCAATATCGAAGTGCAAACGAAGTTGCAATTGAAGATGAACAAACATCTATTAAAGCAACATACTTAGCAGGAAATCATACTATTACATTTGGTTATGAGTTGATTGACAGATTTGCATATAATTTATTTATACCTTACGAGAATGGTAGATGGAGATGGAATAGTGTTGATGACTTTGTGAACGGTAACATGACCTATATGAGATTCATCAAACCTTGGGATAATAATTTTGCAACAGCTGCAGCAGGTGCAGAAGTTGAATTTGAAACACTTTATGTTGAGGATGTAGTTGATGTAAGTGATATCTTAACCATTAATTTTGGTGTCAGAGTTGATACTATGGTCACCACAAGTGAAATTCCTTTAAATCCAAATTTCAGTGCTATAGCTGGATTTGATAATAATAATGGGATTGATTCAGAAGTTATCCAACCAAGATTTGGTTATCAACTTGATGTAAGTGGGGCTAAATTATTTAGCGAAGCTTCATGGGTTGACGGTGCCGAATTATCAGGTGGAATCGGTGTTTTCCAAGGTAGAGTGCCACAAGTATGGTATTTGTCTCCTTTTGGTTCTGCAAATGGTATGTCAACAGTTTTCGTAGGTCATTGGATGCTGGGTGACTATGTCACTGGAGAGAATGGTTTTGATTGGAGAGATTATTATGATGGTACCCAATTACACACACTACTTGACCTTTCTTCTATGCGTGGAGGAGCTGCAAATGCATTTGCACCTGGGCTCACAGTTCCAAATGATCTGAGACTAGCAATGGATTTAACAATTTACACATCCAATGGAGCTCGATTAAAAGCTGGTTTTACAAAGACTGATAATATTGATGCTTTTGATTTTTATGACTATGGAACTGCAGCAAGTGGTGTAGATTTTTATACTGCAAGTGGCAGACCTATCTACAATGAGGGTTACACAGAAAACATTGTTACTAGGAATACATCTAAGGGTGGATCTAGATCAATAACTTTATCTGCTGATAAAGATTTTGATAACGGTTGGGACACTTTTATTTCTTATACAAACCTAACAGCTGATTCTCTTTATGATAGTACTTCTTCTCAAATGAACTCTAGTTATAGAGGTGAATCAAGAGCAAGTGCATTGGAGCCAGTAATGGGACCAACAAAATGGTCTCAAGAGCACAGACTTATAGCCGGTGCTGATTATACTTGGAATGAAGGCAGTGGTTACGATACTACTCTTTCACTTTTCTATAGTGCGTATTCAGGTCGACCTTATAGTCATGCTTATTATCGTGGCCCAGAGTTATTTGACAGAGATTATAATGTTTTAATTTATGTACCTACTGTCAATGATCCTAATGTTGTTTATGACGGAATTTCTGAAATAGAGGTTCTTAATCATATAGATGATCTAGGCTTAACTGGTTTTGCTGGAGGTGTTGTTCCAAAAAGACAAGGAAGAGCTCCTTATTACAGAAATCTTGATTTAAGACTTACCCAAGATTTTCCAGGATTTATGGAAAATGATAAGTTTGTTCTTTATCTAGATGTGATGAATGTACTGAACTTATTTGAAGAAGATAGAGGAATAAGACGTTTCAAATTCTCTGATCAGGGTGTGCTTGAAATCGATGGATTTGACAGCGAAGGTAGATATATCATCACTGGTATAAGAGATGATAGATCATACATCGACTATGATGATTCATCTTACAGATGGCAACTTGGTTTTTCCTACGAATTCTAAGTTTGAATTGATTAAAAAAGGGCAGTATAACTGCCCTTTTTTTTTGTTAAAATAAACTTATGAGTTCTTTAATCCCTGCAATATCATTGCAATCTTTACTCGAACAAAAGGAAAGTGATCTATTACTTCTCAATGATGCACTGCACTCTCATGGTTTTTTCTCAATTGTCGACCATGACATTGAAACAGATTTACTAAAGGAAAGTTATGAACAAGCAAAAATATTTTTTGATTTGCCTGAAGACACTAAAAATAAATATGCTCGACCAGAGTTAGGGGGTGCGAGGGGTTACACACCTTTTGGTAAAGAAACAGCTTTGGGTGAAAAGGTTGCTGACATGAAAGAGTTTTGGCATTTAGGTCCAGAAATAAATGAATCCTATGATTCTAGAATTAACAAAAATCTTTCCGTTGTTGAGCTAGAACAGTTTAACATCCATTTTAATCAACTATTTAATCAGTTAAATAAACTAGGAATCTGTGTACTTGAATCAATTGCCATAATTCTTAAACAACCTAAGGATTTCTTCACTGACAAAGTGGAAAAAGGTAATTCAATTTTGAGATTAATTCATTATCCTCCAGTTGAGGGATCATCAAATCTTTTGAGAGCAAGGGCACATGCTGATATAAATTTAATTACTTTGCTTGTGGGTGCTGAGGAAGCTGGTTTAGAAGTTCAGAGTAAAGATAATAATTGGATTCCAGTATCTGCTAACTCAAATGCAATAGTTTGCAATATTGGAGATATGATGCAACTCATAACTGATGGCCATCTAAAAAGCACGCCTCATAGAGTCATTGAATATAATAAGGGTAAGTCAAAATCAAGATTTAGCATGCCATTCTTTTTACATCCTGCTCCCGGAGTAGTTCTTAAATCCATATTTCGAGATGATGATGAAGGGGTATTAGCTCATGATTTTCTGGAGGAAAGAGTTAAAGCAATTAAGCTTTACTAACAAATAATGTCTCTGTTGTATTTACTTCAACTTTTGGTGGGTTTTTTTGGGTTAGTATTAATTGCACTTCCATTCTCCCAGAATCTTAAAAATGTAAACTATAAGAGTATTGGGATAGGAATAATTTTTCAGATTGTTTTAGCAATTCTTTTATTAAAAGTTCCGTTAATTGTCGATGCCTTTAAATTCCTTGGAGATGGTGTAATTGCTTTACAAAATGCAACTGCTAAAGGCACTTCGTTTCTCTTTGGATTTTTATCGAGTCCAGTTCTTCCATTCTCCTTAGAAGATCCATCTGTGCAGGTTCAGTCAGCCTATTTTGCATTTGGGATTCTTCCTTTTATTTTGGTGATGTCTGCATTAACAGCTTGGTTATGGCACATCAAGGTACTGAAGATTATTGTTGATGGATTTTCTAAGATTTGTCAAAGATTATTCAACATAGGTGGACCCATAGGTCTTGGAGCTGCTGCAAATGTTTTTGTTGGTCAAGTTGAAGCGCCATTAGTAATCCGGCCGTACTTATCTAAGTTGTCAAAGAAAGAAATCCTAATTTTACTGACTGCAGGGATGTCTACTGTAGCAGGCTCAATTATGGTTGCTTTAGTCAGCATGCTAAATAATCAATTTCCAGATATTGTTTTAATCCAGCACTTGATAACAGCATCTATCATTTCAGTGCCTGCAGCTATTATTTATGCCAATATACTCATGCCATCAAATGAAATAACACAATTTGATGACTCTGAACTTCCCAAGTTATATAACAGTCAAATGGATGCAGTCACCCGTGGGACCAGAGATGGTCTTGAAATTGCTCTGAGTGTAGGTGCCATTTTGATTGTATTTATTACATTTGTTGCTTTGTTTGATTCCTTGCTGGGATTGATCCATGACGATTTGTCTTTGCAAGTTATTTTAGGTTATATTTTTGCTCCTATTTGCTGGCTTATGGGTATTCCTTGGGAAGAAGCTATCATTGCTGGACAATTACTTGGAGTGAAAACTGCGCTCAATGAATTTGTTGCCTATAGTAGTTTAGCTTCTCTTGAATCAGGATTATTATCAGAGCAATCAAAATTGATTACCCTTTATGCATTATGTGGGTTTGCTAACTTTTCATCAGTTGGGATTTTGATTGCAGGTATTGGTGCAATGGCTCCTGATAGAAGAAGTGATATTGTGAGTGTATCTTTTAAAGCACTAATTGGTGCAACTTTAGCATCTTGTATGACAGGACTCGTTGTTGCATGCGTTAATTTGATATAACTATAATCAAATTTAAATAAGCAGCAAACGTCAGCCAGAGCAAATAGGGTACATGCAGGTATCCATATATTTCTCTAAAATCATGGCAAATAATCTTAACAATTCTTGCATTTAGGACAACAAGGATGACTATGTTGATTAATGCAACTTTTGGAAGGTGATAAGTAAAAAATAACCAAGGCCAAGCTGCATTAAGAAGCAACTGACCAACAAAAGTTTTATAGATATTTGAAAAAGAATTATAAGAAGCTCCAATTATGACAAATACAATCATAAAAGCGTAAAGAATTGGCCAAATAATTCCAAAAATAAAGTCAGGTGGAGTAAGAATACTTCTTTGTAATGACTGGTACCAGGTATCAGACCCTGAATCAATTGAACCAGATGCACCAATTGCGGCAGCAATAACCACTGTTATACATAACAATAATTTATTTATCATCTTCTGCGGAAGAATCTTCTAAATATTTCTGATATGTTTGAGGAGAATTTTGAACCCTTCGGCCGTGCTTCGTTAAAAATGTAGAGAGCCATTAATGCAAAAGTAACTATAAAAATTGTTATTGATAAATCCAAACCTAACATTATTAAACCTTTTCAACTACAAGTGAGCATATTGAATAGCCAGCTCCGAAAGAGCATATCACACCTTTGTCACCAGAAATAAAATCATCACTTGTTTGATTAAAAGCTATAACAGAACCAGCAGATGCAACATTTCCATATTCTGCTAGTATCATGGGTGCTAATTTTTCATCATAGTTATCACCATATAGTTTTTTCGCTACATAACTAATCATATTTCCATTAGCTTGATGTAACCATAATCGTTTAATATCACGAATATCTATATTCATATCATTAAGTTGTTGATTAATTATTGTTACAACCATCGGACACACTTCTTTAAATACACTTCTTCCATTTTGACGAAACAATAACTCATCGTCATCACGGTCGAGTTTATCTGTTCTATTCATATAGCTAAAATCACTTCTTATGTTATTTGAAAACTGAGTTACTAATTTTCGATTCAAAATTTTATAGCTTTGATTATGCGTTGCTTGTGACTGAACGATTGTTGCAACACAGGCATCCCCAAAAATAAAATGACTGTCTCTTAAAGTAAAATCGTTAGCTGGTGAGGTAAGTTCCGGATTAATTACCAAAATATTGTTTGCTAACCCTGAAGATATATCACTGAAAGCATTACTAATTGCAAATGTTGTAGATGAACAACCAACAAGCATGTCATAACCATATCCAGCTATACCCAACTCCTCTTGGACTTCAATTGCAATGGCTGGATAGTTTCTTGCCGAATGAGAAGTACCCATTATGACCGCATCAATTTCGGATGCATTAATTTTTGCAGCCTCCATAGCTTTTTTGGCAGCAATTATTGATATTTCTGCCAACAAAGATTGATTAGAAGCAAGTTCGGCAGGTGTAGTTGGTTTCATCACATCGGGATCTAACACATTTTTTTTATCTAAAATATAACGTGTCTTGATACCAGATGCTTTTTCAATAAATTCAGAACTTGAGTAAGATAATTCACTTTTTTTTCCAGAAGCAATTTCAGCCTTAAATTCTTCATTAAATTTATCAACATATGCATTGTATGAATTGACTATCTCATCATTCGTTACAATCTCATTTGGTTTCCAAAATCCGGTTCCAGTGATAAAAATTTCTTTCATTCTTTTTTAATGTTAATGTGTTATCAACATCACTATTATAAATTATGAATTTTTATAAAACTAATATCAATTTGTGAAAAAATTCTTATCAACTAATGAAATCCCAAGAGCTGTTATTTATATTACTCATGGTATGGCTGAGCATATAGGAAGATATAAATGGTTTATTCAAAAGTTAAATCAAGATAATTTCCATGTAATTGCTTACGATCATAGAGGCCATGGTGAACAGATAAAAAAAGGAAAATTACAAGGTCATTTTGCTAATAAAAATGGTTGGGTAAAAGTAGTAAATGATCTTCAAGAAGTTATTATTAATGGAAAAACTGAATTCCCAAATTCTAAGCACATTTTATTTGCTCATAGTATGGGTTCATGGATTGCAATTTCAGCTATGCTTAAAGGTCTTGAAGTTGATGGAGTAATTCTTAGTGGTTCAAATAAATTAAACACATTTCTTGCAAAATTTATTAAAACTCTGACAAGTTTTTTAATTTTTTTCTATGGCAATCAATCTAAAAGTAATTTACTGGAAAGACTAACGATAGAAACATATAACAAAAAATTTGCACCTAATAGAACCCCAAGTGATTGGATTTCCTCAGACCCATTGAATGTTGATGATTATGTTGACGATCCTTTATGTGGATTTAAAAAAACTCTGGGATTATGGAACGACTTTGCACATGGTATGATTGAAATTTTCGATGAGGGGAACTACACTAATTTTTCTTCACAAATACCATTGATGTTGATTTCAGGAAATAATGACCCAGTTGGAGGCTTCGGTGAGGGAGTCAATCAATTAAATATTTTTTTACAGAAATTCTACAAAAAAACCGAATGTTATATAATCGAAAATGAAAAGCATGAGGTCTTAAGTGGAGTAAAAAAAGAAGAAGCTTACTCCATAATCACTAGGTTTATTTTAAAACATGTATAAACAATTATTTCATTTTTTAGCCTATGTTCTCTGCATGAATCTTGCTGCAGGAATGCAACAAATAGATTTTCAATTTGAAGCTAGTGATAGAAGCTATCTTTTATATAAACCAAAAAATTTTGATGCAAGTAAACCAATTAATCTTGTTGTTGGTGTTCATGGCTATAGCGGGACTGCTTCGGCATTTGAGGCTGAGGTAACAGGAGGTTTTAATAAAGCTGCAGATAAATTCAATTTTCTCGCAGTCTATCCTCAAGGTAGTTATTTTTATGACAATGGTTTTTTCTTTTCATCTTTTAATGACAATGCAGGTTCACAATCATTTTCAAAATCATCATCAACTGGGGAAACTTGCGATGTTGATACAAAAAGATTTCCTTATCCCTATTTTAAAAACTGCGAGAATCCATCCAGATGTGCTTGGGCTTCTTGTAGTAACGATCTTGGTTTTGTTGCAAAGGTCATTCAAAATATCCAAGAAGAATTCATAGTAGAAGACGTGTATGTTGTAGGTAATAGCAACGGAGGAATGTTTGCTCAAGCTTTTGGGTGCGAATATCCAGATGTAGTCACAGGGATAATGAGTGTAAATGGAATGCAAATGCTTGGAAATAGTTGTATTCCTGCAAAACCAGTTAGTTTCTTAATGTATGGTTCGTTCCATGATAAGACCGTTCCTCCAATAAATATCAGATCTCAAGATGGCTACTTTTATGAGCCGATGCAAAATACTATTGATGATTGGTCAACAAAATTTGAATGTGGTTTATCAAGTTCCAATGAATATTCAAATTTAGAAAGATTTGTTGTAACGAGGTATTCGGGATGCAAAGGAGGTAAACAAATTCTTTCTATTTTGAATCTAGATGCAGATCATATGTGGCCTGAAACTGGATATAACCCCGCAACTGGAGAAAGTTCATATTTCCAAATAGGATACTGTAAAACTGACGCTCAGCCCGAAATTATATATCCCAATTGTGAACAGGACTCTGAAGTATGGGGCACATTTTTTCTTTTAGAAAGATTATTTTCCCTTTAAATTTATTTTTCCTAGATTTTTACTTATTTCTGCATGGTGATATACTAAATTGTGATTAAATCATGCATTTTTGCATGATTAAGTATGTTCTAATTATTGAGGGGAATTAAATTGAAAAATAAAAAAATCGTATTAAAACCACTGTTTCATAAAAAAGTTGATCCTTTAACCAAGCTTCTTCAGGAAATTTTTGCTGAAAACCGCTTTGCGATGTCATATTTAGGTGCATTAGCAATTGGTCTTGGTTTTTCCCAACCCACAAAACTCATTGCGCAAGAAGATGAGGGTGTTGAGGAGGTTGTAGTCACTGCCACAAAAAGAGAATCTAATGTTCAGGATTTACCATTAAGTGTCCAGGCTATTACTTCAGAACAACTCGAAGCAAAGAATGTTAAGGATTTTCGTGATATTGCTAATCTATCACCTTCTCTGATTGTCGATGACAGCGGAAGTGGAAATTCTTATTTCTATGCCAGAGGTGTTTCCGATGGTGGATTTGGGAATAGGGCAGGAGCGCAAGCCTCAACCGCTCTATATATAGATGATCAACCCCTTTCAACAATTGGTGGTAACCCCGACCTCCATATTTATGATATTGAAAGAGTAGAAATTCTTACAGGACCTCAAGGTACACTTTATGGATCTTCCTCTCAAGCAGGTACTGTCAAGATCATTACCAAAAAACCAAGTGTGGACGGAACAGAATTTGGTGTGGATGTTGAATATGGTGATATCCATGATGGTGATTCGGATAGATCTTTTGAATCATTTGTCAATCTTCCTTTAGGTGATAGATCTGCTGTGAGAATAAGTGCATACGACCTGCATACTGGAGGATGGTTAGATAATGTGGCAACAACTCAAGACTTCACTTATTTAGGCACTCATTCAAATGCTGACTACATTGATCTGAGAGAAGACTACAACTCTAGTGACAAGTCAGGATATAGAGTACGTTTTGCTACTGAAACAGAAAATGGTATTACTTTTGATTTGTCATTTCTTGAGCAAGATTATCATTCCGATGGTTCTTGGGAAGCTGACATCAACGAGGGAGCAAGAAAAGTTTCAAGATATACGCCTGAGACTTTTGATGATGAATTTTCTCAGGCATCACTGACAATGTCTGGATCATTAACTGAAAGTATTGACTTTACTTTTACTAGTTCAATGTTTGACAGAGATATTGCTTACACTTATGACTACACACAATATGTTTATTATTTTGGGTACGATTACTATGCTGCATATTCTTATGACTATGATTATTATGCTTCAACAGATCCAAGAGTTTTCTATACACAATTTGATGATTTCAAAAGAAATAGTAATGAGTTTAGAATTCAATCAACCACTGATTCAGGATATCAATGGATTTTAGGTGCATTCTTTGAAACAAATGATCATGAATATCAGACTTTCTATGATTTTCTTGGTCAATTATCACCTTCTTTAACCGTTGTCGATAACCGTTGGTGGGGGCAAGATAATGTCAGAGAAGACGAACAGAAAGCTATTTTTGGTGAGGTTACAATTCCTGCAAGTGATAAAACTGACCTAACAGTCGGCTTTAGAAAATATGATACTAAAAATAATTTTCATGCTACCGACGGCTATTTTGGGTATGCACAGACTGATCCAAACTTAGGATTTGTTGGTAGGACGGAATCTTATAATTTTGGTGACGAGGGTGTTGCTCCAAGATTTAATATTGCTCATCGACCAAGTGATAATCTTATGCTCTATGCAACCTACTCTGAGGGTTTTAGACCCAGTGGGATTAATAGAACAACTGGCAACACTGCTGAGCTGGTCCCAGATACCTATACGTCTGATTTATTAAAAAATATGGAAGTAGGTTTTAAATCAACCCTAGCTGATGGTGATGTTGTCTTAAATGGACTTTTCTATTCAATGAATTGGGAAGATTATCAAGCAACACGATATGTTTATGATTATCTAACTGTTGCTTATGTTGATAATGTGGGTGAGGCAACTATTCAAGGTGCTGAAATCGAATCTTATTTTAATTTATCTGATTCAATGAGTATGTCAATACTTGCAAATTTCAATGACCCTACTGTGGATAATGATACCTTTGATATAGGTGGAGACTTAGTAGCTTCAAAGGGAAATAGGTTGGCTTATGTTCCTGAGAAAAGATTAGTTATAACTCTTGATAAGGATTTTGTAATTGCCGGTCTTCCTGCTTACTTTGGTTTGGACTATAACTACACAGGTGATAGATGGGCAGATGATGGCAACTCTTTGTCCATGCCTTCTTATTCTTTAATGAATACAAGACTTGGAGTTGATTTTCAGTCAGGAACAACTGCAGAGTTGTTTATAAGAAATGTTAACGACACTGATCCTGTTTTAGGTCTTTACGATGACTTTAGTGAGTATAGAAAAACTAGTGGTCAACCAAGAGTTATTGGAGTAAGAGTTAGATATAAGTTTTAAGTATAGTATTTAAACTTTTACTAAATCCTTTTGGATCTTCAAAAAATGGAAAATGTCCTACATTTTCCATTTTTTTTATCTTGCATTCTTTAAATAAAGATTCCATTTCCATAATTTTTTCTAAAGGAGCTAACTTATCATGTTCACCAGCTAGGAGGACTAAGTTATCTATCTTTTTTAACGCTTTTGTATCCATTCTATATTTTTTACATGCATTCAAGTCAACAAACATAATCTTTTTGGAGACTTGATTAAATAATTTTTTCAATGGAAAAAGATTCACTTCTTCATCAGGGTTATTTTTTACCTTTTTGGAACCATATGGTGAATTCACTAAACCATCATTTTTCTTGTAAAAACTACTTCCCAAAACCCCAAAACTTTTAGTAACGGTACTTTTTGATGGTATTTTATGGACACCATACTTAGTCATAAACTCTGTTGCTGCATCAAGATTTCTTATTGAGTCATCTAACAATACTGATCCAACAAATAATGGATATAAACAATTTATTAAAAAAGTTGATTTTTGTTCTGATAAATTCTTGGATGCAACATTTAGAGCAATCAAACCACCCATGCTATGTCCACAAATATGAAAGTTTTTAAGATTTAACTCACTCACTGCTTCACAGATGAAATCTCCATATGATTCAATACTAGAAATCTCTTTTGGTGGTGAACTGCCATGGCCTGGAAGATCAATACTAATGATAGGGTTGAATATTTCTTTATCTATTTCAATACTTTTTACAATTCTATGATCCATACCAGCCCCAGCAATAAATAATATTGTGTCCTTAGACGTGTCTATTGAATTAAGATTGAAACAAAAGGCTTCAGCTGATTTGGTTTTTATAAACATTGATTATCATATTTAAAATTAGCACGATAAAAACAAACAGTAAGGGAATCGATGAAATCACCAAAATATATTTTATGCTATCAATTCCTTCAAGAAACATGATTACCCCAGGTTGGATAACTAAAATTCCGGCAAAAATTAACCTTAAAACCTTTGATGGTTGTTTGCTACTTTTATTTGTTGCAATAGATGCCAATACATAAGAACATGAATCGTAAGTGGTACACACAAATATAATGGCTATTAATGCATACATTCCAATCAAAATAGAACTTAATGGGAGTTCTTGAAGCATTTGCAGAATTATTACTTCATTAGGATTATTTTTGACTAGTGAAGGTACATCCATAATTCCTTCTTCAAAAAAAAATGAAGTCAAACCACCTAGTACATAAAAATGCATAAACGAAGCAAATGAGCCAATAAAGATTGTGCCCAGAATAAGTTGCCTAATAGTTTTTCCATTCGATATTTGAATTAAGAAAGTTCCAATAAAAGGGGCAAGGGCCATCCACCAAGCCCAATAAAATACAGTCCATGATTGAGCAAATTTACTGGTTGATTGAAAACTCATTTCAATGAATTGAGTCATCATAAAAGCTGATGAGGATAAAGCATTTTTTATTATGAAGGCTGTGGGGCCAACAATAAAAATGATTAAAAGTAGAGCAGACACTAAAAAAATATTGATATTACTTAACCTTTTAATCCCTTGAGATAAACCAAGATAAACACTAGTTCCAAAAATAGATAGACATATTAGAAGGATAAATAGTTCAAATAGATAATTATTTGAAAATCCAAAGAGATATGACAACAATTCAGCAATCATTGGGAAGGCTACCCCCATCCCAACTCCTGCTCCGGCAAGGATTGCAAGAATACAGATCATATCAACTAAAGCTTTTGTGATTCTTTCAATTGGAGTTGATCCTTTAATCAATAAGGCACTGATTGTTAAAGGCATATCTGATTTTTTTAATAAACCAAACGCAAAAGCAGCTGCTGGTAAAGCAAATATAGCCCAACCAATGAACCCCCAATGAAACAAAGGATATGATTGACTATATTTCGATAATAGTGGATCTGAAGATTCTAATAAAAAGGGAGAAGCATTGTAAGTATGTGCCCATTCTAAAGGTGACAAAAATAAGATTGATGCCCCCATTCCAGCAGCAAACATCATTCCACACCAAGCAATATTATTGAATTTAGGACGATTTGCAATAGTAATTTTTTTGCTGGCAGTTGGCATTAAAGAAATTAAAACTAAGAACACAAAAATTAAAAATCCTCCAAATTCAAAGACATTTTCAAGTTGTAAAGCAGCATTCTCATAGATTGACTTTAAAACCTTAATTGATTGTGTAACATCTGAAAATACATATAAACAAATTGAAATTGAGAGTAAAATGGGAATACCTATCAAAGATAAGTTTATGTCTTTGTTATTAAAAAGATTGTTCATTATATGAGTGAAAAAAATAATCTACAGATAGCATATCAGAACGCAAATGTTTTTTTTGAAAAAAAAGACTATCAGTCTTCAATTAATCAATTGGAAGAAATAATTAAGATATTTCCCAATGAATTAAATTCTATTTTTCTGATAATTCAGTGTTATATAAAACTAAATAATCCAAAAAAAGCTCTCATTTATATTAACGATGGTTTGGGTGTAAATCAAGACAACCTTGTTTTAATAAGATTAAAGATAAAAACTTTGGAGTTTCTTGGAAGAAATTTAGAAGCAATCGATCTTTTAAGATTATTAATAAAAAAAAATCCTGACATCAAAGATGTTAAATATCTGTCTAATCTTTTAGTCCAGGAGAATCGAGCAGAAGAAGCAGATATCGAAATTCAAAAATTCTTTGAACAGCATAAAGAATATCAACAACTATACAGAGGATTGAGGCATTTACATGCTAAAAGATTCCGAAAGGCAGAGGATGTCTTTAAAGAGATTCTTCAAAAGGATCCAAATAATATTGATGCTTTGAGGTTTATGGGAATTCTTGCTTTCAAATCGGGTAACCATGACATTGCTGAAGCAGTTTTAACAAAAGCTCTTAAAATGGCTCCAACTTATAATTTATTATGGGCAAATCTTGCACAGGTTTATAGTGTTACTGGGCAGTTAGATAAAGCAAAACAATCCTTTGCTAATATTTTGGCATTAAATCCTGAAAATGGACTAATTTGGGCAGAATATGGCACTGTCTTAACAAAACTTGCAGACTATGATGCGGCTGTGTCAGCTTATCTAAAAGCAATTGATTTTAAACCTGATAGTCCTCGAGTACATTTGAGTTTGGGCCATGTCTACAAAACATTAGGAGAAATAGATAAATCTATTAAGTCTTATCAAAAGACGATTGAACAAAACAGCCTTTCTGGAGAATCATATTGGAGCCTAGCAAATCTAAAAACTTATAGATTTTCTGATCATGAAATCTCAAATATGCAAAAGACATTGAATGATGAGATTGCAGATCTTGAAAAAATCCAAATGTATTTTGCTTTGGGTAAAGCATTTGAATCAAAAAAAGATTTCAGACAATCATTTCATTATTATGATAAAGGAAATAAGTTAAAGCATGACATAGTAAAGTATTCTGCAAAGGACAATACTGAAAAAACTAAAAAGACCCTTAATTTTTTTCAAAAAGAACTTGCTCAAGAATTAAAGGGAAGGGGATTTGATTCAATTGATCCCATATTTGTTTTAGGAATGCCAAGGTCAGGATCTACTTTAGTTGATCAAATTATTTCTGCGCATTCCCTAGTTGATGGAACTCAAGAACTTCCTAATATTATCAAAGCTGCTGCAGATCTTAATGCAATGGATGAAAAAGGGTATCCAGAAACTCTTCTCCAACTCCAAAAAAATGACATTAAGAATTTAGGTAAAAATTATATTGACTCTACTAGATGGTCTCGACAAAAAGCTCCTTTCTTTATTGATAAAATGCCTAATAATTTTATTCATATCGGATTAATAAAAACAATATTACCCAATGCAAAAATAATTGATACACGAAGAGGTTCAATGGATACATGCTTTAGTTGCTTTAAACAATTCTTTGCTAGAGGGCAATTATTCACATATAGTCTGAGTGATTTAGCACATTATTATAATGATTACATCGATGCAATGGATCACTGGCACAAGATTTATCCAGGAGAAATTCTTACTGTTGAATATAAAAATGTTATTGGAAATACTGAAACAACCATTCGGAAAATAATTGATTATTGTGGACTTCCATTTGAACAAGATTGTCTTGAGTTTTACAATTCATCAAGACCGGTTAAAACACCAAGTGCCCAACAGGTCAGACAACCAATCTATAAATCAGGAATGAATTATTGGGAAAACTATGCAGAATATCTTTCACCATTAAAAGAGCTTTTAAATGACCCTAATTAAAGATAAATATTCATATGTTCAGCATCAAAGAAAAGAGATTGATGGCAATCGTTTTTATTTAGATTCAAATGGTAACCCAGTTGCATCAGTGACAACAATTCTTGCAGAAACTAAACCTCCTGAATCTAAAGAGCAACTAGAAAATTGGAAGAGACGAGTAGGGCATGAAGAGGCTAACAGAATTACAAAGCAAAGCACTGATATTGGGACTATGGTTCATGAAGCCGTGGAAGCTTTTTATCATGGTCATGAATGGGATACTTTTCCTGAAACAGATGATGGTCGTGTTGCAAGAAAAATGACCCAAACTATGATGGATCACTGCTTGCCTAAGATTAACGAAGTGTGGGGTCTTGAAGTTAACTTAGTCATGGATGACTTTTATGCAGGAACTGCTGACTGCATAGGTATATATAATAATAAAGAATCTATTATTGATTTTAAAACCTCTAGAAAAATGAAAAAAAAGGAGTGGATTGAAGATTATTTTTTACAATGTGTAGCCTATGCAAATGCTCATAACAAAGCATTTAATACCAATATAAAACAACTTGTCGTATTAATGGTTGATAGACTTTATTTGCATAAGGTTTTTGTTATCCCCGAGGATGAATTTGAGTTATATACTCAAAAATGGAGAATCAGACTCTCTAATTATTTAAATATGAAATTTAAGGAAAAAAATGGTGGATAGAAATATTATTGCAATTGGAGGAGGAGGTTTTGGTCGCTCACTTGGCAACCTTAAAATAGAAAAACATATTATTTCCCTAGCTAGGAATGATAATCCAAATATATGCTTTATACCTACAGCAACTGGAGACAATGATGCCTATAAAGTTAATTTTTATTCAGTCTTCACACAATTAGGTTGTAAAGCGACACACGTAGATTTTTTTAAAAGAACTATTGATCTTGAAAGTCACATTGCCAATCAGGACATAATTTTTGTTGGTGGAGGAAATACCAAGAGTATGTTGGCTGTTTGGAAAGATTGGGGACTAGATGTCATCTTAAAAGAAGCATATCTCAATGGTGTAATAATGTGTGGAGTGAGTGCTGGAGCAATCTGTTGGTTTGAAAAGGGTATTTCTGATTCATGGGCTCATGATCTAGCCATTATTGATTGTTTAGGTTTTGTCGAGGGAGTTTGCTGTCCACATTATGATGAAGAGCCAAATAGAATACCTTATGTAAAAAAAATACTTGAACAGCATCTAATAAAGGACTGTATTGGAATTGAGGGAAACTGCGCATTGCATATTAAAAATGATCAAATTATGCATGCTATAAACTTTGGGGATGATAAAAATACCTTTCATGTCAAATTACATGATAATGAAATCTCTCACACTGAATTTCCAGTAATCAGTATCTAGAACTATTGAATTTCAATTTGCTCTTCAAAATCTATTTGGATTTGAGGAATGCCTCGATATTGGGTTATGACACCTGAAACACAGATTTGTTTATTGAGATAAAATCGATCAGGTCTATGGGTAAAATTTCCTTTATTTGAACCATACCAAATTAATCCTGTGAAGACATGATTAGGATATTTTCTTCCAAAATTTAAATAGACTTGTTTAGAGGGTGAGCTACTCATGTGTGTAGATCTTACTTTGCCGCAGACTTTTCTAAGTTCACCAAGATTATTGATAGCATTAGTATCCTTGATCTCAATTATCTCAGTATATGCATTTGACACGAATAAAATGAGAATTAATAACTTGAAAAACATCAATTCATTATATAAAAAAAAACCCAGCATAATGCTGGGTTTTTTAAAAAACATGCGTTTTAGAAATTTATACCAAATCTAACACCGTAAGTTCTTGGTTGTGTGAAGGTTGCATGTAATACACCACCCTGAAGAACACTACCTTGTTGAATACTAGTAAGGTGACGTTTATTACCAATATTCTTAACATATCCACCAACATACCAGTCTCCATCATTTGGAGTATAAGTTGTTAGCAAGTCAAAGACTTGTGATGGTGGTACTTTGTATCTATCAGTATTAAAGATATCTGCATATGCACCAGACTTATTAACATAAGTTGCTCTCACATCTAATGCACCTGCACTTAGGGCAAAGGAGTGATTATAAGCAATAGTTAGATCAGTCTCGACAGCACCAGGCATTCTGTTTCCTTCAAGATCTTGAAGGGCAGGAGCTGAAAGACCAGGTAATGTATAAAGTGAACCTAGTAATTTAGCTACAACACCTGTGTCAGTTGTTTGGAAATTTGCAAGTCCAAACAATGGACCAAAGTTTGCAGCAATACCAGTTACTGCAGCATTAACTTGAGCAGAACAGGTAGCAATATCTCCACCAGCTGCAAGACAATTTGATAAAAGCATATTTCCAAGACCAGCAGCACCAACTGGAGCACCAATAGTAGTAGTTGCTCCGTTAATATTTAATGGATCAAAAAGTGCTTCACCAGCTCCGATTTCAGAATCAGTTGAAAGCAAATTGAACTCCAAGGATGAATTCTCTGAAAGAAGTGCTTTCATTTGCATCTCAAAACCAGTAGTTGTGTGATCAATCAACTGAGTAGTTGTACTTGAATCGATAATAAATGAATAGTGTCCATCTGTTGTATCAAGTTGATACAGAGTAGTATTGAATAATAATCTACCACCAGCAAGGATACTTCTGAGACCTAACTCAATGTTATCAACTGTAGATTCATCATATGAAACAACTGAACCTGAAGCATTAGGTGCATTACCACCAGGCTTCACAGCAGTTGAGTATAAAAGATATGCCATGGCATCCTCACCAAATTCTCTTTCGATAGCAAGTTTCACAGAGGTATCAGAACCATCTGCAAATGCTCTTTCAAGTGCAGGAGTATTTCTGTCAAATACAGGAGCTGTTGTTCCTTGAGTAGCTTTAAGGAAAGCCATTGCAACTTGACCATCAACCTGCGCATCAGCAAGTGAATTGAATTCAGTTGATTCTGCTGAGTACTCATCGTATCTTGCACCGACTGTAAGTGTTGTTACGTCATCTAGTTTGTAATACAACTCACCAAACAATGCTTTAGATTTTTGTCTTCCACCAGAATCATTTCTTAGACCACTAAGTTCAGGGGGTAATGTGTTCTGAAGAGCACCACCTAATGCAGCATTTGCACCAGTCACTTCACCTATGATAAAGGGCACAAGGACACTAGTTGGCATTCCAGCTTGTAAACCACCTACAGCATTAGCAAATAACAGATTCCAAAAACCGAATCCACCGTAACCGTCCATAGCTCCAGCAAAGACGAGATCGCTATATGGGTGTCTGTCAAATGATGCAAGCATTTGGTAATCAGTTGTCTGTACATGATAGTTTTGAAGGTAATCGTTTTCGTATAGATAAGCACCTAGTGTGAAGTTTACAGGACCATCTAAATCTGAAATCCAGTTAATTTCTGTTTGATTTCTTTCTGTGATGGAGTGAGCACATTCTCTAGCTTCTGTTGCAGAGATAATAGAAGGACCCCAACATTCCCAGTTTCCTTCAAAACTTGCAAACGGAATACCTAATGCTGTATTAAAGCCTTCAATTGATGGATGAGAGTGGTCATTATCATTACCACCAAGATATTCTCTTTCCATGTAGGAATGTTTTACCTTAACTGTTCCAGAATCAAAATCTCTAATATATTCAAGTTGAGTATTTTGAAAGTCTTGTTTTCTAAATGGATCAACACTTTCATAAATTCTGTCAAAGTCATCATATCTAGGAGACCCAACATATGGATCATAACCATTTGCATCTGGAGAAAGGAAAGTGACTTGTCCTAAACCACCACCGATGGTTCCAGCAAGGTGATATATACCACCGAAAGGACCTTGTTCGAAAGGACTGCAACCATAGAAAGGATCAGAAGCACAATATTGCCCAGCAATATTTAGTCTGTTGTCATCAATTTCTCTAATATCTGAAGTTAATTGAAGCATACCTAAATCACCTAGATCAAAGTCTACAGAAATTCTGGCTCCCCATTCATCTCTGCCATCCACTTCGTTTCCAGTATATTCATTCATGGTAGTACCATCTTTTGAATAAGATCCGTAAGCAACTCTTGCGTTGATTGAATCTGTTAATGGTAAGTTGACAGCAGTTTGAAGTCTGCTAGATGCAAAATTACCATATTCCATTCTGGCAAAACCTGAGTTATCTCCAGTAGGTCTGGCTGTGATTGCATTAACCAATCCACCCACAACATTTCGTCCGTAAAGAGTACCTTGTGGCCCAGCCAAAATTTCAAGTCTTTCAAGGTCAAGAAAACCCATTTCACCAAAATCAGCAGTGAGAACAGTATGACCATTGACTGCAGCTTGGACACTATCAACACTGTTAGCACCAATTGCTTGTGGAGCACTTCCTCTTATTGAGAAAACAACACCACTTGAAAGTCCGTTGTAAAAGTTAAAACCAGGAATGTATTCAGTTAAGTCTGATACATCGGCAATCTGGGCATCGGCAAGATCTTCATCTGACAATGCTTGCACAGATAATGCAATATCCTGAATTGATTCAGCTCTTCTTGTTGCTTCAACAATAACCTCTTCAATTTCAACAGTGTCTTCTTGTGCAGAGACAGGAAATGAAAAGTTGACAAATGCTAAAGTAGCAAGAAAAGTAAAAGTAAATCTACTAATTTTATCCATAATTAATCCCCCATATATAAAAGTAACTATGTAATGGGTCTATGATATATGCATAAACCTATAAATGCCAATAATTTTACGTTTTTGTTGTAATTGATTTATAGTGGTATTTATGGATATTTTAGAGGCTATTAGGTACCGACAATCGATTCGTGCATTTGAAAAAAAGGAAGTAAGTAAGGATATTATTAACGAAATCTTATTCAATGCTAGTTTTGCTCCATCTGGAGGAAATACACAACCATGGAAAATTTACGTTTTATCTCCTGAGAAGATGAAAATCCTTGAACAATCTGTATTAAAGCAACTTGATGAAGGAAATACTGAAAAAACTGATTTTAATATATATCCACCAGATATGCCTGACCGTTTTAAAGACCATATCAAGGCATGTGGACTGTTAATGTATGATGCTTTAGCAATTAAAAAAGATGATTTTGAGGGACGTTTAAATCAACTTAAAAAAAATTTTTCTTTTTTTGATGCACCGGTTGGGATGATTGTCACTGTTGATAAACTGGCAGATGTAAATGGCTGGGGTCATGTTGGACACTTTATACAAAATATTTGTCTTGCTTCTCTGAGTTTTGGCCTTGGTACCTGTTTGCAAGAAAGTTGGTCAATGTATCCTCAAACTGTAAAAGAACATGTGGATTTTTCTGACGATGAAGTCTTATGGTGCGGCATTGCTTTAGGTTATCCAGATCTTACAAATCCCATTAATAAATATAGAACTTCGAGGAAAAGTATCACAGATTTAGCTAAGTATCTTTGAAAAGTAAATGTCAAGCTTTTTAAAACGGCTAAGTTTTCAAAATTTGAATTTTACATAGTGTTTGTATATATTGATTTTTTTGTCCTAGTGAATTTTTATTCCTAGGGGGAGAATGTTGAAATTTCAATATTAAACTAGGAGGTTTAAATGGAATATGCATTAGCACAAGACGACTTTGTCGGTATTTCTTTTTGGCTTGCTACAGCAATTATGCTTGCTTCTACTGTATTCTTTCTTGTTGAAAGAGACAGAGTTGCTGGGAAGTGGAAAACTTCATTGACTGTTGCTGCCTTAGTGACTGGTGTTGCTTTTTGGCATTATCTATATATGAGAGGTGTATGGATTACATCTTTGGCAGATGGGGAAGGTAGTTCTCCTACTGTATATAGGTATATCGATTGGCTTATCACAGTACCGCTACAAATCGTCGAGTTTTACCTCATCCTTGCAGCAGTAACAAATGTTAGCTCAAGCTTATTTTGGAAGCTTTTGATAGCATCTCTTGTTATGCTCATCGGTGGATACATGGGTGAAGCTGGATACATGGCACAGATGCCTGCCTTCTTAATCGGTATGGTTGGATGGGCTGTTATTATCTACTTAATTTTCTTCGGAGAAGCAGCACAAGTAAATGCGGCAAGTGGAAATGCAGCTGGTCAAATGGCTTTTAATGCAATTAGAATGATTGTTCTTGTTGGTTGGGCTATTTATCCAATAGGTTATTGGTTAGATGCAGAAGGTCTAAATATTGTCTATAACCTTGCTGACTTAGTTAATAAGACAGCTTTTGGTTTAGTCATTTGGGCTGCTGCCGTATCTGATTCTAATTAATCGAATCAAAAAAAAAGAAAACCCAGGTTACAACCTGGGTTTTTTTTTGCTTACTTAAAGGTATAATTTACAAAATATACAATTTTCAAAGTTGAATAAACCAAACTCAAATACTGACATACTCTCAAAAAAAGACATAGAAAATGTCTTCCATCCCAATACCAATCTAGTTGCTCATAAAGATACAGGACCTTTTATTTTGGAAAGAGGAGATGGTATTTATGTTTATGACACCGATGGAAAGAAATACATAGAGGGAATGGCTGGGCTGTGGTGTAATGCTTTGGGGCATGGGAATATGGAGCTTGCCGAAGCTGCAATGAAGCAGTTTGAAAAATTTCCTTACGGAAACTTATTTGCATCTAAAAGTCATGAACCAGCAATTGAGCTATCTGAAAAATTGGTTGAGTTGTCTCCATTTGATGATGCGAAAGTGTTTCTAGGCTCATCAGGTTCTGATGCTAACGATACTCAAATAAAATTGATGTGGTATTTGAATAATGCTCTTGGTAGAAAGAAAAAGAAAAAATTTCTATCAAGGGTGCAGGCTTATCATGGTGTCACACTTGCCACCTCATCTTTGACTGGTCTACCTACGATTCATGGAAATTTTGATTTGCCTCAGGATATGTTTTTACACACCGACTCACCTCATTATTTTATGAATCATAATGATGGAGAAACTGAAGCAGAATTTTTAGGAAGAATAGTTGCTAATCTTGAAGATCTTATTCTTAGAGAGGGACCTGAAACAATTGCGGCAATGTTTGCTGAGCCTTTAATGGGAGCAGGTGGGGTAATTTTACCTCCTAATGGTTACTTTGAAGCTATCCAACCTATTTTGTTAAAGTATGATATTCCACTTATTGATGACGAGGTGATATGTGGATTTGGAAGAACTGGTAATGTTTGGGGAGCTGAGACATTCGGGATGCAACCGCAATCTTTAACTGTCGCAAAAGCTTTATCATCATCTTATTTGCCTATTAGTGCAGTGATCCTGTCAGATGAAATATATACTCCGATTGCTGAAAAAAGTGGAGAGTTAGGTATTTTCGGCCATGGCTATACATATGGAGGTCATCCAGTCTCGTGTGCAGTTGCACTAAAAACTCTTGAAATTTATGAAAGGGATAACATACTTGCTCATACAAATACAGTCAGTTCAACTTTTCAGCAGCGCCTAACCAAGTGTCTAGATCATAAATTAGTTGGTCATACTCGCGGGGTTGGATTAATTGGTGCTATGGAATTTGTTTCACAGCAGAATTCAAATAAGCCATTCCAACAAAAAGGGAAAGTTGGAAAATTATTTATGGATCTTGCCAAAAAAGAGGGACTAATAGTTAGAGCAATTGGTGATATTATAGCTTTTTGCCCACCTTTAATAATTTCTGATGAGCAAATTAATGATATGTTCGATATTGTTGATAATGTTTTAGATCAAACTTTTAAACATTCTGAAACGCAAAGTTTAATGTAATGAAAATTGGTGTCCCTAAAGAAATAAAGAATAATGAAAATCGAGTTGGTTTAACTCCAGAAGCTGCTGCTTCATTAGTCGAAAATGGTCATAGCGTTTTTATTGAGTCATCTTCGGGTTCAGGTATAGGATTTTTTGATCAAGATTATATGAATGTAGGCTGTCAAATTCTTGCAGGTGCAAGAGAAGTCTATGACAGTAGTGAACTAATCATTAAAGTTAAAGAGCCGATGGAATCAGAAATTGAATATCTTGATGCCTCAAAAACACTTTTTACATATTTGCATTTGGCTGGGAATCCTGTGCTTGCAGATAAGTTAATTAATTCAGGTGTGAAAGGTATTGCATATGAAACAGTTACTAGTCGTGATGGATCGTTTCCGCTTCTTGCTCCGATGAGTGCTATTGCAGGACAAATTGGTTTTAATGTTGGGAACTATTTTTTACTGAAACAAAATCAAGGTAGAGGAGTTTTATTAGGGTCTTTAGATGGGATGAATCTTGGTTTAGTTACTATCATTGGTTGCGGTGTCGCGGGAGAGGAAGCTCTAAAAAAAGCAGTTCAAAACAATGTTGAAGTAAATCTCATTGATCTTTCAGAAGAGCGTTTAGATCAATTAAAAGAAAAATACCAAAATCATAAAATTAACTTCATTCATTCAACACAAGAAAGTATTCACTCTTCTATCCAAGAATCCGATCTTGTCTTAGGGTGTGTATATTCTCTTGGAAAAAATGCTCCAAAAGTTGTTACAGATGCAATGTTGGATTCTATGAAACCAGGAAGTGTCATGGTAGATATATCTATTGATCAAGGTGGATGTTTTGAAACATCTTTACCAACAACTCATGATGCCCCAACATTTATTCATAAGGATATCGTTCATTACTGTGTTACAAATATGCCAGGTGCTGTCCCACTTACTGCCACCAATGCATTGAATAGAGCAACATTAAAATATATTCATGATTTAGCAAATAAAGGCATTGATGCTGCATTATCGGATGATGAGCACCTTATGAATGGATTAAATATTCAAGATGGGGTTGTTGTTAATACCCTTGTAAAAGAAGCTTTAGACGAGCTTAAGCATCAGTAATTCCTTGAAAAATTATTTTCTTCTATGATTTAATATATTTATGTTTACAAAAATGGAAAATGGAACACAAGCAGAATGGGAGCATATTTCGCAAGAGCATATGCCTCACATCGGTGACATGCCTGCTAGAATCATTGCAATGCTGAAACAATTGGAGCAACTTAGTTTGGGTTTTGGTACCAATCAATTGCATCATGCACTTCAAACTGCAACTATGGCAAAACGTGATGGAGCTGATGATGAAACAGTACTAATTGCTCTGTTGCATGACATGGCAAAAGTTGTAAACGTTCCAAATCATGGTCAGATTTGTGCTGAAATTATTAAACCTTATGTCAGTGATGATGCTTACAACATTATAAAAACACATCAAGACTTTCAAGGAGAACATTATTATCAATATCTAGGTAAACCCACAAACTTAAGAGACCAATACAAAGATGAATCTTGGTATGAAAAAGCAGTTGAGTTCACAGACAAATGGGATCAAGCAGCTTTTGATCCAAATTATGATATTGAACCCCTAGAAAACTTCATTCCTCTTATTAAGAAATTTTTTGCTTTTCCTCATTCCGTTTAAGTTTTTTTAAAAGCTAGGATTTTTTCTTCTAATGGTTATAAAATAATAGTTAATGAGATACATTTCGTTATTTTTTACTATCATCATCCTTCTTTCATGCGGTGGTGGTGGAGGTGGAGGTTCAGCACCTTTACCCACTGTTTTTTTGTCAGCATCTACTGACTCTGTTCCGGTAAATACTCCGGTTACTATTACTTGGACCAGTTCAAATGCTTCATCTTGTCAAGCATCGGGGGCTTGGTCTGGAACAAAAGGTACTTCAGGGTCTGAATCTGTATTTATCAATTTAGTAGGAGCAAACAATTTTAATCTAAATTGCTCAGGTTCTGGAGGGAGTGGTCAAGCTAGCACCTCTGTTGAAGGTTACCGTCAAGTTTTTGGAGTAACGGCAGATGGATATGTAAGAGGTGCAGAAATTTTTATAGATGAAAACGAGGACTTTATTTTTAACATTGGAGAAAATCTTGAAGAATCCACCAATGGTGGAAGTTTTGCAATAAGGTTTGAAAATGGAACCCTTATTAGTCTTGGTGGTACTGATCTAGATACTGGTATTTTGCTTGATAATCTCTTAATGCTGCATCGTATGGATGGCCATTCTGATTTTAAAGTTATTACTCCAGTAACTACTATTGCCTCTTTCTTTACGGATAAATTAGTTATAAATAATGCATTGGGTATTGATTCTTCTATTGATATTTTTTCGACTGATCCTGTATTTTATAAAGATGATAATGGGATCTACGAATATCTCTATGAAAAGGGTAATCAGCTGACCGTAATTGCATTTGCTTTAACGAATTTCATCAACTACTTTAGCGAGACTGCAACCGAATTTGACCCACTGCGCGAGACAACAAAAAATGCTTTTGAATTGATAGCAAATGAAGTTGAAAGTACATTTTCAGAAACAACTTTAAAAATTGATATTGAATCAAAAATTTTTATTGATGCTCTGCTAGCAAGAGCTGAAATTTTTACTGCTTCTAATGCTATTGATGAATCGATACTGCAAAATGCGAGTATTCTGTTATCTGGACTATTACCAGTAGTCGAACTTAAAGAGTTTAGTTTTTTAACTGATGCAACTTTAACTTTTGCCTTAGAGACTTTTCAGACTGATTTTCTTAATGTTTTAGATAATTCAATTTCAGAGGATGTTGTGAACTCTTATGAAACTGATATCTTAAATTATATTGCTGAAGATCAGGGTGTTGACCCAGATTTATTGGCTCCTGAAATTACCGCAATAAATAATTCTATTGTTGTTGATGAAGATAATGCTATTCAAGTAGATGTTTTGAATAATGATTCTTATCTTTCATCAGCTCCAATTACTATTACGGTCGGTGCTCCAGGAAATGGATCTGCAGTTGTTCTTGAATCTCAACCTCCAACAATAAGTTATCTTCCAAATGCAGATTACAACGGTTCAGATGTATTTGATTACACCATATTTCAAGGAGATAAAGTTTCGACTGCGCAAGTTTTAGTGAGCATAAACCCTATCAATGACCCTCCGGTTATTAACATTGCTTCTACCTTGCAAGCACCTGAGAATCAAACTTATGTTGATAATATTTCTGTCTCTGATGTAGATGGGGATACTTTAACAATATCCCTTGAAGGTGCCGACAAGGACGTTTTTTCACTGGATTCTGCCAATGACTTATATTTCAACTCTCCTCCAGATTATGAGGGGACTAATTCTTTCAACATTAGTTTTTCCGTAAGTGATGGAGAATTGACAACAAGTAAAGATATATCTGTTCTCGTAACCAATGTTAATGATGTACCTCCAGAAATTACGACGGCTGATGCAGTACTATCAAAAGAAATGTGCACTCTGGTTGCAACGCTGGCAGCAACTGATATTGAGGGGGATGATTTGACTTGGGCTATGAGTGGTGATGAGAATAATCAATTCAATTTAAATTCCATTACCGGTGACCTTTCTTACAATGAGTTTCCAACTAATAATTTGGAGGGTAATCAGATTGAAGAGCTGGATATATCTGTATTCGATGGTGTCCATACTGTTTCTAAAACCATTTCAATAACCTTGCAAATTGACCCGTTATATCCCTATCAATGGGTTTTAGAAAATACAGGACAGAAAAATTTTGCTGATCTTGCTGGCACTCCTGGTGCTGATGCCAATGTTAAAGCTGCTGACTGTAGATATACTGGCAAAGGAGTGATTGTATCAATTATTGATGAAGGTCTTGAACTTGCCCATGAGGATTTAGTAGACAATATTGTTCCTGGATCATTTGACTGGGTGGAACAAGATGAAGATCCTACTAATACCTCTTTGACTGGAGATCATGGAACAGCAGTATCTGGAATCATTGCCATGAAAGGACATAATAACCTTGGTGGAAGAGGAATTGCTCCAGATGCCCATTTAGTAGGTTATAACTGGCTTCTCAGTCAAAGTGATGCCAATCTATTTTCCTCATTTAATGGATTAGATTATACCGTTGAGGTTGGAGTAGCTAACAATAGTTGGGGAAGAGGTTCATCCCAATGGTATATGCCTCCAGTTTTTGACAGTGATACTTGGGATGCTATTGCAACCATTACAGAAAACTCTCGAGCTGGAAAAGGTACTGTCTTTGTAAAATCTAATGGAAACTCATGGGCAATTAGTGGATATTGTGGCCCCAATCAGGCTTTGTCTGATGAAATGCCATGTACAACAACCAGTACGAATGATCCAATTTCAGTTGTTCCTTATTTTGTTGGTGTTCCTGCTCTAAATGCAGATGATCAAAGGTCATCCTATTCAACACCCGGTTCGGCTTCATGGATATCTGGTTATGGAGGAGAATTTGGTTATGGTCCCCCCAATTACCTTGCAGAAAATTACAGTGAAGAACAACAACGTTACTTTAAAGCTGCTGTAATGAGTACTGATCAGTCAACTTGTGATATTGGTTACATCAGAACTGAAAATGATGCTGGGACTCCCAGAAACGCATTTTCCACTGGAGATCATCCACTAAACTTAAATTGCGATTACATGCCCCATATGAACGGTACCTCATCTGCTGGTCCAACTGTTGCTGCGCTCGTAGCAATCCTTTTAGAGGTTAATCCTGATTTTACTTGGCGAGATATTAAACACATTATGGCAAGCACGGCAACAAAGATTGATGAAGATCGAAGTAAAAATTTAACATTTAATAACGAGGAGATTTCTATCTATTCATGGAAAACTAATGGTGCAGGTTTTAATTTTCACAATTGGTTTGGTTTTGGAAAATTAAATGTTGCTGATGCCATAACTTTTGCTGAAGACATGGTACCGAATAGTCTTGGAGATTTTATAACTTATGATTTAGTAACTGCAGAAGATAATGATCCTGAATGGGATCTAAATATTGCTGATCAAAAATTATCTCATAGTATTTCTTTGTCAACTAACGAGGGTTCACAAGGTAAAGTCGAGTGGATAAGGTTGAGATTTTGGTTTGATTATCCTGATATGTCAGATATCGGATTGCGCTTGACATCACCAGATGGGACTACCCTAAATGTTCTTTACCCATTTGCTTATAAGGTCAATAATCCTAAAAACCTCACAGTAGATTATGATTTTGAAGAGTATTATTTTGATGTTGGTGTGGCAGGTTTTTATGGAGAGAATCTTGCAGGTGAGTGGACTTTAGAAGTTATAAATTGGGAATCTGGAGGCTGTCCTGAAGTTACCGATGACGATGGTAATACAACTGTTCAATGCACTACAGGAATTTTAGAAAATTGGGGAATTATAGCTTATGGCAATTAGAAACATTTTCGTTATTTGTTTTTTTGTGTTTTTTGTAAATATTCAATCGCAAGAGATTTATCCAGAATCGGTTGTTTATTTTGATCCACAAGGTGAATTAAATATAAATGGCTTGGAAACTGTTAATAATTTTAAATACTTGAAGGAAAGGGACATTGTCATTTTGAATGCATTGGATTTTGATCAATCTCAAAAAATTACAGATTTAAAAGTTATTTATTATCCAGGATTGGAATACATCGGATTTACTGATGGCTCGATTATGGTCAAATATGATTCAAGTTTTGATTTCAATAATTATGCTATGCAAAATCAATTGCAAGTCGTTAAAGTTTTTAACGACTTAAATTTTGTTGTTTTAAAAACAACTAATATTTCTGAACTGAAAAAGATTATTAGAGAATTAAAAGGTCAGATAGGTGTGCTTTCAGCCAAGATAGACTTCATTGATCCAAATTATATTCCTAATTAAACGTTAAGCCACCATCAACAGTTAATGTTTGCCCAGTAACTGCTCTAGAGCTTTCTGTTGCAAAAAACAACAAAGCATCAGCAAAATCTTGCACGGAAGTTACCTGCTGCAAAGGTGTCATACTCGCAATGGCATCAAAGACTTCATCGGGAGTTGCTGCACTGGCATCAGTAACCTTCAACAATCCTCCAGAAACCATATTTACAGTAATACCAAACTCACCTAAATCTTTAGCAAAACTCCTTGTCAAAGCTAACAAACCTCCTTTGGCAATAATATAATCATGATAAGGAACCACAGGATTTTGAAATAAATTGGTTCCAACATTAATGATCCTTCCAAAATTTTTTTCTTTCATGCCCGGTAAACAGGCTTGAATAACATTTAAAGATCCTTTGATGGAAACATCAATATGATTTTGGATTTCTTCCCATGAAATCTCCTGAGCTTTTTGTCGTAAATCACCATTAAAAACATAATCAGTCATTGCATTGTTAACAATAATATTCGGAGTTTGTCCAAATGATGATTGAATAGACTCAAGCATCTTTTCAACTGCTGACCTATCTTTGATATCTGCTTCAAAAGCTGCAACTGATTTACCAAGGGTGCGTGCCAAAGTTTCAGCTTGATCTTTACTTTTTGAATAGTTGATTGCAACTTGAAAGTTTTGATCAGCAAAAGTTTGCGCAATAGTTGCACCTAAACCTCTTCCCGATCCCGTGACTAATACTAATTTTTCCATATTCATTATTGTATTTTAAATTGGAAGGTAAACAACAGTATTGGTTGATAAAATCATTATAAAAACTAGGCATGTAATCAGTGGTCCTAAATAGACATTACCTGTCATATGAAAAAAAACCCGGTTAAACAAAGGAAGAATAAACATCATAGGAACTATTCCAAAAAGTAAATTAACACTCAACCAATTAGTAGTCCAAAAAACAGTTCCTGTTTTAAAAAACACTACATATTGGATCACTATAATTAAAATTAAACCCAAAGAGTTAGCTAATGCTGCGATTAACTTCGATTGCCATTCCGGTTGACCAATAAATCGCATAGCTCCATTAACACGGAGTGAATTTGAAAAAAAGAAAATAAAGAAAAGAGGGAAATACATTAACAAAACCAACAACATTTCAGGTTGAAAAATCCTAACACCCATAAAAAGAAAACGATAGTCAACATGAAACATTGCATACAACACAAACAAAATGAAATAGAAACTTATAAAAACTAATACACTCAATAAGATGACTTTAACTAAATTTTTTTTGGAGATTGATAATCCCCATGAAGTTTTTTTAACTCCATGGTGTCTCCCAAAAAGATAATACGAAGTAAAAAAAATTATAAGCCCAAGGGTGCCATTAAATGCAGCCCACAGCATTACCGAATTATTCATCCGTTGGGGAAAGAACCAAGTTAATTTTCTGGACGCAGCATCAGCAAATAGCACTTTTGCAATATCCACCATGGGAATAAAAGTCACACAAGCAATTAAAGCACTAAGAAAAAAGATACTCCAAAAAACTACTTTACCTTGTTTGGATTGTGCTGGGAGAGCTGTTGGAATGGGTCGGATAATACTTGAAAAAAAAGTCAGATTTAAAAATGCTCTAGTCAAAGGAATCAGCATATATAACCCAACAATCATATTGAGCAGTGTAAAGAATTCTTTCCATTGCCAAATCTGTTGATTTGGATTTCTTGGAATTGGTGAACCAAAAACTTTATCAAAGAATATAAGTTGATTTGCCGTGGCTTCATGATCATATGGGTGGAAGGGATGCAATACTGCTTCGTTATGGATTACTCGTGTCGAGAGATCTTCAACACTACCGTAGAATTTGTTTAATTCGATTTTTTTTATTTCTTGATTTTTTGGCAATACTCCATTTACTACCCTCAAAGCCTCAGGCATGGTCGACATATAGGAGTTAGCCCAACCTTTTTGCTCATTACGAAACGCACCTTCATCATATAAAGCATAACTAACCCCAATATTAGATCTGACATCTTTCAAGACTTCGGGTAATAATGTCAGAACATACCCAGATACGTATGCAGAATGAAGTTTGCTTCTTGTATTTGTTTCAATAGCTTGTTTACCAAAATAATTTGCTCCTCTTATAGCTGCATTTCCTCCCATTGAGTGTCCAGTAGCGCCTATAAAATCAGGATTGATAAAATCATAGGCACCTCCATAAACATACTCAACCAAGGCAAACATCCCATATCCTTCTGTTGTTGCAGACCGCCTGCTGTTTGATGATGAGGATAAACCTTGAGCATATGGATCGATTAAGCCCACAACATATCCTCGACGAGATAACTCTATAGCAATATTGGACAAAGCTTCTTTAGATCTTTGAAATCCAGGAATAATTGCAACAAAAGGTGCAGGATTTTCTTCACTTGCAGATAAAGGTTTATAAAGATCAAAATAAATATATTGATTATTTGATGTTTCTAATTTCTCTAAAGAAATATTTACTTGGTAAAAATTTGTTTGGATTATACTTGCAAAAAAACTTGAAACCACAAGAACAATTAAACAAATATATAAATCAAGATTTTTAATTTTATGATTCATTCTGTATGTACTCAATAATTTCTGATTAAATAATATTGTAAGCAAGCATCGTTATGTTTTAAAATTTGCCTATGGGATTACTATCAAAACTTACTTTAATCTTACTTGCTTTAGGAACTTCTTTCATCCAATTTTTTTATACTCAAGGATATTTATCTGCTAAGGTTGCACAAACATCTGCAATCATTTGTTTTACAGTGCTTGTAATTTACGCAGCTATTTATTTATATTTTGATATGAAAAATATCAAAAAACGAAACTCTTAGTTTGGTAATAATTAATGAATTGGAATGCCCCAGCAACAGTAGGTGATCTTTGGATTGTATTAGCTATCATAGTTGGTATTTTAATTTCACTTTTACTTATTTTTATTTTAATTTCTTGGAGAAAATTAGGGGAGTATATTGCTGGCAATTACTCAGGTTTTTTCAATGACAGTACGCGCCATGCAGAAATTATGAAGCGCTTAAATGAGTTAGAAGAAAAAATCAAAAAAACTTCTTAACTCAACTGATGGCATTAACTTTCTCATCTATGTTGCCACTGGGAACAGAGCTGCCAAAATTTTCTCTTCCAAATACTGTTGACGGGTTAGAATTTTCAACAACCTCCTTAAAAGAAATGCCAACACTTATCATGTTTATTTGTAATCACTGTCCTTATGTTATTCATTACCATAGTTTGATTCAGCAATTAGAAACAGACTTTAATAATGTATTTAATCTAGTTGCTATAAGTTCCAATGATGTTTCTTCCTATCCTGATGATGACCCTTCAAAAATGACTGTTCTCTGGAAAGATTTAGGACTTTCGTTCCCTTATCTTTACGATGAAGCTCAACAAATTGCTCGCCAATTCCAAGCAGAATGTACTCCAGAGTTTTACGTCTTTGATTCTAATAATGTGTTAACTTATCGAGGAAGAGCTGACGATTCCTCACCGAATTCAGGTGCTCCATCCGGAATTGATTTAACCATTGCAATGCGCAATACGATAGATGGTCATAAGGTAGATATTGAACAATACCCTTCAATGGGATGCAATATTAAGTGGAAATCTTAACTAGTTTTGTTGAGCATTAATGTTTGCTTGCTCTATCCATGAGATACGGTCTTCTTCACCACCAAATAAATCAGGATCACGTAATACTTTAGGAAGAGGTTCAGAACGGTTCTCACCTATTGGCCATAACGCAAGTTGAGTTTCCATTGACTGAAGTAACAGTGGATTTTCATGAGCAATATTGTTACTTTCAGTAGGATCTTGCATAACATTGAATAAATGGGTTTCAGACCCATGTTTTACTAATTTATATGGCATTTCTAAAAAGGCATAACTGTTATTTGCAACATCAGTGACAACATAAGTAGAAGGAACTTTTATGTTATTTTTAAAACTTGGAACCTTCGATATTCCATCAAGATTTTCTTGATTACCCTCATATCCAACCAGTTCAAGTAGGGTAGGCAATATATCCATCATGGATATAAAATTTGTATTTCTTTTTGTTTCTAAATGATTTGGCCACCAAATAGCAGCTGTAACTCTAATACCACCTTCACCAATTGCCATTTTTCCCTCTCGTAAGGGGGCATTACTGCTAGCTCCGTCAAATGAGCTGCAAATCCATTCAACCACCTTTACTGATAAAGGTCTTTGCCAATCACAGATACCTAAATTTTTAGGCAATGCAAGGAAAGATGGCTCAACCTCAAAATCAGGTATTAATCCACCATTGTCACTTGCAAAAAAAATGATCGTATTTTCTAAAAGATTTTCTTTCTCAAGAGCATCTATGATGTTGCCAATAGCATTATCCATTTCATACACCATTGCCGCATGAATTTGTCTATTAGGATCTTTAATAAAAGTAAATTTCTCGATACTTTGTTGGGGTGCTTCGTTGGGTGTATGGGGTGCACCAAAATTAATATTTAAAAATAGTGGATTAGCACCAGAATGATTTTCGATTATATCAAGGGCAGCATCTCTTATGAGATGTGTTGCATAGCCATCTTGTCTGAGCTCACTTTCATTCTCTTGCCAATCATGACCACCACCATGATTATGATCGTAATAGCCAATTCCTCCTTGTAAGTATCCAAGAAAATAGTCAAAACCTCTGCGGGTAGGAAAGTAATCTGGTGTATAAGCACCTAAGTGCCACTTACCTAAAAGAAAGTTTTCATAATGTAATTCTTTAAGATATTCACTGAGGAGTTTTTCATCAAGATCCAATCCTAATTTTTGATTTTTTGATATGGGCCGAGTGATACCAAGTCTTAAAGCAGACTTTCCTGTCATAAGCTCTGCTCGTGTTGGACTACAGGTTGGTTGGACATAAAATCTATCAAGTTCAATGCCCGAACTGATAATTTTGTCAATGTTTGGGGTGGGGATTTCACTCCCATGATAACTCACATCATTCCAACCCAAGTCATCAGCAAGAATAATCAGTATATTTGGAGTTTTTGACTCAAGTAAACCCGAAGCAACAATAAAAAAAATTAAAGCAAGTTCACGCATTATTTAACTCATACAATTTGTCTTTCAGTTTAATAAGTAATTCTCCATTGTTTTGTTGATGAAAACTGTCTACGATTTGTTTTTCTCTTGCTCCATAATAATTTAAGATTCCTTCCTTATAACTCGAGCGAGATTGCAGATTCATCCAATATTTTCGGATTCTAGGTGTAAGAGGTGTAGATAAAATGTCTTCTAGCTGTAAATCTTTTAGTCGATGAAACAGACACATCATATTGATATCAATATGAGAAAAAGACTTGCCAAAGTAATCATTTTCTAGAGTGAGCATGTTTTCTATCTTTATCAGTTCATCAATAAAATTACTGACACCCAAATTGGGAAACTTTTTAGCTGCTGAAAAAAAATACATTGATATAAATATATATTTGCGTTGTTTAATAGGATGTCTCAAAAGGATTCTTAAAATGGATTTAAAGGGAAGTTTTTTTACCATCATTTGAATTAACGGAGAAGAAAATACAGGAAGAATTGTTCCTATAGTCTCGGCAAACCCAACACCTTCAGTAATAGTAGTATCAGAAACCCATTGTTCAAATTCTGATGGATTGTCTTGTGGATATAAATGAACATCATTTTTACCTTGTAATGAATCAATGTAATGAATTATTTTTTGACTACCGCAAATTACTGATCCGCAATGAGTTATTACTGGTACGGTTGCTTTAGGATTCAGTGCTAAGAACTCTTTGGATAAGTTTTCTCCCTCTGGGTATTGATCACAAAGTTTTATATGGTGAAGACGAAAATCAATTCCTTTTTCAAGTAATGCCACTCTGACCATCTGACTACATAATGACCAATTAGCATGGTAAAGCGTGATCTTTGATTCAGACATTGAAAATTAGTCTTTAAATTTTTTAGTCATATGTTTGACGGCTTCAAAACCGGCAACAGGTTTTTTACCATCTGGAACAGTATTTCCTTTTTTGATGAGCTCTGAAAACGGCACACCTGATTTAAACATTTCAAACAAAACTTCTACATCCATATTGGTGCCAATAGGCTCATCTTCAAAGTCAGGTGAAATGTTTTGTTTAAACTCATCTGCAGAGGAGAAATGTTCGAAAAATATTTCTACTAAATTTCCATCCGGATCTTGATAATAAATACCGCTTATCCAACCATGATTTATTGTCCATAGGGGTATTAACCCTCTTTCTTTGGCAGCAAAGTAAAAATCAAACCATTTATCAATTGGGTTGATACGATAAGAGATGTGATCTAGACCCTGAATGGAGGGAATTTTTTTGTTAAGAAAAAGTTTTAATTTCATTACTAGTTTTGGAATGAAACCAAGATTCTCAAGAACTGCTGAGGTATTTGCAATAGCAATACGATGGTGTTCGTCATCAAATGCTAAAAAAGACATTTGCTTACTTTGATATAAGGGTTCGCAACCAAATAAGTTTTTATAAAACTCTACCATGGATTCATAATTTGTTGTTTTAAAAGCTACATGATGAAAATCATCAGGTGAATGTTTTGACGCAAAATTAAGATAGAGTTCTTTGTTAAAAATTTTTTCCATTTAAAAACCTTTAAAGTATTATACTTACACAACCTTATTTTTATACATACGATATGAAACTTCTTAGCTTTATTGAAAAAAAAGATAATGCAGTTCAGAAAATTGGAGCTATGCATAATGGCAATATATTAGATTTCTCCCAGATCAATGTTCCAAAAACCATGATCGATTTTATTGAACTGGGAGATCAAGGATTGGATATTGCAAATGATTATTTAGAATCTGATGTAACAGGAATTGACCCAAGTGAGACTATTATTAAGGCGCCCATACCAAGACCAAATAAAATACTAGCAGTTGGTTTAAATTATAAAGAGCATGTAGATGAAGCAAAAGATGTAGCCGAACACCATAGTAGTCAAGTTGAGTTGCAAGAGCAATTCCCTAATATTTTTAACAAACAAAATTCTTCTGTTAACGATCCCTTTGGTGATGTTCATAGACCCAATGCCTCTGACTGGCTGGATTATGAAGGAGAGATGGGTTTTATCATTGGAAAAGAATGTCGTCATGTTCCTTACGATCAAGCTGCATCATGTATCTATGGCTATACTGTGGTCAATGATTTTACGATTCGTGACTGGCAGTTCAGAGGACCACCACATACTATGACAATGGGAAAATCTTGGGATACCCATTGTCCATTTGGACCTTATATCGTTACTGCTGATGAAGTTGGAGATCCCCATAATCTTTCCTTGCATACATATGTTAACGGGGAAGAGAGGCAAAAGACGAATACGGGACTGCTGATATATGATTGTTATACCCTTGTGGAGTATTTATCAACTGCTTTCACGTTGTTACCCGGAGATTTAGTCCCAACAGGAACCCCTCAAGGGTCAGCATTAACCACTCAAAACTGGTTGACTCCTGGTGATTCGGTGAAGGTAGAAATTGAAAAACTTGGATTTATTGAAAATTCTATAATTCAAGAGCCAGAAACTACTACTAAATTTTAATACAACTTGAAAACCTTTGATGTAGCAATTTGTGGATATGGGCCAGTTGGTGCTATCTTTTCAGTATTATTAGCTAAATATGGATATCAGGTTCTTATCATTGAAAAAAACAAAGGACCATCTCCAACAGCAAGAGCTATCAATACCGATGGGGAACAATTACGCGTTTTTGACAAACTCAATATAGCAGAGGAAATTGTTGCTAATTCTAATCAAATTGAAAATGTTCATTTCTCTGATGCAAATTTAAAACCTCTTCAGTCGATTCATCTTGAACCTGGTGAGACTGAAATGGGATGGCCAAACCAAGTATTATTTTATCAACCTGAACTTGAGGGTTTTATCCGGAGACAGGTTAATTTGCATAAAAACATAACTGTGATGGAATCCAGCACACTAATCAATTTTGATAATAAGAAAAAGGGAGTCGAACTTTACGTTGAGAATTCTGGTAAAAGAATAAACATTTTTAGCAAACTATTAGTAGGTTGTGATGGCGCAAGTAGCTTTGTCAGGAAACAATTAAATATCGAACTTGAAGATTTTGGA
>Ga0207985_1000016_pt1 | contig 47333 bp, 51 predicted proteins | sample ETNtaG_3_FD_185761 | JGI IMG/M metagenome (GOLD analysis project Ga0207985, IMG submission 185761) | Marine microbial and viral communities from oxygen minimum zone, Eastern Pacific Ocean - ETNP201302SV84 (SPAdes) (version 2) | ecosystem: Environmental > Aquatic > Marine > Unclassified ...
ATCTCTAGAAATAAGGTATTTGTTGAAATTCCATTTAGGAGAAACGCCAGTCTCATTAAACAATTTTTTATATAAAGGGCTAGCTTTTTTTCCTCTTACCTTTGAGGTTGCAAACATAGGGAAATTTACACCGTATTCAGTTGAGCAAAATTCAGCAACATCTTCTTCACTAGAATATTCTTGCATAAAGTCCCTTGACGGAACTCCTAAAATTACAAAATCATTCTCTCTGTATCTTTCATATAATTTTTGTAAAGAAGCATACTGATATGTGTAGCCACACCTACTTGCAACATTCACAACCAAAATAACATTATTTTCATACTCACATAGATTAAGTGTTTCACTTGAATCGAGAATTCGCATTTCAGTATCAAGAAGATCATTGCATGCAAATGCATTAAATGAAAAAAATAAACTTACAATTACAAAAAACTTTTTCATAAGAAACAGTAGTTTAACTTATTGGTGTGATTGCAGAAAGAGAAGATATAAACAGAGTTATTAAAAAAATTAGCTCAATGTTATCTTTGAATTTATTTAACATAAAATTACCTACTCTTTTAAAGAGATGGAGGGCTGAGCCCTCCATAATTCCAGAGTGTCAGCAAAAATTAATAGGGGAGAGGAGTGCTGACATATATTATTATATGTATTTATAATTAATTATCAATACTATTTATAAAATAAATTAGGTTTTTTTTATGTATAATGGATTTTTTACATAAATTTAAGGAGAAATGCTTTGAAAGGTACCGTTTTATATGATGTTAAGGACAATGTTGCTGTATTAACTGTAGATAATCCACCTGTAAACCCTTTAAGTGACGGTGTTAGAACTGGCTTGTATGAATGTGTCACAAAAGCTGAAGAAGATGATTCTATAAAAGGTATTGTAGTTACTGGGAATGGAAGAGCTTTCATAGCTGGGGCTGATATATCAGAATTTGGTGGTAATGTTGAGGGAATAAGCCTTAACGAGGTGTTTAACAAGTTAGAACATTGCTCAAAACCCGTTGTTGCTGCAATTAATGGAATTGCGCTGGGTGGTGGTCTTGAAACTGCTCTCTGTTGTAACTATAGAATAGCTGCAAATACAGCTTTTGTAGGCCTTCCAGAGGTAAATTTAGGTTTATTGCCTGGTGGTGGCGGTACGCAAAGACTTCCGAGACTAGCTGGACCTAGTGAAGCGCTCAAAATGATGCTTACTGGCGGACATATACCTGCAAAAAAAGCATTAGATATGGGCATAGTAGATAGTATTAGTGAAAATGTAGTTGAAGATTCAATAAAATTTGCTATCGAAAAAGCTGAAAGTTCTGAGCAACACCCCAAAGTAAGAGATCTTAATGAAAAAATGATTGAAGCTAGAGGTAATGACAAAATTCTTTTGGAAGCTCAAGCAATGGCAGCTAAAGGAAGAAAAGGTCAATTTGCACCGGGTCAGATTATAAAGTGCGTAGAAGCTGCAATAAATCTAGATGACTTTGACGATGGTTTAAAAAAAGAAGGAGAACTATTTTTAGAATGTCTATTACATCCTCAACGTGAGGCTATGATTCATATATTTTTTGGAGAAAGAGCCGCTTCAAAGATTTCAGATGTTCCAAAAGATACTCCAGTCAAAGAAATCAAGAAAGCAGGAATCATTGGATCAGGCACAATGGGTGGTGGTATTGCAATGTGTTTTGCAAATGCTGGTATTCCTGTCCATATCATTGATCAAGATGAAGAGAACTTAAAAAGAGGTGTTTCTGTTATAGAAAAAAATTATGATTTCATGGTCGGAAAAGGGAGACTAACTTCTGAACAGAAAGATGCTGTATTTGGTCTGGTTACCTCTAGTTTAGAATATGAAGATATTTCAGATTGTGACATTGTCATAGAGGCAGTATATGAAAATCTTGAATTAAAACATGAAATTTTCAAAACATTGGACTCTGTTGTAAAGCCTGAAGCAATATTAGCGAGTAATACTTCAGGACTCGATATAGATTCGATTGCATCAGTTACCAAAAGACCTGAACTGGTAGTGGGTACTCACTTTTTTAGTCCTGCAAATATCATGCGACTGTTAGAAGTTGTACGAGGAGAGGTTACGTCTGATGAGACCTTAGCTACTGTAATGGCAGTTGGTAAAAAATTAAAAAAAGCAGCAGTTGTATCATTAAATGCCCCTGGGTTTATTGGCAACAGAATGTTATTTGGTTATACAGCGCAAGCTAATATGTTATTGCTAGAAGGCGCCCTTCCCCACCAAATTGATCAAGCTTTAGAGTCTTTTGGATTAAATATGGGTCCATTCAGAATGATGGACCTTGTTGGACTTGATCTTGGATGGAGAGCCAGAAAACTTAGTGGCAAGGAATCTCCTCTTCATGCAAAAATTGGTGATGAACTTTGTGAACAGAATAGATACGGTCAAAAAAATGGTGCTGGATATTACAATTATACTGAAGGATCACGAGCTCCAAATGCAGCTCCAGAGAATGAGGAATTGTATGAAAGAATTTCACAAGAAAATGGATTTACAAGAAGAGAAATTTCTGATGAGGAGATTGTTGACAGATGTATCCTTGCGCTTATTAATGAGGGTGCGAATATACTCTCGGAAGGTGTTGCCCAACGAGCAGTTGACATAGATGTTGTATACATTAATGGTTATGGATTTCCAATATGGAGGGGCGGACCAATGCATCACGCAAATGCAATGGGACTTGATGTGGTTGTAGAAAAACTAAATAAGTATGAAGAATTGACTGGTAATGATGTATACAAACCAAGTGAATTATTAGTAAGTCTTGCAGAGAACAACCTCAAAATGGGTGATGCCCCTGCTAAAGAAGATAGAAAGGAAAAACTAGGTTTTGAGATGTCCTCTGTGGCAAATAATTTTTAGTTAATTAAAAAATCTTTAAGTCTTAAAATTAAAAGAACTTTAGGCCTTAATTAGGACATATGTCCCCTCTTGTACTCTTTCGAATAAATCAATAACATCATTATTAAACATTCTGATGCATCCATGAGAGGCTTTTTGGCCAATTAAACCCTCTTCATGTGTGCCATGGATGTATATATATCTATTATATGAATCTATGCCCTCACCTTTATTTCGCCCCAATTCTAGGCCATCTAGCCATAATATTCTGCTTGTTACATGATCATCCTCTGTATCTATAACATCTTTTATTATTTTGGCTGATTTCTCTGTATTAGCTCTTGCAACAAATATAGTGTTTTCTTTTGCATCATGACCAATTTTTGTTCTTATTTCATGCATTCCTAAAGGTGTTTTAAAAGAGTTCTGAATACTCCCCTCACCATATTTAGATGACGAAATTGGATAGCTTTTTAAGATTTTTTTATTTTTGACCAAATAAAGTCTTTGTTCTGATATATCAACAACAATTTCAGCTTCAAGTTCACCTTTAAAGCTCCTTGCTGAAGCCTTATTTAAGTACTTTGTATTAGATTCAATTATCCATCTATTCGTCGTAACATCAGGATTTATAATATCCTGGAAGGAATTCAAAATCTCAGGAAATAACAAAAATGTTGATAAAAGCACTAGTTTTTTAATTTTTTCCATAAAGCTCTAGCAATAAACAATAGAATTATTATAAATGAAAAGAAATAATTAAACATGTATCCAAATTTGTTGAAAATTGATGCATGTTCAACTAATTTCACTTTTGACTCTAGTACGTTTGATACATTTTGATCCAAAATTTCAACAATTGTTCCTTTATTATCAATAATGGCAGAGAACCCATTGTTTGTTGCTCTTATGATCCATCTATTATTTTCAATTGCTCTTACTCTAGTTATACTTAAATGATGATATGGACCAATAGAAGATCCGAACCAAGTATCATTTGATATATTTATCATTAAAAGAGAACTTTTGTTCATTTTTCTAATTGTTTCTGGAAAAGCTACATCAAAGCAAATAGGGGTAGCTACATTAACATTATCTAGAACTATAATATTTTTTTGATCATTTGGACCAAACGCTACATTCGACATGGGTAAATCAAAAAAGCTTATTAAGCCCCTTAATGAGCTGAAAAAAGGAATATATTCTCCAAAAGGCACTAAATGTTGTTTTTTATAAATATTTTTATTTTCTGGGTTATATATGGTGTTAAATAGCTTTGCATCATTAAAGAACCAAGCTCCTAGAAGTATTTTATTAGCTGAATTAGTTCTATCAATAAATTTACTAAATCTCATATCATTTATTGGGTAAGGCAGCTCTGCTTCAGGAATAACAATTAAATCTGTATCTTCTGAAGTATTTTTTATAAGGCTCAATAAATTACTTTCTATGTCTAAATAATAGTTATCTTTATATTTTAAAAATGGATCCGAAGAAGGTTGAATGATTGATACTAAAATATCTCCTTCACTAACAGTATCATTATTTTGTGGTATTAAAGTAAAAAGAACTATAACTAAATTTGCAATTGGAATTTTATTGTTTCTTCCTGAGATTACTAGTGCAGCGGTTAATAAATAAATAATATAAGAAGCAAAGGAAGCACCAAGGTAAGGATAAATATTTTGACCAATCGTATCTAAATATATATTTCCTGGGATCAGCCAAGGCACTCCATTTAGAAGATATTCTCTACTAATCTCACTTATCATAAAAAACGATGCAACAAATAAAATCTTTAATGAATTAGATTCTTGATTTATATATTTCTTTAACAAAATTAATAATAGGAGAGGGCAAGTGAATACTAGTGTTAGAATAATTGTTAATAATACGTGAATAAGTGAAGACAATAGAATACTTGTTTCTCCATAATAGTAAACACTTACTATTATCCAAGACATCCCAAAACCCCAATGACCTAATCCCCAAGAAAAGACTTGTGCAAATTGATGTTTAGACTGATTGATTATTACGTGAACTAAGTATCCGTAAGACAAAAAAATTAATATTTTTATAGAGAAGGGTGCGAAAGCAAATATTCCAACAAAGCCTGCAATAAATGAATAAAGAATATGCTTTAGTTGCATTATGCTTTTCTTATTTCAAAACTTTTAATTCTTCTATTATCAGTATCTGTTACTTTTATAGTTAAATCTTGAACTTTAAGTTTCTCACCATTTTTTGGGAGCATACCAAATTCAGCGATAAAAAAACCTCCTAAAGTTTCTGCATCAACAGCAAGGGGATCTATCTCTAATTGAAAAAAGTTGATAAATTCTTCAAGCTCAACTTTTGCATCTACATAAAATTTATTTTTTGATATTTCTACTATGTCTTCTTCTTCAACATCATGTTCATCTTCGATTTCTCCAACGAGCTCTTCAAGAATATCTTCAATAGTTATTAAACCAGAAATCGAACCATATTCATCAATAACTACAGCCAAGTGTCGTCTATCTTGCTTAAATTCTTCCAGAAGTGAGTCTGCTTTCTTTGATTCTGGCACTACATTGGCCTCTCTTAACATATCGGTAAGCTGGAAATCACTAACGCCTTTAAATAATTTAGGTAGAATATCTTTAGCTAGTAATATTCCTACAACCTCGTCTCTTTCGGAACCCAAAACAGGGTATCTTGAATGTCCTGATTCAATGATTTTTGTTATAACATCTGTTGTATTCTCATCGATCTGTATAGTCACCATATCTACTTTAGGTATCATTATCTCTTTTACAGTTATATCTCCTAATTTAATTGCTTTTGAAGCTATGGATTCAGCTTCTTTATCAATTATCTTCTGGTCAACAGCATCTTTTAAAAAATCTGTTACTTCTGATACAGATTGAGTCTTAATAAAAAATGGATTTCTGAAATATTTTTTTATTTTGTCGAAAATGCTCGACGGAGGCTTTGATTCTTCGCTGTTATATTTTTCGTTCATAAATTTAAATATACGGATTTGTTATTTTTAATTTCGATAATAAAGCTATCTCTTTATCTTCCATAGTTTTAGCCATATTATCATTTTCATGATCAAATCCTAATATATGATATATGCCATGGATTAGCATGTGAATGATATGATCATCATATTCTTTGTTCAATGCCGCTGATTCCTCAATAACATACTCATAACTTATTGCTATATCACCTAATTCGTTTGTGATCTTCTTAGATATATCTTTATTTGTAAATGAAAGTACATTTGTAGACGCATCTTTATTTCTATATTTTTTGTTTAAATCCTCCATTTCTTCATTATCTACAATCTTTAGATTTACAGAACAATCACCAAGATTCTCTTCCTTACGAATTAAGTTAAATGCATTCTCTAACTTTAAAGATAAATCATTATCGATTTTGTGATTCTTGTGGTTAATTATTGTAAGGCTCACTTAGTTTTAACCTTTTCCTCAAAGTATTCATATGCATCAATTATTTTTCTCACTAATGGATGGCGAACAACATCGCGAGACAAAAATCTCGTAAAGCCAATACCATCTGTATCTTTAAGTACTTTTACAGCATTTGATAAGCCTGAATCAATATTTTTGGGTAAGTCAATTTGTGTAAGATCGCCGTTAATGACCAAATATGATCCAAATCCCATTCTAGTAAGAACCATTTTCATTTGCTCTTTGGTAGTATTTTGACTCTCATCAACAATAATAAATGAATTATTTAGTGTTCTTCCTCTCATGTAAGCTAAGGGAGCAATTTCAACTATGCCTTTTGCCATAAGCTTCTCAGTCTTTTCTATTCCTAACATTTCATATAAACCGTCATAAAGAGGTCGAAGGTAGGGATCAACTTTTTGTGAGAGATCTCCAGGCAAGAAACCTAGTTTCTCTCCAGCCTCAACAGCGGGCCTAATTAGAATTATTCTATCTACTCTCTCATTTAAAAGAGCATCTATAGCAGCAGCAACTGCTAAGTAAGTTTTTCCAGTACCTGCAGGACCTATACCAAAGTTAACCTCATAATTAAATATATTTTCAATGTACTGTCTTTGATTTTTACCCCTTGGAATAATGCTTTTTTTTGGAGTTTTTATTACAGTTTCAATGCTTTTGTCTTTTTGAAATGAGTCTTGAATATATAAATGAAGGGTTTCTTTTGTAATTTCAATACCTTGTCCTGCTGCCTCATAAAGTCTCTCTAGTGCATCTGCAGATAGATTTACATCTTTCTGAGAACCCTGGATTTTTAAGTTATTACCATTTTGAAAAATTTTTACATTAAAAGTTTTTTCGACAAATTTTAAATTTTCATTCAGCTCACCAACGAACCTTACCATCACGTTAGCATCCGATGGATTGAGCTCAATTTTTGTTAAGGCAGAATCTTTGGACATTAATTTTGTAAATTACCTCTTAAACAATTTGGAAGAGCCTCATTAATTTGAATATTGGCTATTTGTCCTACTAAATCAGTATCATTTGATTGAAAATTAACAACTCTATTACATATGGTTCTTCCTTGTAATTGACCAGGATCTCTTTTTGATTGACCATAAATTAAACAATCTTGATTTGTTCCAACTTTCTTTCTGCTGAAACCAAACGAAAGCTGACTTAATCTTGTTTGTAATATTTTCAATCTTTCTTTTTTCTCTTCATTAGTTACATCATCTTCCATATCTGATGCTGTAGTATTTGGTCTCGGACTATATATGAAACTAAATGATTCATCATATCTTACCTCATTGATTATATTCATAGTGTCTTGAAAATCTTCATTTGTTTCTCCTGGAAAGCCTACAATAAAATCAGAAGAAAAACTCATATCTGGTCTTACAACCCTTATCTTGTCCACAAGGTTCAAATATTTTTCAACGTTGTACCTTCTTCTCATCAACTTAAGGATTCTATCAGACCCACTTTGTACAGGAAGATGCACATGACTAACGAGCTCAGGAACTCTATCATAAACTTCAACAAGATCATCCTTAAATTCATGAGGGTGGCTTGTTGTAAACCTAACTCTATCAATATTTTCAATTTTCGCTGTAAGCTCAATTAACTTTGACAAAGTTGATTTTTCTCCATTTAGGGTACCCTTAAAATTATTAACATTTTGCCCAAGTAGATGTATTTCTCTAGTTCCCTTATCTGCCAAAATAGAAACTTCGTTCAGAATATCCTCTATGCTTCTTGATACTTCGTGTCCCCTTGTTTTTGGAACTACACAAAATGAACAATATTTATTACACCCTTCAATAATAGAAACAAATGCAGAAGGCTCTCCCTTGCCATGAACTGGTAAATGATTAAATTTCTCAAGTTTAGGGAATGAAATATCAACCTGATTATTATCAGTTCTATTCTTTTCTTTATATAGCTCTGGAAGTTTATGCAAGGTTTGTGGACCAAAAACAATATCAACAGCAGGAGCTCTTTTGATGATGTTTTCACCTTCTTGCGAAGCGACACAACCACCAATGGCAATTTTTAAATCAGGATTCTTGTCTTTGATTTTTCTCCATCTCCCAATTTGATGAAAGACCTTTTCTTGAGCTTTTTCTCGTATTGAACAAGTATTTAGAATTAAAAGGTCTGCCTGATCTTCGGATTCAGCAATTTCAAAATCTTCTTTTTCTTCAAGAAGATCAAACATTTTTGCAGAATCATATTCATTCATCTGACATCCATGGGTTTTTATAAATAGCTTTTTAGTCATTTACCTTATTTTTAATAACTTTAATTCTCAAAATTTAATCCCATATAATAAGTATCATGAAAACAAAAAATGTTTACAAGATAATTTTCATCCAACTTGGTGAAATTTATGAAGTTTTTGCTAAACAAATTTACCAAAGTGATATGTATGGTTTCATTGAGGTGGAAGAGTATATCTTCAATAAAGATAAACAGCTAGTGGTGGATCCGAGTTCAGAAAAGCTCAAAAATGAATTTGATCAGGTTCAAAGAAGCTATATACCAATAAATTCTGTGATTAGAATAGACGAAGTAAATGAAACTGGTGAAGCAAAAATAAAAGAAAACAAAGACAAAATAAGCCCTTTCCCATTAAATATTCAACCATCTAGCAAAAAAGACTAAATTAATCAGGCATATATAATTGCTTATAAAACTTTAATTCCTCTACAGACTCTTTAATGTCGCCTAGCGCTCTGTGCGAGCCTTTTTTTTCATACACCTGAGCTTCATTCATCCATCTAACAGCGGTCTCTTTGAAGGATGAGACATCAATATGTCTATAATTAAAGTATGATTCTAGCCTTGGCATATACTTAGATAAAAATCTTCTATCATGTGAAACAGTATTTCCACACATTGGAGAAACTTTCTCTCCCACATATTTTGATATAAATTCGAGGGTTTCGATTTCAGCAATCTGTTCTGTGACATCACTTTTTTTTACTTCTTCAATTAAACCAGATGAACCATGATGAGTTAAATTCCATTCATCCATAGATTCCAAAATTTCATTTGGTTGGGAAATAACAAGGTTTGGCCCCTCAGCAATAATATGTAAATCGGAATCCGTTACTAAGGTTGCAATCTCAATGATCTTTTCCTTTTCTGGATCAAGACCTGTCATCTCCAAATCGATCCAAACTAAATTATCTCTAGATTGTAAAGTCTTCATGTCTTTTTATAATCGTCTCTTTAGTGTATTTTGTTCCTATTATGCAAAAAGTTCAAACTGGGCAGGTCATTGAGTTTTATTCAAATAGCTGTTTAGTTAAAACAAAATTCGGCAAATTTGATTGTGTAGCTATCAAAAATGTTGTGGTAGGTGACTTCGTAGAAGTTGAAATAATTCAAGACAGCAAAAAACCTCTTGGAAAAATTATAAAAGTTAATCGAAGAGACTCTAAAATATCTAAGAGAATAAAAAATCAGAACAAATTATTTGCAGCAAATATTTCTCATGTAGGAATACTAGTCACTCAAATTCCTAAAACAAGTTCAGAATTCATTGATAAATGGTTGGTTAAAGCGAATGCTTCCAATATCAAACCTTTTTTGATTAATAACAAGGTTGATATGAAACAAGAAAAAAATTATTTAGAAAAATTAGACATTTATAAGAACATAAATATAAAAATCATAGATACTTCTGCAAAATACGATAAAAATATTTCTGAATTAAAAGAATTCTTGACAGATAAATGTGTCCTATTTGTTGGAAACTCAGGCGCTGGTAAATCTACACTTACATCAAAGATTATTGGTAAGAATTTAAAAATAAGCTCACTATCTAATGATCAAGGTGTTCATACAACCTCGATATCTTCTTTATATGAAATAGATTCAAATATTAAAATTATTGACTCACCTGGTATGCGAGATATTGCAATTGAAAATTATTCTGAAAGAGAGATTATCAATGGATTCGAAGAAATACATAATGCCTCTAAGTATTGCAAATTTAACAACTGCAACCATATAGATAACGAAGGATGCAACATAACAAAAAAATTGTTAAATGATGAAATTAATGAAAGTAGATACAATAATTTTATTAAATTTTTAAATATCAAATAATGAACAAAAAAACTCATTTCGGTTTTCAGGAAGTAGATGAAGCTGACAAAAGTAAATTTGTTGGAGATGTTTTTACATCTGTAGCAAAAAATTATGATGTTATGAATGATGCAATGTCATTCGGTATGCATAGGCTGTGGAAAAAAATCTTAGTTGAATTGGCATCTGTAGGCGAAAAAGATGTCATTTTAGATGTGGCAAGTGGCACGGGTGATATTTCTAAATTAATCTCAAAAGAGTACCCGAATACTAAAATTTTTATGAGTGATATAAATTATGAAATGTTAGATGAAGGCAGAAATAGAGCTATTGATGAAAGTTTTGACGATAATTGCTATTTTTGTCAGCTAAGTGGTGAAACTCTACCTTTTAAAGACAACACGTTTGATTTAATTACAGTTGGATTTGGTTTAAGAAATTTCACAAACAAGGAGTATGGATTAAAAGAAATGCGACGATGTCTTAAAAAAAATGGAAAACTTTTGATACTTGAATTTTCAAAACCAATGAATCCAATTTTTTCTAAATTATATGACTGGTATTCATTTAACATTCTACCAAGATTAGGATCAATGCTTGCCAATGACTCTGATAGTTATAAGTATTTAGCAGAATCAATAAGAATGCATCCAGATCAAGAGAGATTAAAACAGATGATGCAATCGGCTGGTTTTAATGAATGCAGATTTCATAACCTGCTAAATGGTGTTGTAGCTATTCATATTGGATATCATGATTAATTTAGATGATGGGCTTTTGAAGCTCCTAAGTGATTTGGAGGAATCTTCTCCCAATTTCACAAGCTCTCTTGCTGAGGTTTATCCAATAACATTTACAATTAATATTGAGGGCTTCAAAAAAATTTTTATTTCATTGGATCATCAGGCTTCGAGTATTGGTTTTGAAGAGGAAAACACATCTCAATTTGAAATTAAAGGATCTATAAAAGATTTTATAAAAACACTTTCGACTAGAAAATTACACAAACAATTAATTACAGGTGATGCTGAGCTTGCTGTAGTTTTCTTTAACGCAGTAATTAAATTAGATATTGATATATTGTATTTAATCAACAAGAATTTTGGTGATATTCCTGCACTCATGACAAAAGAAGCTTTAAATATAATTTTTAATCATGAAAGAACTCATCAGAATAAAGAAGAAAGGAAAATTAGAAACAGGCTGAGAAAATTGTCTATTAGAATGGATAGGCTTGAGGCAATGAGAGACATATGAACATTATTATTGTTATATATGAATTGTTAAAAATGTTTTTCATAGGTATACAAAAGGGCATTTTTATAAATCCAAATGGCAAAAAATTATCTTCGTATCTTGAGTCTCTAGGTCCTATTTTTACAAAGTTTGGTCAACTGCTTTCAACCAGAACCGATGTACTAGACTATGAAACTGCTAAAGAACTCGAAAGCCTTACTGATAGTTGTAAACCATTTAATGTTTCTCAGCTTAAAAAAATAATCGAAAAAGAGCTCAATGATAAAATTGAAAATATTTTTGAATATTTTGATGACGAACCCTTGGCAGCCGCCTCTTTAGCACAAGTTCATTCAGCTCGACTTAAGACCGGTCAGGATGTTGTAATTAAAGTTCTCAGACCAAACATTGAAAGGAAAGTCAAAAAAAATCTCAGGCTTTTGAAATCAGCAGCAAAAATTTTTTCGCATGTTTATAAAGAGAGTTTCAGATTAAAACCAAATGAAGTTGTTAAAGACTATGAATCAACAATTTTAAAAGAATTAGACCTTAAGTTAGAAGCATCAAATACAAACTTAACAAGAAAAAACTTTTTAGATTCAGAAGAGCTTTATATTCCTGAGGTGTATTGGGATCTAACTACATCAAATGTAATGGTGCTTGAAAAGATTGATGGAATACCTTGTACTGATATTAATCAGATTGAATCATATGGAATAGATAAAAAAACTCTAGCTGAAAATGGTGTTATGATCTTTTTAAATCAAGTTTTTCGAGATAATTTTTTTCATGCAGATATGCATCCTGGAAATATTTTTGTTTCAAAAGAAAACCCTGAAAAACCTGGATATATTGCAGTTGATTGTGCCATTACAGGATCACTATCAAATGATGAAAGATATACTCTTGCAAGAATGCTTCAAGCTGTTCTCAAGCAAAACTATAAATCTCTTGCAAATCTATTTATCAATTCTGGCTGGGTAAATGCAAATACAAATAATATTGAGCTTGAGAATACTCTTAGAGCATGCTGCGAACCAATATTTGAAAAACCCCTCTCTGAAATTGAATTTGGAAAATTGCTTTTGTACCTATTTCAGAGCACAAGACAATATGGGTTATCACTTCAGACCTCACTTGTTCTTCTTCAAAAAACTTTAATACACATTGAAGGCATGGGTAGACAGATATACCCTGATTTAGATTTTTGGGGAATTGCAGAACCATATTTAGATAACTGGCTAGCAGAACAAGTTAGCCCAATTAAACTTAAAAATTACATAATTGAGAATAAAGAAGACATTTTAATTAAAGCGTCTGAAATCCCTTCGGTAGTATTTGAGGCTATAGATGAAATAAGGAGCTTTTCAAAAAATAAAAATGCTAGCAATCAAAGAATTATCGAACTCGAAAATCAACTTTCAAAACAAAAATACATCAATAGAGCAATTGCAGTTGCTATAATAGTATCTATTACTATTATTTTTATAGTTTCATAGGAGTAAATATGGGCTTTGGTGGTATAAGTATTTGGCAATTATTAATTATTTTAGTTGTTGTTTTGCTAATCTTCGGAAGTGGAAAATTAAAGTCTATCGGATCGGATTTAGGTTCAAGCATAAAAGGCTTTAAAAAAGCTGTTAAAGAAGATACTGAAGAAAAAGAAGAATAAAATTGTTTCAAATAGGCTTCCTTGAAATTCTTATCATTTTTGTAATTGGCCTAATTGTTATTGGGCCGAATAAGCTTCCAGATCTAGTAAAAAAAATTATTAAGCTTTATAAAAAGCTAGAGATTAAATTCAATAACTTTAAAAGTGATTTTGAAGCAGACATTGGAAGTGAAGAGTTAAAAAAAGATATCTTTAATGAATTAAGGATGGAAGAGCTTGACCAAAATAATCAATCGAAAGATGAGTGAAAATTCTATCTCAAGTCATTTATTAGAACTACGATCTAGATTACTTAAAGTAATTTATCTTTTTATAATATTTTCTATAGCTGGTATGCCATTTGCCACTCAAATTTATTCGTTTGTATCAACTCCTCTTATAGAATTAATGCCAGTTGGTTCATCAATGATAGCAACAGAAGTTGCCTCACCATTCATGGCTCCCATTAAGCTGGTTATTTACATTGCCTTAGTTTTGTCAATGCCATGGCTTTTTTATCAAATCTGGATGTATATGTCGCCTGGACTTTTAGATAGTGAGAAAGGTTTTGCAGCTCCGTTAATGATATCAACAGTTATTTTGTTTTTTTCTGGAATAAGTTTTGCTTTTTTTATAGTTTGTCCAATAGTTTTTAAATTTTTTATAGCAATGGCACCCGAGTCTATTCAAATAATGACTGATATTAATCAATATCTCAGTTTTGTATTTAAACTTGTTTTTGCTTTTGGAATTGCTTTTGAGATTCCCATAGCTACTCTGCTCTTAATTAGAAGTGGAATAGCTTCTAAAAAATCTATGAAAAGTGCTAGACCTTATTTGATTGTATTTTTTCTTTTTGTTGGAATGCTTTTAACTCCTCCGGATGTTTTTTCGCAATTATTTCTAGCAATACCAATGTGGTTACTCTTCGAAATAGGCTTGATCATTTCAAAAGATAAAACATAAAGTATTTTTTAACTACTAATTCTTATTCAAATTGATTACAGTTTTATAAAAAAACCAAGGTAGTACTATCCAAGGTATCTGGGTTTGAAGCATGATAGTCCTTTCATTGAATTCAAATAAGGTTGGATTAAAGTATGGGCCAAAAGGAGAAAGAGGTGCCCATGATAGTATCTTACCTTCAGTCAACTGGTCATGGTACAAAAACATTTCTACAAAAATGTTCTGGCTTACGCACCATAAAAATAAAACAAAAAATGCACTCCATTTCCATTGTTTAAAAATCAATATGTTTTTGTTATGAGTTATCCACATTAACCAAATACCGCCTAAGAGGACAGTACCAGCATCACCCATTGAATTCATGAGCCAGTTTAGATCTTTTGGTAGCCAAAAATTTAACCCCTCGGATCTTCTAATATCTACAGCATCTCCATCTAACCAACCATATGTAAACCATAACTCCCAGCCTAATGCACAAATTACTATTCCAACTATATATAAGGTTGGGATCCAGTCAGGAAGTTTTGTTTTTTTTAAAAAAAGTATTATTAGGGGTAAAAAAACTGCAATGTAGACTATTGTAATTACTCGAATCTCTTCAAAAGACAAAGTCTACAATCCCAGTCTGTTAGTCCAATCGTCGTCAGATGGTCTCTTGTGACTAGATACCATTTCAACCAACTCTTCTGGCGAATCTGAAATAAGCAATTCTTTTAAATTAGCGGATGATATAAATCCTTCGCTAACAGCTTTGTCAAACCACTTTAATAAATAATCATAATAACCATCAGTATTTAATATTCCCACTGGTTTATTAATTATTCCTAGTTGATTGCTTGCCATAATTTCTGCTAATTCGTCGAGTGATCCAACACCACCCGGCAAAACTATAAAAGCATCAGATCTAGCCATGAATTCATCTTTCCTATCAAGCAAAGTATCAGCAACAACAATCTCTTTAAGTCTAGGATTTGCTAATTCAAGTGCATGAAGTGACTTTAATGAAATTCCTAAAACTTCAACTCCATTGTCTAGGGCAGTATCGGAAATTATCTTCATAAGGCCTACATTGCCTCCCCCAAAAACAACATTAATTCCTTTCTTAGCAATAAATTTTGCAACAAGTTTTGCTTCTTCTGCATATTTTGGATTTTTTCCCTTATGCGCTCCACAAAATATAGAAATATTCTTCATAATAATTTAAATACTAAAATTAAACGTTACTGGTCCTGAATTTTTAATCATTATTTCCATAAAAGCACCAAATTTTCCCTCTGAAACTTTATCAGAAACTTTTTTAAATTCAGTTACAAATTCATCATACAACAATTTTGCATCTTCAGGCTTTGCAGCTTTATGAAAGCTTGGTTTGTTACCTTTATTTGTTATTGCAGCAAGTGTGAATTGACTAACTATTAATATATCTTCATTCTGATTTTTTAAAGAAGATGAAGTTATTCCTTTTGATCCATCTAACATTTTAAAGTTATAAATTTTGTTAATCATTTCTTTAACAATTTGAGAAGTGTCGTGTTGTTCAACACATACAAAAATTAAAACTCCTTTTTTGATTGAAGAAAATTCTAAGTCATTAATGATTACAGAAGCTTCAGATACTCTTTGAACGGTAGCTAACAAGTTTTATCTTTCTTCAAGATCTTTTTCCCATTGACCTAGAGATGCTAACTTATTCATCTCTGCTCTGTGGGAGAGTTCGTCTTGTGCTATAAAAACATTTTCTGGCTTGCCACCCCATGCCTTCAGTGCAGCTGCTTGAAGAGCTCTGCCATAAGAAAAGCTTAGTTTCCATGAAAATCCTCCTATCTTATTCATTGCGTCAAGATGAGCTGTTGCTAAAACATCAGACTGTCCACCTGATAAAAAAGCTACTCCTGGTAAATCTTGAGGAACATTTTTTACCAGACATTCAATGGTTTTATTTGCTACTTCGTCAATACCAGCCTGAACTTCATGTTCTGAACCAGACGTTACCATATTTGGTTTCAGAAGAGTTCCTTTTATATTTACTTCATATTTTTCTAAATGTTTGAAAAGTGATTTCAATGATCTTTCTGTAGCATCATAGCAATCATCTATAGAATGATCTCCATCCATCAAAACTTCTGGTTCAACAATTGGTACCATGCCGTTGTTTTGAGCAGATTTAGCATATTGAGCTAGAGCATCCATATTTGCATCAATACATTCATCTGTGGGAATTCCATCCCCAATTTTTATAACTGCTCTCCATTTAGTAAATTTTGCACCCATTTCAGTATATTCTTTTAATCTATCATCTAAGCCATCTAATCCAACTGTAACGGTTTCGCCTGGACAGTCTTCTATTGGTTGAAGTCCTTTATCTACTTTTATGCCTGGAAGTGCACCCTGATCTGATATTAAGTCTCTTAAGAGAGTACCATCTGAAGCAGACTGTCTAATTGTTTCATCAAACAAAATTACTCCACCAATATTTCCATTCATACCCTCAGATCTAAACAGCATTTCTCTATAATCTCTCCTATTTTCTTCAGTGGACTCAACACCAATTGAATCAAATCTTTTACCACAAGTTGGATTACTTTCATCAGCTGCCAAAATACCTTTGCCATCTGAAACTATGTAGGTTGCTATTTCTTCTAGTGTCATTCTATCTCCCCGTATTTTTAGCGTTTAAAGCACTTATTGATGGAAGAGTCTTACCTTCCATAAATTCTAAAAAAGCGCCTCCACCCGTAGAACAATATGATACATCATCTGTATTAATATACTTATTAATAGCTGATAGTGTTTCTCCACCGCCTGCAATAGAAAATGCTGAAGATTTTGCTATTGTTTCAGATAAATCTCTTGTTCCTTGTTCGAATAATTTATTTTCAAAAACACCCATTGGACCATTCCAAAGAATAGTTTTAGCAGAATCCAAAATTGAATAAGTTTCCTCTTTAAGCAGTAAATCTAAAATCATTTCATTATCTTCAATCTCATCAAGAGATTTTTTTTGAATATTTTTACCCTCAAAAGTCTCTGAAGTTATAACTTTATCGGGTAATACAATTTTATTTTTCTCAAGAATGCTTTTAGCAATGTCCAACATAGATTCTTCATATAGTGACTGTCCAATTTTAAATCCAGCAGCTTTGATAAAAGTATTAGCTATACCTCCACCAACAATTATATTTTGTGCTTCATTATTAATAGACTTTATTAGTTCTAACTTAGTTGATACTTTTGCTCCTCCAATAACCGCAATATATGGATTTTCATAATTATTGAGGACTTTCGTTAGATTCCTGTTTTCTCTCTCTAGCAAAAAGCCTGCGCATGCTATGTTTGCTTGTTCTATTGCTGAGTGCGTAGATGCCTGTTCTCTATGTGCAGTACCAAAAGCATCAAAAACATAAATATCACCAAGACTTGCTAATATTTTTCCAAGCTTTGCAGAATTACTTTTTTCACCTTCAAAAAATCTAATATTTTCTAAAAGCTGTACATTAAATTTGCCATTAAAAATATCTTTTGATTCTAGAGAATTAATCAGCTCACATTTTTCATTAAAAAGATTGCTTATATATTCTGCAACAGGCTGCAAAGAGAATTTTTCCTCAAAATTTCCTTCAGAAGGCCTACCAAGATGACTAATTAACAAGATTCTTGCATTGTTACTAAGAGCGTGTTCAATTGTAGGCAAACAGGCTTTTATTCTTGTTGCATCAAGAACCTTACTATCTTTCAAAGGTACATTCATGTCGACCCTAATTACTAGGTTTTTATTTGCGATATCTAAAGAAGATAAATTAATCATTTATTAATGATTTTGCAGTTTTGATAACGTTATCAGTATTAAATCCAAAATGATTTAGTAACTCACTGCCAGGTGCGGACTCCCCAAATGTTTCAATACCTATGACTTTATCATTTCTGTTTAAAATCCTGTACCAAGAATTAGGATGAGCACATTCAACCACTAAAACAGGCTTTTCAGGATTAATGATCTTATTTTGATACTCTTTATCTTGGTCTAAGAAAATATCTAGACAGGGCATTGATACAACATTTGCATTAATTGAATCATTCTTCAACTCTTTTGCAGCATCTAAAGCTAACTGAACTTCACTTCCAGATGCGACAATTGTTAAATCAAGGTCATCGCTTTCCTCCAATAAATATCCTCCCATATCAATCATAGATATTTGGTCAGGAGACCTCTTTATCGCTGAGGTTCCCTGTCTGCTATAAATCAAACAAGTTGGCGTCTTTTGAGAGCTAACAGCACTTTTCCATGAAACAGCTGTCTCTACAAGATCAGCTGGACGCCAGTTATTTAAATTAGGAGTGGATCTTAAAGTCACCATATGCTCAATAGGTTGATGAGTTGGTCCATCCTCACCCAAAGCAACTGAATCATGAGTATAGACAAATATGTTTGGTAGCTTCATTAACGCTGATAACCTTACCGCATTTCTTGCGTAGTCAGTAAAGACCAAAAATGTAGCGCCATATGGTTTAATTGCCCCATGAAGGACCATTCCATTCATAATTGCGGACATTCCAAACTCTCTTACCCCATAATTGATGTGATTTCCTGATGCGTTTTCATTTGAAAATGTCGAACTAGATGATGAAAAAGTATTATTCGAGGGTGTTAGGTCAGCAGAACCTCCGATAAGTTCTGGCATCTCTTTTACAAAAAAGTCTAGGCATGCTTTTGATGCTTTCCTAGTTGCCATAGATAAGTTATTTGAGTTGCATTCATTCAAAAAACTTTCAAAGCTTTCCTGAAAATTATTTGGTAATTGTCCATCAATTCTTCTATGAAGTTCTAATGAGTCATTTGGATATTTTTTTTCATAATCTTTTAAAAGCTTATTCCAAGAATCATTGAATGATGCACCTTCTTCTTTAAAGTTCCAAAAATCATATACCTCTTGAGGAACTTCGAAGGGTTTGTAATTCCAACCAAGCACTTCTCTTGTTTCTTTTAATTCTTCATCGCCAAGAGGCGCTCCATGAACATCTGCTGTACCTGACTTATTTGGCGAACCATAGCCAATAGTTGTTTTACAAAATATCATTGTTGGTTTATTCACTTCCTCTTTTGCTTTATGTATTGCTCCATCAATGTCTTCAATATCATGACCATCTACACATATCGTTTGCCAACCATAACTTTCAAATCTTTTTACAGAATCGTCTGTAAACCAATGTTCAATCTCTCCATCAATAGAAATTCCATTTTGATCATAAAAACATATTAATTTGCCAAGATTATGAGTTCCAGCAAATGAACAAGCTTCATGAGAAATTCCTTCCATCAAACATCCATCTCCAAGAAAAACATAAGTGAAATGATCAATAGGCTTAATATCATCCTTATTAAATTCTGCTGCTAAGATTTTTTCTGCAACTGCCATTCCTACTGCATTTGCAATTCCTTGTCCTAATGGACCGGTTGTTGTTTCAATACCAATATCAATATCATATTCAGGATGTCCAGGTGTTTTTGATTTGAGCTTTCTGAAGTCCTTGATGTCATTAATTGACAGATCATAACCAGTTAGGTGCAGTAAGCTGTATAAAAGCATTGAGCCATGCCCATTTGAAAGTACAAATCTATCTCTATTGAACCAAGTTGGATTTTTTGGATTATGTCTTAAGTGTTTACTCCAAAGTGCGGTGGCTATTTCTGCCATACCCATTGGCATACCTGGATGACCTGAATTAGCTTTTTGTACAGCATCAGCAGACAAAAATCTTAGTACGTTAATATGATCTGATTGCTGCAATTAAATTTCCCCAAGTATTTTTATCGATAATAATATTTTTGTATGGAAAAGCATAGGTATAAAATGACTTTTTGTTATAAAATATTTCAATTGTGTTCTTTGTCTAACAAAAAGACGTTTCTTTGAATTTTTTAAGATAAAATTCACATCCAGGGAGAGAGTTTATGAGTTATATATTTACTTCGGAATCAGTATCAGCAGGTCATCCAGACAAAGTATGTGATCAAATATCAGATGCTGTCCTTGATGCATATCTAACGGAAGATCCAAACAGTAGAGTTGCATGTGAAACTATGATCAAAAACAATATGGTTTACATCGCTGGTGAAATTACATCTACGGGCAGCCCAGATTTAGAACCAATTGTAAGAAAGACTATTAGTGATATTGGCTATGATACAGATGATTATGGTTTTAATGGAGAAACTTGTGAATTTACCAACTTAGTATTTGAGCAATCACCAGACATATCTCAAGGAGTTACAGAGGGAGAAGGTGAAAATCTTGAACAAGGTGCTGGAGATCAAGGTTTAATGTTTGGATACGCATGCACAGAAACTGATTCTTTAATGCCGCTTCCAATTGATTTATCTCATAGACTAGTAAAAAAACAAGCTGACGTTATGAAAGAAGGCGGCCTGTCTTGGTTAAGACCAGATGCAAAGAGTCAAGTTAGTGCAATATATTCAAATGACGGAAAAACTATAGAAGGACTTTCAGCTATTGTGCTTTCAACACAACATGATGAGGATGTAACTCAAGATGACATAAAAGAAGGTGTAATGGAGCATATAATTAAGCCAATTGTTCCAAGTGAATGGATATTAGATTCAACTAAAATATATATCAATCCAACAGGAAAATTTGTAATTGGTGGTCCAGTTGGAGATTGTGGGCTTACTGGCAGAAAAATTATTGTTGATACCTATGGAGGAATGGCGCGTCATGGAGGTGGCGCTTTCTCTGGAAAAGATCCTTCAAAGGTTGATAGATCTGCTGCTTATGCAGCAAGATATGTTGCTAAAAATATAGTTGCAGCTGGACTAGCTGACTATTGTGAGATTCAAGTTTCATATGCAATTGGAGTAGCTAAGCCAACGTCAATTAATGTTAATACTTTTGATAGTGAGAAAATTTCAAAAGATGCAATTGAGAAAATAGTTGAGGAGCATTTTGACTTGAGGCCAAAGAGCCTTATAAATATGCTTGATTTAAAGAGGCCTATATACCTCCCAACTGCTGCCTATGGACATTTTGGAAGAACAGATATTGATTTATCATGGGAAAAGACAGATAAAGCTTCAGAAATTTCGCAGTAAAATTTTTTAATAAGGAATATAAAATGGAAAATGATTATAAAGTAGCAGATATTAATTTAGCTGAATTCGGTAGGAGAGAAATTTCTCTTGCTGAAAATGAAATGCCAGCATTAATGGCCTTAAGAGAAAAATATAGGTCTGAGCAGCCTCTAGCTGGAGCAAAAATTATGGGATGTATCCATATGACTATTCAAACAGCTGTTTTGATGGAAACACTTATCGATTTAGGAGCTGAGCTTAGATGGTCATCATGTAATATTTTCTCGACGCAAGATCATGCGGCTGCTGCAATGGCAGCAAGAGGAGTTCCTGTTTTCGCTTGGAAGGGTGAAACTGAAGAGGAGTTTGAATGGTGTATTGAACAAACTATATGTAAAGACGGAAAACCATGGGATGCAAATATGATTCTTGATGATGGAAGTGATCTCACAGCGATGGTTCATGAAAAATTTCCAGAAATGCTTGAAACGATCCATGGAGTATCTGAAGAGACTACAACTGGCGTTCACAGACTTAAAGAAATGCTTGAAAAAGGAGAACTAAAAGTTCCTGCTATCAATGTCAATGATTCAGTAACTAAAGCAAAAAATGATAACAAATATGGTTGCAGGCATAGTCTTAATGATGCCTTGAAAAGAGGAACAGATATGTTGCTTTCTGGTAAAAAAGGTTTAGTTATTGGTTATGGAGATGTTGGTAAAGGTTCTGCAGCTAGCCTTGCTCAAGAAGGAATGATTGTGAGTGTTGTAGAATCAGATCCAATTTGTGCAATGCAAGCATGCATGGATGGTTTTTCAGTGGTTTCGTGCTACAAAGATGGTGTGGTTACAAGAAATGCTGCAGACATTAATATGCAGGTTATGGGGGATACTGATCTAGTTGTAACCACAACTGGAAACGTTAACGTTTGTGATTCTGCAATGTTAAGTACCCTAAAAAACACTGCAGTGGTTTGTAATATTGGTCACTTTGATAATGAGATCGATACTGCTTTCATGAGAGAAAATTATTATTGGGATGAAATAAAGCCTCAGGTTCACAGAATCTTTAGAGATACTGCTCCTGATGGAACTCCAGATCTTTCCAGTAAAAACTATATTATTCTTCTTGCAGAGGGAAGGCTGGTTAATTTAGGAAATGCAACAGGACACCCAAGCAGAATAATGGATGGTTCTTTCGCTAATCAAGTTTTAGCTCAAATACATTTATACAAGCAAGGTTTTGCGAACATAAACGATGAGGACACAAGAGCTGAAATGATTACTGTAGAAGTCTTACCTAAAAAATTAGATGAGGAAGTTGCAAGCTTAATGGTAGAGGGATTTGGCGGAACTGTTACAAAACTCACAAAAGACCAAGCTGACTACATTAATGTACCTCAAGACGGTCCATTCAAAGAAGAAAGTTACAAATACTAATTCTTATAAGTATCAATTATGGATATTTGTATCCATAATATGATCTATGAACTTCAAAAAAATTTTTTATTTAGCTTTTTTATTTATTTTGGTTGGTTGTGGCGTAAAAGGTCCCTTGATATTCTAGAAACAAAATTTACTTTGATATGAGTTATTTTAGTTATAAAAATAATATTCTTTATTGCGAAAAAGTTAAGATAAGTGATATTGCGGATAAATATGGCACTCCTGCATACATTTATTCAAAAAAGACACTTTCTGAAAATTTTGATGCTTATGCTAATGCATTTGATAAAAAAAGTGGCTTGATATGTTTTTCAGTAAAGTCATTGAGTAATTTATCAATTCTTAAATTTCTAAGTGAAAAAGGATCTGGATTCGATATTGTATCTGGTGGAGAACTCGAGCGAACTCTTCTTGCTGGAGTAGATCCAAAGAAAATCATCTTTACAGGAATAGCAAAAACTGATGAAGAAATTCTTTTTGGTATCGAAAAAAATATTCTGTCTTTCAATATTGAATCTAAATCAGAGATGATGAGAATTGAAAAAATAGCTAGAGATAAAAAAAAGCTTGTTGATGTGGCTATCAGATTTAATCCAGAAATAGATGCGGGTGGTCATGAGTACATTAAAACAGGAAGAAAGAAAGATAAATTTGGAATTCTCGTAAGTGAAACTTTAAAACTAGCAAAATATATTTCTAATTCAGAACATCTAAATTTAATTGGATTATCTTGTCATATTGGTTCTCAAATATTTGAACTAGATGACTTTAAAGCTGCTGCAAACTTTACAAAGAAACTTGCAGAAGAAGTCAATAAAATGAGTATTGAACTAAAATTTCTTGATGTAGGTGGTGGGCTAGGTATTTCATATACAGATTCTAATTTTCCTTCACCAAAAGATCTTTTAAAAATAATTGAAAACGAATTACAAGACAGAGATGAAAAAATTATATTAGAGCCTGGGAGAAGCATCTCAGGTAATGCAGGTATTATGATTTCAAAAATTGAATACATCAAAGAGAACTATCTAATTATTGATGCGGGAATGAATGATCTCATAAGACCAGCTCTTTATAATGCAAAACATAGTGTTATAAATACAACAAAAGGTGCTGGAAATAATGGAAGCTGGACAATAGTTGGCCCCATTTGTGAGTCTTCTGATGTATTGGCAAAAGACTATGAAATGGAAGCTGCCGAAGGAGACATTATTGCAGTTGAAACTGCCGGCGCATATGGGCACGTAATGTCCTCAAATTACAATTCAAGAAGAAAACCGCCTGAAATTCTTGTGAGCAATGATAAGTATGAATTAATACGAAAGAGAGAAACCTATGAAGATCTCTTAAAAAATGAGGTTGACCTCAGTGGTTAATTTTGAAAAGTGGCATGGAAATGGAAATGACTTTGTAATCATAAATTCCATTGATAAAAAAATAAGGATTACAAAAACTTTCATTAAAAAAACTGCTAATAGAAATAAAGGAATAGGATTTGATCAGCTTATTTTCGTAACTCTTCCCACGAAAGAGTCTCATGATTTCTTCATACGATTTTTTAACTCAGATGGTTCTGAAGCTGGAATGTGTTTGAATGGCATTAGGTGTGCAGCAAGATATATATGGAATAATAGTTTCGCGCCTTTAAATAACATTTGTATTAAAACTAAAACTAAGGTGCTTACCTGCTCACCAGTTGGAAAAAGTAGTGTAAATGTAGAAATAATTGTTCCAGAAAAGATCAATCACCCCAACTTAGAGAGAAAAATTTCTAAAAAAATTAATAAAAACTTTTTTCTTCTAAATACTGGTAATAATCACCTTTTTATTAAATTTAATTCAATAGAGAAAATTGATTTAAATGGAATATATTCTGAACTTAGTAACGATATACAAAAACATGAGATGAATCTATCAATTTTCAAAAAGACAAAAAATATCATTGATTTGAGAACTTATGAAAATGGAGTTGGTGAGACTTTATCATGTGGATCGGCATCTTTGTGTGTTGCATCAAACTTTTTATCAAAAAAAGATGATTTAATTACAGTAAAAACATTTGGCGGTGAAATAATTTTTAAAAAGATTAAAGATGCTATATTAATGAAAGGGCCTGCAACTTTCATATACAAAGGAAATATTAATGAGTGAAAAATTAGATCCAAAAGCAGTAGAAATATTTCTTCTTGAAAACTTAGATTTTTTTGAAACAAGAGAGTCTCTTTTGAGTGAAATGAATTTCAAGCATTCTCAAAGTTCTGCATCTTCTATATTGGAAAGGCAGGTTTTAAAACTTAGGGAAGAGCATAAAAATATAATTGAACTTTTAAAATCTTATATTGATACAGCCTCAATCAATGAAGATTTATTTAACAAATCAAAAGATTTAACTTTAAAAATACTTGAATCGAGCTCAAACAAAAAAGTAATAAACAAAGTTAATGAAAGTTTCAAAAAAGATTTTAATGTTGATAAATGTCTCTTGGAATTTTTTGACAAAAAACAAATAGATGAAATTGAGAAAAAAACAGAATTATCAATGCATAAAGGAGCAATTCATTGTGGTTCTTTTTCAAATGAGAAAATGTCATATTTATTTAATGGAGATGAAAAAATTGAATCTCTAGTTATTGCAGTTATTGTTTTGCAGGAAGAAATTGGTTTATTAAAGTTGGGTAGCTATGACAGAACAAAATATCTAGGAGATGAAGATACTACATTTATAGAATATATAAGAGATGTTCTTGAGAAAAAATTGATGAAATAATTATGGAAAATGATAAGTTTATCCATAAAAATATTAAAGATTACATACTTTATGTTTCGGATGTAAAAAACCTATCTAAAAATACATCCTTATCTTATGAAAGAGACCTAAAAAAATTTGCTGCATTTATCAATAGTTTAAATATATCTCAATATAATCAAATAGATGATGAAGTATGTTCTGCATGGATTGGCGATCTCTACACTTCAGGTAATAATCCTAGAAGCATACAAAGACATTTATCTTCTGCAAAAGGTTTCTTTAGATTTTTAAAAAAAAATGGGTTGATTTCTTCTTCTCCTCTTGACTTAGTTACAGCGCCAAAAATTGCAAACACCCTACCGGATGTTTTATCTCCTGAAGACGTAGAGCAGTTGCTAAATTTTAAACCATGCTCTGTTATCGAGATAAGAGACATGGCTATAGTTGAATTAATGTACTCTTCTGGGTTAAGGGTTTCTGAGGCAATTAATATTAATATTACTGATTTCGAAGACGATATGGCGTTTCTAAGAGTGCTTGGTAAGGGCTCTAAGACAAGGCTTGTGCCTTTAGGAAAGTTTGCAATTAAAGCTGTTGAAAACTGGTTAAATGAAAGAAAAAAAATATCTAATGATACGGAAGCTCTTTTCCTTAATTCGAAAGGTAGCAGACTGTCAATCCGAAGTGTTCAATTAAGGCTTAAGAAGATGGCAATCAAACAGGGGCTTCCTCCAATTCATCCTCATATGTTGAGACATAGTTTTGCAACACATATGCTTGAATCAAGTGGAGATTTGAGAACCATTCAAGAGTTATTAGGTCATAGTTCTTTATCTACGACTCAGATCTATACTAAATTGGATTATCAGCATCTAGCAAAAATCTATGATGAAGCACATCCAAGGGCAAAGAATGAGTAAAAAAATTAAACTCATTACCTTTGATCTTGATGATACTCTTTGGGATAACATGCCCACTATAAGAAAAGCAGAGATAGATACAAGGAAGTGGATTGAAGATAAAGTCGGTAGGATTGAATGGGGTGATTTTGATGATTTTCTTAATCTTAGAGAAGAGTTAATTATAGAGGATGAAAGTATTGCATGGGATATAAGTAAACTTAGAAAAGAAATTTTTAGAAAGAAACTTATTCATATAGAACCAGAATCTTACAGAAATGAACTAGTTGATAAGGCTTTTGAAATATTCATTCAAAAAAGACACGAAGTAGAATTTTATGATGGTGTTGAGGAATCGATAGAACAGTTATCTCAAAAATATACTCTTGGGATTCTTACAAATGGAAATGCAGATATATTTAAATTTGAAATTGGTAAGTTTTTTGATTTTTCAATTAGCTCACTTGAGGCAAAAGATAGCAAACCTAATAGATCACATTTTGATCAAGCGTTAAACAAGATAAATAGTTCTAACTATAGCGATATGTTACATATTGGAGATCATCAAATTAATGACGTTTTTGGAGCATTCAACCTTGGCATTGAGGCACTTTGGTTTAATAATACTAATGCTGTTTGGAGTCAAAGTTTTAAAAAACCAGATGAATTTGATTCTTGGTATAAATTACCCCAAATTATTAAAGAAAAATATGAGTGATAAAAATCTTTCAAGCGCGATAAGGACTATTATTGAAAAAGAGATAAATAAAGTTTCAAAACTAGTCCCTAAGGAAGCTCTTAATAACATCGAAAAAAATTTATCTCCTCAAATAGACCAGATTATTGAAAAAAGTGGATTTGTAAAAAAATCTAAATATCAAAATCTTAAAGATCTTGTGGATGATTTAGAAAAAAGAATTAACCAGCTTGAAAAAGATTAAAGCTGGTTTAGATAGTTGTCTATTCTTTCAGCATTCATAACAAATTTTGATTTGTAATCCTGAGAGGCTTTCTTTATTTCTTCCATATTAATTGGATCTCCAACCTGAATAACTCCAATCATTGCCATCATTACGTGCGGATCGCATTGATAAACATAAACACCTTCAGTGTCGAATGTAACACTTATGTCTTGATTAAGTTGTCCTGCCCAGGACGCTGCACCGCTAGGAACCATTCCATCAACAGAAACAGAGTTATGAGACATATCAGATGCTTTAAAATGAATTGTATCTCCCTTTGAAACTTTAATGACTGCAGGCTCAAAAATCATTTGGCCTCCTTCACCTACGTTCAACATCTGTACAACATGTTCTGAGCCTTCTGATAATTCAACTTTTTTTACTTCAGATTGTGATACGTTAGCTGACATTTGAGATGCTTGAGAGACTGTGCCGCAATCTTCACCCTCTAAGCACAACTTAATTGGAAGAAATAACCTTTCTTTGACAGCTTCATCATATTTTTTGCCATTAAAAAGAACTAAAAAACATAGAGGAATGATAAACAGTAATTTTTTCTTATTCATAATTTTCAACTTACGGGTTTTTGAAGTTCAACTAAATAATCAACAACCTCAAGCATCCTTCCAAAAGAGCCTTTTGATTGAACAACATATTTTCCATCAACAATTATTGTTGGCACTCCATCAATCTTTAATTGTTTGGCATATTTTATTCCTCTATTAACTCTTTGCTTGACAGTGAAAGAATTCAAATATTGTGATGTAAGCTCTGGTGCAACTCCAAATTTCTCGAGAAATTCCTGAATTTTTGCCGGGCTTTGTAAAAAATTCCCTTCCTTATGAATTGTCACAAATACTGCTGAGTGTGTTGAGGGATCGAGTTTCAAAGATTCTATTGTGTAATATAAAGCTGCATGTAATTGGTGAATACCAGACCATGTAATAGGCATCTTTACGAGTTTCACATCTGAATCTTGTTCCGCAGCCCATGCATTAATTGATGGTTCAAATGAATAACAAGCATTGCAACCATACCAAAAGGACTCCATTACTTCCACAACCCCATCTTGTTTTACAGGCATCGGGTTGCTAACCATCGTATAGTCTACCCCAAGTCTAAATTCAGCTTTGGCAGATAAAGAAAATAAAAGAATAAAAATTAATCCTAGTTTATTATTAAATAGTATCTTCATTGATATAACCCATGCATATAGTTTGCTAAAGCGTCTATTTCATCATCAGATAGATTTTGTGCAATAGATTGCATCATTTCTGATAATTCGCCCGTGTTTCTTTCTTTTGATCTGTAAGCTTTAAGCGTTGAAGTTAAGTATCCGATCTGTTGTCCCGCAACTGCTGGAAAACCGGCCAAGCTATTCCCCTGACCATAAACCGCATGACAAGAAGTGCATGCAGGTATACCTTTTTTCATGTTACCAAACCTATATAATTGTGTGCCAATATTAAGTAATTCTTCATCATTCTTGGCTTGTCCAACTGAAGTTTCATAATTCGAATAAAATGCAGCGATATCAAGAAGATCTTCATTATCTAAAGTCTGAAGGTATGGGGTTACTGACATCATAAGCGCATTCATTCTGACGCCGTCTTTAAAATACTGTAATTGTTCATATAGATACTTTTGGTTTTGACCAGCTAGTTTAGGCCAATCACTACTAATACTATTTCCGTCTGTTCCATGACATGCAGAACATGATTCAACTAATTGTGATCCTCTTTCAGAATCTCCTGAAACAAAATTATCAGGCAATTCAATTTTTTTTGAGCTTTCCTCAGCTGCAAATAAAAAATTAATAGAGCCTAAAAATATAAAAAATATTAAAAAATATTTCATAGAAAATATAAGTGTGTATTGTTGATGTGTATTATAAACATAGGTTGATATGATATAAACGTTTAAATGAAAAACCTTTTTAAAAATACCGAGTTTGTTTTTGGTGTAACAGATTATAAAAAGCTACCAAAAGATATTGGCAATGAAATTTTGCTTGCAGGAAGATCGAATGCAGGCAAGTCTAGTGCTCTAAATGCTCTTACTGAAAATAAAAAATTGGCAAGAATAAGCAAAACTCCTGGCAGAACCACAGAAATAAACTTTTTTAGAGTTAATGATGATTTGATGTTATTAGATCTACCTGGTTATGGATTTGCAAAATCAAGCAGATCAAAAAAGAAAGATTGGGGATCCTTATTAGGACAGTACTTTCAAAAAAGGAAGGCTTTAGCTGCAGTAATTATTTTTATGGATATTCGTCATCCTTTAAAAGAGAGTGATTGGGAGATGATTCATTTATGCAAAGATTTTGATGTTCCATGTATTCCAGTGCTTACCAAAAGTGATAAATTATCAAATAACAACATTTCTAAAGCCATAAATTTTGTTAAAGAAAAAATCCCTAGTTCAAATCCAATGGCTGTTTCATCGAAGAATATTACTGGCTTTGATAAGCTTTCAAAAGAAATGCTAAAATTTTTAGCATAATGTTGGAATACCAAAAGCAAGACTGTGATTTAACTTTGGAAGAAGGTTTGGAATGCTATTACAGATCTTTTCCTGATACGACTGAAGTTTTTAAAGATGATAATAACTCCGGAACGCTTCTAAGAGATCATGATTGTACTCATGTCATATTTGGTCTTGATATCTCTATTGAGCAAGAATCAATTCTTGATAGTTGGGTTGTATGGGGAAGTAAATGGCAATTGAAATATATTTGGGGATATCAAAGTCTTCCTCAAATAAAACAACTTTATAAAGATTTGTATAAAGAATTTGGTATTTTAGGCTTTTTAAAAATTTTTTGGAAACTTGGAGGGATCAAAAGGAAAGTTATTTTTAGAGCCCTTAAAATGAAGAAAAAATGGCCTTTTAAGATGCCTGAGAAATATCTAAAAATGAAAATATCTGATTTAAGAGAAGAACATGGCATAAAGATTCTTCTTCCAGAAGAATTACAATACACTCCAATTGAGCGATAGAACGAAATATTAATTAATGAAAAAAGTTCTCAGTCTTCTTTTTATATTTTTATTTATCCCAATCTTTTTGTATTTCTCCCTTGATAGAGAGAATGTTGACATAAATGAATTTAGAATAAATTCTGGCTATCAAGAACTTAAATTAACTGAAGGTGTGACTTCTTATAAAGATCTCGGAGATAAAAACAACGAAGTTATTGTTCTTATTCATGGAGCTACTTTTGGATCACTTGCATACGAGGAATATGTAAATGTCTTTCTTGAAAATAATTATAGAGTTATAACTTATGATCAATATGGCAGAGGCTTCTCGGATAGAGTTGATACTCATATAAGTATTGAGCTGATGGAAAAGCAACTTAAAGAATTGATTGAGCATTGTGAAGCTGAAAACGTAATACTTTATGGTGTATCTTTTGGTGCTGCAGTTGCGGCTAAATATGCTTCAAATAATCCAGAAAACGTTAGCTTTATAGGTTACCAAGTTCCACTTATCAACTCTGCAAATGTTCCACTATTATCAATAGTAAAAATACCCTTATACGGCGACTTATTATCTAGAGTTCTTTTGGTTCCAAATGTTTTAAAAAGAATTGAAGAATATGAGGATTTAATGAGTGAAAAGCTATTAGATCATTATGTTGGGCAGTTTGAGGTTAAAGGAACTGAGAGATTTTTTAAAAAATTCTTTTTAGGAAATGCTATGGGAAATAGACTTAACGACCATAATATTATCGGCACTAACTCTATCCCAAGCTATTTCGCATATGCTGAAGATGATTTGGAAATAGATTCAAAACTAGTTGAAGAGGCCATTAAAAGCTACAATAATCCAATAGTTAAAAAATATTCTGGGGGTCATTTCTTTTCATCTGGTATAGAAAAGCAAGTAGCCCAGGATTTCGTTGACAGTATCAAGAAATAGCATGAATAATAAAATACCACCTCCAATCGTAACTTTATTCTTTGGGCTTTGTATTTACTTATCAAAGTCATTCTTTCCTGAATTTAGTTTTTCTATACTAAGCTCGTTGAGTATTATTTCTTTTATAGTTGGAATATCTGTTCTAGTAACAGCAATAATTTCATTTAAGAACCATGAAACCACCATTAATCCAATATCAATAGAAAAAGCTTCCTCTCTAGTTGTAACTGGAATTTTTAAATACTCTAGAAACCCAATGTATTTAGGAATGTCATTCATATTACTTGGCTTGACTTTAAAATTTAATTTAATAGGTGGATTGATTTTCACCGGCTTGTTTATGTTATTTATAACAATATTTCAAATTAAGCCTGAAGAATCTGCTATGGAAAAACTTTTCGACCAAGAATGGAAAGATTACGTATGCAATGTGAGGAGATGGCTATAAAAAAGCTCTAATGAGCTTCATTCCAGTTTGACCCAATTGCTGCTTCAGCTATCAAAGGAATATTTAACTCTACGGTTTTTTCCATGGTATCTTTCATCTTTTCCATGACTGCATCAGCTTTACTTTTTGGACACTCAAAAACTAATTCATCATGAACCTGCATTATCATTTGAACTTCTGACAGCTCATTTAGTATTAGTTCATCAATGTCGAGCATTGCTTTTTTAATTATGTCTGCTGCTGATCCTTGAAGAGGAGCATTAATTGCAGCTCTTTCTGCAGCTTGTCGTCTTAAACCATTTGCTGCATTAATTTCATTTAAATAAAGACGTCTTCCCATGATTGTCTCTACAAATTTATCCTCTTTTGCTTGAGCTTTAATATTATTCATATAATCTCTAACGCCTGTATATCTTGCAAAATAAGTATCTAAATATTCCTGAGCTTCCCCTCTTGGAATACCTAACTGTCTTGTTAAACCAAAAGCGGACATTCCATACATTAATCCAAAGTTAATAGCTTTGGCGCTTCTTCTTTGGTCTTGGCTTACATCGTCAATTGACACACCAAAAACTTCAGCAGCAGTTGACGAATGAACATCAACATCATTGTTAAAGGCATAAGTTAAATTTTTATCTTTTGATAAATGAGCCATTATTCTTAATTCAATTTGAGAATAGTCTGCAGAGATAAGAACATTTCCTTTTTCAGGGACAAAAGCTTCTCTTATTCTGCGTCCTTCAGCAGTTTTAATTGGAATATTTTGAAGATTGGGTTCTGTGGATGAGAGTCTGCCTGTTGAAGTGACAGCCTGTTGATATGAAGTATGAATTCTTTTGGTCTTAGGGTTTTCAATGTTAATTAAACTGTCTGTATAAGTAGATTTTAACTTTGCAAGTGTTCTATATTGAAGAATTATCCTTGGAAGCTCATATTCTTCTGATAATCTCTGAAGTGTATCCTCGTTTGTTGAAGGCTGGCCTTTGGGTGTCTTTTTGAGAACTGGCAATCCTTGCTTTTCATACAATATTTCTAAAAGCTGTTTTGGAGAGTCTAAATTGAACTCTTCTCCTGCAATCTTAAATGCCTGCTTAGATAATTCATCAATTTTTTCACTCAACTCTTGAGAATGATTGGCTAGTTTTTTCTTATCAATTTTTGCTCCATTTTGTTCAACTCTTGCTAGAACATGGACTAATGGATACTCAAGATCCTCGAGTAGCTTTTTTTGAACAGGTTTATCTTTTAGCAGTGGGGAAAAAACATTAAAAAGACGTAAAGTTATGTCAGCATCCTCAGCGGCATAATTGGTAGCAACATCCAGTTTTACTTCTGCAAAACTTATTTGTTTTGAAGCAGTTCCTGTCACGTCGGTATATTTTGTAGTCGTATAATTTAAATAATATTCAGCAAGTCTATCCATACCATGTCGAGTTGCTGTACTATTTAAAACATAGGACATCAGCATCGTATCTGCTAAAAAATTTGTAATATTAATTCCATGTCTTGATAGTATGGGTATATCAAATTTTAAATTTTGTCCTACTGCTTTGTTTTGGTTTTCCTCTATGACACTTCCTAAAGTTTTGACTACATAGTCCATTGATAATTGTTTTGGACAATTTTCATAGGTATGGCCTAGGGGGATATAGCATCCTTCATTTTCATTTACTGAAATTGAAATGCCAAGGAGGTTAGCAGTAACAGTGTCAACCGAGTCAGTTTCAGTATCAATAGCAAAGGCTTTTGAATTTTTAATTTTTTTTATCCAATCATCAAGATCTTTTTTATCAAGAACTGTTTTATATTTGCCAAGCTTCTTTGGTGACTTCTCATCTTTATTATTATTTATCGCAGCAAATTCTAATTCATTAAAAATCTTCTCAAGCTCTTCTTCATCAGGATTGAAAATTAATAAATCTTCAAATTTAAGATTCAAGTCAACATCTTCTTTAAGAGAAACTAATTCAATATTTCTATCGAGATCATCTAAACTATTTCTAAAATTATCTCCTACAACTCCTTTAATTGAATCAGCGTTGCTGATAATTCCCTCAAGGTTGCCATATTCGTTTAACCACTTAGCAGCAGTTTTTTGACCAACCTTTGGAACGCCAGGAATGTTGTCAGACGAATCACCCACTAAGGCAAGCATATCTCTGATTTGACTTGGCTTCACTCCAAACTTTTCAAATACCTTGTCTTCATTAAATATCTCATGCTTCATAGTATTCATTAATGTTGTATCAGGATCTTCAACCAATTGCATGAGATCTTTATCTAGAGAAGAAACAACACATTTGTATTTAGCATCTTTTGCCATTTTGGTAATTGTTGCTATAACATCATCTGCTTCAACACCTTCAATTTCTATAAGAGGAAATCCAATGGCCTTACAAATTGATTTTACTGGCTGTAGCTGAAGACGAAGTTCATCCGGCATAGGTGGCCTATTTGCTTTATATTCTGAATAAATATCGTTTCTAAATGTCTTACCTTTTGCATCAAAAACTACGATTATTGGAGAGCCTTCGCTATCTTTCTTGAGATTCATTAACATATTCGTAACGCCTTTTACTGCTCCTGTTGGCTGACCTTTTGAGGTGCTTAAAGGAGGCATGGCATGATAAGCTCTATAAAGGTATGAAGAGCCGTCTATTACAAAAATTCTGTCTTTCATTGTAAAAATTAATTTAGTGTATTATTGCTGTTGTTTTTTTATAATTAATAAAAATGTTAAATCTTATTAAAGAAGTTTATCAAAACTATTTTGAAATAGCCTCAGCAATGTTTGCATCGCTAGTAATTGTTCTAGCATATATTCTTGATAAAGTATTCTTTTTACAAGCTTGTGCAATGTGCATACTTACAAGGTATGCTTTTGGTTTAATCATTTTAACTTCATTAATAAGCTATCTGCTTAAATCTAAATTTAGTTACTTGCTAATGGTTCTTTCATCCAGTTTAGGTATTTTTATAACTTCAAAGCAAATTTATATTCAAAACTTAACAGTTGAAGAATTATCATCTTTATCAGGATGCGGAATGCCTTTTCATACTATGGTTGATTATTTTGGTTTAATCGAGGCGATAACAAGAACTCTTGCTGGTGGCCCAAGCTGCGCAGAAGATGGTATGCGTTTTATCTTAAATTTTGCAGAATGGGGGCTTGTTTTCTTTGTGTTTTACTTTATGTTGAGTTTAAAAAAAGTATTTTAAGGCCATTTTTTACTAAAAAATGTAGTATAACTACATAAAATAATGGCAGAAAAAGCTTAAAATACAGTATTTATTGAAATAATTGACTTTCTAATACTGTTATATTTTACTTCACTACATAGTAATTCGAATTATTGCTAACAAGACTAATATTATAGGTACATAATTATCACCTCTACATATATAATTATTCCCCCCAAGTACCTATAATATTTGTTAGTAAACATGGACACTTCATCTCAAACCTCAGAAGCTCTTGAGCTTACAAACGAAGAATTAATAACCGCAGCTGTTAATAATGGTGAAGGAGTAATTGCAAATAATGGAGCTTTTTCGACCGAAACTGGTGAAAGAACAGGAAGAAGCCCTAATGATAGATTTATTGTTAAGGAACCTGGATCAAGCAATCTAATTGATTGGGGTGATGTAAATATTCCTTTTGAGGAAGATAACTTTAATTCTTTATGGGACAAAGTTGAAACATACCTTGCTGAAAAAGATAGATACGTTTCAAGAGTTCATGTTGGATCTCATTCAGAGCACTATTTACCTGTTCGAGTTACAACTGAAACTGCGTGGCATTCATTTTTTGCAAGACTGATTTTCGTTTGTTCAGAAAACTATAATCCAAATAACAAAAAAGAATGGGAAATTTTATCAGCAGCAAACTTTCAATGTGATCCTGAATCTGATGGTACAAATTCTGAGAGTTGTGTTGTAATAAATTTTGCTCAAAGAAAAGTAATTATTGCTGGCATGAAATACGCAGGTGAAATGAAGAAATCGATGTTCTCTGTTCAAAATTTTTTATTGCCTGAAAAAAATGTTTTACCTATGCACTGCTCTGCGAACGTTAATAAAAATGGAAATGTTGCATTGTTTTTTGGATTATCTGGCACTGGTAAAACTACCTTGTCAGCAGACCCTAAATGTTCTCTTATCGGTGATGATGAACATGGTTGGAGCCCTGGATCAGTTTTTAATTTTGAAGGCGGTTGTTATGCAAAAACAATTAATCTTTCTGAGGAAAATGAACCAGTAATCTTCAATGCTATAAAACATGGAAGTGTTATTGAAAATGTTTTTTTAAATAATAATGAACCTGATTATTCAAACACTTCATTGTCAGAAAATGGCAGGTGCTGTTATCCAAGATCCCATATTGAAAATGCAGTTGAAGCAAATGCAGCTGGGGAACCCAAAACTGTAATTTTTCTTACATGTGATTTAACAGGCCTTATTCCACCGGTTTCAATATTGTCCAAAGAAGCAGCAGCTTATCACTTTCTCAGTGGTTATACAGCAAAAGTTGGATCTACAGAAATGGGTTCTACATCTGATATAGCGTCAACATTCTCAACTTGTTTTGGCGCACCATTTTTTCCTAGACCAGCAGATGTATATGCAGATTTGCTTATGAAAAGAATTGAAGGTTATGGATCAAAAGTCTTTCTGGTTAATACAGGTTGGACAGGAGGACCTTATGGTAAAGGTTCAAGGTTTGATATTCCTGTTACAAGACGAATAGTAAATGCCATCCAAGATGGTGAATTGGATAATGTAGAAACACAGATGATACCTGGATTAAATCTAGAAGTGCCTCTAGAAATAGAAGGTGTTGAATCTATCCTGCTTACACCAGAAAAAACTTGGGAAGACAATGAAGAGTATCAAAAATACTTAAAAGATCTTATTTATAAATTCCAAGAAAATTTTAAAAAATTTAATGTAAATCCTGATATAGTTTCAGCTGGTCCTGGATTTAATGAATAATGATTTTTTAGAAAAAAGGCTCAAAGAATTAAGTAAACTGAATTTCTTTAATGACTTAGTCATTAATAGAGGTATTGAGAAAGAATTTTTTAGAGTTAACCGTAAAGGTGATATCTCAGAACGAGAGCACCCTCAGTCGCTTGGATCGGCACTTACCAATAAATTTATTACAACAGATTTTGCTGAAGCTCAGCTTGAATTAGTTACTCCAACTTTTGATGACATTGATGAGCTACATGCATTTTTAACCAGTCTTCATATTTTTGTTATAGATAACATAAATGAAGATGAAACAGTGTGGCCATTATCGATGCCACCGCATATTAAAGACGAATCAAAAATCAATCTAGGATATTATCATCAAAGCAATACTGGCTTGCTTAAACATGTTTATAGAAAAGGACTTAAGGTCAGGTATGGCTCGACTATGCAGTGTGTTTCTGGAATGCACTATAACTTCTCAATTAATAACGAATCATTATCAAAATTAAGCCTAAATAATTCACAGGAAGATTATGATGAGATATACCTTGGATTAATAAGAAATTTCAAAAGAATTTTTTGGTTTGTATTGAGCGAATTTGGACAAACAAATGTAGTTGATAAGTCTTTTGTAAATGGCAGATTTAATAATCTGTCAAAGCTATCTAACAACGACATGTATCAAAAAAACGCAACATCCTTAAGAATGAGTGATATAGGTTACGTTAGTGATGCTCAAAAGAATTTAAATATCAAATATAACTCTCTGGAAGAATTTCTTAGGAAAATAAGAAGTGCAATCACTGACCCTTATCCTGATTTTCAAAATAAAGGATTAATAGATAATGATGGTGAATTTCATCAAATATCAGATGGAATTATACAAATTGAAAATGAATACTATGATTCGATAAGGCCAAAAAGAGCCTCAGAGGAAAACCTGAGGCCTTATAATCAACTTAAGAAATTTGGCATAGAGTATCTGGAAATTAGAGGTATTGATATCGATCCAAATGAGCCAACTGGAATTTCTAAAAATCATATTAAATTTTTAGATATGATTTTAATTTATTGCCTAATTTGTCCCAGCAAAGATATTTCTAATGAAGAAAAGATCAGAATTGATGAAAACGATAAGAAAACTGTTTACGACGGAAGAGATTATGGAATAAAGCTTTCAATTAATTCTGTCGAAGAAACTTTGGGTGATGCCAGAGAAAAAATTTACTCTGACTTAATTAAGTTAGCATGTTGCTTTGAAAATAGTGAAAGCCTAATAGATGCTATTAATTTTGTGAAAACTTATTCAAGAGGCATACTACCAAAAACCTCTTATCATGAACATGGTCTTAATAAAGCAAAAGAAGTGGTTGAATTTTTTAAAAAAGCCAACGACAAGTATGCTGAAAGCATAAAAATGGAAGCAGAACTATCCATAGATAAACTTAATAGCTTACAAAAAAATTCAAGCGAAGAGATGAATGAATACGTAAAAAACTATAATATTAATCTTTGAGGAGAAATTATGAAAGCGCTGCAATGTGTTGAGCTTGGATTACCAGACAAGCTAAAAGTAAATGAAATAGCTGATCCAGAATTACTTCCAGGTCATGTTCTAATTGAAAACAAAGCTGCAAGTGTGAATTTTCCAGATGTTCTGATGATACAGGGCCTATATCAATTTCAACCCGAATTACCATTCACACCTGGTGGCGAATCTGCAGGAGAAGTCTTAGCCATCGGAGATGATGTAAAAGATATTCAAGTTGGAGATAGGGTTTTTGCAATGACAGGCCTAGGGGCTTTTGCAGAAAAAATTGTTGTTCACGAAAATACTGTGATGAAAATACCTGATACTATGGATTTTGAAACTGCTGCTGCTCTTCCGATGACTTATGGAACTTCACTGTATGCTTTAAAACAAAGAGCTGAGTTAAAAGAAGGTGAAACTTTACTTGTTCTAGGAGCTGCAGGAGGCGTTGGACTTGCAACAGTCGAGCTTGGTAAAGCCATGGGGGCAAGAGTTATCGCAGCTGCGTCAACACAAGACAAGATTGATTTATGTATTGCACATGGTGCAGACGAAGGTTTCATATATGAAAGTGGAAAGCTTGATAAGAATCAACAAAAAGAACTTTCTTCAAAAATTAAAGAATTGACGGGAGGTATGGGAGCTAATGTCGTCTATGATCCAATTGGAGACAATTATTCAGAACCATGCATAAGAGCAACTGCTTGGGACGGCAGATACCTCGTTATAGGTTTTGCTGCTGGTGAGATCCCAAAAATACCGATCAATCTTGCACTTTTAAAGGGTATGAAAATCGTAGGTGTTTTCTGGGGAGCATGGGTTGGAATGCATCCAGATGAAAATAGAAACAACTTTGAGGAGCTTTTTAAACTTCATTCAGAAGGAAAAATTAATCCAGAGGTATCTGATTCGTTTAGTTTAAATGATGGTGCATTGGCAATTGCTCATCTAATGGACAGAAAAGCAAAGGGAAAAGTTATAATTAAAATATAATATGAAGACTAACAAATTTTACTTACACTATCTGCTTTTTATTACTTCAGCAGTTTTATTCTCATCCTATAATCATGCTCATAGCCTAGAGAATGCTATTAATAGCATAGATCGTAGTTCAAAAAACGTCTCAAGAGATAAGTATAGAAATCCATACGAAACATTGAGTTTTTTTGAAATTAAACAAGACATGAAAATCGTAGAACTTTCGCCAGGTGGTGGCTGGTATACTGAAATTCTTGCCAACTATATTCATAGTCCTGGAGTAGTTATTGCTGCACATTTTGATAAGGACTCTGATAGAGATTTCTACATAAGAATGAGGAACAACTTTGAAAATAAAGTTAACCAAAATCCAATGTATAAAAATGTGAAAGTTGTTGATCTTAGCTCAAAATTAGCCGATGAAGGTTCGGTAGATGCTGTCTTAACATTTCGTAATCTTCACAATTGGATTGGGCCTCAAATAGATCTAATTTTTTCAAATGCGCATAAGGCACTTAAGCAAAATGGCATACTTGGAGTTGTTGAGCATAGAGCTAATCCGGGTACGAGTCTTGAGGACATGAGAAAGACAGGCTATGTAACAGAAAAATATGCAATTAATATTGCACAAAAGCATGGATTTACATTGATATCAAAATCTGAAATAAATGCAAATCCCAAAGATACAAAAGATCACCCAAGAGGCGTATGGACTTTACCACCAGTTTTAAGATTAAAAGAACAAGATAAAGAGAAATATCTTAATATTGGTGAAAGCGACAGAATGACGCTTTTATTTAAGAAACTTTAATTAATTACTTACTAGTAACTGATTGATACGTCAAAGAAAGTCTGGGTAAATCAAAGGGTGGCCTAAATATTCCAGCAAACTCTCCATTTGGATTAAGTAGAATGATATTGTTAACGTGGTTATCTAAATGAGAGTGGTCTGATTTATCTGAGCTTGGCATAACATTATTAACAGATAACTGAGTTGCTAGACTCAATAACATTGGTCTGTTGTTAACAATTCCCACAAATGCCTCATCAAATCCTTTGGCATATTTATCAATCTGTTCAGGAGTATCCCTCTCGGGATCAATAGAAACTAAAATCCACTGCTTATCGTCAAGAGGATAGTTTTTTTCTCTGAGAACTTTTATAAGTTTTGATATTTGATACATTGTCGTTGGGCATTCATCTGGACACTTTGTAAAACCAAAATACATTAATGTCCACTTTCCTTGAAGATCTGATTTACTGAATTCTTTCTTATTTGAGGAAAAAAAAGTAAAGTCAGAAATTTCTTTTGGGGCTTCGTATAAAAAGAGGCCATTTATTAATAATTCATTTGTGCTTAAAACTCTCGGTGAAGTTAATTTATTAATAAATAAAGTTAATACAGCAAAAATAAATATTACTATCAGTAAAATATTTTTCTTAACCGTCATTAATCAATAATTATGTAATGGTCTGCAAGTAAAGCCAAGAAAATTAAAAAAATATAATATATTGAGAATTGGAAAGTTCTCATGGCATCCTCGTCATTGTCGCTATAAAAAAGTTTCAATGAGTAATATAAGAAAACTGAGCTAAGAATTAACGCTGCAATTAAATATATAACGCCTGACATTAAAACAATATATGGCAAGACACTAACTATAAATAATATTATTGTATATAAGACTATTTGAAGCTTAGTAAAAGACACTCCATGAGTTACTGGCATCATGGGAATTGACTCCTTTGCATATTCATCTTTTCTATAAATTGCTAAAGCCCAAAAATGAGGAGGAGTCCAAACAAATATTATTAAAACTAACAACAAGGCATATGGATCTATTGTGTTTGTTACAGATGACCATCCAAGTAAAGGTGGCGCAGCTCCTGCTAGGCCACCAATAACAATATTTTGTGGAGTAGCTCTTTTAAGGTAGACCGTATAAATAAATGCATAGCCTATGAGGGATCCAATGGTTAACAACATTGTTAAAGTGTTTACATAAAAAAATAAAATCAAAGCTCCAATGACACCTATGGTCATAGCAAAAATAGAAGCATGCATTACAGAGAGCTCTCCTTTTGGTAATGGTCTTTGATCAGTTCTCGTCATTGATGCATCAGTTTTTCTGTCAATAACTTGATTGATTGCTGCAGCAGATGAAGCACACAATGCAATACCAAACAAAGAAATACAAAGATAAGAAAATGAAGATACAGCTTCTTCAGCAAGCAACATTCCAACAAAAGCACATATCAACATCATATAAACAACATTTGGTTTACATAAAGCGTAATAGCTTTTTAAGAGTGTCATTTTTTCCAAGCTAAATAATTAACTGTAAACATTGCCAATAATAGACATGCTGCAACTAAGTTATGAGCAATCGCTACATACAATGGCAGAACGTAAACAACATTAATAATTCCTAAAGTTATTTGAGTTAGCAATAGAATCCCTAATGTTGATGCAAGAGGTGCTGCATCTGAAAACCATAATCTCGACATTAAAATTAAAAATATTAATGTAACAAACAGGGCTGATATTCTATGTGAATAGTGAATAGCTACTCTTGCAGGATTATCAAGAAGCCCATACAAATAATTAGGTCCAACTTCTTGATTTAGATTAAATCCACTCTTGAAATCCATTTCAGGTATATAGCTGCCTTGACATGTAGGAAAATCAGCACAAGCTAATGATGCGTAATTAGTGCTCGTCCAAACCCCTAAAAATATCTGAAGAATTAATACAAGCATAGCTATCGCAGCTATAGTTTTGAGACCTGATATATTCATTTGGTTTAATATTTCAAAATTTCTAGACTTCAAGTAGATAAAATATAAAAGCGTTAATGTAGCAAAACCACCGAACAGATGAATAGTCACAATTATCGGCAATAGTTTGAGGCTTACAGTTAAGTACCCGAATAAACCCTGACAACAGATTAACAATAGAAGAAAGGCTGACCATCTTTGCATAGATTTATTATTTGTTTTATTAAAAGATAGGTAAACCAAAATTATTGCTAATAAACCAAGTGATGCTGCAAATAATCTATGGACTTGTTCAGGTATCGCTTTATTAATATCGTATGGAAACATAGGGAATCTACTTTCTGCTAAAGCTATCTCTGCCTCATCATTTGGCCAAAATACAAAGCCATAACATCCAGGCCAATCTGGACAACCTAATCCAGCGTCTACCAGTCTGGTCCATGCTCCCAGAGCAATCACAACGAAAGCCATGAATATACCTATTAAAGAAAGATTTTTTATTTGATTCATTAGATTAGCACCTTTAGGTCTTTAAGAATTAACTTGGGATCAGTATCAGGCAAAAAATACATCACAGCCCTTCCATACGGATCAATTACAAATATTGGATTTTCGGAATTAAAGTCCAGCATTGAGTTTCTTTGTAATACATTTAGTAAAACTCCGTTACTATCTTCTACAATTTCTAAGCGAGGATATAGCGACTTAATTTCTTCAAGATCATCTTGTAACAATTTATTCGAATAAAACATAACTCTTTTTAATTTGTTGATGTCTCTATTTAATGCAACATTTAGTTGTCTGGCTAAATATATAGATTCTTTGCTTGCCTCTATGTCTGTAACATAAACTGATAATATCCATTTACCATCATCGAATTTTAATAAATCTTGTTTTCCTTCACCGTTTTTAAAGTCATTTAAATCAAAATAACTCTTAAAAAAAACTCCATTATTTTTTGTACCTTCTGGCGACATTCCCATCAGAAAATATAAAGTAGAAAATGTAACTACCAAAATTGGTGTTAACAATAATACTGCTAAGAAAAACTTACTTTTCATTTTTTTTAAATCCGAACCATATGTACATGACACATAGAACTATAAACATTAAGAACCACTGAGCTGAATATCCATAATGCTTTACTGGTGTCATATTTGTTGGGTTAATTTTAATATATTCAAGACTATTTTTACTGGTTGGGTCCGCTAATAAAATTAGAGGATAAATTTTTTCATTGTATTCTTTTGTGATGATTTCTAGGTTTTTAGTCTGTGATACTTTTGGCCAAGCATCAGAAATTAGTTCATCGGACAAAACTAGTCCAAGTTCTGGATACTCCAAAATTCCACTAACTTTTTCAAAGGTTTCATCCATATTAACATTTGGAAGATCGTCCCTAGATTTATTTCCTTTAATCCATCCTCGATCAATCAAAATAACTTCGTTAGTTTCAGCAATCCTGAATGGTGTTAAAACTTTATAACCTGCTATACCCCTATTAATAACGTTATCAATCAACATTTGCTGGGATGAATCCCATTTCCCTTCTACAAAAACTCTGTCCCATTTCTTAGATGCTTCGGTTAGATAGTTAGGTTCCTGTAACGTATTATTTTTAAACTCTTTTAAAAGATCTGTTTTCGATTGCCCTCTCTCGATCTGCCAAAGTCCGAGGGAGAAAAAAACAATGGCAAAAAAAACAAAAAATATTGATATTCTTAAGCCTGGATTAAATTTATTTTTTTTCATATCTATAAAAGTATATATGCTTTAAAATTTTATTATGATTACCACTTTAATTTATATCGTAATACCTCTTTTGCTTCTCTCTCTTGCTGGTGGTCTTTTTTTTCTGCTCGTAGATAAGGGTGAGACTGGAAGAAAAAGAACTGTCTATCTGCTAGGCCTTAGAGTTTTCTTTGCTACAGTTTTAATCATATTGATTGCGATTGGTCTTTACACTGGCGAGCTAGGTAACAGCGTTCCTTGGCAAGATTCTTAATTATAGAATATAGACAAATAAAAAAAGCATCAGCCAAACTACATCAACAAAATGCCAATACCAAGAAGCAGCTTCGAAACCAAAATGATCATGTTGTTCAAAATGACCTGCAAAAACTGATCTAGCAAGCATAACAGCTAACATGATGCCTCCCATCATTACATGGAAACCATGAAAACCCGTCAGCATAAAGAAGGTTGAGCCATAGATACCAGAGTTCAATGTAAGGCCATAATGTGCGTACGCCTCATAATATTCCAGAGCCTGGAGTCCAACAAAAATCAGTGCTAATAATACAGTCACTCCGAGATAAGCATTAAACTTTTTCCTGTTTCCTTTTTTTAAACCAAGATGAGCAAGATGAACAGTCCATGAAGAGCTTAGGAGCACAATTGTATTCCAAAGTGGCAACCATTGTAGAGCATTACTCCAGCCTGGCCATGCCATGCTTTTCTTAGCTAAATCATATTCATTTCCTTGATCTGGGGTTGTCATAACAGGCCAAGCAGATTCAAATGCAGGCCATAACTCAATTGCTGTTATTGCTCCACCCTTAGCTCCATCTCCAGCTAACCAAGGTACTGCGAATGTTCTTACGTAGAATAAAGCTCCAAAAAAAGCAGCAAAAAACATTACTTCTGAAAATATGAACCAAGCCATGCCATACACATAAGATTGTTTTAATTGATTGGAATCTAGTCCAGCAAGATGTTCTTTTATTACTTGTCTGAACCAAAAAAACAATGTCAAAAACAGACATGCAAAACCTGTATATAGTATGTATACCGAATTACTAGTTGGGTCATCTAAATTATTAATTGTGCTAGATGCGCCCATGACAAGAAGAAACAAAGAGAAAGCCATAAATATTGGAAATCTGCTTTGATCTGGTACGTAATAGCTTCCCCCACTCATTTTTTTACTCCATATCCATCTGATGATGGGCTAATGTTTTCTCACTGTAGTCAGTTATATCAAATATAGTATAGGACAGAATAATATTTTTTATATTTGATGGTAATTCATTTGAAACCAATAGCTTTACTGGCAATAATGCTTCTTCACCAGGCTTCAAGACTTGTTGTTCAAAACAAAAACATTCAAGCTTTTTTAAGTGTTCTGCAGCATTTGAAGGTGCGACGCTTGGAACTGCTTGAGCCATCATTGTTTTATTCGTAGTATTTTTCACATAAAAAGTTGCAGTGTGATATTTACCAGTCTGGATACTTAAAACTTGTTCAGATGGTTTAAATGTCCACGGCATGTTTTCATTATTAGTTGATATAAATTGAAGCGCTATCTGTCTTCCATCTTCTGTTACTAATTCTTCGGAATGTTCAGACTGGAATACCTTCCCGTTAATGCCAGTTACTTCACAAAAAACATCATACAAAGGCACTAAAGCAAAACCAAAAGCAAACATTAACGGAACTGCTACGACTAGCCTAATTAATGTTTTTTTTGCTTCTTTTTTCATTAATCAACCTTAGGTGGAGTAGAAAATGTATGATAAGGAGCAGGTGAAGCTACTGTCCATTCAAGTCCTTTCGCTCCATCCCAAACTTGATCAGTTGCTTTTTTACCACCCATCACAGTTTTAATAACAATAAAAAGGAAAAGTAATTGAGAGAAGCCAAATAGGAAAGCTCCAACACTTGAAACCATATTCCAATCAGCAAAAACTAAAGCGTAATCTGGATATCTTCTTGGCATGCCAGCCAAACCGATAAAATGCTGTGGGAAAAAAGTCACGTTAACACCAATGAATGACAACCAAAAATGAAGTTTACCTAATCTCTCGTCATACATGTTTCCAGACCATTTAGGTATCCAATAATAAACTGCTGCCATAATGGAGAATATAGCTCCAGGTACTAATACATAGTGGAAGTGCGCAACAACAAAATAAGTATCATGATATTGAAAATCTGCTGGAACAATAGCAAGCATTAATCCTGATAATCCACCGATTGTAAATAGAACAACGAATGCTATCGCGAACAACATTGGAGTTTCGAAAGTTAATGAGCCTCTAAACATTGTAGCTACCCAATTAAAAACTTTTACACCAGTAGGAACAGCAATAAGCATTGTTGCCCACATAAAAAATATTTCTGCAGCTAAAGGAAGTCCTACTGTAAACATATGATGTGCCCAAACAACAAAAGAGAGAATTGCAATAGAGAGCATAGCCCAAACCATTGAGGAATATCCAAAGAGTTGTTTTCTAGAAAAAGTTTCGATTATGTGTGAAACAATTCCAAAAGCAGGTAATATCATTATATAAACTTCTGGGTGTCCAAAGAACCAAAATATATGTTGAAAAAGAACTGGATCTCCGCCTCCGGCTGCGTTAAAGAAGCTTGTACCAAAGTGAATATCCATTAACATCATTGTCACAGCACCAGCCAGAACAGGCATCACAGCAATCAATAAGTAAGCAGTGATTAACCATGACCAAACAAAAAGTGGCATTTTCATTAATGAAACACCTGGAGCTCTCATGTTCATAATTGTTACAACAACATTTATCGCTCCCATTATTGAGGAAGCTCCCATTATATGAACAGAAAAAATAAAGAACGTCACACTAGGTGGTGCATATGTTGTTGAAAGTGGAGCATAAAAAGTCCAGCCAAAATTGGGTGCTCCTCCTTCCATAAATAAAGAAGATAAAAGAATAAAAAACGCAAAAGGCAATATCCAAAAACTTAAGTTATTCATTCTAGGTAGTGCCATATCTGGTGCACCAATCATCATTGGAACCAGCCAATTTGCCAAACCAACAAAAGCAGGCATGACTCCACCAAAAATCATAATCAAGCCATGCAATGTAATCATTTGGTTATAAAATTCTGGTTCAACAATCTGCATGCCTGGTTGGAAAAGCTCCGCTCTGATGACCATTGCCATAGCTCCACCAATTAAGAACATGGCAAAACTAAACCATAAGTAGAGTGTTCCTATATCTTTATGGTTGGTTGTGTACAACCACCTTGTTATACCTTTGGCAGGACCGTGATGGTGGTCGTCATGATGATTTTCTATAACTGCACTCATAATAATTTCCTATTTTAAATTTTTGGTTCTTTGTAATCTACAATATCTTTAGGGACAACTATTTCGCCATCGCCCTTTTCAGCATTACCCCAGGACTGTCTCGTGTAGGTAATAACTGCTGCGAGCTCTACTTCTGATAAATAACTAAAAGAGTTCATTGCTGCACCTTGAACGCCTTCCATTAAAATCTCAATATTTCTGTCCTT
>Ga0207985_1000018_pt1 | contig 44710 bp, 40 predicted proteins | sample ETNtaG_3_FD_185761 | JGI IMG/M metagenome (GOLD analysis project Ga0207985, IMG submission 185761) | Marine microbial and viral communities from oxygen minimum zone, Eastern Pacific Ocean - ETNP201302SV84 (SPAdes) (version 2) | ecosystem: Environmental > Aquatic > Marine > Unclassified ...
GGGGAAAAAAATTAAAATGGGTAGGTCTTATGGAACTCCATTTATAAGAGTCTAAAAAATCTGTTTTAAGCTGCTCTTAACTTTTCCTTCGATACAAAAATATTTCTCTTGAAACTGGTGGGTCTGGGTGGACTTGAACCACCGACCTCACCCTTATCAGGGGTGCGCTCTAACCAAGCTGAGCTACAGACCCAATTAAATGGGAAGGAGCATTTTACCCTTCAGGAAGTTTCACAACAATAGATTTATAAAAAATAACATATTTCATAATGTTTTCCTCACAATCTAGCGTATTTTATTGCTGGAATCTTATTATCTTGCTTGTCCGACATTACAGCTGCTAAGACTATTTCTTTATCTGCTCTGAGTGCTTCGACAGCATACTGAAGTGCCCATCCATCCTGCTGCACTGCAGCTAAGACTGTTTCTTTGTCGGCTTGAAGTTCTTCAGCAGCATAATTAAGTGCTCTTCCATTCTGTTGTACTGCAGCTAAGACTGCTTCTTTGTCAGCTTTAAATTCATTTGCAGCATACTGAATTGCTTCTCCATTCTGCTGTACTGCAGCTAAGACCACTTCTCTGTCGGCTTGGAGTTTTTTTGCAGCATCTTCAAGTGCTGTTCCACTCTGTTGTACTGCAGCTAAGACCACTTCTTTGTCAGCTTTAAATTCATCTGCAGCATACTGAAGTGCCCATCCGTCCTGCTGTACTGCAGCTAAGATCACTTCTCTGTCGGCTTGGAGTTTTTTTGCAGCATCTATAAGTGCTCTTCCATTCTGCTGTACTGCAGCTAAGACCACTTCTTTATCGGCTTGGAGCTCTTCAGCAGCATACTCAATTGCATATCCTTCATTATGTACTGCAGCTAAGACCACCTTTTTGTCAGCTTTAAATTCATCGGCAGCATACTGAATTGCTTCTCCATTCTGTTGTACTGCAGCCAAAACTATCTCTTTGTCTGCTCTGAGTGCTTCCGCAGCAGACTCAAGTGAAAGTCCATCATTGTGTACTGCAGCCAAGACTATCTCTTTATCGGCTAATAACTCTTCAGGTGCACCACCCAGACATTCTCCTCTGTGTTGCACTGCGATTAATATTAAATCTTTATCTGCTTGCAGCTCACTTGCAACATATTCAATTGAAAAATTTATACTTTTCGCTGCTAATTTGGCTATTTCTTTATCACATTTAAATTGCTCCGCAACAAATTCGATTGCAATCCCGTTATTCTGCACTGCAGCTAAGACTACTTCTTTGTCAACTTTTAGTTCTTCTCCTGCAAACTTAATTGCAAGTCCGTCCTGCTGAACTGCCACTAAGACCACTTCTTTGTCGGCTTGGAGTTCTTTAGCAGCATATTTAAGTGCTTGACCATCATTTCGAACTGCTGCTAGCACTATCTCTTTATCAGCTTTGAGCTCTTCATGAACATACTGAAGTGCCCAAGCATTCTGACAGACAGCTGTCAGCACAATATCTTTATTTCTTTTATATTCCTCCGGTGCTCTCATTAATACATCACCAAATAGCATATCGTTTTTAATTGCAGTCATTAAAATATCTGGATCGTGTTGTAGTTTTGGATCAGTATGCTTCAAAGCATTGGTATTATGTTGTAATGCGACTAAGACTACTTCTTTGTCCTGACAAAGATAAACTTCGTCATTTTCATATTCATCATCGTAATCTTCATCATCGTAATCTTCATCATAATCTTCATCTGTATCTAATTCTCGATAATCATTTCCGTCTTTGAACCATTGAATGTCATCGATTTCGTTATCGGATAAATCAGCAATGGTGCCTTCAAAAAATTCCCAATCCATGTCAATATCACCCTCTGCATGAAAGGGAACATTATGATCTGGGTTGAGTTCATGCATATGCTCATCCATCCAAGTGAGAACATCATCGGCATTTGTGACCTCATCAACATCATATTCTATAAGGGTCTCATAACTTGCTTCATCAAAATTGATAAACCACTGTATAACAAATTTCATAATATTTTCATTCCTAATTATTTTGCTCTGCAGCTAGAACTATTTCTTTGTCAGCTTGAAGTTCTTCAGCAGCATACTTCAGTGCATGACTATTCTGTTGTACTGCAGCTAAAACTACCTCTTTATCGGCTTTAAGTTCTTTAGCAGCATAAAAAAGTGCATATCCATTTTGTTGTACAGCAGTTAAGACTACCTCTTTATCGGCTTGGAGCTCTTTAGCAGCAAAGCGAAGCGCATATCCAAGATTTCTAACTGCAGCTAAGACTACCTCTTTATCAGCTTGAAGTTCTTCAGCAACATACTTCAGTGCATGACTATTCTGTTGTACTAGAGCTAAAACTATCTCTTTATCGGCTTTAAGTTCTTTAGCAACATACTCAAATATTTCTCTATTCTCTTGTAATGCAGCCAAAACTACCTCTTTATCGTCTTGGAGTTCTTTAACAACTGAGTGAATTGCATATCCATTTTGTTGTACCGCAGTTAAGACTACCTCTTTATCAACTTGGAGTTCTTTAGCAGCATAATTAAGTGCGAATCCATTTTGTTGTACCGCAGTTAAGACTACCTCTTTATCGGCTTGGAGTTCTTTAGCAGCATACTCAAGTACTTCTCCATCATTTCTAACTGCAGCTAAAACTACCTCTTTATCGGCTTGGAGTTCTTTAACAACTGAGCGAATTGCATATCCATTTTGTTTTAGCACAGTTAAGACTACCTCTTTATCAGCTAGAAGTTCTTCAGCAGCATAATTAAGTGCGAATCCATTTTGTTGTACCGCAGCTAAAACTACCTCTTTATCGGCTTGGAGTTCTTCAGCAGCATAATTAAGTGCAAGTCCATCATTGTTTACTGCAGCCAAGACTATCTCTTTATCGGCTTGGAGTTCTTTAGCAGCATAAAAAAGTGCATCTCCATAATTTCTAACTGCAGCTAAAACTACCTCTTTATCGGCTTGGAGTTCTTTAGCAGCATAAAAAAGTACAGATCCATCATTTCTAACTGCAGCTAAGACTACCTCTTTATCGGCTCTAAGTTCTTTAGTAGCAAAACGAAGTGCATCTCCATCATTTCTTACTGCAGCTAAAATTACCTCTTTGTCTGCATGAAGTTCTAGAGCAGCATAACGAAATGCATTGTTATCCTTTTTGATGGCAGCTAAAACTACCTCTTTATCGGCTCTAAGTTCTCTAACAGCATAGGCAAGTGCATCTCCATCATTTCTAACTGCAGCTAAAACTACCTCTTTATCAGCTTGGAGTTCTTTAGCAGCATAATAAAGTTCTTTAAGCATTAATACTCTTTTCTAAAAACTATCTGTGTCGTCACCAATATTTTCTTCGGTTGTTGTTTCCTCAATGTGAGTTACAGGTTGTAAGGATTTATACAAACTAAAATACACAAACGACCAAGGAATCAGAATTAAATATTCAACCAACCCAGCACTTACAATTGAACCAATGACATTGTCTGCAAACACAAAAGAGGTCAACAATGTAGCCAAACCGATAGACAGCGTAAAAAATACTGTGGTTAAGAGAAATAGTCTGCCCCCGTGTGGATCGGTTACTTCCCACGATTTACTCAGAGCAGCAGTTGCTCCCATACCCTCAAGCATCACATAAGAGGGAAACAAATACAGTCTACCCATAAAATAAAAAGCCGGTAATACCAATAATAAAAATCCTACAAACACGGCTAAAGTAGCTAATATGGAGGCCAGAAGTAAAGGGAAAAATTTCTTGATTCCAGCAGTTAAAGCATCAATGAAAAAAATAGGTTGTTTTTCCATAATATTATTGAAAGCTACGACCAGTGCACCGGGCAGAGCTACGACAAGAACCATCGAAATTAACCCCAAAACGGCCAGTGGAGTAGCATTCCCAGAGAGGTATTCGAGCATATCCTCAGGCGCCATATTTTCCAACGGAACAATCAAATAACCTATACCTGACTCTAGAACGGCTACTGGCAGTACGATCAAGACCAAGAGAGAAAAATTATTAAGAAAAAAGGCCCAAGCCGATTGAAATTGTTGCATATAATTACCTGTTATTAACTGATAAGATATTGTAAATCATGAAACGATTTACGATCCAGATATTCTCAATTATTTTTCTTGCAAGCTGCACTATGGACAAACCTGATGTTAACCCACCGATCACCGAACAGGATGACTTAGTCGAAACCTTGCATGGTGTTGAGGTTGCAGATCCCTATCGCTGGTTAGAAGATTTTACTTCTGACAGAGCTGCAAATTGGGAGAAACTCCAAAACGATTATACGGCGCAGTTTATCCAACAAACCAAACTCAAAAGAGCAATCAAAAATGATTTAGAAGAAATTTGGGATGGAGAATCTATCTCCACTCCGTATGTCCAAAATGGAAATACTTTTTACTATTACAATGAAGGGGAATGGCAGCACAGTAAGTTGATGATGAAGTCTTGCATAACCGATTGTGCAGCTGAAGTGTTAATTGATCCTAATACTTTTTCAGAAGATGGCACCTTTTCTCTTGGGGGTACCAGCATCAGCCCAGATGGGAAATTGATTGCTTATGCGGTCTCTGATGGTGGTTCAGATTGGCGAACTTGGTATGTCATGGATATTGCGTCGCGTGAATTATTACCTGATGTAATAGAATGGTCAAAATTTTCAGGGGCTGTATGGGCTAAAGATAACTCGGGTTTTTATTATCAACGCTACGATACTCCTGAGGAGGAGCTATTGGTTGATATTAATGAGCAACCTAAATTAATGTTCCATACTTTAGGCACCAACCAAATTGATGACACTATTATCTATGAGAATCCAGCTCAACCGCGCTGGGGCTGGTCGATTAGTATTTCTGAAAATAATGCCTATAAGATTCTTTCCATAAGTGATGGAACTGAAGAGAAAAATAGGGTGTATATTCAAACCACAGATAGCAATGAGTTTTTGCCTGTGATCGATGAGCTAATAGGTGAATATGCATATCTGACATCACTAGATAATGTCTTATTTTTTTATTCCACTGAAAATGCATCCAATGGCAAAGTAGTCACCCTCACTATTCAAGACGGAGCATTTGTATGGAATGATCTGATTGCCGAATCGATGTTACCGATTCGCTCAGTCAATATTATTAATAAAAAAATTCTTGTGACCTATTTGGTTGATACTTTATCAAAAGTTAAAACATTTGATTTAAATGGTAGCTTTCTTGAAGACTTTCAGTTCGCAGAAGCAGGGACCATTGGAGGATTTTATGGTGGTATTGATGATGAGGAAACTTATTTTAATTTCACCAATTACATAACCCCCTCAAAGATTTATAAATTAAATCTAAACACCATGGAATATGCTTTATTTTGGGAAGAAGAACTGACTAATTTTGATAGTAGTGATTTCACAACAAAATTATGGTTTTACGAATCTAAAGATGGAACGAAAGTACCTCTACACATCAGTTATCGCAGTAATGTTGAAGTAAATGAACAAACTCCAGTCCTGCTTTATGGTTATGGTGGTTTTGATATTGCTATTCTTCCGGGCTTTCGCAAAAGTTATCTTGCCTGGATGAATCAAGGTGGTGTGGTGGCAGTAGCCAACTTGCGTGGTGGTTCTGAATACGGTGTTGCATGGCATGAAGCTGGTATGTTATTCAACAAACAAAATGTCTTTGATGATTTTGCCTATGCTGCAAAGTATTTACATACAATGAAAATTGGCTCTGCTCAAACTACAGCTATTGAAGGTCGCTCAAACGGTGGTTTGTTAGTTGGAGCTACGATGTTGCAGAATCCGGAACTCTTTAAAGTTGCTCTGCCTGGCGTGGGAGTAATGGATATGTTGCGTTTTCATAAATTTACTATCGGTTGGGCTTGGACCAGTGATTATGGATCACCGGATGATAAAGCAGCTTTTATGAACCTACTGGCATATTCTCCCTATCACAATATCGAAGATGGGAGATGTTATCCGACAACTTTGGTAATTACCTCCAATAGAGATGACCGAGTGGTTCCCTCCCATTCTTATAAATTTGCAGCCCGCCTTCAGGCTGCCCAAGGTTGTGAAAACCCAATCCTCATTCGGATTGAGGATCGAGCTGGTCATGGTGCTGGTACCCCAAGATCAAAAAGTATTGATGCTATCTCAGATATATACAGTTTCACACTCAATGAAATTTTGAAAGATCTTTAAAGTTGGACTGTTAGAAATTTACGTTTTCCAACCTGGAGTAAATACGACTTCCCTTTATCAAGTTGTAGTTTCGGATCAGTTATTTTCTCATCATCAACCTTGACTGCTCCCTGCTTCACTAAGCGCATTGCTTCAGAAGTGCTTGAAGTTAATTGAGTCTCTTTGAGCAGATTCCCAATGGCAATGGTATCTTCAGTGAGGGTTAGCGTTTGCGTATCAATATGCTCAGGTTTAGCACCTTTTTGAAATTGAGCAGTAAAACTTTGCAATGCCTGTGCTGCAGCTGAGTCAGAATGAAAACGTGCTACTAATTCGTGAGCAAGTTTAAATTTAATATCACGAGGATTGGTTCCTGTTTTAACATCTTTTTGATAGTTAGCAATAGTTGTTGTCGATTCAAAACTAAGTAACTCAAACCACCGCCACATCAGGTCATCGGAAATAGACATAATTTTGCCAAACATTTCAGCCGGTGGTTCGTTTATACCCACATAGTTATTTAGAGATTTAGACATTTTGTGCACACCATCCAAACCCTCTAAGATGGGCAATGTGATGCAAACTTGGGGATCTTGCCCGGATCCTCGTTGCAACTCTCTTCCCACAAGTAAGTTGAACTTTTGGTCGGTCCCTCCCATCTCAATATCGGCCTCAAGTGCTATAGAGTCATAGGCTTGAATTAAGGGGTACAAAAATTCATGCAGTGCAATTTGTTCGTTGGCTTTGTAGCGTGCATTAAAATCTTCACGCTCTAACATTCTGCCTAAATTATACTGGGAGGCTAAACGGATAATGCCATCAGCACCCAATTGCTCGCACCACTCGGAATTAAATCTTATTTCAGTGAGTTGTTTGTCAAGAATCTTAAATACTTGATCTGCGTAAGTCTGTGCGTTATTCACTAAATCTTCAGCATCTAATGTTGGCCGAGTTTTATTTTTTCCTGAGGGATCACCAATGCGGCCAGTGAAGTCACCAATAAGGAATACGACTTTATGGCCCAGTTCCTGAAAATGTCGCATTTTATTGAGAATAACCGTATGACCTAAATGCAAATCAGGTGCAGTGGGATCGAAACCAACCTTGATAAGCAATTGTTTTTTACTCTCGAGCTTAGCTATAAGGTCTTCTTCAGTGAGAATTTCGTCGACACCTCGACGAATAAGTTCTAGTGCTGCTTTCATAAAAAAATCTAGTATTGATAGTATAAAATAACTTTATGAAAGATTTCAGTAAATTCCAACCTGATAGAGAAATTGCCGAATACCTTCTTGATGCTTTTACGATTCAAAATGCTGATCAGGTCCATGAACAAACGGTCCAAATTATTGAGCAATGTCGTCTCAACAAAAGTGAGCGCTCTTTACTGGATCAATTTTTAAGTGAATACGGTCTAACAAATCGTGAAGGTGTTGCCCTCATGTGCCTTGCCGAATCAATTTTACGGATTCCTGATACTGCTACAAAAGATCAGTTGATTGAAGAAAAGCTCACTAACTCAAACTGGGCTAATCATCTAAATCAAGCTGATAGTTTATTCGTAAATGCTGCTACATGGGGCTTACTGATTGCTGGAAAAGTTATTACTCCTCCCAATAAAGTATTTGATAATCCCCTGGAATGGTTACAAGATCTTTCAAAAAAAATGGGAGAAGGTTCGGTGCGTCGAGCAATAACCCTAGCTATGCAAATACTGAGTAAAGAGTTTGTGATGGGAGTGGATTTTGACTCAGTACTCAAACAAGGGAACCTGAAATCTGCTGTTCATAGTTTTGATATGCTCGGTGAAGCTGCTCGTTCTAAACAACAATCGCAAAATTTTTTTAATGCTTATTATCAAGCCATAGAAGAGGTAGGCAAGTTGAATGCTGTCAATGAAATCAATCATGGAGTTTCCATTAAATTATCTGCATTACATCCGCGCTTTGAAACTTTAAAATATAAATATGTAAAAGCAGAACTCTTTGAATCGGTGTCTGCACTGGCCAATCTTGCACAGTCACAAAATGTTGAAATTACCATTGATGCTGAGGAACAACATCGCTTATCTATTAGTTTAGATCTCATAGAAACTTTAGCCTTACATAAGAATTTTAAAGATTGGGATGGCTTGGGCTTAGCAGTTCAAGCGTATGGTAAGCGGGGCTTAAATGTCTTTCATTTTGCTAAGAATCTTGCACATACTAGAGCACCTTTACATGTGCGGTTGACCAAGGGTGCTTATTGGGATGGAGAAATAAAAGCAGCACAAGTTGCTGGTTTGTCTGGGTTTCCAGTACTTATTAACAAAGACCTTACCGATCTAAATTACCTTTTTATTGCTTCGAAGTTATTAACCACTAAAAACATTCATCCACGATTTGCTACGCATAATGCTCATACAATTACCAGCATTCATCATATGGCTGAGGATGCAGACTACGAATTCCAAAGATTATTTGGAATGGGAGAAATGTTATATGCCAAAGCAAGTAAAGTGTTATCAGGCATGCAAAATACCGGTGTGTATGCACCTATAGGTCCCTACAAAGAACTACTGCCCTATTTAGTGCGTCGCCTATTAGAAAATGGTGCCAATAGTTCTTTTGTTAATAGTTTACTTGATCCCACTGTGCCCCCAAGCACTCTTGCCGAGCATCCGAACCAAAAGGTTATTGCTGCAATCAATAACTTACAGCATAAAAAGATTGTCAGTCCTCACAATCTATTTCCTCAAAGAAAAAATTCTGCTGGATTTGATTTGTCTGAACCAGAAAATCTAAATACCTTGCAACAAAACTTTAAAGAATTCAAAGATTTAAAAATAACTGCTATTACGCATGCAACTGCAACTACAAAAACCTTAGAGGTAAAAAAGTGTGTGTCGATTGCGGATGGACATCCTTTGGGAACTGTCAATATTGATGATCTGAGCATAATCAAAGAAGACTACTTGGTGACACCCTCACCGTCATGGAAAAATCTTGCTCTCAAAGACAAACAAACAATTTTTTTTAATATTGCCGATCAACTCGAAGCACACAGAGACAAGATCATTTATTTTTTAATTCATGAGGCTGGTAAAACCTACAAAGATGCAATAGACGAAATCCGCGAAGCTGTTGATTTTCTTCGGTATTATGCAGTGCAAGCAGAGAAGATTTCACAAGTACGACAATCTCTTCCAGGACCAACAGGAGAAACTAATGATTTATTTTACGAACCCAAAGGAGTTTTTGTTTGTATAAGTCCTTGGAACTTTCCTGTTGCAATCTTTATAGGACAAATTGCTGCTGCTTTAATAACTGGTAATTCAGTTCTGGCCAAACCTTCAGAGCACACTCCCTTATTGGGAGAAATTGTTGCTGATATTTTTTATGACTGTGGTATCCCAACAGATGCCTTACAACTATTTCATGGTAACGGAGAGGTAGGCCAGAAACTTATAAGTTGTTCAGGGATTAATGGTGTTGCATTTACAGGGTCTCTAGAGACTGCAAAAAAGATTCATCAACAGTTATCTCATAAAGCTGGGCCTATAGCTAATTTAATTGCTGAAACCGGGGGCCTCAATGCGATGATTATTGATTCTAGTTCACTCTTAGAACAAGTGGTAGATGACATACTGCGTTCGGCATTCAATAGCGCTGGACAAAGGTGTTCTGCTTTACGCATTGCTCTGATCCATGAAACTATCTATGAAGACCTGCTAAATTTACTGCGAGATGCTATGAAAGAATTATGGGTAGGAAGTCCTGAAGAGTTTCATTGCGATGTTGGTCCAATTATTGAAGACAGAGCAATGACTCGTTTAGAAAATTATCTGCAACAATTCCAAGATCGTAAATTTCCAGTTTTCTCTCATAATCAAGCACCTAATCCCGGTTGTTTTATTGCACCAACATTAATCGAACTCTCATCACTAGATGAGATTGATCATGAAATGTTTGGGCCAATTTTGCATACTTTGCCGTTTCAAGTAGACAACCTCGATAACATGCTCTCTCAACTAGTGCAAAAGGGTTATGGCTTAACGATGGGTATGCATTCTCGCATCGAAGGAAAAGTTGATGACCTTTTACAAAAATCAATTACTGGGAATGTTTATATCAACCGAGATATTGTTGGAGCTGTAGTAGGTTCGCAGCCATTTGGGGGTACAGGATTATCGGGCACCGGTTTCAAGGCTGGAGGACCAAATTATTTACTGCAATTTGTTGATGAACGGACTGTTACCAAAAACACTGTTGCCTTTGGAGGGAATACAGATATCCTTAACCTAGATTGATCGATTCATGGCAGAAGTAAAAAAAATATCCCTTAAATATGTTGTTTTAGCATTTGTCATAGCTGTTGCCTTTATTCTTTTATTAAGTGTTGATCAAAGGGTAAACCAACCTCCTGAAGAAGAACTAATAGCTGTTGAAGAACAATTAGGGATATCTATTGATCCAGTTACAACAAAAGAAATCTATGAAGTTCAAGACGGAGATAATCTTTCCATTATTCTTGAAGACTTCGAAATTCCTTTTAATACTATCTTTAAGATTATTCGCAAAGATACTAACCAGTCTGTCCGTAATATTCGTCCAGGTGATAAAGTGGTCTTTAGCTATAATGCAAATACCGTAAATACGATTGAAATAATAAAAGATTCTCAAGAAGTTTTGTTAATCTCCATTGCCGATGAAATCACAATCCAACAAGTCCAAAAGACTATAGACCTAATACCAACCTCAAATTTTGGCATGGTTGAAAGTTCGTTTTATCGAGCTGCTATGGATGCCAACATACCCGATAGCATAATCATGGATTTTGCGTATATTTTTGGGTGGGATGTTGATTTTGTTTTTGATGTCAGAAAAGGTGATCAATTTTGGGTGTCTTATGAAACGGAATATATTGATGGTGATCAAGTCTCAAATGGAGATATTGCTTTTGCAGCGTTTCTTAATCAAGGAAAACTTTATATAGCTCAGCGATTTATTGATGAAAATCAGGGAAAACAATATTTTGATGATCAAGGGAACAACGTACGCAAAGCATTCTTACGTGCTCCGTTGGACTTTGCTTATATTAGTTCACATTTTAATCCCAACAGAATGCATCCGATCTTGCATAAAATCAAAGCACATAATGGTGTTGATTATGCTGCCAAAAGAAATACTCCAGTAATGGCATCTGGCGATGGTGTTATCTCTTTTGCGGGATGGAAAAGTGGTTATGGCAAGACTTTAGAAATTCGTCATGGAGGAGATATTACTACTCTTTATGCTCACTTAGAAGATTTTGAAAAAAATATTAAACAAGGTTCAAAAGTATCGCAAGGAGATCTTATTGCATTTGTAGGAGATTCAGGATTAGCCACTGCACCTCATCTGCATTATGAATTCAGAGTGGGGAAAAAACGAACAGATCCTGTGAAAGTAAAACTACCAAATGCTCAGTCCATCAGTTCAAATCAAAAAGCAGAATTTTTGCTTGAGGTAGAAACAAACCTGCAAGCAGCACTTGCACAAATGCCCAATCTTGCCTTATCTGATAGGTTTTCTGATTTATGAGTCATTATTTCATTGGCACAATGAGTGGAACTAGTGCTGATGCTGTGGATGTATGCTTAGTTGAATTTGCGGAGGGTTTCGGGTTTTTTGCTTCTCACTCAGAAGCACTTTCCAGCGCCTATAAACAAACGTATGAAGAGATTGTTTTAGCTGGATATAAATCATGGCATGATCCAATTAAACTGGAAGAGCTTAATCAAGAGCTGACAACTGTCACTATTCAAGCTATTGAGCAACTGCTCCAAAAGGAAGGTTTAAAACCTACTGACATCCGATCTGTGGGTTTTTCTGGTCATACTATTTATCATGATGCTGAACAAAGTATCCAACTCGGTTGTCCCCAAACCCTAGCAAATGCCTTGCAAATAAATGTCATTTCAGATTTTAGAAACTTTGATATGCGCTCTGGAGGTTTAGGAGCACCTTTAGTGCCTGCTTTCCATCAGTATCTTTATGATGAATATTCAGATTCAGGACTTGTCATCAATATCGGTGGCATAGCAAATGCTACATTTTTGAATCAAGGATGCATTGAGTTAGCAACTGATATTGGTCCGGGCAACTGTTTGATTGATTGGGTCGCATCAAATTTTTTTAATTGCCCTTTTGATACCAACGGCTCACTAGCTGCACAAGGATCAGTAAACATACCTCTACTCGAAAATTTGCAAAACAGTCTTGAAAAGTTAACTTACCCCAGGGCTGACGATAAAAGTTTGTACTATAAATTATTAGACCAACATATAACTACCATTGATAATTATGATCTTCTTCGCACGGTCACCGAATTAACGGCAATTGCAATTGAAAATTTTGTGCATGAGTGTCATAAACCGGACACCATTATTGTGCATGGGGGTGGTACCAATAATGAGTTTTTAATGCTCTTGATTGAAGAAAAGTTAGGTCAAGAGTTATGGGTGGATCATAAAGTACCCTCTCAATATGTCGAGTCTGCTGCTTTTGCTTTTTTGGCGTTTTGTGTTCGTGGTAAGAAATTTACTTTTGAAAAGGGTAATCAGCTGACCATTAAATAGAAAAAGATTCACCACAGCCACAAGTAGTCTTTGCGTTAGGATTTCTAATAACAAATTTAGCCCCCGATAAATCCTCAATATAATCAAGTTCTGAACCTAATAGATAGGGATAGGATAATGAATCAAGCAAAACTTTAAAGCATCCGCAATCAATAACGTCATCATCAAATGCGGATTGTTCATCAAATTTGAAACCGTATTGAAATCCTGAGCAACCTCCTCCAGTAACATAAACCCTAAATTGATCTGTTGCATACTCGGATAAAAGACCTTCAATTCTCTTTTTTGCATTATTGGTAACTAATATTGATGCTTCCATGTTAATTTTAATTAAATTTATAACGTTTTTTTTCCATTATACATCCAGAACTTAATAAAGTTTCCTTGCAAAAGCCTCTACATCATTCCAATTGGTAAATTCAAAGGATTGGGAAATATCTGTGGGGCCATTAGTGATCCACATGATAAATCTAATCATGTATTTATCAATAAATTGATACTTAGGATAATCAATCTTGCCCCCAAAAACTCCTTGTGTTTGTGGCATCCAGGAAGTTTTTTTTAAAAATTTTTGCATATATGGATTGGTCTCTGGAGTATTTTTTGCTGATTTGCGGGCAACGGCGTTTACTCCGAAAAATGCCGACTTTTTAGAGTTAAGCAAGGACATATGCTGATCGATAAAAGAATAAAGTTCAGGTTTAAATTTTCCATAACGAATACTCGCACCGATTATGATTAAATCATAATGATCTAATGGAAAAGTCTGAGAGTCTGCGATGCGCACAATATCTGCACAGTAGTTCTCAGACAAATGTTGAGCAATGGTCTCAGCAATAATTTTGGTATGTCCATCTGTAGATGAAAATAAAATAAGCAGTTTTTTCATATCAATCTGTTATATTTTATAGCTCTATGGCTGATAAGGAAAAATTAAAGGGCATTTATGCGATTACTCCTGAAAAATTTGATGAAGATAAATTATTCGCTGATATATCTACATGCCTTTCAGGGGGTATCACTGTATTTCAAATTCGATATAAACAAAAAGTCTCGAACAGTAAGCTTGAATATTTTAAAAAGATAGTAGATTTGATTCACTCACAGGATGCTATTTGTTTTTTTAATGATAGTCCCAAAATAGCACAAATCATTGCAGCAGACGGAGTGCATTTAGGGCAAAAAGATGATGTCCATAATCAAGTTAGAAAGGAATACCCAAATTTATTGACTGGAATAACATGCAAAGATTCTCTTCAATTAGCAAAAGCTGCAGTTGATGAGAAGGCAGATTATGTTTCTTTTGGAGCCTTTAATAAGTCGAACACTAAATTAAAAGCAAAAAAAATAACGAGCAAAAAATTAAATCGGATTACTGCCTTTCAATTTACTAAAAAAGTTATAATTGGTGGCATAAATCAAAGCAATTTTATTGAAGTTTCAAGATTAAACTTTGATATGATAGCTATTTGTAATGCAATCTTTGCTGCCTCAGATGTAGAGCAGGCAGTAAATTTTTTTGTGAAGCACTTTAATTTTGAATAAAACGAAAAAATCTCAAGACTTATTTGAACAAGCTCAAAAAATTATGCCTGGTGGTGTCAACTCGCCCGTGCGAGCTTTTAAAAATGTAAACAGCTCTCCGATATTTATTAAAAGTGCAAAAGGGCCTTATCTTTATGATGTTGATGATAACCAATATGTTGATTTTATTGGATCATGGGGGCCCATGATTCTTGGACATTCAAATCCCAGAATCATTAAGGCTGTAGAGGAACAATTACAATTGGGGACAAGTTATGGAGCGCCCACAGAGGGAGAGAGCAAAATGGGCCAATTAATTACTTCGGTAATGCCATCCATAGAAATGATGAGAATGGTCAACTCAGGTACCGAAGCAACTATGAGCTGTATTCGTCTGGCAAGAGGAGTAACAGGTAAAGATAAGATTATTAAATTTACTGGTTGTTACCATGGGCATGTAGATTCATTACTTATTAAAGCTGGCTCAGGAGTATCTACTTTTGGTTTACCTGATTCACCCGGAATCCCTAAAGACTTAGCACAGCATACTGTTACCGTGCCATTTAATGATATTGATGCCTTTGAAAATACGTATAAATCTATCAAAGATGATTTAGCTGCGGTAATTATTGAGCCCATAGCTGGAAACATGGGCTTTATCCCCGGAGAGATTGAATTTTTAAAAATTCTCAGAGAGGCTACAAGTGCTTGTGGCGCAGTATTAATCTTTGATGAAGTTATGACAGGTTTTCGTGTTAGTCTTGGCGGTGCGCAAGAAATATATGGTATTCAACCGGATTTGACAGCACTTGGAAAAGTTATTGGTGGCGGTCTCCCAGTTGGTGCATTCGGTGGCAAACGAGAAATAATGGAACAATTAGCTCCCTCTGGACCAGTCTATCAAGCAGGCACTTTGTCTGGTAACCCCTTAGCTGTAGCAGCAGGTACATGTCTAATTCAAAGATTAATTGAATTAAACCCCTTTGAAGAGTTGGAGCTCAATGCTAAATTTTTACTTAATGGCATAAAAGAAGTCATGATACAAAAAGGTATACCATTTGTATCTAATCAAATTGGAGGAATGTTTGGATTCTTCTTTGCCGAGCAACAACCTCGAAATTTTGAAGATGTTGTGGAGACAAATGATAAAAACTTTGAACAATTTTTTAAACAGTCCTTGGATCAAGGTATTTACTTTGCCCCCTCAAAATTTGAAGCCGGTTTTATTTCCACAAAACATTCTGAATCTGTCCTCATAAATGTACTATCAAAAATTCAAGCACTATGAAGTTTGATATTTCTGCAATTGGTAATGCGTTAGTGGATACGCAGTTTATGGTAGAAAATACCTTCTTAGATTCAGTCAACCTTGCTCCCGATCAGATGATGCTAGTGACCTATGAAGAACAAAAAGAAATCTTAAATAAACTAGAAAGTCTAAATCTTGAATCTACTATTGACTGCGGTGGCTCAGCAACTAACTCGTTGGTTGCAGCTTCGTATTATGGATCAAAATGTAATCATATTTGCAAAATAAATAATGATGAAGATGGGAAAAGATATTTCCAAAGTCTTGAAGCAGCAGGAGTAAATCATGCTGGCATGAGCACAAATAATATTGATAAACAAACTGGTAAATGTTTAATCCTTGTTAATCCCCAAGCACAAAGGACTATGTGTAGTGCCTTAGGTATTAGTGAATATTTAGATATACATGATTTTGATATGACTGATGCCATCAATTCAAAAATTTTTTTTATTGAGGGCTACATGGTGACTAGTGAATCTAATTTCAACACTGTAATCCATGTTCTTGAATCTTTAAAGGATACCAAGACACAAACATTTTTATCACTATCTGATCAAAGCATTGTTAATATTTTTAGAGATAGGTTTTCAAGCATCATGTCTTATAACATTGATTTTGTTTTTGGAAATCATGATGAAGCTATGACTTTTACACAAACCTCATCTCTTGAAGCTGCCGTGGAAGCAATGAAGAATCAAAACTTTATTTCAATTATCACCTGTGGTGCAGAAGGTAGTATTTTAATAAATGGAGAGGATGTCATTAGATCTTCAGCGCAGCAAATTAAACCTGTGGACACAAATGGAGCTGGTGATATGTTTGCAGGCTCATTCATGCATGCATTTCTAAATGATTATAACTTTGGAGACTGTTTAGCATTTGCTAATCTAGCTGCATCAAAGATAGTAGAAACTTTTGGGCCGAGATTGCAGCAACATGAGTATAAGGATCTTGCAACTCAACTTAAAAACATCAAAAACTCTTGAGAAAAAAAATTTGAAATCAAATCATGAAAACCCTTTCCAAAAAGAACTGAATCTTTTAGGAGAAGCTCATATTCCAAAATTTGTTCTAAAAATTATTAGAAACCTCAGAGATGAAGGATTCGAAGCCTATTTAGTGGGTGGTTGCATCCGTGACATTTTAACTGGCTTGAAACCCAAAGATTTTGATATTGCTACAGCTGCCACTCCTGAAGAAGTGAGGAAAACATTTAAAGCATCAAGGATAATTGGAAAAAGGTTCAAGTTGGTGCATGTTTATCAAAAAAACACAATTATTGAGGTAGCTACTTTTAGAAAAGATGTTAGTGGGGATAATTTTGATCCTGATCTAGTAAAAGATGATGCTGGAAAAATTATTCGAGATAATGTTTGGGGAAGCTTACAAGATGATTGTAAAAGAAGAGATTTTTCTATAAATGCTATTTATTACTGCCCTCTTACACAGAAAATTTTCGATGAGCATAATGGCATTAAAGATATTGCAAACAAAAAGATTGTATCAATAGGTGATCCACAAAAAAGATTTGAAGAAGATCCCGTTAGGTCAATTCGTGCTATCAGGTTTGCAGCAAAACTAAACTTTAAATTAGATAAGGCTGTTAAGAATGCTATCTACGACAAAGGTATCTTACTGCAACATATCTCTAATGCCAGAATGTTTGACGAATTCAATAAATTATTCCTGACTGGGTGGGGAGAAAAAACTTTTCAAAAATTAAAAAATTTTGATCTACATAAATATCTTCTAAGCACTTCAAAAACTAGCACTCATGATAGGTTATTAAATCAGACTTTTATTAATACAGACTCCCGTTATCATGCTGACAAATCTATCACTCCTGGATTTCTTATTGCAGCGCTTCTTTGGCCCAAGCTCTTAGAAAAATGTGTAAAGGACAATAGTATTAATATCCGCCTTTTTTTTCGATCTATGGACCATGTTTTAAGAGAGCAACAAAAGCGTACTGCAGTGCCTAGAAAGTTTTCTAGTTACATAAAAGATATTTGGTATTTGCAACTTAAACTGAGTGATCGGTTCAGAAATAACCCAAAAAAAATTATAAAGCATCCTCGTTTCAGAGCTGGTTATGATTTTTTATTGATTCGAGAAATTGCTTCGAGAGATAAATCAAAGCTTGGTGTTTGGTGGACAAAATTCCAAAAACTTGATTCAGAAGGTAAGGATCGCATGCTCAAACAACTTAAAAGTCCTTCTGTTTTGGAATCTTTTCGCAAACAAAAACCAAAAGATAAACCATTTGGATTTTCAGAAGAATTAGGATAATCTTTAAGGCAAAGAAATTATGAAGCTAGCTTATCAACAGGATGCAATGCCTGATTATATTGCTGTCGAAGGTCCAATAGGTGTGGGCAAAACAACTCTCGCAAATAAACTGGCATCTAATCTAAATTATGACATTTTACTTGAGATGCCCATTGAGAATCCTTTTCTTGAAAATTCATATAGAAACCCAAATCAGTCAGCGCTTGCAGCTCAGTTATTTTTTCTATTTCAACGAGTGCAACAACTTGAGGAATTAAAACAAAAAAGTATATTCGAGCCTGTTAGGATTGCAGATTTCATCCTAGAGAAAGACAGATTATTTGCTGAAGCCAATCTTAATAATGAAGAAATGCGTCTCTATGACAAAGTCTATGAACACATTACTATTGATGCTCCTATCCCTGATCTGGTTATTTATCTTCAGGCTCCTGTTGAAGTGCTGATGGCTAGAATTGAGAGAAGGGGTTTAAAATTTGAAAGATATCTTACGCAAGAATATCTGACAAAAATCAATGATGCCTACTCAAGATTTTTCTTAGACTACGACAAGTCTCCTGTCTTAATTATCAATGCAGCTGAAATTGATTTTGAATCTAGTGAAGATGATCTTGAAATGCTTATCACTAAAATTATGTCTAACCCAAAAGGTAAAACCTTTATTAATCTGCAGCCCTCTATTTTTTAATGGCTGACAAGATCATCCAGCCACATCCTAAATTTAAAAATCCTCATATTCCTGATATGCAAACTTATCAGGAGATGTATCAAGAATCCATAACAAATCCAAAGAGATTTTTCGGTAAAGAAGCCGAAGAAAACTTATCATGGTTCCAAAAATTTTCATCTGTTCATAACGATCAATTTGAAAATACCAAGTGGTTCAATGGTGGTCTGATCAATGTTTCTCATAACTGCATTGATAGACACCTAGATAAGCATAGTGAGAAAACTGCATTGATTTGGGAAGGAGATGATCCTCAAGATAATAAAATTATTACCTATGAAGAGCTATACGAACAAGTTTGTCAATTTGCAAATATTTTAAAAAAATTAAACGTCAAAAAAGGTACTCGGGTCTGTATCTATATGCCAATGATACCCGAGGCAGCTTTTGCTATGCTGGCATGTACAAGGATTGGTGCCATTCATTCAGTGGTTTTTGGAGGATTTTCTCCTGAATCCCTTAAAGATAGAATTCTTGATTCTGATTGTCGTATTGTGATTACAGCTGATGAAGGAGTCAGGGGTGGAAAAAAGGTTCCCCTTAAAGCTAATGTTGATAAAGCACTAATGCAATGTCCGAATGTAACAAATGTGGTGGTGGTTCAGAGAACTCAGGGGCATATTGCTTGGCATGAAGGACGTGATTTATGGTATCACGATCTTAAAAAATCAGCAGAGAAAGAGTGTCCACCGGAGCCAATGAAAGCAGAAGATCCCTTATTTATTCTTTACACATCAGGTTCTACAGGCAAACCCAAGGGAGTGCTTCATACAACAGGTGGATATCTTCTGGGGGCACATCTTTCATTTAAGTATTTGTTTGGGTACGAAGATTCAGATAAATACTGGTGTACTGCTGATGTTGGTTGGATCACCGGGCATACCTATATTCTTTATGGGCCTCTTAGTAATGGTGCAACCACGTTAATGTTTGAAGGTTTACCAAATTATCCAACTGCGTCTCGTTGTTGGGAAGTTTGTGATAAATACGAGATCAATATTTTTTATACAGCACCTACAGCCATTAGAGCTTTAATGGCTCAAGGCAATGAATTTGTAACAAAAACTCAAAGATCCTCTCTAAAAGTCCTTGGTACAGTTGGAGAGCCTATAAATCCCGAAGCATGGCATTGGTATTATGAAGTCGTTGGGAATGCAAACTGTGAGGTAATTGATACGTGGTGGCAAACTGAAACTGGTTCTGTACTAATTTCACCCATTGCCGGAGTCACTCCTACAAAACCCGGATCAGCAACACTTCCATTTTTTGGTGTTATACCAGAAATCTTTGATGATCAAGGAAATGCTAAAGAGGGAGCAGTATCTGGAAACTTAGTGATCAAACATTCATGGCCAAGTCAAATTCGAAGTGTTTTCAATGATCATCAGAGAATGATAGACACTTACTTTTCCACTTATGCTGATATTTATTTTACAGGTGATGGTGCACGGAGAGATGAAGATGGCTATTTTTGGATAACTGGAAGAGTAGATGATGTTCTCAATGTTTCTGGGCACCGTTTGGGCACTGCTGAAATTGAAAGCGCACTTGTACTTCATGAAAAAATTGCCGAAGCTGCAATTGTTGGTTTTGAGCATCCTATAAAAGGCCAGGGCATCTATGCTTTTATTACCCTCATGTCAGGGGAAGTTTTTTATGATGGTTTCGAACAAGAATTAAGAAACTTTGTTGCAACTGAAATTGGCCCCATTGCAAAACCAGATTTAATTCAAAATGCTCCTGGTCTCCCTAAAACACGATCCGGTAAAATTATGCGAAGGATTCTCAGAAAAATTGCAGCAGGAGATATCAAAGAATTAGGAGATACCACGACTCTTGCTGATCCTTCCGTTGTCGAAGCTCTTGTTGAGGGAGCAAAGTCCTTGTAGATTAATGAAAATCTTGTCTTCAATCCCAACGATAATATTACTAACAAGTTGCTTAGCGCCGATTGAAGTAACAGATAATCCTTCTGACTTCTCCTCACAAAAAATTAGGGCAGCTCAAGTGAACTGCATGCAAGCACCCCCTCCTCAAATGCCAATTACATATAAAAATAATCCAGTTATTTATTATGAGGATTATTTTGATTGTGTGGATGATGAAATTTCTAAAAATGTTGATATTGAGAAAGTGAATGCTATCTCACTTCACGAAGAAACAAGCGAGGAACCTATTGATGTTGAACAGTCAGATACAAAAGTGAATGTCCCCAAATGTGTAATTGATCCTGATTCTGAAAAGTACTACAACTGTTCAAATCTTAATTGATCTCAGTCAAGGAATAACGATTTTGCTTTCTAATTACTACTCCATCATCTATAAGTTTAACCAAGTGTGATTCAAGACTCCATTTAGCTATTGGCAATAATTTTGGGTTTACATCACTGTATACCGAAATAAGCAATCTTGTTAATCCGCATTTTCCAAGCTTTTTTATAGCATCGATGACTTTTTTTTCTCTCTGAAGACGGTGATCAATTGTCCATTGAATAACTTCTTGAGGATTATTAATTAAATTTCCATGACCCGGTGCAATAGATTGAATATCGTATGTAAAAAGTTTTTCTAAGGAATCTAAGTAATCTTTCATACTTCCATCGTTAGGAGCTATGACCACTGTCGATCCATCCATTATATGATCACCACTAAGCAAGCATTGTTGTTCTCGAACAAGAAAACAAAAATGATTGGATGCATGTCCTGGTGTATAAATGGCCTCGAGTGTGTACTCTTCAGTTTCTAAAACATATCCATCTGTAAAGAGCTTATCAGGTTTAAAAGTTCTATCCTGCATCGCAAAATCATGTTCAACTAAATTTCCGTAACAGGGTATTCCAAGTCTTTTGGCAAGAGGATCAGCACCAGGTGAGTGATCTGTATGTGTATGTGTCACAAAAATTCTTTTAAGATTGCCGGAGCTTGCTTCGATAATATTTTCTAAGTGCGATTGAATATTTGGGCCTGGATCAACTAAGGTTATATCTTTCTTACCAATTAGATAACTGTTAGTCCCTTTACCGGTAAACATGCCAGCATTAGGTGCAGTAATTTTTTGAATTAAATTTGTATCATCCATCGTAATTTAATAGCCTTCATCTCCTGGTAATAGCTCTTTCCATTGCCCATCTTTTTTAACAAATTTAGGTAAATTGGGTTGGATATCCTTTGCATCTAAACTTTGATAGTGTGCCATTAGGTTGTCTATAGATTCAAATCCCATTAACTGCTCTAAACATTTTATTGTAGGAAGTATCATTTGCATTTTCCCCTCTTGTACTTTTTGAAGAGCAGATTGTGGAGAAATCCATATATTCTCAATCAATTCGTTACCATCATGATTAATGTCTTGATTTTCAGGCATCCTTGTAATAAAAAAACGTGTGTCATATCTCCTAGTAGCAAATTCTGGAGTAATCCAATGTGCAAATGGTACTATTTCTGTTGATTTAATAAAAAAATTTTCTTTTTCACAAATTTGTTTAAATGAAACCTTTTTTCTAAGTAATTGATTACGATAATCTATATATCTTTCTTTTTTATTTTCTTTAAAGTTAGGCAATTTATCCTCTGAATTGTGAGTTAACAACACACCTACTTCCTCAAAACACTCCCTTACAGCAGCAATCCAAAAAGAGGATCCTCCTGAATCTACATTAATGCGGTTTGAAAGTTGACCATCATTTAAGTCACACACTGTTGATTCTACCCCAAAAGAAATATCATCTTGATCAACTTTTCCACCAGGGAAAACATATAAACTTGCAAAATCGGTTTTGTGAGATCGTTTTGCCATCAAGACTTCAATTACATCTTGCTTTTGCCGAAGTAATAAAATAGTTGAGGCAGGAGAAGGTTCCATGAAAGTCAAAGCAAAATTTAATAATCTAGCTTAGAATAACTCCAATGGTAATCTCAAACAATCTTGAAACTGATATTAAAGAAGCTCCTGAATGGTTTTTAAAATCAATTGAGAGAGCATATTCAGAAAAAAAGGTTAAGTTACCTCAAGGAAATGTTTGCTACAAACTTTGGTCTGCAAATGAGTCAAAAGGCACGGTGATTTTAATTCATGGGACTGGAGCTAGTAAAAACTGGTGGGATCCTATTGCTCCCCTTCTATTGGATAAATTTAATGTAATTGCTCTTGACTTACCAGGAATGGGGGACTCTGATCACTGTGATGTCTATAGTTTCGAAAATTTTGGTAATAGTGTACTTTCTATCATTAAGAATGAGAAACTTACTGAAAATATTGTTCTAGTTGGACACTCATTGGGTGGTCATGTTGCGGGCTATGTAGCAACCAAACAATCCGAACTAATTGCTGGATTAGTTATGATAGATACTCCAGTTCGACCACCAAATTTTGAGTACAAAAAAAGTGTGGGCACTGGGCCTCTTCGAATGATTAAATATTATCCCGATAAAAAAACTATCCTTAAAAGATTTAGATTGATGCCAAAACAAGAATGTAAAAATGATTGGTACTTACGATACATTGCTGAGCATGCAATCAAAGAAACCTCAGAGGGATGGAGATGGAAATTTGATGATCAACTTTTCTTTAAATTAGAGTATCCAAAAGGGTATGAATATTCTTTTAAATGTCCTTCACTATTTATTGCTGGTGAAGAAAGCCTACTCATGGCCTCAAAAATTCTTGACTACATGAAAAATTTATTCAAGGATAATATGCATTTTGAAACAATAGCAGGAGCTGCCCATCATGTACCAATTGATGCTCCAATAGAAATGACAAAAATCGTCAAAAGAGCAATAGATAAATGGCTATAAACTATTTTTATACAATATTCTTCTTATGTTTAGGTTTAATTTGTCTATCGGTTATTGGTTTTAAGTGGATTCTTAAACAATACCTAAAGATTGCTAATGATAGACGAACACTTGCTTTACAAGGAGTTTTTTTTCTTACACTGGGTCTTCTGCTTGCTTTAACAACTCCTCTATTGTTCAAAGAATGGTCAGAGCGATTATGGAGTATTTTGACATTTGCTTTGGGCATTGGATTCTTTTTAAGGGGCCTGCTATTCATATTTGCACAAACAATAATTCAAAAAGTATTATCCTTTTATTTATTTAAAACTCCTGTAAGCATTGCATTGATCAGTGCACTTCTCTTTTTTGTACTGGCAATATTAACTGCAACTAGAGACTACGTTGGAGAGACTCAAAACTTAGAGGCTTGCCAGGATGGAAATGTCCTCGAAGTTTTTTGTATTGTTTCCAATCCTGAAGATATGACAATCACCCCTGATGGGCAATTTCTTATCACAAGTGAGTTTGCAGGTATAAAACCCTATGAAGAGCCTGGTATTGGAGATTTTGCAATTATTGATTTATCAAATATGCAGATTAATAAACTGCCCATAATTTTTGAAGATAATGTCTGGGGAGACCCACAATGTAAAAGAAGTTCGATAAACTTTAATCCGCATGGAATCGATCTAATTAGAAGATATGATGGCAGCTATCAACTTGGAGTCGTCAATCATTTTCCACAAGAAAGTATTGAATTTTTTGAGTTACAAAAGGAGGAAGCTTGGGAATTAGTTTGGCGTGGATGTGTAAAGGTACCTAAACAGTATTATGTTAATGATCTCACTATGCAAAATAATGGTACTTTTTATGTAAGTCACATGTATCCGCAAGATATTACTATTGGCCAATGGTTGAGTGCCTCACTTTTTAAGTATGATACAGGTGAAGTATTATTTTGGAATAAAGTTAAATTTAATAATTTAGATTTCACAAAAGGTGGTCAGCCTAATGGAATTGTAAAGAAAAATAACATTTTATATGTTGCTTATAATCTAAGTGATGAAGTCAAAGCATTCAATCTTTTAACGCAAGAAGAAATAGCACAATTTAAATTAAATTCTCCTGATAATCTGATCTTAAAAGATGATTTTATCTGGGTAACAAGTTTTGATCATGAAACTCTGGACGTTATTGCAACTTGTCCAGGTTATTCACTTGGAGATGGAATCTCAGAGGAACCTTCGGTATGTTCACTCCCATTTAAGGTATTTAAGTTAGATGTGAAAGATTTATCTCTAGTCAAGGAATTTGATTTTAAAAAGGATGCTTTTGGTTTTCCGACCGTTGCCTACCCTGTTGATGAATATATCTATCTTGGTTCATTTACCATGGATCGCATAGTCAGATTTAAACAGTAAAAATGGAAGTATTTGATTTCAATTTTGATGCAGTTAAACAATCTCTTATTTCTGAAAGTTCATTAGATACTCATAAAGGAACTTATGGATCAACTCTCCTCTTAGGGGGTGATCATCCATACGGTGGAGCTATAATATTGGCTGCTGGGATGGCTTTGAGGATTGGTTCTGGGTTAGTAACTGTCGCTACACGTTCAGATTATGTCACTGCAATGCTTGCTCATTTTCCTTCTGTCATTGTTGCGGGTGTTAATAATAGGCAAGATGCTGAAAATTTATGCGCAAATAAAGACATTATTATCTGCGGTCCTGGTCTGAAAGATTCATCCTGGTCTCAACAGCTAACACACCTAGCAATCGAAGTTGCAAACAAAGATCAACTCCCATTGATTTTGGATGCAGGTAGTTTATTGTTTTTGCATAATCAAACAAAACTTCCTCAGAATCTGATCATAACACCTCATCCTGGAGAAGCTGCTAACCTGTTAGATTGTGAAGTGAATGATATCCAAAATAATAGAACGCATGCAGCAAAAAAATTGCAAGAAAAATTTGGTGGCATAATAGTTCTCAAAGGAAAAGAAACACTTATCACAGACAAAGATAATATGTTCCGCTGCATGAATGGTAACCCGCTGCTATCTTCAGCAGGAACCGGAGATGTTTTGACAGGATTTATTGGTGGACTAATTGCTCAAGGCATCTCTACAATAGAAGCATGTAAATTTGCGGTGGCAGCACATGGTTATGCAGTAGATCAACTGGAAAGAGAGGGTCCACTTAAAAATCGAGGCATTACAGCTTCTGATTTAATCTCTTTAATTTGCCAAAGTGTTTTTAATTTTGAATTGAATATGAATCATAACAATGAGCAGTAGATATCTTGATGATGAAGCTTCAACTTCTCAATTAGGCTATGAAATAGCTGAAGAAATTCAAAAGGATAATAATGATTTTGAGATTCATTTATATGGAGAACTTGGAACAGGCAAAACTTTTTTAACCAAAGCTGTTTTAAAAGCACTGGGTTATCATGAAATTGTAAAAAGTCCTACATATACTTTGTGTGAGGAATATGAAACATCAAAGTTTTTATGCTTGCATGCAGATCTTTATCGCTTGGAAAATACTTACGAAGTTGATGTTTTAGATCTCGATCGAGTAGCAGATAGACGTAAAATTATAATTATTGAGTGGCCGAACCTAGTGGCATCTCGAAGAGATCCAAACTTAGAAATTCACCTAAAACATCAAGGTTCTGGAAGATCAGTTAAAGTTGAACAAAAAAAATGATGAAAAAGTTTTTTTTACCATTGATATTTATTTTTTTTGTTTGCTCTGAGACTGGAGAAGTTGAATTTCAAGATTTAATTAAGATTGATTCAAATCATTATGAAGTAAACTTTGTGCTTGAAAATACTGCTTTGATTTTTTCTGAATCATCTAGTGACCCTTTTGAGATACTGATCACAATTAAGGATTCAACAGTTATAAATGACTTTAGTAGTATGCAAAATTATCCGATTAAGTCTGTTGAAGTCTATCAGGATCAAAATGACGTCAAGATAAAAATTTCGCTTTATGAAGCAGCAAGATGGACTAAGCCTCAACAGATTGTAGAGAATTCTAATTTAAGGTTATTCGTTCCTTTATTTTTTGAAAAAGATATTAAAACAATGCAAAGAGAAGTGATTGTTGCTATTGATGCTGGTCACGGGGGTAGAGATCCTGGAGCAATAAGCAGTGAATTAAATGTGATTGAAAAAGATATTACCTTCTTGATTGCAAGTGAGCTTGCTCGAACACTTCAAAATACTGAGGGGTATGTTCCCGTCTTAATTAGAGAAAGTGATGAATTTATATATTTAGATCAAAGATACCAAAAAAGCAGAAGAGCTGGTGCAGATATTTTTATATCCATTCATGCCGATGCTTTTTCTTTACCCTCAGTAAGTGGAGCCTCTGTCTATGTATGGGCAGACAATCCCTCAAGTATTTCGGCAAAAAATCTTTCAAAAAAGGTTAGTCCTGTGCGTTTAGAAAAATATGATTTAAACGAGGACACTGCTATGTTGAAATATCCAGAGATGTATGCAGAAAAAAATAGACTGAGTTTATCCCTAGCCAAAAAAATCCTTCATCAACTAAAACTTGATCCAAATACGAAATTACATAAAAAATCTGTTGAATTTGCAGATTTTAGAGTTTTGAAATCGGTTGACATTCCTTCGATTTTCCTTGAATCCGGTTTTATATCTAATCCAATGGATGCAAAAAGATTGAAAGGTAAGCCTGGTAGAAGGATGCTTGCGCGATCATTATTTTTAGGGATAAATCAGTACTTTGCTGAAGTCCAAGATAAAAATCTTTTTATTTTTAATAAAGATAACAACCTCACTTATCTAATCCAATCTGGAGATACTCTGTCTGAAATTGCAATTCGTTTTGGTGTTCCTGTAATGGATATCATCAACCTAAACATGATTCGAGATGAAGCAATATTTCCAGGTCAAAAGATTCAGATACCTCACCATCAATTTTATGAGATCAAGCCTGGAGATACCCTATCTGAAATTGCACTTGAATATAATTCTTCTTTGGAAGAAATCCAAAGTTTAAATAATTTAGTCAATACTCAAATCATTGTTGGTCAAATGATTAAACTACCCTCTGATTAACTGTAATCAGATGGGTTAAGGTCTATAGACCACTGGATTTTTTTATCCTCTATTGTTTTTCCGATTGCTGCATTGATTTTTGAAATAGTTTTATGCGTTTCAATAAGATCCTTATCTTTAATCAAAAGATAGTTTCTATAAAGATTTTTAATCTTATTCAATGGAGCTGGAAGAGGGCCGATACATTGGGCATTTGTTGAAGCTTCTACACTTGAACGAATATCTCTTAGGAATGACATGCTGGCATTTAAATCTTTGGATTTTGTTCGTATTAAAGCAATCGATACATAAGGGGGTAACTTCAGACGTTTATATTCTCCTAATAAATATTTAGAAAATCTAAGATAGTTCCCTTCTTTGAGAGCATTTAAGTTTTTGTCATCAGGATAGTCAGTTTGAATGATAACTTTTGATGTTCCTGATCTACCAACTCTGCCGATCACTTGAATAAGCAATTGTGAGAGTTTTTCAATAGCATTGGGTTCATGGCTAATAAGACCTTGATCACAATTGAGAATAATCCCAAGCTCAACTTCAGAAAAGTCGTGCCCTTTTGCAATCATTTGAGTGCCAACTAAAATCGCACTATTGGAATCTGATATCTTTTTTAAAACATCCTCTAAAGAGCCCTTTTTCTTAGTGGTATCGAGGTCAAATCTGATCAGTGGTATTTCTTTAAACTCATTTTTTAATTCAGACTCAATTTGTTCAGTGCCAACACCATAGTAATGAAACTTGCCACTTGAACACTGTGGGCATTTTTTTGGAACTTCATACTTTTTTTGGCATTTATGGCATAACAAAATATTATCTTCTTTGTGAAAAACCAGTTTTACAGAACAATTTTTGCATAAGGCAGACCAAGAACATGCATTGCAAGATAACAATGGAGCAAAGCCTCTTTGATTAAGAAATATTAAAACTTTTTTCCCTCTATCAATAGTTTTTTTAATAATAGGAAACAAGCTTATATCGATGCCAGCTTTTTTCGTTGCTGTCCTCGTATCATGCAGAATAAATGATGGGGGTAAATCACCATTAATCCTAGTGGGCATTGATAGAAACTTATAGTTTTTAGAATCTACCAACTCTAATGCTTGTAATGAGGGTGTGGCTGAGGATAAAACTATAGGGATATCCCTATCTTGAGCAATTTTTAGAGCAACATTCTTTGACGAGAAGCGAACTCCCTCATGCTGCTTAAATGATGGATCATGTTCTTCATCTAAAATAATTAGTCCAAGTTTTTGAAGAGGAAGAAATAATGATGACCGTGTACCAATTAGTATTCTTGTATTTCCGGATTTACAATCTTGCCAACACTCGAACCTTTCTTTATCAGTTCTTTTTGAATGGTAAAGACCAATATTACCTTCAAATCTTGATCGAAAACGTTCATATATTTGAGGTGTAAGACTGATCTCAGGAACTAAAATCATAACTGAGGTATCTTGCTTAAGAAATTTTTCTGTCAATTGAAGGTAAACTTCTGTTTTACCTGAGCTAGTAACACCATGCAGTATAGTTGGATCAAATCCCTTGGATTGCTGAATTTGAGAAATAACATTCTTTTGATCTGGGGTGAGATCATATGTTTTACTGCCTTTAATAACTTGAGTATTAGTCTCAGAATTAGCAATTTTCTCTAAGACAAAGTTTATCTTTCGTAATTTAGGAGGAAGAAAATTATTAAAAACTTCACCAATAGAATGATGATAATAATTAGCAATCCAAATTAAAGTCTGAAAAGATTCATTATCAAATGTTGGCTCTTTATCCAAAATTTCTTTGATTTCTATAGTTTTGAAATTAGGCTTCGGACATGACTTGATAATAAATCCAACTAAATTTCTTCTATTAAAAGAAACTGCTACTCTTGAACCAGGTGCAATTTTTGTTGATGAATGATAAGTAAAAAGCTGTCTCAAAGGTGTGGGTAAAGCAACTGAATAATAAAAATTTTGCATCGTATATTGTAAAGATTTCCTTATTTGGTATAGTTCACAACCTAAATTTAGATTTTATTATGAAACTAGCAAATCATCCTAATTTGATTAAAAAATGAAAAAAGGTATACATCCAGAATATAGAGAAGTTCTCTTCCATGACATAAGTGTAGACGAATATTATTTAGTAAGATCTACTATCCAAACGGACAAAACAAAAAAATGGGAAGATGGAAATACTTATCCTTATTTCACTTTAGAAATCTCATCTGCTTCGCACCCTTTCTATACAGGCAAGCAAAAAATTGTTGATACCGGTGGTCGTGTACAAAAATTTGAAAAACGTTTTGGGAAAAAGTCATGAGTAAAGTCTGTCAAGTTACTGGAAAAGTCCCGCAAAGTGGAAACCATGTCTCCCATGCGAATAATAAAGTTAAAAGAAAATTTTATCCCAACTTGCATAAACATAAGTTTTGGGTTGAATCAGAAAATCGTTTCATAACTTTAAAAGTCTCTACCAAAGGCATGCGAATAATTGATAAAAAGGGGATTGATGAGGTCTTAAAAGATCTTCGTGCTAAAGGCACTAAAATTTAATTGTAACCTGCTTTTTGAGCTAAAAAGACTGCTTGCTCTTGCAGCAATCCTAGTTTGTCTACTTGTATCAGATCTTCCTTAAAATTGCCCCACTCCTGCAAGATTGGATGTATGTCTACTCCGGGCACTACAGGGTATTCCATGTTCTCCCTTGCATACAGATTTTGCGCATATTCTGATGAGAGCCACTCCAAAAGTTTAATTGCTGATGTTTGATTTTTAGACCACTTGATTAATCCAGCACCAGATATGTTTACGTGAACTCCTCGATCATATTGGTTTGCCCAGAGCAATCTCAGATTTTCTGCTTCACCTTTTTCAACCAGTCTTGCCAAATAATAAGTATTGACGATAGTCATTCCACATGCTCCTGAGTTCACAGCTTTTAGTACATTAGTGTCACTAGTATAAACTTGACGCCCTTGAAGATTCTTTACCCATCCTCTTACAATTTCCGTTGTTTCCTCAATGCCTAAACTATCAATCATGCTTGCAATCAAAGATTGGTTATAAACTTTTTTTGATGTCCTCAAGCATAGTCCTGGAAACTCCCAATCGAACAAAGATGCAGCAAGATCTTCATAAGTTAATGAGGGACCACTACTCCCTTCAATAAATATGTCTTTATTTACAACTATTGTTCTAGCTCTTTTAGAAAAACCAAACCATAAATTATTTTCATCCTTCAAGTGCATGGGAATGCGAGAATCAAGTATTGCAGATTCCACTGGCTGAAAGATATTATTCATTGCTGCTTGCCAAAGCACTCCTGCATCTACTGTCATCAAAATATCTGCTTCAGTTGAAGATCCCTCAATGACAATTCTCTCCATAAGCTGTTGCGCATTTCCAGATAAAACAGTTACTTTTATACCGGTTTCTGCAGTAAATTTAGTTAATAAATCTTCAATTAATTGAGGTTGTCTCGAAGTAAATATGACAACTTCATTGTCCATATCTTCAACAGTGCATGAGGCTAGAAAAATTAACGTTAATAAAAAGAATCTGGACACCATCATATTGTAATTGATTGTCATTCTCATCTAAATAGTTTATTCAAAAAATTATTAGGTCCTGAGGCTTGCTCAACAAAAAAGTTTTTAAGAAATTTTTTCTTGTTAACTTGTTTAAGCCCAAAATTTCTTAAAAATTTAGTATATAAATTCTTAGACTCGAATATGCTAACAAAAGCATTCATTGATTGAAGCATTATTTCATTTTGTAAATGTCTCTCTCTTGAGAAATTCTTCATCAAAATTTTTAATTTAGATGCATCAATAAAATCATCCTTATTGATTAATTGATAAAGCAGTGAGTCAATGTCTGCAAATCCTAAGTTTATGCCCTGCCCTGCTAAAGGATGAATTGCATGAGCAGCATCTCCAATCAATAAAGTGGAATGATCAAAGTAATTTTGTGCATGATGAGCATATAGACTGTAACTTTGTAATCCACTCTTTGAAAGCAACTTTATATCAAAACTCAGTTTTTCTTCCATAGCAGGAAGAAATTTATCCACAAATTCTTCACCAGTTGCAAAATCTTTAATGAGGTTGTTAGGTATAGACCATACCATTGAATAAATGAATTTATTTCGGTTTTGAGATTTCCTAAATGGCATAAGTGCAAGTATGCCAAAGTCAGAGAAAATTTGATGAGCAGTCTGATCTGCTTGAGGACAAGATGATTCTACCAATCCAACTAGAGCAGTCTGCTCATACTTTCGTTTTCTAAGATTTAGGCCAGAGAATTCCAAAAGCTTTAAATTATTGCTTTCACATGAAATGATTAGTTTGGCTCTAATTAATTCATCTGAGGAAAGTTGGACTTCAATCGCATCATTCTTTTCATTGAGTTTTTGGATGGAGTTTTCAAAAAGTATTAAATCATTTGCCTTTTTCCTAAGTGAAGATAATAAATCTGCATGCGAGACAACGTAATTTAATTGTTTTAAATTAGCATCAATGCAGTCGAAAAGTATTTTTCCTGTCCCTTCAAAATCAAAAACTTTCATTTGCTGGACTGAGTGTTTTTCAACTAAGTTAAAAATTGTAGAGTCAAAATCAATAAGTAAATTCTTTGAAAAATTATTCAAAGTAACTGTTCTTGGAGACTCATGAATCTCACCAGAATTTTTTTCGACAATAAGAGTTTTATATCCTGATTCTTGAAGTTTTGCTCCAAGATAACAGCCAAGAATGCCACCACCAAAAATTAAAATATCAGTGTTATTAAATTCCTTCAAGATGAATTCATTAAAGATTCAATTTCGTTTGGGTCTGTTGGAACAGCTGATGTAAGATTTTCATTAGCATTTTTAGTAACTAAAATATCATCTTCAATCCTTATACCAATGCCATGCCATTTTGCATCAGCATTACTTTTATTATTGATATATATTCCAGGTTCAATGGTAGTAATCATCCCGTCTGAAAATTCTAAATAATTATCATTTTGCATATATGGACCAACATCATGAACATCCATTCCCATCCAATGTCCAACTTTGTGCATGTAATATTCTCTGAAAGCACCAATTTCAATTAATTCAGAAATTTCTCCATCAAGTATGCCTATATCAATCAATCCCTGCGTTATGATTTTCTCAGAAACTTTTTGAGGCTCAATTACAGAATTTCCGGGACTTACAGCCTCAATAGAAGCTTGCTGTGCAGCAAGCACAATCTCATAAACTGCTAATTGCTCTTTTGAAAACTTACCATTAATTGGATACGTTCTTGTAATGTCAGAGGCATACATATTAAATTCACATCCAGCATCAACTAGTATTAGGTCTCCATCATTTAACATACAGTTATTATCGTTGTAGTGCAGCACACATGCATTTACACCACCTGCAACAATCGGATTGTAAGCTGCATATCGTCCACCACGCTTTGCAAATTCATACATGTAATAGGCCTCAACATCTGATTCGTTAAGCCCTGGCTTTACAAATTGCATTGCTGCGGAGTGAGCTGACGCAGAGATTGAGCAAGCTTGTCTAATAACTTCTATCTCTGCAAAAGCTTTTATTAATCTATTTGAACCTAATATAGAATTTGCATCTGCAATATCAATTTTGCCAGAATGTCGATCTTGATTATTGGCAGCATGAGTCCAATCAACAACTTTCTTATCAAAACCATCATTATTCCCAAAAGGATAATAGACTTTATTTTTGTTCAGCAAGAATTCTGGCAATATGGTATCAATCTGATCATTATCAAAAGCTTTATCGAATCCATAATCTTTCTTAGCTCCCTCAGGTCCTGCTCGATAACCATCCCAAATTTCTTTTACTTTATCTTTCTTTGGAACAAAAATAATAGATTCGATTTTATTTTTATCTTTGCGAATCATCAGTGTAGAATCTGGTTCATTGAAGCCTGATAAATAGTAAAAATTACTATCTTGCCGAAAAGGAAAATGTGTATCTTGACTTCGTAAACGCAGACATGCACCTGGAACAATCAAAACACTATTATCAGGAAGAGAACTTATTAACTTTTCTTGTCTTTTTCTATACATATCAATCATTATATCTTAAATGCTTACTTGTCAGTTTTAGGTTTTATATTCATAATTAAAGTCATGAATAATACCGAGGCTTTTGAAAAACTCAACCAAAAAATTAATTCTCTTATCCAAAAGTATGCAGACCAAAAAGGTATTATTGATTTATATATCAAAAAAGAAAGGGAGTGGAAATCCAATAAAGCAGATAATCTACGAAGAATTAAAGATTTAGAAAATAGTCTCAAAAAATTAAAACAAGATTCTCATGAGTGATATCGAAAAAGTTTCCTTGAGGGTTTTTGGGAGAGACATAACTCTTGCATGTCCAGCAGATGAAAAGCAACAGCTTTTAGCTGCAGCTGAATTATTAAATTCAGAACTAAGCAACATCAAAGATAAAGAAAATGGATTAATTTTAGCTGGATTAAGTCTAGCCAATAACCAGTTAGTGAATGATGAAAGTAATGACATCCCATCAACAGAAGAAGTTCTGAGCTTAATTGAAAAAATTGATCGTGCTTTACAAACTTAGTTCGACTTTCTAAGTAATTATCTTATACTATCGAGTATTCTGGTTCATTCGTTAATATGTAAGTTATTTTTGAACCTATAATTAAACTGAAGGTGATTTTCCTCTGTTAATGTTGTGCATTATCTACAAAGAGAAGCCTGATTTAACATGATATTCACCACCTGGACATCGGGTTCAGGGATTACATATGACGGTGAATTGGTTCATGCCTCCGAGCATAAATGTGAAAAACAAATTACGTATATCACTCATTGAGCGGAGGCAAGCTCTTTCTCCCGATGAAGTTATTGATTGCTCAAAAAAAGTCAATGAATTTTGTTTTAATTTTCTTGAATTAAACCACCATCAAAATATTCTTACATATCTTCAAATTAACAACGAAATCAATACTGAAAAACTGATCGTATCTATGCTTAAAAAGGGTTTAAATATATTTCTTGCAAAGCAAGAAGTTGGGAATGTTAATCAGGTCTTCATAAAGAAAGTGAAAAAAGATAATTCTGGAGCCAAGTCTTTTGTTGTTGAAAATACACATTATGTCATGAGCCTCAATTACTTTGATCTTGTAATTTTACCTCTTGTTGGTGTTGATTCAAAAGGTTACAGATTAGGGTTTGGCAATGGCTACTTCGACAAACTCCTTTGTAATTTTAAAAATAATAATCCAAAAAAAACTATAATAGGGTTAGGTTATGCTTTTCAATTAACTTCAGAAAACTTTGCAGAAAATCATGACTTAAAATTTGATACAGTCTTTACTGAATTGGGAGGTCAGCATTTTTAAGAAAATATTTTTATTAGTCTTTATAGGACCCCTTTCCTCCATGGTGATTGATGGGAATCTTGATGAAAAGGAGTGGCAAAAAGCTACTGTTTTAGAAGAGTTTACAACTATTGTTCCTTTTAATTTTGAAGACCCTAAGCTCAAAACAACAGTTAAAATTTTTAGTAATGCTGAAGGAATTTATGTTGGATTTATAAATGAGCAAGATCAACAAACAATTCGTCAAAAAAATCACATTAGAGATAACTGGGATGATAGAGGAGATAAAAATGGTGTAACTATCGATTTTGATGGCAATAGCAAAGTTGCATACGGATTTACTGTATCTTTGGGTGGCTCCATTTCAGATGCTACCTATCGAAGTGGGAACAGAGAGAATACAGATTGGGATGGGGATTGGTTGAGTGCTACCAGTCGAAATAACGATTTTTGGACTACTGAAATCTTTATCCCATGGAGTATTGCACCTATGCAGTCGGTTGAAAGCGATAGAAGGAAGATTGGATTTATCGCATGGAGGTGGTATGCACAAGAACAGAGTTCTTTTGCCACTGCCAAAACAAACTATATGAGAAATACTTTTATTTATGATTTACCATCACTAGAAATCGATAATTATTCAGTAAGAAAAAATAGTTTTTTTCCTTACATCACATTGTCTGAGGACTTTGCTGCCAAACAAAAAATTGAGAAAGTTGGTGTTGATATTTTTTTAAACAGAGGTGATGGGAATCAAACCAACTTAGCAATAAACCCTGATTTTGGTCAGGTTGAAACTGATGAAGTAGTTGTTAACTTTAGTGCTATTGAGACTTTCTTTTCTGAAAAACGTGCATTCTTTACAGAGAATCAAACTTTATTTGAAGTAAGAGGAGGCAGAGATGATTTTTATGTTATTAATACTCGAAGAATTGGTTCCAAACCAACTTATCAATGTGAAAACACTTATGATGAAGACTTATGTAATAGCTCGCAACAAGAATATAGTGAATTGGATCTAGCGCTTCGCCATACATCGCAACAGAAAAATTTTGATTACGGGTTTTTAAGTGCTAGTGAAAGTGACTCACCTTTTACAAAAGGAAGAGACTTTTATGCGTTCCGAATTAGATCTAATAACCCTGTAAATAAAGTTGGACTATTATCAACCCGAACAGTTAACAATTTCGTTGGTAATGAAGCTGATGTAATTGCTCTTGATATTGAAAATACAGCAATAAATAAAACAAAAATTTCAGGTGCAATTCTCAATTCAAGAACTGCAAATGGTTCAGGTAACGGTCTTCGATTCGATATTAAATATTTCCCTAAAATTGAGTATGAAAACACATTTGGTTTCCAATATTTTGATAAAAAGCTCGATCTTAATGATATGGGATATCTGCAAAGAAATGATGAAATAAAAGCTTACAACAGATTTGAGTTTGATAGGAATTCCTTTCCTATTGAGTCCCTTTTCAAGAGCAGACAATCGCACATTAGTATTTTTCAATCCATGACAACAGATGGTAAAAAATCACCAAGGGGTTTATGGACTAGAACTGAGTTGTGGTTAAAATCAAATGCAAGTATTGAAGTATCAATGTCGATTAAAAATGAAGGGAAAAATTCCACATTTACTAGGAAGAATGAAGTTGCTCCATACATAAATGTAATGAATGAAAAAACTATAAATCTTGATTTTGATTCCCCCCGCTATAAAAAATGGTCTTTTGGTGGAGATATCGGATATTCAAGAGCTGGAGCATATCCAACTTGGGACTCTGATGGCAATAAACGAAACACATACCGATTTGGAGTAAGTTATTTTCCTAATGAAGAATTCCAGTTATATCTGGGTTCAAAAAAGATTAAAGAGCAAGAATGGCTCAAATGGGTTGAGGCTAACAGGTTGGGAGCTTTTACAAAATCACAAAGAAATTTAGATTTTACAATGACCTTTTTGAGAGGTAATAAACATGAATTAAGGTTAAAAAATCAAATAATCATGATAAAAGCAAATAACCCTATTTCTCTTGAAGCACAAAATACTGGAGAGATCTTTGGTTCTGATTTTGAATTACAACCATTTAACTTATCTGAAAATTCTTTACAAATTAGGTACAGATATGAGTTTGCCCCACTGTCCTACTTTTACTTAGTTTACACACGTGCAGATAGTTTTTTTACAAATGATGATCTTAGTAATTTTGATAGTTTACTAGAGTCTTCCTGGAAAAATCCTGGGAATGAAATACTGACTGCAAAAATTCGTTTGAAATTCTAGTTATTTTAAATATTGCTTATAGGCAATGTTATTTGTTTCTTCTGAGAAGTTATAGCCGGTTTTGTGTAAATGTTTTAAAAGTTTTTTGTTATTTGCAGAGTTATCCTCTATTCCAACAAGAACTTTACCAAATGCTGATCCTAAATTTCGATAATGAAAAAGTGAGATGTTCCATTTATTTCCAAGACTCTCAAGGAAATCTAGGAGTGCTCCAGGTCGTTCGGGAAATTCCCCTCTGAATAGTCTTTCATTATTTGTTGAAATCTTTCGACCTCCAACCATGTATCTCAAATGATCATTTGAAATATCATTTTTAGTTAGATCTTTAAAATTAAATTTTTTCGAAGTAAGCCTTTCTTTCAAACCAGTAAATGTCTTTAAATCCTTAATCTTTATCCCAACTAAAACTTGAGCTATTGTGCTATCTGACATCCTATAATTGAATTCTGTAATTTGAGACTTTCCAAAAATCTTACAAAGTCTGAGAAAGCTCCCACTTTTTTCAGGAATCTGTATGCTTAAAATCTTTTCGGACTCCTCACCAAGTTCTGACCTTTCAGCAATATAACTTATCCTGTCAAAATTTAGGTTAGCTCCACTGCTTATTGCTAATAAGTTTTTGTTCTTTGCCCTTGCAGCATATTTTTTTAGTCCTGCAACTGCAACTGCACCAGCAGGCTCGGATAAAACTCTTGTATCCTCAAAAATATCTTTCACTCCTGCACAAACTTCATCTATGGAAACTGTTATGACCTCATCTACACACTCTTTTATAACTTCAAGATTGTGCTTCCCAACCTGTGCCACAGCTACACCATCTGCAAATATACCAATGCTTTTTAATCTAACTCTCTTTCCTGCTTGCATTGCTGCAGCTAGGCAAGCTGAATCATCAACCTCAACTCCAAATATTTTCGTTTTTTTATTTTTTTGTGAAATCCATGCAGAAATTCCCGCAAGTAGTCCACCTCCACCTACTGGAACGAAAATTGCATCAAAATCCATACCTGAATCTAGAATTTCTTTGCCTACTGTGCCCTGGCCTGCAATTGTGTATGGGTCATCGAAGGGATCAATAAAGGTTCTATTCTCCTTTTTGCATAGTTTTTTTGCATGAGCTAATGCTTGATCGTAATTATCTCCATGTAAAATTACACTTGCTTTAAAACCTTTTACAGCTTTAATTTTTATCTCAGGAGTTGTCTCGGGCATAACGATTAAGCATTTTATTTTCAATTTCTGGCAAGCACTTGCTACACCTTGGGCATGATTACCTGCAGAAGCTGCTATAACTCCTTTCTCCTTTTCAGTATTATTTAAATGCTTTATTTTGTTGTAGGACCCTCTATTTTTGAAAGAAAATATTGGCTGCAAATCTTCTCTTTTCAAACAAACTTTGTTCCCAGTTTTTTTTGAAAGATTTATGGCTTCTGTAATCGGTGTCACCGAAGCAACCTCATAAACGAAAGACTTTTTAATCAAAGAAATATATTTCTTTGATTTTGTGAAGTGTTTAGATTTATTGTTTTTAATTCTCAATGTATATCTCCGGAGAATACAGTATTATAAACTCATGAGCGAAGCAAAGATAAGAGCATCTCAAAAAGCTTTGGACTTTATTTTGCCAAAAATAACTCAGCAGACAGTGCTTGGTATTGGAACTGGGTCCACAGTTAATTGTTTTATCGAACTCTTGGCAACTCATAAAAATGCATTTAAGGGAGTTGTTTCGAGTTCCAAAGCTAGTTCTGATTTGATCGCAAATTATGATATTGAAGAATTTGAGTTAAATGATGTTAACTCAGTCTCTTTTTATATAGATGGAGCAGATGAGGTCTCCATGGAAAAAAATTTAATTAAAGGTGGTGGTGGAGCACATACAAGGGAAAAGATTGTTGCAGCTGCATCCGAGTCATTTATTTGTATCGCTGATCAATCAAAATTTGTAGATCAGTTGGGTCAATTTCCACTTCCAATCGAGGTAGCAAAAGTTGCAAGGAGTTATGTTTCAAGACGTATTGTTGGTATGGGAGGTTTACCAAAGTTTAGGCAAAATTTCATAACAGATCTTGGGAATCAAATAATTGATGTTAGAGAATTAGATATTAGTAACCCAAAAGAATTAGAAATTAAAATTAATGCAATACCGGGAGTAATAGATAATGGAATATTCTCTATTAACAAACCTAATGAGATATTTTCTGATTAGTCTATAAAAGTTCTAGAATTGCTTCGGTAAGTACGTTTGATTCTGGTAAAACTTTTGAGTTAAATAATTTAACAGATTTACCATCTTTAGAAATCAAATATTTATTGAAATTCCAGGTTGGCTCACTACCTGTTAGATCTGAGAGTTTCTTGTAAAATGGATGAGCATTTTTTCCTTTAACAGGCACAGTCGAGTACATAGGAAATGAAACATCAAAATTGGTTTCACAAAATTCAGCAATCTGAGATTCATCGGAAAACTCCTGACTAAAAAAATCACGTGACGGAACTCCGATAACAACAAACTCTTGATCCTTGAATCTTTCGTAAAGACTTTGTAGTCCTTGATATTGTCCAGTATAGCCACATTTGCTGGCAACATTCACTACAAGCATTACTTTACCTTCATATTTACACAGATTTTCTTTCACAGTTGAGTCAAGCAGTCTCATTTCTTCGTTCAAAAGATTGTCACAGGCAAATGAGCTAATGGAAGTAAATGTAACAAGTACAAGTATTAGATTTTTCATCGAGAGAATTATACAGGTGTTATAGCAGCAACAGAAGCAACAAAAATTGTTATTAAAAATAGTAACTCTAATTTGTCTTTCATACTTTTTCCTAATAAATATGGAGGGTTTGCACCCTCCACAACATTCAGAGGTTTGGTCAGCAGAATAAGGGGGAGAAGTGCTGACTTCTATTATTATGCATATTTATAATACATTATCAATACTTTTTATAAAATATTTTATGTTTTTTTGGGTATAATAAAATTAAGTCAAATTTGGAGATTATTTTGAAAGGACAATGTTTATATTCGGTAAAGGATGGTTTTGCCATTCTTGAGGTTGATAACCCACCTGTAAACCCACTTAGTGAAGGTGTTCGAGTAGGCATTGTTGACTGTCTGGAAAAAGCTCAAGCAGATAGTAATATCCACGGAATAATTTTAACCGGAAAAGGGAGGTCCTTTATTGCAGGCGCAGATATTAGTGAGTTTGGCAAACCCCCTAACGAAGAAATACCAACTATTCATGCAGTTCTGGAAAAACTAGAATCCTCAGAAAAACCTATAGTGGCAGCTATCAATGGCTCTGCCTTAGGCGGAGGTTTAGAGACAGCTTTGTGCTGCAACTACAGAGTATCTTCTTCAAAGGGATTTGTCGGTCTTCCTGAAGTGAATCTTGGTCTACTTCCTGGTGCTGGTGGCACTCAACGACTTCCAAGGATAATAGGTCCTTCAGAAGCTTTAAAGATGATGTTGACCGGAAAACATGTACCAGCAAAAAAAGCAGAAGAAATGGGGATTATAGATAAAATCACAGATGCCGATGTAATTGAAGAATCAATAAAATTTTTACATGATAAGAAAAATGATCCTCTTCCTAAAGTAAGAGACTTAAATTCTAAGTTGAATGATGTTAGAGGTGATGAAAAAGTGATTGTAGAAGCACGAGCATTGGCAGCAAAAATCAGAAAAGGACAATTTGCACCCAATAAAATAATCCAATGTGTAGATGCTGCCATTAATGTAAATTCATTCGATGAAGGAATGAAAAAAGAACAAGAATTTTTTATTGAGTGCCTTCTCAATCCTCAGCGAGAAGCTATGATTCATATTTTCTTTAGTGAAAGAGCAGCTTCAAAAATTCAGGATGTACCGAAAGAAACAGAAATAATGCCAATTAATAAGGCAGCGATTATAGGATCGGGAACTATGGGTGGCGGAATTGCAATGTGCTTTGCAAATGCAGGTATTCCTGTTCATATTATTGATCAAGATAAAAATAACCTTGAGAGAGGAGTTGCTGTTATAAAAGGTAACTATGATTTCATGATGAGTAAAGGGAGAATCGATGAAAATCAAAAAGATGCAGTTATGGGACTCATAACGTCTGGATTGGAATATGATGAAATTGCAGATGCAGACATTGTCATAGAGGCTGTGTATGAAAACCTTGATTTGAAAAAAGAAATTTTCAAAAAATTAGATGAAGTTGTTAAAAAGGATGCAATATTAGCTTCTAATACATCTGGATTAGATATTGATGCCCTAGCACATGTGACTAATAGGCCAGAAATGGTAGTGGGTACTCACTTTTTTAGTCCTGCAAACATAATGAGATTACTTGAAGTAGTTAGAGCTGAAAAAACATCTGATCAAGTTTTAGCAACGATTATGAGTGTAGGTAAAAAACTTAAAAAAGCGCCTGTTGTATCATTAAATGCTCCGGGCTTTATCGGTAACCGGATGCTATTTGGTTACACCGCTCAAGCAAATAAGTTATTGCTTGAAGGTGCGTTGCCTCACCAAATAGATTCAGCACTTGAGAACTTTGGGATGAGCATGGGGCCATTTAGAATGATGGATTTAGTGGGCCTTGATTTAGGGTGGAGAGCAAGAAAATTAAGCAAAACAAATCCTCCAGTAACAGCACTCATAAATGATGCACTTTGTGAGCAAGACAGATTTGGTCAAAAAACCAATAAAGGCTTTTATAACTATAAAGAGGGTTCAAGGGCTCCACATCCAGCACCTGAAAATGAAAAACTATATGAAAAAGTATCAGAAGATAATGGTTATAAAAGAAGAGAAATTTCAGATACCGAAATAGTTGATAGGTGCATACTTGCATTAGTTAACGAAGGTGCAAAAATTTTACAAGAGGGTGTATCGCAAAGATCTGGAGATATGGATGTAGTTTATATCAATGGTTATGGCTTTCCAATTTGGAGAGGTGGACCAATGCAATACGCAAATATGGAAGGATTAGAAAAAATTTCAAATAAAATAGATGAATTTGCAAAAAATGATCCTGACTTTTGGAGTAAAGCTGAAATCATTGAGCAACTATCAAAAGAAAATGGTAGATTTGGAGAAGCTCCCACGAAAGAAGAAAGGAAAGAAAAACTTTCATTCAACCAAACCTCAGTAGCAAAAAACTTTTAAATTTACAGAACTATATTGACTTTTGTCCCTTTATTAACCAATTTAAACAATTCTATCACATCGTCATTGAACATTCTGATACAGCCATGGGATGCTTTTGATCCTATTAACCCCTCTTCTGCTGTGCCATGGATATAAATAAAACGATTAAATGAGTCAACATTACCTCCTTTGTTGTACCCATGATCAATCCCCTCTAGCCACATAATTCTAGAAGTGATAACATCATCAGCAATGTCTTTTTTTTCTTTTATAATGCTAGCTATTCTTCCCGTATTAACTCTTTCCTTGAAAATTGTTCCAATATCAGCATTCTCTCCTATTTTTTTGGCTATAATATGATTTCCTAGGGGTGTTTTAAAAGAATTCTCAACTTGACCCTCACCTAAGAATGATGATGATATTGAATAACTTTTTATAACGGTACTATCATTCTTTTTTAAATATAATCTTTGCTCAGAAATATCAATTAAAATTGAATATGTAAAGACTGGCTGGCAATATAATATAAGAAATATAGAAAAAAACTTAATTACTTTCATAAATTCTTTTAATTGTATCAAAATTTATAATTAAGCAGAAAAACATTACTATAAATACAATATAATAACCAAAAAGATTATAAAAGCTGCGCTCTGTTCCTGTGTACGCATAGGAATTTAAAACAGTGCTTTCACCTTTTTTAATTTTAGCAACAATTGTTCCTTTATTAGATATAACAGCTGATATTCCATCGTTGGTTGCTCTAAGTATAAAAATTTTATTTTCATTTGCTCGAGTTTTTAAAATTTCTAAATGTTGATATGGCCCTATTGAATTGCCAAACCATGAATCATTAGAAACATTAATTACAAATAAGGAACTTTTGTCAATATTTTTTCTAAATAAATTCTCAAAACTTATATCAAAGCATATAAATGGGCTAAAGATGTAATCTCCAACCTTTAAACTTGTAATGTTATTTTTTCCTGGTCTTACCTGGGACATAGGAAGATCAAAAAAATCTATTAGCCCCCTTAGGATTCTTTCAAAAGGGATATACTCACCAAAAGGTACAAGTTTTACCTTGTTATATAGGTTGTCGTCCGATGTAGAAAGAATTGAATTATGTAGATTGTCACCACTGTATGTCCAAGTTCCAGTAACTAAGGGTTTTTTTAGTTGTTTTATTATGTTTAAAAATCTTAAGTCTGAATTAGGATAAGGCAAAGGGGCTTCAGGCCAAACAATAAATTCTGAGTTACTTGGAACACTTTTACTTAAATCGATCAGTGTCTCCTCAACTGACAATAAATGTTTTGGATCATATTTAGTGAAAGGGTCTGTAGAAGGTTGAACCAAAGAAAAATTTACTTTAGTTAAATTTTCATTATCTATTTTCGTATAATAATTATTTTGAAACATAGTTCCAAAGAGAATTAAAACAATCAATGAGTAGATATTGATTTTTATATATCTAATAAAAATAAAGCATAAAAAATAAAACAAAAACGAAGCTCCAGTTGTTCCAATAACTGGTAGTAAAAAACTTAAAATGGATTCATTAAAAATAATTCCTGGTCTTAGCCAAGGAAAACCACCAAGAAAAAAATTTCTACCTAATTCAATTAAAGTAAGAACTGATATAAACAAAAGTAATGCTTTAAAAGGAAATTTCTTTTTATAAAATTTTAGAAGTAAAAAGGGTGAAAAGTAGAACGCAAAACAAGCACAGCATAATAATAAAAATAAAATAATAGAAATTATAAGACCTGTATTTCCATAATAGTAAATACTCACTATTATCCATGAAGTTCCAATCAACCAGTGGCCTATAAACCAAGAGATTAAGGTTGAGATTTTAGTTTTGAAACTTATATTTTTTTCTTGGTAAGTAAGTTTATAAAATAAATAACCGTAACTTAAAAATAATAAAAATTTTAGGCCAAACGGTTCAAAAGCTAGAATACCAATAAGTCCAAATAAAAAGGGGAGAAAAATATTATCTTTCTTAATTTTTGAGATTAATTCCAATTTTTTTTATTTTTCTTTTATCTGCAGCAGTGACAACTAATTCAATTTCTCCAATATTTACAATATTCCCAACTTTGGGAAGTGCATCGAGTTTTTTAGTAATTAAACCGCCTAAAGTTTCAACACCACTCTCATTCAAATCAAGTCCAAATTTTCTTTCAAATTCATCTATCTCAATTCTTGCATCAGCTATATATTCTGTCTCTGAAACTTGAACTAAATCATTCTCATCAATGTCATGCTCATCTTCAATCTCTCCAACTAACTCCTCTAAAATATCTTCAATTGTTACTAATCCACAAATCTCACCATATTCATCAATTACAACTGCTAAATGTGATTTGTCTCTTTTAAAATCATCCAATAAAGAATCAGCCTTTTTAGTCTCTGGCACAAC
>Ga0207985_1000019_pt1 | contig 43933 bp, 37 predicted proteins | sample ETNtaG_3_FD_185761 | JGI IMG/M metagenome (GOLD analysis project Ga0207985, IMG submission 185761) | Marine microbial and viral communities from oxygen minimum zone, Eastern Pacific Ocean - ETNP201302SV84 (SPAdes) (version 2) | ecosystem: Environmental > Aquatic > Marine > Unclassified ...
AGTCATGGTAAATGACGCAACAGTCACATCAGCAGATGTAATGGCTTCGAACGGAATAATCCACGTAATCGACAAGGTAATGATGCCTCCAGCTGACTTAGGAGACATACCAACAGTAGCCCAGGGAACTGGAATCCACACATCCTTGGTTACCGCAGTAGTTCAGGCCGAGCTCCTGACAACACTGCAGGGTGACGGACCATTCACGGTCTTCGCACCAACCGACGATGCATTCGCAGCAGCCGGAATAGACCTAGCCGCACTCGACAACGAAGAGGGCAAGGCAACTCTGACTGACATCCTGCTGTACCACGTAGTTTCAGGAGCAGTACCATCATCCGCAGTGACCGACGGCATGTCCGCCACGGCAGTGAACGGGGACGATTTGTCCTTCGCAGTCGGCGAGGGAGTCATGGTCAACGACGCAAACGTCGTGCTAGCTGACGTACCAGCATCCAATGGAATCATCCACGTGATCGACAAGGTCCTCATGCCTCCCGCTGACGAGCCAGTACTTCCCGAGGGATGTGACTTCGTTATCGGAATAGATGATTCGGGATACGCCTACGATGTAACTGACCTATCCATAGATGTAGGTCAGACAGTTTGCTGGATATGGGAAGACGAGTCAATGGCTCACAACGTAGCCCAGATTGAGAATGAGGGGGATACAAGCAGAATGCTTGGCGGAAAGTACAGCGGAATGTCAATGACTTCTGTTGACTACAGAGTTACATTCGACGAGAATCAGACCTTCCTATACATCTGTGAGCCTCATGTCACCATGGAAATGGTTGGGAAGGTTGTTGTAGGCACCGGAGTTATGGAAGTCATCGACGAAACAGACTCCAACACCGATAGCAACAGCGTCCCCGGTTTCACCGCTGGACTATCTGGAATAGCATTGGCAGCCGCCGTAATCATGTACGGTGGAAGAAAGTCAGAGCTGTAGACGTAAAAAGCCCTTCACTGGGAGAAAATATCCGGTTCCCAAGCCGTGATTCTCCCGGTGAAGGCACTTGTCATCACCGTCAGTGGACTAGCCAAGTATAGCTTTCCAGGACCAGATCTTCCTTGGAAATTTCTGTTAATAGCAGAAACTGTTACTTGATCAGAATCCTCACTCACTCCCGGTCCGGCACCGATGCAGGCTCCACAACCGGGATCAATAAGACGAACGCCCGCTTCTTCGAATATCTTCGTCCATCCCTTTCGCTCCGAGAGCTCCTTAACCGACTTGGAGCCAAATTGAATGTAGCAGTCCACGTCTTCTGCAACCTTCAGTCCGGCTTTGAGAGCGGCTTCACAGACCATGGCGTAGAATGAGAAATCATCATCCTTACCTGCAGTACAAGACCCCGCATACGCAATATCTATTCTGATATCTCCAAGCTCATCGATATACGCACCATTAGTCGGGTCTGAAGGAACTCCCTCATCTGGATTTCCAGGATGGGCAACCATTGGACGTATTTCCAAGAGATTTATCTCATGTGTACCTCCATCGTAGCGGGCGCCCTCGTCAGGAAGAACGAACCTACTTCTTATCTGACTCTCAGTAAGATCACGACGCCTATCTAACAACCATTCAACAGTTCTATCATCGGCCTCACAGATTCCAGTCTTGGCACTACATTCCGTAGCCATATTGCAAAGAGTGGCCCGCTCATCCATCGAGAGACTCGCTAGACCTGGTCCTCCGAATTCCATACTCCTATCCAATGTCTCCGAGTTCGCCGCAAATTTCCAAAGAATATGCAATATTATATCCTTGGCTGTACAGCCGGGATGTAATTCCCCAACTAATTTGAATCTGATACTTTCGGGTACGCTGACGAATGAAAATTGGTTATACACTAGATTTGCATACTCTGTCGAACCAACCCCATAGGACAGAGCGTTTGACGCCCCTCCCATGCAAGTATGAGAGTCCGTGGCTTGGATAAAGTCTCCAACATCTATGAATTCCTCCCTAGCAACTTGATGGCAAATCCCTGGACTTATTCCTCCGACTGCTGAGTAATCCCTGACTCCAGTATGCTTCTGGAATTCTGCCTGCATGTCTCTCAGAGTTTGTATTTTTGTCTCGAACCTACTGAACCTAGCAACACCCGTGGCATACAGTAGGTGATCCTCAAAAACAGCAAATTTACTAGGTTTAGGAAGCACGTAATCATCTCCATACTCATCTGATAAGAAAGTATGAACCTGAGCAGTGGTGAACTCATGAGAGTATCCTCCGTCTACTTGGGCTAGAACAGCATCGCCGGGTTTTACGAAACCAAGCTCATTGCCCCTACCAAGTAATTTAGATGAAATCATCTTCTCAATCATATTCATTGGTCTCGGAACGCAGTCGTTGGTTGGAAGTATCACTTCACCAGACTTTAGCCTCTTGGCGAATGGAAGGATGCCCCCGCTTTCCAAAATCAGCTTACTTATTGGGTCATATCCCTCTGTGAATTCAGTTAGAGGTATTCTCTCTCCATCCTGTAATCTTTCCAGCATAGAATGATTCCCCATCAATTGCCCAAGATTCAAATTATTTCTCTCATGAATCGGTGCGAAGGACTCAGCAATCACAATTCTGATTCCAGACCATCTCTCACACTGGGGAGCTGTCTCCCTGCTAGAACCAGTACCTTTCCTGTGCCCCGATACTATCACCTCAAAACCACCATCTTTCAAAGCCCGGGGCTCGAATACTCTTCGTCCCTCATGTAAGAGGCCGGCATATGCATTCTCCGCAATCACTGAGGGCTCATGATCAAAGCACACCCATGCGGGGGTCATTACATCCGTGTTTATGTCATCGAGAAGGTCTTCAACAGATAAATCGGACATCTTCAGATTAACACCTTCATACAACTGTTTCCTGATTAGTTCCAAGTCTTTGGTCAAGAACAACACTCTCTTTCCAGGGGTGAGACTGATATTTTCTGGAGGCCACTGTCCACTCAAATTAACCACTCCCAAATCATCCAAGAGTCTGCTCTATTTCACGGTTCTCGATAGGGAACAACAATAGTGCCCACTAACCGTCCTCAAACGTAAAGTTCGAAGAATGTTAAATTTAAATAACATGGGCTTCGGGGAGTTTTTAACTTTCCCAAGAAAGGAGACCTAAAAATGGCTGATTATCTAGTTGAAGACACAGTAAAATGCGCTGAATGCGGAAGTAGAAACCTACTACGAGATGAGACCCGTGGAGAGGTTTCATGTGTGGACTGTGGTGTGGTACTCGAAGACAAAGTAATTGATCAGGGAGCCGAGTGGAGAGTTTTCAGCCCAGAGCAAGGAGATCAGAGAGCGAGAACTGGAGCTCCGATGACCGTCATGTTGCATGACAAGGGACTTTCGACTGATATTGACTGGCAGAATAAGGACTACTCAGGAAAGTCAATCTCTAGCAGGTACAGAAGCCAATTCTACAGGATGAGGAAGTGGCAGAAGAGGTCGAGAGTTAGTAACGCTACGGAAAGAAATCTCGCAATGGCACTAGCCGAGCTAGATAGGATGGCTAGTAGGCTGGATCTTCCCAAGTCTATCAGAGAAGCAGCCGCTGTAAATTACAAGAAAGCAGTCGAAGCACGATTAATCAGAGGGCGCTCAATTGAGGGAGTAGCGGCTGCTAGTCTCTACGCGGCATGCAGGCAGTGCAAGAACCCACGAACCCTTGATGAGATCGGAGAGGCAAGCAGAACCGGCAGGAAAGAGATTGGCAGGACATACAGGTTTATGGTCAGAGAACTCAAGATGAAAATCCCTCCAACCAAACCCGAGGATTACATCCCCCGTTTCTGCTCTGGATTAGATCTGGATGCAGAAGTTCAAGCAAAGGCATACGAGCTAATTAGTGCCGCACAGGAAAAAGAGCTGACTAGCGGTAGGGGCCCTACAGGAATCGCGGCCTCAATAATCTACATTGCAAGTGTTCTTTGTGGGAAGAGGAGAACCCAGAGAGAGGTGGCAGAGGTCGCTGGTGTGACTGAGGTAACGATTAGAAATCGCTACAAGGAACTTATTCAGAACCTGAATATTGAACTTGAGATATGAGGCTATATGTCCAGAAGAGAGGCTAGAACCCTCATTTGGGAGGGTTGTGAGGCATTAATCAGGGAGCTAACTGTGACCTCTTTCCAAGCTGCTACTCTCCCTCACCCCCCACTCGAGCTTCCGGACTTCCCTGCGATTCAACCAGAAACCTCGGAAAAATTGGCCGATCAAGCCGTCGGAATTTTTCTGAACGACAAGGCGGGATTCAATCATAGACTATCTTCTATTGTGGATGACAAGATTCCCGACTATGTTAGGAGAAATATTAATCCAGAGAAACTACGAGAAAAGTGGACTTCTGAGAATTCAGAGAAGATTTCCGAGGCACTTATTTTCAAAATGTCATCAGACTGGCTCTCTTCTGCACTAGATGAAAGCTCTCCAGATACAGATAGGTGGTATCTGGGGGTATCGTTACTAATTGGCCTGTCTTTGAATGGCTCTTATGTGGCCAGAGAAGAAGGGTTTCATCTTTTGATTTCCATCTCCATGGCACAACCTCCTAGACTTCAGACGCCAAGGACATCAGGCCCTCATCACCTTGCTTGGAATCCGTCCAATGAAACTCAACCTGATGAGGTTCCGCATCCGTCGGGCGTCTTAGCGGCCTCAATTATACTGGACACCCTATCTGGAAACCACGTCTCTAATTCCCAGATACTTCCCTACTGGTTAGAGTCTCTGACAGTATTCAGGAAACTAAGTATGCATCTCAACGTCCCAAATCGATTGATGACGTTACTGAATCAAAGAGACTACACCAACTCTAGAATGGTAGTGAAGAGTGCTATTCAACTTATTTCTGAATACCCACAAGAGTCACATGACATCCTTGCCCTTGCTTCCAAGCATCGTGATCCCGAGACTCGGAGAGAGTTAGCATCATTACTCCAAAGAATCTCTTCCGATGATACGCAACTAGCATTGGGGCTGATGGAGGGGCTACTTCAAGACGAAGACTCGGACACTAGGGTTCTTGCTACTACCTTCCTTTCATCTCTGGTAAGATACGATATTCCTACATTTTCCGTCAAGGCCTCTGAAGTACTAAAGAGAGGAGATGAGAGGATGACCCAGAGAATTGTTGACTCAGCAATGAGGGAGTATCTATCTATCAATCCCATGGATGAAGATAGCCTGCTCTCACACGCATGGATTTCTTCCGGGGAGTCGTCAAAGTCTAGGCTTGTTGGCCTGGTGATGCAACAGCTCGAAGTGACAGAAGAAGGATTCAAGCGGTCATGTAGGAGAATCTTCGAATCAAGCAACGATGAATACTATGATCTCAAGAAAAGAATACTCAGAAGAGACTCTTCGCTGGACTATCTAATGCCATTCTGAAGAGACTATGAACACCCGGTGGTCGAGCCACAGTCGTTGCACTTGAGACAAGTCCCGTTTCTGACCATCTTACTACTTCCGCACTCATCACAAATATCTCCAGTAAATCCAGCTTCTCTGGCTAATCGATACGTACGTTCTTCAGTACTCTCAACGGTTGGAATCGAGTCTAGAGTCAGTTGCACTTCCCTACTCTCTCCCCTTATCCTCATTACACCCTCATCTGTAATCTCAGGCTTGGTAATCGTGAACGGGTCTAGGTCCTCAGCTCCAACATGTGCTAAGTCGTCTCTACCTGCATACTCGATGGCAAGCTCTCTGAATATCCAATCTACTAGGCTGGAGGCCATTTTTACTCTACCACTGCCTCCCTCGACCATTCCGCTTGGCTCAAACTTCTGGAAAGTGAATACCTTGACGAAAGCTTCCAACGGTACCCCGTGCTGAAGCCCAATCGAAACTGCTATTGCAAACTGGTTCAACATTGCTCTCCACGCCGCACCTTCCTTCGATGTGACAAGAATAATTTCCCCGAGTCTTCCATCTGGATATTCGCCAGTGATTAGTCGAACACTGTGACCGCCAATCCTTGCCTTGACATTATCACCCTTTTTCTTATCTGGCAACGCACGCCGTGTCGCAATATATTCCACAAAGGACTTCGCAACAGGAGTGGCCGCTTCCTGTGGAACTGGAAGGGCCTCCACGACCTGTTGTACCATTGTAGATACAGAGTCATCTTCTTCATCCTCTTCCAAGGAGGTTGTATCAACTAACTGATTCATCAGAGGCTGAGATAGCTTTGAGCAGTCCCGATAGACGGCGCAGGCCTTGATCATCGTCTCATGGCTCAAGTCATAAGCGGCTCTGATATCCTCTACAGTGGAGTCAGAGGGCATGTTGATTGTCTTTGAGATAGCTCCAGATATGAAGGGCTGTGAGGCTGCCATCATCAGTACGTGAGCCTTCCAGTCGATAGCTCTCTTGCCATACTTCCCACAGGGGGTAGCGCAGTCGAAGACAGGCAGGTGCTCATCTTTCAGACCAGGGGAGCCTTCTATAGTACCTCTTCCGAAAACATAGTCATTAGCCTCATCTAGTTCAGTGGATGTGAATCCAAGATGATCAAGTACGTCGAACCAAGGATCGTCACACTGCTCCTGCGTCATGCCAAGGGACTCCTTACAGAAATCAACTCCTATTATCGAAGGAGCGAAGGCTCCCCTGATACCAAATACGTCTGCCATACTGGAATTGATCTTTGATAGCACTTCTGGAGTGAAACCAAGCTCATCCAGCCTACTAGAGGTCAGATTGGGGCACCCAGTTAGGCTCATTGTTCCCATAATGTATTGCATTATGCCGTTTATCTTGGGTTTTGAGTATCCGAGACGCTTCAATGCCGCGGGAACCCCGTTGTTGATTATTCTCATTGATCCACCACCAGCTAGGGTCTTATATTGTATCAATGAGAATTGAGGCTCTACTCCCGTGGTGTCAGCTGCCATGACCAGGCCAATCGTACCAGTGGGAGCTATGACAGTAGTCTGCGCGTTTCTATATCCGTGCTCTTCTCCCTCTCTCAGAGCCCTATCCCAGACATCCCTCGCAGCCTCTAGAAGGTCCTTGGGACATTTCTTTGAATCAATTCCCATGGGCGTAACAGTTAGTCCTTCATAGTCCCCAGAAGGAGCATCGTAAGCCGCCCTCTTGTGGTTCCGAATCACTCTTAGCATGCTTTCTGAGTTCCTTTCATAATCAGGGAATGGCCCCATGAAGGAAGCTATCTCAGCACTGGTAGCGTACGACTCCCCGCACATTATCGATGTCAACGCTCCACATATTGCATATCCGCGCTCATCATCATAGGGGATTCCCATGTGCATCAGTAAGGAGCCTATGTTACAGTATCCAAGCCCCAGAGTTCTGTAGTCATACGAGCCTCTGGCGATTTTCTCGGAGGGGAACTGAGCCATGAGTACGCTTACCTCTAGCGTAGCTGTCCATAGCCTAACGCTGTGCTTGAAGTCTTCAATCTGGAATTTATGGGTATCCAAGTCATAGTACTTCAGCAGGTTGATACTAGCTAGATTACAGGCAGTATCATCCAAGAACATGTACTCTGAACAGGGATTCGAACCATTTATTCTCCCTGCCTCAGGGCAGGTATGCCATTCGTTTATCGTTGTGTCAAATTGGACACCAGGATCCGCACAGGCCCACGCAGTGTATGCAATTTTATCCCAAAGCTCTCCAGCGTCCAGAGTTTTGCATGCCTCGGGCCCCCTCCCTTCCTTTGCCGCCTTATCCAACTCTGTCCTCCAATGGAGATCCCAGCTTTCACCACTCTTGACCGCATCCATGAATGAGTTTGGCACTCTCACGGAGTTGTTACTATTCTGACCTGATACGGTCGTGTAAGCTTCTCCTTGCCAATCAGTATCGAATACTTCGAAATCGACACCCCTCCAACCTTGCTTTGCAAGATCAACTACTCTTTGAATATGGGGCTGAGGAACAGAGTCTTTGATTGCCCTTACCATGGCTTTCCTCAAACTAGCATTTTTGCTCTGATCAAACCTATCGGCATCACTATCAGAATCCCAAATTGCCTCCATCAAGGAGTTCGCATGTTTCTGAAGAATATTACTACCAATCACCAGGGCAGATACCTTTTCCTCTTCACTGCTCTTCCAGTCAATGTACTCTTCGATATCTGGGTGATCAAGATCTAGAGTGACCATCTTTGCAGCTCTTCGTGTGGTTCCTCCAGATTTTATAGCACCAGCAGCCCTGTCTCCAATCTTCAGGAATGAGAGGAGGCCAGAAGAGCTCCCTCCTCCAGAAAGAGGCTCGCCCGCTCCTCTAATCTTGGAGAAGTTAGAGCCGGTACCTGAACCATACTTGAACAGCAGAGCCTCACGATTCCATAGGCCCATGATGGAATCCTTCCCTCCTACCAGAGAATCTCCGACAGACTGTATGAAGCAAGCATGTGGTTGGGGATGCTCGTAAGCATTGACGGAGTACTCTAGTTCACCCGTTATCGGGTCGATGTATGAGTGACCCTGAGCAGGACCCTCAATTCCATATGCCCAATGAAGGCCAGTATTGAACCATTGAGGACTATTGGGCGCTGATCTCTGGCTAGCCACTAAGAAGCACATCTCATCGAAGTACGACCTAGCATCAGCTTCGCTAGCGAAATATCCATGCTTCCATCCCCAGTATGTCCAAGTCCCGGCGAGTCTTCGGAAGAGCTCCCTTCCATCTCTCTCACCAGTGTATCTCTCTCCTGCGTCGGTTGACTCCAACTTCTCATGATCAGGCTCGCTCCTCTGTAGCCATACTGGAACTCCGTCCTCTGGTACTTTTCTGAGATGTATCGGCACTCCCGCCTTCCTCAGATACTTCTGTGCTAGGACCTTTCCCGGCACACCAGAGTAGCCAGACGGTAGCCTCACGCCAGTAATCGAGTCTGCCATCGAACCGTCAGGATTTCTGATCTCCGCATCCATCTCAATCCAATCAAACTTCTCGAAGGGGTCCTCGCCAGCGGACGTGAAACGTCGTTCGATTACCATGCCTTTCTCTGCATTTTTCTCATTTTTCGAACTCTTGACTTTCTGCTGCATCTTCTCTCAACTCCCATTATTCAACTCTCTGCATACACGTCCCGTGGCGCAAGGGATTCCGTCTTCAGGATGGGGGGTGTTTAATGATTGGTATACACAACCAACCAGAAGTTATGGATGAAGTATTTTTCTAATTACGGGAAAAGGGGTTCTTGTTATTTCTATCACTCCATCTCCAAAGTCCAAGTCAGACTTGCACCAGATCGAGTAATCATTATTCCGACACTACAATACTTCTCATGGCTCTGCTCGATAAGCCTTCGAACCAGCTTCTCTGGAACATCTCCCTTAACTATGTATTTCATTTTCACAGATGTGAAAACTCGTGGTCTCTCATCCGATCTAACAGAGTCAATTTCTACTGTCGCGTGCTCGACATTATCTGACCTACCTTTCAAACCGTCTATCACGTCAATCAACGAGCAGGCGGCATGGGAGTGAAGGACCATCTCCATCGGACTGGGACTTGAATCGCCGTATATTCCGAATACCTTGCCTTTGGAGGTCTTACCGACATAACCGTCCTCATCTGTCCATCGCACTTCCCCGTTCATGGTCCCCACTCAGAGTCATCCCACTTCAAGGGTTGGCTTCATGAATACCCCTCTGGTCGGAGATATGAGAAATATGACGCAGGACTCCACCATCAAACTCTTCGAAGGTCACTTGCAGGTTCCCGAAAAACCAATTATCCACTACATCGAAGGAGACGGGATAGGTGTGGATATCACCCCCGTGATGATCAAAGTTGTAGATCAGGCGGTCTCCAAGGCATATGGCGGATCGAGAGAGATACAATGGTCCGAGGTGTTAGCAGGTCAGAAGGCCTACGATACGACTGGTGAATGGCTCCCGGAGGAAACTCTTCAGGCCATGAGAAGTGGGCTGGTCTCAATCAAGGGACCACTTACTACACCAGTGGGAGGGGGGATCCGAAGCCTCAATGTCGCATTACGTCAGAAATTAGACCTGTTTGCATGTGTCAGGCCTGTACGGTGGTTCGATGGGACCCCAAGTCCAGTAAAGGACCCAGGGGCAGTAGATATGATAATCTTCAGAGAGAATAGCGAGGACGTATATGCTGGAATAGAATGGGAGGCAGGCACTCCCGAGGTCCAGAAGGTAATTCGATTTCTCCAGGATGAGATGGGCGTTGAAAAGATTAGATTTCCAGAAACCTCGGGAATTGGAATCAAGCCAATTAGCTCAGAGGGAACTAGTAGGATAGTTCGCGCCGCTATCAGGTACGCTATTGAAAATGACAAAGACTCTGTAACTCTGGTCCACAAGGGGAACATCATGAAGTTCACAGAGGGGGGCTTCAGAGATTGGGGATATCAGCTAGCTCGAGACGAGTTCGGCGCTGAGCTCCTAGACGGAGGACCATGGTGCAGACTAGAGAACCCAAAAACAGGCAGAACTATTACTATCAAGGATGTTATCGCGGACGCAATGTTGCAACAGGTTCTCACACGGCCTAGTGAGTACGGGGTCCTCGCTACCATGAATCTGAACGGGGACTACATCTCAGACGCTCTCGCCGCGCAGGTAGGAGGTATAGGAATAGCCCCCGGAGCGAACATAAACTACGATACAGGAATAGCTATTTTTGAGGCCACTCACGGTACCGCACCCAAGTATACAGGTCAGGACAAGGTCAACCCAGGGAGCCTGATTCTCTCGGCTGAGATGATGCTAAGACACATGGGCTGGGAAGAAGCCGCGGACCTGATTATCAAAGGCATGGAAGGGGCTATCTCAGCCGGAACAGTGACCTACGACTTCGAGAGACTCATGGAAGGCGCGACTCTACTCTCCTGTTCTGGTTTTGGAGATGCCTTAATCTCTCATATGTGAGATGGTAAAGTGAAGGAATACAGCCAAGACGAACTCGAACTCCTCAGAGCGAGGATTTTAGAGATGGCCAGAGAAGCTGAGTCGAAGAGTGATCCCCTAATCTGGTTTGAGGAGCTCTACAAATCGTCGGAAGGAAACGAGGAGATGATACCATGGTCAAACGGGGAGCCGAACCACCTCCTTGTCGAGTGGTTGGAGGGCAAGCCTCCTCAAGGACGGGCACTTGTGGTTGGATGTGGCTTAGGGGAGGACGCCGCTTACCTGTCCAAACTGGGGTGGAAAGTAACCGCTTTCGATATCTCTCCAACCGCGATAAGATGGGCCTCTGAAACCTATGGTAGTCTGGATATCGAGTGGAGAGTAGAGGACCTTCTGAAGCTACCAATGGAGTGGCAGCACAGGTGGGACCTAGTCGTTGAGGTCCATATCCTTCAGGCGATACCCGAGGAGGTAAGAGTCGTGGCCGCGCCCGTTCTCCCTAGTCTTTTAGCTCCAGGGGGCAGGTTGGTCTCAGTCGGTCGTGTGAATAACTCAGGAGTAGAAATAACAGGTCCCCCCTGGCCATTAAATAGAGAATTTATATCATCAATCGGAGGAGGTTTGGAGAACACTTCGTTCGATCTGCCTATCGAGTCTATCAACGGCGAAGAAATACAACGATACATCTCAAGCTGGAAGAACTGAGGAAATAAAATATAGCATAGACCAGTACATGGATATGCCAGATCAAATACTAGGAATGTACATTTCCTCCGACCCAGCTCAAACAGAAACCCGGTTTATCAAATTAAAGTCGGTGTAATAAAAATCACCTTCAGTTTTAATTATCCCGCCCTTCCTTGTATTGTCATGCCCGCAGTGATAGCCGGATATGCTAGGTCTCCATTCACCCCCGCAAAGAAGGGGGAGCTAGCCAGAACAAGACCAGATGACATAGCCGCTACGGTGATTAATGGATTAATCGAGGAAACAGGTGTAGATCCTTTGACAATTGAGGACCTGATAGTAGGTACAGCATTTCCAGAAGCAGAACAGGGTTTCAACGTAGCGAGGATGATAACCTTCCTGACGGATCTCCCAGAGACAGTGCCTGGTGTAACAATCAATCGATTCTGTGGCTCATCAATGCAAGCGATTCACGACGCCGTGGGTAGAATTTCCATGGGTGCTGGGGACGCCTTCATAGCAGGAGGAATAGAATCTATGACACGAATTCCAATGACAGGATATAATCCCATGCCCAACCCTAGGCTTGGCTCCGAGTACCCTGAAGCATTCACCTCAATGGGAATAACGGCTGAGAACCTCGCTGTCAAATATAGTATCACGAGGGAGAGACAGGAAGAGTTCGCCGTTGAGAGCCAATCTAGGGCCTCCAAGGCGTCAGAGAATGGGGCATTTTCAGAGGAGATCGTGCCCATACAAACAGAATTCGGTACCGTCTCTGATGATGGCTGCATAAGGCCAGGTACCGATGCCGACACCCTCGCAGGTCTCCGACCTGCTTTCCTGTCAGAAGGCTCTGTGACCGCAGGAACGTCCTCTCCTCTCACCGACGGCGCGGCCTTCGTCCTTGTTTGCTCCGAAGAGTTCGCAGAGAAGAACAGTCTGAAGCCACTGGCTAGAATAGTAAGTACTGCTGTAACTGGATGTGCTCCTGAAATCATGGGAATAGGGCCCGTAGAAGCTACCAAGAAAGCACTATCGAGAGCCGGAATAGGTGTGGAGGATCTCAGCATAATCGAATTGAACGAGGCATTCGCCGCACAATCACTAGCTGTAATTGAGGAGCTCGGACTGGATCCTGAGAAAGTCAACACAGAGGGAGGTGCGATAGCACTGGGCCATCCACTGGGCGCAAGTGGAGCAAGAATAACCGGGAAGGCTGCTCAGCTACTCAGCAAGAACGGTGCTAAGCACGCTCTAGCTACGATGTGCGTTGGCGGAGGGCAAGGCATTGCCACCGTCTTAGAAAGAATCTAGGTGATAAAATGACAGGAACGATTGACAAAGTCGCCGTCATTGGAAGCGGGGTCATGGGGGCAGGAATAGCCGCTCACTGTGCCAACGCCGGTTGCGAAGTACTGCTCCTTGATATCGTTCGAGAAGAAAGCCAAGATAGGAGTGCGGTGGCTCGGAACGCCATTAAAATGATGCACAAAGCCAATCCAGAAATGCTGATGCACAAGAGAAATGCAAAGAGAATAACTCCTGGAAATATTGAGGATGACCTGCATCTCCTCAAGGACTATGATTGGGTCGTCGAGGTGATAATTGAAAACTTGGAGATTAAAAGAAATCTCTATTCAAAACTTTTAGATTGCATCGGCCCGAATACAATACTCTCATCCAATACATCGACTATCCCGAGATCGGAACTGGTTTCGGAGCTACCCGAGGATATCTCATCCAGATTCCTAATCACTCACTTCTTCAATCCTCCAAGGTACCTCCCACTCTTAGAAGTCGTAACATCTCCTGAAGTTAACGATGATGTCGTATCACGATTCTGTGACTTCGCAGACCGTAGGCTGGGTAAGAGAGTAACAATGTGTAATGACAGGCCCGGCTTCATTGGAAATAGGCTAGGTGTCTATTTTGTTCAGAGGGCAATTAAGGCAACCCTCGAACACGGCCTGTCAGTCGAACAAGCAGATGCAATGCTTGGGCGACCTATAGGACTTCCAAAAACAGGAGTTTTTGCTCTTATGGACTTGATCGGTATTGATCTTATTCCCAAAGTTGGAGAGAGCCTTCAATCAAGACTCGATCAAGAAGATCCATTCCACAAAATATCAGGGCCCGGAGAAGACATAATAATGTCTATGATTGAAGAAGGAAATACTGGGAGGAAGGGCAAAGGAGGATTCTATCGACTCAATCGAGATGATGGAAAGAAGGTAAAAGAGGCAAGGGATCTTTCTTCAGGAGAATATCGGAAAGCGAATCGAAAGGCCGCTTTCCCATCTGCAAAGATGGGCAAGAGAGGTCTTTCCGCCCTGATGGATTGTGATGACGATGGAGCGAGATTCGTAACAGACGTGCTCCTTGACACTTTAGCGTATGCAGCATTCATTGTCCCCGATGTAAGTGATGATATCTATTCGATTGACGGAGCCATGAAAGTAGGATATAACTGGAAGAAAGGACCCTTTGAGATGATGGACTCAATAGGTGTTCCCTCAATGGTAAAGAGACTCCAAGATACAGGAAGGGAGGTTCCCAAATTCCTATCTCAGGCCCAAGAAAAAGGATCGTTTTACAGTATTGAGGACGGCGAGATTATGAGACTCTGCTCATCCGGGGAAATGGTTATTGTCGAACGCCCAGAGGAGACTCTCAACGTCGCTGATCTCAAGAGGAGAGGAAAACCACTCAAGAGGAATGGATCTGCCAGTATATGGGATATGGGCGACGGGGTTCTTCTCGTTGAATATCACACTAAGATGAACGCCATGGATCCAATGAACATAGAGATGCTAGTCAATGCAGTGGATATTGCTGAGTCGGATGGATTCAAGGGCATTGTTATCGGAAATGACGCATCTAACTTTTGTGCTGGAGCTAATCTCGGTCTGGCCTTGTTTGCTGCTAATCTAGGAGCTTGGAAAGATCTTGAAGATTTCATAACACTAGGTCAAGAAACATACCAGACTCTGAAGTATTGTGAAGTCCCTGTTGTGGCAGCTTCAGCAGGTCTCTGCCTAGGAGGTGGTGCAGAGGTTTTGATGCATTGTGATGCGGTCCAAGCCCATGCAGAGTCCTATATCGGTCTAGTTGAGGTCGGGGTAGGCGTTGTCCCCGCATGGGGGGGATGCAAGGAACTTCTGGGTAGGTTAGTAGAATACGGGCTAGTTACCAACGGGCCCATGGGAGCGGCAATGAAAGCGTTCGAGACAATAGGAACCGCACAAGTTGCCAAGTCCGCTGAACAGGCTAGTTCACTAGGATTTCTAGCCCCAAGCGATCAGATAACAATGAACAGGGACAGGCTACTAGCAGACGCTAAAAGGAAGGTTCTCGAACTTCATGAAAATTACATTCCTCCGGAACCAAGAACCTATGCTCTCCCAGGGCCCACTGGCATGGCCGCACTGAGTTTGGCATTGAATGACTTATCACTATCCGGACAAGCTACACCACATGATGTTGTTGTAGCCACAAAACTGGCGAAGATACTTACCGGAGGCGACTCTGATATAACAGAGACCCTGGAAGAGGACGATATCCTATCCATGGAGAAGGATACCTTTGCTGACCTGCTGAAGAATTTGGATACTTTAGACAGAGTCCAACATATGCTTGAAACAGGAAAGCCATTGAGAAACTGAGGTGATAAATTGGTAGAATATGAAGCCCCACTAAGAGACTACGAATTTTTGTTTAACGAGGTATTTGATGTAACTCCGACCATGGAAAGACTCGGGTACGATTTTGATGAGGACTTCCTTTCAATGTTAGCAGAAGGATGGGCAGATCATGCCAAAGAAGTCTGGCTACCGATTAACCAGCTCGGTGACAGGGTCGGTCTGAAGTTTGAGAACGGCGAAATTACCATGCCCCAAGAGTTCAAAGATGCATACAATCAGGCTATTGAAGGAGGTTGGCTTTCCACTTCCACCAAACCAGAACATGGAGGCATGGGAACCCCAATATTCTTCCAATCTGTGATTTGGGGGGAGATAGCCACATCCACTAACATGGCAATGAGCGTTCTCCCAGCTCTAACTCTGGGAGTCTACGATGTACTAAATGAGCATGGAGATAAAACTCTGGTTGACTACTTCTCCACCCATCTCGCGCAAGGTCACTGGGCCGGTACAATGTGCTTAACAGAACCACATGCTGGTACGGATCTGGGTATAATATCCAGTAAGGCTATACCTCAGGACGATGGGACATACCGAGTTACAGGTACCAAGATTTTCATAACATACGGGGAACACGACATGACTGAGAATATCGTACATTTGGTCCTAGCTAAGACCCCTGGATCACCTGAGGGAACCAAAGGGATAACGATGTTCCTAGTTCCGAAATATCTACCCGTAGACCTGAAGTCAGGTGATTTAGAGAACGCATCTCATGACCTAATGGAAAATCACAACGGTGTAACTTGCGCAGGAAGTGAAGAAAAGATGGGCATTCATGCTTCTCCCACATGTGTAATGAACTTCGATAATAGCGTCGGTTGGAAAGTGGGGGACTTACATACGGGCATGAAACTCATGTTTCAGATGATGAATCAGGAGCGCCTCGCAACCGGAATAATGGGACTTGGGTTAGCTGAAATAGCATACCAAAATTCCTTGGCTTGGGCTAAGGATAGGCGTCAGGGCAGGGATCTAAAAGGACCTAAAGACCCTAATGAAAGTGCTGATAATATCCTTGTGCACCCGGATGTCAGGAGAATGCTTCTCGAGTCAAAGGTAAACAATGAGGGATGTAGAGCCTTAGCGGCCTGGACCGGAATCCTCCTCGACCAAATGCATAGCGATGACCCAGAGGAGGCGGAATACGCCTCATCCTTGGTTGCACTGTTCACACCTATCGTCAAGGCCCACTTCACAGATGTTGCTTGTGAAACTGCTAGTACCTGTATGCAGGTCATGGGAGGGGCAGGATACTGTACCGAATATGGGGTAGAACAATTTTATCGTGATGTCAGAATATCAAAGATATGGGAGGGTACCAATGGTGTCCAGGCACTGGATCTAGCAGGTAGAAAAATTACACAGAATATGGGCAAAAATCTTCGCCATCTCATGTGGCCACTAACTGAATTTATCGAAGAGAACCGAGATATACCTGAAATGTCAGAATTTAACAAGCCTCTTCACCAAGGAGCAAGAGGTCTCCAACAGCTGACTCTGCTGTTGATCGCAGAAGGACAAGCCAATCCTCATTTCCTAGCAGCTGGTGCTACTGATTACTGTAGGTACTTCGGTAATGTACTGTTGGCATACATGTGGGCTAGGATAGCCAAGACAGCCATTAAGAAGAAAGGCGATCCTTTCTATGATGCTAAACTAGGAAGTGCGCGATTCTTCTTCAAGAGAATATTCCCAGAGACGGTAAGCTTGGCAGCAAAGATTCAGTCTGGGCATAAGTCTGTTATGGAATTTCCAACGGAGATGTTTTGATGACGGGAAAGGCTAGCCAATCACTGAAAATAAAATTTAAAAGATCATCAAAAAAGGTATGGGATTTATCAGAAAGACCCTCGAACAACCAACTCCTAGAATTGTATGCTCTGTTCAAACAAGCTACAGACGGGGATTGCCAAGGTAGAGCAAGTGGCGGAATGAGAGAAAGGGCAAAATGGAAAGCATGGAACGCTATTTCAGGAATGTCTGAATCTGAAGCCATGGAAAGATATTGTTCCATAGTGGACGATTTGGATGGATGATGAGGTGATTGGGTGCCAATTGATGACACCAAGTTAATCTCGGAATACAAATCACTAACAGGCCGGATAAGATTTAGAATCTTCACAGCTCTATCTATGCCCGCCGCTTGGTTTTCTGGACTGAGAATGGACGTTCTTGACGATAATAGATGCGTTACATCATTACCAGGTGGATGGAGATCTCAGAACCCGTTCAGGACAATGTATTGGGCAGTCCAGGGGATGGGCGCAGAACTAGCAACTGGAGCAGCCCCCTTTGCCATGTCAAGGTCGATGGATGAGAAGCTAAGGATGTTCGTTATTAGTACAGAGGCAAAATTCGTTAAGAGGGCCAAAGGTAGGATTACATTCGTTTGCTCGGATGTGTCCAAAGCTAGGGAGGCTATTGAAGAGAGTTTGGAGAAAGGTGAGGCTGTTGATGTTGATCTAATTTCAGTGGGAAAAGACTCGTCTGGAGATGTGGTTTCAGAATGGGTCTTCAAGTGGAACCTTCTCGCAATAGAAAGGAAGTGATTTATTGGCGGTGACACGACTCACACAAGACGCTGAAATCGAGTATCCAATTATCTGTGGAGCAATGTATCCATGCTCTAATCCTGAACTAGTCGCGGCTGCTTCAGAGGGTGGAGGAATCGCAATAGTACAACCGGTGTCCCTGACTATGGTGCACGGTTATAACAAGCCAGATACTAAAGAGGGCCTGAGGGTAGCTATTCGCCATATCAGGACCATGACGAATAATCCAATAGGATTCAACGCACTAATAGAAAAGGGTAGTGAGAAGTATCTCCAGAGAATGTCTGAATGGATCGACATAGCTCTGGAAGAGGGAATAAGATTCTTTGTCACATCACTGGGAAAGCCAGATTGGGTTTGCGAGAGGGTCCATGCAAAGGGAGGCGTTGTTTACCACGATGTAACTAACAGAACGCACGCAATAAAGGGAATTGATTGTGGTGTGGATGGATTGATTTGTGTTAATAACAGGGCAGGAGGGCATCTAGGTGACCTTTCTATGGAGCAGATGTATGAGGATCTATCTGATCTTGGTGTCCCACTTATCTGCGCGGGTGGGATTGGTAGTGAAAAGGAGCTCAGCGCTGCTATGGAGATAGGTTATGATGGAGTACAGATGGGTACGAGGTTCATCGCTACACACGAATGTACAACTCCACAGGATTACAAAGATGCCATAGTCAATGCGAAAGAGGAAGACATCACATGGACAACAAAACTTACCGGTGTACCTATCGCAGTCATAGAAACAAAAGGCTCCAAAAAACATAGTAATTGGCTTGTCAGGAGACTTCTAAAGAGTAGATTCAAGCATCGAGTCAGGGTATTGATAACAGGAATCTCATTCTGGAGAATGAGGTCATTAGCCAGGGGAAAGAAATCTTCAGCAAAAGATCTTTGGTCTGCTGGAAAAAGCGTTGAGACAGTAGACGAGATAGAATCGGCAACATCAATCATGAGGAGACTGGGGCTTTCTCTAGAATCAAAAGATAATTGATTAAGAGTCCAAGTATGCGAGTTTGTTAAGTTGTTGAAGATCACCAATTACTCCAAACCCAAACTCTTCTTCTAACGCTCTCGAGACTAATTTGAAGTCGGAGTCTCTGGTTGCAACGGCGACACTTCCTACGCCTGTGGAGAAAGAATCGGCAATAATGGCGGCACTCGTCATTATATCACAATCCCCTTTCTCTGGGTAAATTGACTCGCCTCCTATCTCTGTTCTTGCGGGGATGTCTTCCTTATGCTCTCTTTTGTGCTGATCTACTACTCTGAAAATCTCTCTATGATTGGTCAGGAAAACTTCTAGATCTATTTCATTGGAGAAATTCTCTAGATCATCTCCATCCCAGTTGTTGAAGATTGAAATGACGGAAGATACTCTCTCTTGTAGAAACTTCTCAGAGACAATCTCGTCCCACGCTGACCTCTCAATATACACGTTTTCAAACAAGTCCAGGACTATCTCAGGAGATTTGACACGATTCATGAACTCTCCCATTGCGGCCCTAGGGATACTCAGTAACACGCGATCTTCCTTGGCAAGGGACCTCAGCTTCCAGTGAAATGCCCTTTGCATCGTCCAATCAAAACTACCAAGGCTATCTGGAGATAACTCTCTCAGTAAATCATCCTTGAGAGCATCTATCAGGATATTTGTATCCACCAATACCAGGGGTTTCAGGCCCAAGCTACCAAGAGTCTTTCTTTCTCTAACTGAAATCTTTCCTGACTGTCTCGTAAACAGATTCCTCTGAGTATTCTGTAGAATTTTCTTTTCCCTACCTTCGAATTCTCCAGATTTCAAAGCCCTCTCAAACATCCTAAGCGCCCTAATAGGACTCATTTCGGCAACTTGCTCTATAACAGTGACAATTGAAAAAGTATTTTTCTCTTTGGATCTCATTTCAGAATCAAATCTTCTCTCAAGATCAGATCTCCTAGATTGCGAGGAATGGCTCATCTTCATTATCGCTGCCATTACCCTGCCCTGGAAAGGATCAATTGGAAGTCCGTGCTCCACAGGATACATTTTGATCGATTCGAGAGACTCGACGATAGAGGCACCATCTTCCTCGTCATCCCTGATTCGTCCCTCTTTACTTACATGATCTATTACCCTCGATGTAGCCCCCAACTGATTCTTTTCTGTACAATCCTTACAGACATTGAGATACAACTTGAATCTATTTGTTACTGAGGCTGATAGAGTGGGATATGCATCAATAAGAGAAACTGCCTCCTTCCATCCTCCTCCATGTGCGAACGAAATCAGAGACCATCGTAGGAATATTGCAGATCTTTCAATATCTATTTCCATCAGCTTAGAAGCCGCATCTTTGTACGCCCATGCCGAACCAATCAAATCACCACTCCTCTCTAGGAGAGCAGCCTTTACAATCTGACATTCGGGACTTTTACTATCATTCTCTCTATACCAAGCATTCAATGACTCAATTCCTACAGAGTGTTCGAAAACTAGGTCAGATGCGAATCTAATTGTTCTCATAGAAACGCTCTCCGACGAAATCACTGATTCAAGGGATGAGATAGCTTGGTTCCTACCGGAAACCTCCCCATTTTGGAGATTTACAGCCGCCCTATTGAGAATCAGTGAAGTAATGACAGCCTCGAAAAGCCTCCTCTCCAACAATGTCAAGTCAGCATCGTTAACAGAATTAACCAACTTCTCTATTCTTACTTCCTTAACTATTCCATCCCCTTCGGGACCCAAAGCCATCCTAACCTCTTTCAGGGTCTTCAATCCTTCAGAATCCAACTTATCATGAACCGCCTCAAGATTGGTGCTTATTCCATCAAGTAGAGAGATTAGTCCCACACATACCTCAGAAAGTACCCCATCTTTCTCCGCCTCTTCTATTGATGCAAGAGCTACTCTTCTTGCTTCCAACAATTTGGATGAAATCCCTACGGAGTCTTTTGCAGTAATCAAGTGCCAAGACAACATGACACGAAATGGATAAGCTCTCTGTAACGAGACCTCCTCGATTAGCATGTCTGTTAGCCCTTTTATTTCTGCTGACATAGTAAACGACGATATGATCTCATCAGTGTACCTGATTTGATCTATATTGGAGAGAAAACTAGCCGCCATAGTCCTAACCTGGGACGGAGAATTAGGATGGGTAAGAGCCAATCTTAGGCACTCCTCATTTAGTTCTGGCAGGCCAGAAACTATGGAATCAAGTGAAATCCCCGTAGAATCACTTGATATCATAGTCAAGCAAGTCCTCAGTCCTCTGAAATCATTTACTGCCTTCCCTTCAATGTAATTCAGGGCGGTAGAGAAATCTCCAGATTCGACGAGTCCCTCCGATGCTATCCAAGCTAATCTGGTTGGAATGCTTCTACCACTCTCTTCGATAATAGAAACTCCCTCCATTGCTAATTCAGGAGTCATTTCGGCTGGATAAAGATCCACTCTTAGCCACCCTTCTATTTTGATTGCGGAAGATAACTTATCTTCCTCCTTCCTTTCGACAGTCACGCTCCAATCACAATCCTCCTCCTCTCTTAGAGAAATTAGAACACTAAGGTCTCTAGCCACTTTAGAACAGTCTCCTTCGATACTATCTAGCACTCCTCTGGCCCTATCAGATTGAGCCGCAGCTAACAATAGGCCCTCAAGTAGCATTGCATCCCCTTTCAAGCCAATCAACGAAGGAGACATCCAATCTTCCCAAAGTTTACGTCGAGGATTTTTCCTAAGATCTTTCTCAATCTTCTGAATAACTTTCAACTGTGAGGCTGAAAGTTTGAATGGTGCAGCCAAATTCAACCAACTCCTGAGTGATTCGTTATCAGAATAATCTATTCTCGACTCGAATATCCATGGGTCTCTTTCTCCAAAACTAGATTCAGGCTCTACAATCGGGAAAAGACCCAGCTCTGCCAGAAGGGGGGATTCTCTTGCAAGCCTCTCCCATACAGGATGAACCCCATTCCTACACTCCTCCCTTATCACATCCATCTCTTGATCCCAAGAGGTCTGCCACTCATTTTTACCAAGCCTATTTTTTTGTGCTATGAGTACAGCAAGCCTGTATCCACAGGAATAACCACTGGAGATAGCAGCATCCGGTGAAGCGAGTTTGTCCGAAGTGGTAGTAATCTTTCCACGACCTCCTCTTCTTCCTACTCTACGTGAGCGACTCTTCCTCATATTATCTTCAGAGCCGACCGTATCAACTGCCTCCTTTCTGGCGGCAATCAAGGCAAGAGCCTTCCAACTAGGATCCTGTAACAATGACCATGAAGGGGCATTGGTAAGCTTCTTTCTCCGTGTTGCTTCGTGGTCACCAGACCTTCTTAGTATCTCCATACAATCCAGAAGGTACTCCTCCACAGCACAACCCCGTCTCTAGGCCTATGCGCTCTGTACATCAACACATCGCCTTGCTAATCTACGCGTCAGTAGAGGAAATAAGTAATCACGCCTTGGGCGATACATGGATTTTATCAGAGTGGCAATTCTGATGATCCATCCAATACTGGCTCTCGCCTTGATATGGGCATTTATGAAACAAAGGTCCTGGAGAAGAGAGAGAGTGGGTCTACGGGGCGATGAAAGGACCTCAGCTGTGAATGAACACGAAAAATCAGGAAACAGAATAATGGTATACCTTATTCTTGTTATCTCGATCGCGTTTATTGCACAGATTCTCGAGGCAATACTCTCTGGTCAAGGTAATGAAGAAGCACTAAAGCAACTGATTCCTAATAATTATCACGGCTGGGCTGGAATTCTGGCTCTTACACTCATGGGGTCCCTATGGTACCTGGGCAGAAAGACTGGCTCATTGATAAGGAAAGGAGAGAGTATTGTAAAAACTCGTGACTTACATGGAAGACTAGGTGATGTAATGGCCCTCTTGGTGATCATCCATGCATTCCTTGGATTCTTATACCTACTTCAGATAATTTGACTATCTCTTACCGGGCTTCCAGAATTGAAGCGGGAGAGGCAACTCTTCTTTCATTGCTCTGAAAGCCAAATGATCAGCACGCTCGTTCCACCTGTGTCCCCCATGAGCTCTTACATGTTCCGTAGAAATAACAAAAGAGGCATCCACCTCTTGCCAGAGTGAACGAACTCTAGTTGCCAGCTCCTTGTTAGCCTTAGCCTTCCATCTACCTGACCCTATGTTCATAGCATACTCAGAATCTCCTCTGATCACTATCTTACCTGAATCATGATTCTTTAGAATCCAGATAAGAGAGTGAGCGAAAGCACTCAACTCAGCTGTATTATTTGAACCAACACTTGCCCCAATGTACTCCTCATCAAGTGGATTTGTGACTACTACCCCACTCTTCTCGTTGACTATCTCTCCGTGTCCCCTGCCAATGCCGTTATCCCCACTAACTACACAGAAACCCCATCCAGCGGGAGTTTCAGAGGTTACATTCCTATTCTCGCCACAAGAACCATCGAAGTAGATGTAAGTGGCCAACCCCTCCATCTTTATTCCTCTATGAGCCCACGATAAGTAGTCCCATCCAGCAAAGATGCAAGCTCGGAATTATCAGCAATAGACATCTTACAAATCCAACCCTTCCCATAAGGATCTTCATTAATCAGCTCGGGAGAGTCCTCTAAAACCTCGTTGATCTCAATAACCTCACCACTTATTGGAGCATAAATCTCACTAACAGACTTTACAGACTCCACACTAGCGAATGAGTCCATCGAACCAACAACGGCACCCAATTCAGGTAGCTCTACCCATACAACATCAGTAAGGGCGTTCTGCGCATAGTCTGTTACTCCTATGACTACCAAATCTCCTTCGACCCTAATCCACTCATGCTCCTTTGTATATCTTAGCTCCTCAGGTATCTCGCTCATTCTCTCACCTAGCTGTACGAGGGCGACCTAGCAGTCAATCTTTCGTTTCCCGCTACTCCTCCTCCAGACTTCTTTCTAAGTGTACTTTCTCTAATTCTGCCCAGGCTCCACCCATTTTTTCGATACCAGCCTCATCTTGCTCTTGTTTTAGTCTGGATATCATCTCATCCTCGGATTCTCTACTTATCCAAGAGTCAAGAAAGAAACCCCCATGTTCTCTACCATCAGCTCTACTCATTGACAAAAGCATCAATGCACAAACGGTCGCTAATGCAGGGAATACAAACGACCTATTGTCCTCATTTGAAAAATCCTCATCTAGAATGATTAGGCTACCATCTCCAATGGATATTGAAGTGAGAAATACCATGGATATCAGTACACCCAGCAAGACTCTCCTAAGTCGGATAGAGGGGGAGCTCATGATAATCAACAGGGGGTTCAGTGAATCAACTTCTCCGTCTCAATAGTCCTGTTGGATCAGTTTCATTATCTTATAAGGTAGGAGCGCTCTGTTAACAGGAGTGACTTCCAGAATACGTCCATCATCCCTCCTTCTGATATCTTGGAGCAGTGGATGACGACTCTTTTTGTGAAGGGTCAGAAGACTAGGCATGTCGTATTTTAGTGCCTCACGAACCGAGGATACAAAACCCTCGCTTTCCACAGTAAATTTTCCGACTTCATCGATCACCAAGTATTGACAATTACCAATTGCATTCAGAATGGCGGGGACTCCAACCCTGTCAATCTCACTGGGGTCAATGCCGTATCCTAGTACCCTGTGACGCGAGTCAATCTCCCTGTGAGCCATTACCCCCCTCTCTCCAGTTACGATATCGACGCAGGCGTAGCCAACCCTCTCGCCATTCTCAATTATCGCCTCTGATCTCATTCCTGCAATCACAGGAATTCCGACAGATGCAGAACCCCCCTCTTCGATCATTTTGACGACCTTATCAAGAACTGCAGACTTACCCGATCTAGGTAGTCCAGTTATTCCGATCTTAGGATTGATGCCCATTTGCTCCGCTTCTCCATACACACTCGCGTAATAGTACGACTAGTTTAGGATAAGCAACGATAATAGTCTATTCGGTTAGTTATGTCTAATTCTTCCCCACAACGGAAATCTATTTCCGCTTTATTGACAGTTGTAACTTAACTATATCGAATATGCCAAGTCGTCTTCCGGAACAGGGAAAGGAAGGCTTTCTATCTCGTAGTTGTTGACGTTGTTATTTGCCCCCCATGCCCTTGACCAAATCTCCAAATCTTCAGAATTCAAGACCTTACATAGCCACTCCAAACCAACAACCAGCGAACCCCCTCCCTTACCAACTAAAGAATCGATTACATTCTCCGAGAATTCAAGATAGTTCACTGAGTTACTCAATACGCAACCATCAGGAATAACTGCCCAGCGAAGACGCCTATCCTTGCTTGATCCCAGTATGGCTTGGCAAGCAATCCTAGGGCCAGATGGAGAGTTGCTATCCCCATTCCAGGATGAGTAAGACCTCTGAATTGCACCCTCCTCGACATCATTATCGAATGCCGGATGATGCAGGCAAACCTCACCATCCATTACTACGAAGTGAGTATTTCGAATGAAAGGTATTTTTGAACTTCCGTCCGACCAGTCACCAATATAGTCTGACCATGCACTTTGGTCAATTTCCCCGACTCTTACCCTAACAGAACTTCCATCCGGATTCAGCCAGTTGCCCTCTTCCGACAGCCTAGGTTTGTCCGCCAATCTACCAATCGCTTCGATAACTTTCTTCCTATCATAGGAATCTATTGGCATCCTGGGAACTGCCCAAGTAGCATCAGTCCAGGAAGACCATGAACCTCTTTCCAAATCTAAGGAGGGTGAAGACCTCGAAAGGCCGACTTCAGGACAAATATCATTTGCGGTTAAAGGCCCGTGGCTTACCATCTTCTCAGTCTTACCACCTACAGTCAGACCCAATACCGCCACCCCTTGGGTTATACCTGGAAACACCCTGTTTGGGTCGGGGAATGACCAAGTAGAGAACCATTCATTGCTTTCAACCAGCAATTTTCTCAGGGGTGCACTACTTCTCTCTCTTAATAGAGAATCTGGAACGATCATTCTAATTCTGCCCTCTTCGCCCACGAGTTGCATCGACCTCTCGAGAAATAATCTGTACATGTTCACATTTCCACGCAGTGCAGAAAATCTCAGATTACCATCATAATCTGTTGCATTCCTTAACTTACTGGAAAGCTCCTTTCGAAGCGTACTCCCATCTTCATAACCCCTGAATCTATCTTTTATCCTGATCCAAGGGGGTCTACTAATCAGCAGCTTGGGGCTCTCATTCCACGGCCACTCACCGAGAAGCGGGTCGCCTTCGAGAACATTGCTTTCAAGAATCATTTCAGCCTCAGTACGACCAATCATCTGACTCCTGCTATCCCCAGACAGGTCTACCAATCCAGCCTTTCCAAGTGTGATGAGTATCCTCCTTCTGGCAGCTTCCACGGCAAGGTCGGAGGAACCCATCAATTGCAAACCTTCTAGCAATCTCAAAGTATCTGTACATTTATTCTCAGCAGAAAGAACTTCTATCCTCTGTACATGGAGCCTTATTAATTGTGAAACAACCAATCCAGCACCACAACTAGGATCAGCGAAAGGTAGAGGGATTCCGGAGCTAGTCTTCTCCGTACTATCAGAATAGTCATCTTCTCCTAAGACCAACGAGGCTTCTTTGTTCAATCTCTGAGCATAGTCTCTGAATGCCGGTGGAATAGCAGAGAGAGACAGAGTCGGAGGGGCCTCCTTCTTCTTGTTGCGACCCCCACTTGAAAGCTCATCTGCTAGAACCGAACCAACAAGTCTGGATGGAGTTGAGTAAGCCCCTTTGGGAGAACGCCCGTCTTCAGTTGCTTCAAACCTTGATAATAGCTTGTCCAGAACAACGCCGGGGTCGGTGAGCAGGCCGGCAGGAAGGGTTGGCCACGTATTGGGAAGCGATGCAGCAATCGGAGTTCCTGAGATCACAGAAGACTCCCAGAAATCCAGCCAACACCTGATCTGCTTTGCTCTATCAGGACAAACCTGATCTAGCCTTGCATACCAACCTGCTGCTTCGCTAACCATATATCTCAATCTACGCAAATCATAAACCTTTTTTGAAAGGTTGTATATTGGTTAGGAAAATTGCTTATTCACTGAGAGAAAAAGAATCCTCTTCAATCTCGATAATGAGATCACTCTGAAGGAGCCAAGCTATCGCCTCGTCAAGATCATCTACTCTAATTCCAAGAGGAATAAGGTCGCCCATCAAAAAGTCGAAATGGACAGGAGCTGGTCCTTCCAATGAGCGGAGCTCTAGTAATCCTAGGACATGCTCTGCAACAATAGCCAGCAATGGATCATCTCCAACATCTAAAGATCCGAAATCTACAGCAGGCTCCCCCTTCTCACTCGTTTCAGAATCTTTTTGTTTTGATTTACTGCTTGTTTCGTAAATATCAAAGAGATTTTTCTGATGGGGGTCATCAATTCCTGTACCAGCCACTTCTCGTTGCCTCTTCAGCCTCTTTACTAGAGTCTCAATTCTGTGAAGACGTTGCTCCAATCGCAATCTCTCTCTTCCCAGGTGACTCTCAACTAATTCTAGCTCTTCTTGAGCTCTTTCATCCAGCCAAGAAGACAAATCCCAAGAAGGATCCAACCTCAACATGGTCTCCCAGAGCCTAGCTAAAGATTCCGGGAGTGTCCTAACGTCTATCCGTGGACTCTCCTTGCCATCTTCGGGCGCGCGCTCCATTGCGCGGTCTTTCTCAGTGACCGTCTATCAACTATCCTCTTCTGGAACCATTGTCACTTAGGGGTTAATTGATGAATGATGAACATTTGCCGGGACCCATGGATACCTATCGCGTGGCGGTACTGCCCGGCGATGGGACCGGACGCGAAGTAATGTTAGAAGCACTACGAATCCTTTCAGTTTTTGAGGAAAACAGCCCTGCATCGTTCGATATAAAAGAGATTCCATGTGGCGGGCAATACTATCTTGAGACTGGTGAAGAGTGGCCAAAAGGATCTTTCGAGTACTGCAGAGATGAGTCTGATGCCATTCTCTTGGGTGCTATTGGATGGCCCGATGCGAGACTACCTAATGGGGACATGGCTGGTGGACAGACCATTCTCGGTCTTAGATCAGGCTTGGAGCTATATGCTAATGTTAGGCCAGTCAAACTTTATCCCGGTGTAACTCACAAGGTGCATGGCGTTCACAAGCAAGTCTGGAACCCAGATTTGGTGGATATTATCATGATTCGTGAGAATACGGAGGGACTCTATCACTCGCTCCTCAGGAGGATGGAGCAGAGGGCTTTAGGGAAAAAGGACGAACCGATCGTTATTGAAGAGTTTCCTGGGTTAGATGGAGAGGTTGCCTGGGACCCTCGTCCGATTTCAAGAGACGGTAGCGAGAGGGTAATCAGATTCGCCTTCGACTATGCCAAGCACAGACAGAGGAAAATGGGAGTATCCCAGTCAGTAACATGCGTAGACAAGTCCAATGTCACCCGGGGTTGCCAGCTTTTTAGAAAGATATTCAGAGAGTTCGCAGAGAGAAATCAGGATATAATGGTAAAGGAGGCATATATTGATGCCTTCACTATGTGGCTAGTCAGGAATCCAGAAGATCTAGACGTGGTAGTCCTTCCAAATATGTTTGGCGATATCGCCACAGATTTGGCCAGTGTCTTGCAAGGAGGGATGGGAATGTCCGCGAGCGCTAACATGGGGCCGAAGCACATGCTCTTCGAACCCGTTCACGGCTCCTCTCCAAAACACGCTGGAAAGAATGTTGTCAATCCAATAGCCATGATACAATCCGTGCAGATGATGTTTGAGGCCCTAGCATTCAGAAAGAAGGATCAGAATCTCGATACGTGTGCTGAGATTCTACAGAGCGCCATTCAGAAGCATTTCGAAGAAGGAGGGATAGTGACCTATGACTTGGGAGGTACAGCAAGTACCTCCGAAGTCGGGCAAGCCATCGCTGTCAGATGCGAGTCGATGCTCAAAGAGAGGTTCCCCTAGGCAATCCTCAGCGATGAGCTAGACATTATATCCAAGGCGTCTCTAAGCACGGCCTCATTATCCCAATCGGTAGTAGTAGGATTCTCTAATAGCTCATCGGCTAGTCTGCTCATAGCTCTGGTAACATCATCCACTATTGTAACAGTAGCTGATTTGGATGTCCTAGATAATGGATTAAGATCTATGGCAATTACCTGTTTTCCGAGTGAGGTCAAGGCCTTACAACGATCCCCATCCTCAAGAGGGACCAGTACAACATCAGCCTGCTCTATTCCTCGAGAAGAACACAACGACCTTGGTCCTTGTAACCCTAGAATTCTTCCATCTGCCACTTCCCCTAAGATCTCTACATCCATGATGGACTGTCCAGCCTTATCTAGAGACTCACTTCCAAGTCGATCCCTCAGGGACTCTAACTCACCAATCAGCGACTCCATTCGATCACTCGTTCGGTAGTATATGTTCACCTCAACAGGACAGCCCAGTATAGAGGCAATCTTAATCGCCTCACTACCCGCAAGAACGGTGGAGTTACCATTCATCGAGATAACCGGACTTTCAGCAACGAGTAGACGAGCAGCCGCTTCGCGAATCGCTAATGATGCCGAATCGCTCGTTTTCTCACCGAGAAGATAGTCAAAAGCCTCACCGCGACCATGCGCGATCATTGCTGATTCTGCTAAGAGCCCTCTCTTGGAGGCCTCTACCATCTTCTGTCGAGACATCAAGGATGCCTTCCTAGGGTGCGAATCTGGGATATCTGTCATAATCACTTCCCTCTGAATCTCATTGATAGATCAAGGGGCAATACCCCTCTGTTAATCGAGCTAGTTGAAATCAAATCAACCCCACATTTAGCCCATTCCTTGACTTCCCCGAGAGAAATCCCTCCTGAGCCTTCGAGAACGCACCACTTACGTAGCCCCTTCTCCTCTAATTTTCTCGATACAAGGGATGACTGTCTAGGCCCCATATTATCAAGCAAAATAACAACTCTCTCACTTCCCTCCCTTTCCGTCTGCGCCCCCTTCCAAATTTCAACCACATTAAGCGCTTGCTCGATAGACCTCACCTCAACCACCGTGAAGAACGAATTAGTGTCCATATCAATCTCCAGAACTAATCTGGACAAGGCCTCATCCTCGGTCTCATCGCCAACTCGTGCCGAGAGAACCTCACTATCCTTAATCATCAGGGCATCATCCCTACTCAGTCGGTGCGTGAGACCCCCGCCAACATGTACTGCCCACTTATCTAGAAGCCCCCAGTCAACCTTCCTAGTACTAGCCACACCTATACTTCCGGCCTCATTAATCCATCTCCAAGAATTAGTGGAGATGCCTGAAAGCCTCCCGAGGACATTCAATAAGACTCTCTCAGAGCGTAGCATTTCGATGCCATTACCAGATATTCTGAGAACCTCGTCTCCGACTTCCACTATCGATCCTTCTGACACTCTCCATTCTATGGAACAGGAGGGATAGTGTGTCTGTAGTAATCTGTCAACAATGAAATTTCCGCATATCATACCTTTCTCCTTAGAGATGACAACAGCCTCCATGGACACATCAGGACCTTCTCCCCCGCTGCCTTCATCCGAGACCATTGCATTCATCCACCTATCAATGGACTCAAGCATCATCATGCTAGGCTCTCCTTCACGGTACAGGAGACCGGATCTATCGTGGGGCAACGCTCTCACGACACGTGCTGAAAGCACTCAGACTTGAAGGGTCCGAATTCAAAGCTCTTCGCCAAGTACTTCCAAGCTACCTTCCACAGCGGACAGACAGGCTAGGATGTCATCAACTGTGGCACGTAGCTCACTGAGCTCAGAAGACGCGATCAGTATAGTCAGGCTCACCCCAGCTCCTGACTCAACTATCTCAGATTCGAAAGACTCAGGGTCATCAGGCATGATAGACTCCAAGAGATTCTCTGCCACGTCTCTGGAACCGGCCCATACAACACGCGCCGTTGGGTTTTCCATGTCTTCAGCGGAGGACACCCTATCTTTTCAGCTCGACTATTGTTAATCGGATTCAAAAACAATCATGTGCATCAAGCATATCCGATGAAATATGAGCTACCCGATTCCAAACTCTGATACGGCTGAATCAGTTACTGCAGGCCATCCTGACAAGCTCTGTGATGCCATCTCAGACTCTATTCTTGATGCATGTCTGAGGATCGATCCTAATGCCCGTGTAGCAGTTGAAACCATGGTCAAGGGAACCGAAGGAGAAGCGGTAATAGTTCTCGCGGGAGAGGTCAGCCTCAATGGACAGCCCCCAAACTATGAACAAATTGCTCGTCTTACTGCTTCATCGATCGGATATACCGACAGTAAGATCGGGATGGACGCCTCATCAAAAGACAGCTGTCACGTACAAACTCACATAACCACCCAGTCCCAATTTATTGGCCAAGGGGTCGATGGCGACCTTGAGACACAAGGGGCAGGTGACCAGGGAGTAATGTTCGGGTACGCGTGCACGGAGACAGAGGGAACTCCAGAGCTCAGAGGCAGATTCTTCCCACTTTCAGCAGCTCTAGCGCAAAGGCTAACCAGACGGTTGGAGATAGTACATGACGAGGGCATCATACCTTGGGTTAGGCCTGATGGAAAGAGCCAGGTTACAGTACAACTAACCGATGATAAAAAGTCAGTCAGCAGGGTATCTACGATAGTTATTGCATCACAGCACTCACCGAAAGCAGGACCGAACTGGCCCGCCGAAGACGATTTATCAGGTGAGGAAAGACGCCACTATATCGAGAATCAGATTAGGAAGCATGTAGTCGAACATGCTATTCCTCCTAGTCTGTTAGACAATCCAGAGATAATAGTCAACGGAACGGGATCATTCCCTGATCCTGGAGGCCCATATGCGGATGCCGGCCTGACAGGCAGGAAAATAATCGTGGATACCTATGGAGGAGGAAGACACGGTGGGGGGGCATTCAGTGGAAAGGATCCATCGAAGGTAGACAGATCAGCCGCATATTATTCTAGGTGGGTCGCTAAGCATGTAGTCGCAGCCGGACTGGCAGATAAGTGCGAGATTCAGGTAGCCTATGCGATTGGTAAAGCTAACCCAGTTGGTTTCAGGGTGGATACCTTTGGAACAACCAATGGTGACTTGGGAAAAAATCCAGACTCCACAATCTCCAGGTTGATATCGGAGAACTTTGATTGGAGGCCCGCTGCTATGATTAGAGACCTAGATCTTAAGAGGCCAATCTACAGTTCTACTTCATCAGGTGGGCACTTTGGAAGAACTCCAACCGAAGAAGGATTATTCCCATGGGAAAGACTAGATGAGTCGAGGTTAAACTCACTTAGAAGTCACTAAGAGAATGAAAAGCCAAACATATCTGGCAGGGTATTGAAAACAAACCCTTCGTGCGACTATCATGTCAAGAATACCTGCAGTCCTACTCCAGCAGTTCGTCGGCATGAGCGATTATGAGAGAACACTAGCGATAGACAGAGCCTCCAGGGAACTAGGACTGTCCAAAAGCGAGGTTCTTTCGCAGTTGGATGAATTTCAAAATGGACAGGTGAAACCCACAAATTCTCCAACCACAACACACTCTCAACCGACAAGAGAAAGTAATTTTTCACGGCAAGAAGCGGAGAAAGAAGGATCTCCTAGATTCTTGGAAAATACTCACAAATATAGATTCACATATGACCCGAGTCACTCGGGAAAGAAGAGGCAGTCTGAAGTGAACCAAGCCATAGCCTGTCCACACTGCAATGCGGCACTAGGGATTCCATCCGTCAGGCCTATTTCGGTAAAGTGCCCTGCGTGCTTGATGGAGTCGACGTTTGAGAACTAGACCCCCCAAAACTCGCTACCTCTTCCTCCCTCATCCTCCTCCGAAAGGGATTCGACGATAACGCTCAGGAGGTATCTTCCCAGAATCGCAATTACCGGAAGAGACCACGTTGCCACCACTGATTCCACTCGTAGATCGACATCCTGCCCACCCAGCATACTGAGTGAGACCTCATTAATAGCCGAAATCACGAAGTATGCAACGAACCCAGTAGCCAGAAGCATAATGCTCTGACCGGTGAACGAACCCTCCTTCCACCTTAGCACTCCCAAAGACAGGAAGAGAGAGAAGAAAGCCACAAGAATCCAGGATAGAGCATTGTCAATTGCGATTACCCAAGCAGCAATGTCACTATTTACAGCGTTCACATCGAAATTCGTGGTTGAGGATAAAATCGAGGAAGCATATGCGTCTATCTCCGAGCTAGATGCGTACAATACCTGTATTACCGTCACAACAGCAATTATCATTGAAACCAGTGCTAAGGCCCACAGCATGGATGTCAGCAGGCTACCAGTCGTCGCAGCGCGCATGTCATTTAGAAGACGGTCAAGCTGTTGCTCCCATCCAAGCCCTCTGGAAAGAAGCCATATCCCGATGATAAGTGGTAGAGTTCCTATTAGTGCACTCCCGTAGTCCGATGGAAGGATTAGACCAATACCCAGAATGATCATCACAGTTGCTATTGGGACGAGTAGTCTTGCTCTCCAACGAGGGTCCTCAATCGCCTTTACGACGTAGTAGTAGGTACTCTCAATTCCCTTAGACTGCCTGACTATAATTTTCTCGATATGATCGACTCTGACTCTGGAAGTGATTATTGGGAGTGCTTCCTCATCATCAGCCCCATCAGTAACGAGAATCGCCTTATCTGGTTGGAACTCCTGTATTACCTCGTCTAACTGAGTGGCAATTTCCCTATCACTTCTGGACCCGACTCTGACGTCTCCTGTCAGTAAGGCGATTTGGACCTCATCATCACCAATAGCCTCTTCAGCTAAACGGTCATGTTGGTGCAAAGCTCCCATAATGGCATTAGTGTCCGACTCTTCTGGATCGGCTATTCCAAGCCTCAAGGCGGCGGCAAGAGTAGCCTTACGACCCACTACTGGGCCTCTAATACCGGCCTTGACTCCCAGATCATTATCTCGGTCTACTGTTAGTACCAGAGTTCGTACCATCTCCCCGCCTCAACCTCTGATACACCCGGGGCGATATGAAGAATTGCCTACAATCATGAGTATAACTCTCATTAGGAACTTGTGCTGGACCCGCCAGAGTCGTTGTATCTCCTTCGTTGTTTGGCCCGGATATACTTCAGAGGGTGCGTCAACCACTCCTGATCACATAGCGAGTCATCTCCTACTTCAACTGGACAGCGAGCATTGGTCTTCAAGGCCGCACAACCATGAGGGGTATACGCTCTTTCGTATATGTGAGCAACCTGATATGAGGTCGTATCTGGGCTGTAGTCGGGCGCTCCAGAAAAGAACCCACAAGTTTGCTCTTGGGAATGACCTAAAGCTTTGGAGAATGAAGCCAGAAAAACTCTGCCCACATGATTAACGTTGACTCCCTGGTTAAGCTCTGACACCGCAGACTCAAAACAGGGAGGCCAATCTTCCCTAACAGCGGCTGAGACAGGCATCTCTTCCTTTACCCGAAGGGCCAACATTCCGACTATCCTCTCCACTGAATCTGAGAACTGTGCGGCAAATTCATCACTCATTTTCTCCATACGCTGTCTACAAGTCTCGTCAAGGTACCCCCTTACTCTCTCTTTTAGCAACCTAGAGGTCCTCTCCCTGCTATTCTCTCCAGAGGCTGGATCCATTCGAACCCAACCGTCTCTTACTGGCCTGTTAGCCAATCTCCAATATGGTCCTGAAATTTTTGGGCAAAGCTCGATAAAGTCTGAAACAGGTACCCAGTAGATCGTACGATCCCCTTCTTCTATTTTGATTCCAGAAAGATAACTAGAGCAAATTGTCGCAAAATTAGTTGCATCCCTGCCGAACAGTCCGTCCGCTCTGCTAGCCTCCCCCTCTATCCATCTTGCCAACAAGCGCTCATCGAAAGAAGCACAGACTACGAGCATAGCATGAAGAAATGAAAGAGTCTCAGTCATTTTACCCGCTTCACTCGAGAGATCTACCGTTGTTGCATCGTCTACTCCGTCTTTGTGCATTACAGATTCCAGTAGTCGCAACCTGCCCCTGGCTCGCACCTCTTCAAGCCAAGGAGCTCCCACCAAATCTCCTACTTCGACCCCATTTTCCCTCAGAACTTCTCGTATGTAGTTCCTGCCTTGTGGTAGCATTGGGTATCTCGATAATATCACCCGATCTTCGATTATGGGTGGCTTGAGTGGAATGGGCACGATGCCTAGAGGACCAAGAGGGTTATTCAACAATCACCGACCCCTTCCACTGGAGAAACATGTCTAGGCCACCCACTGATCTAATACCTTCTCTTGAACTTCTTGTAACAATTCAAGATGAGTTCAGGAGCCATTTTGGATGGCGAGAATCTGACGATATTTCAAGTGCGAAGAATCTTCTTTCCACCGTTGAGCAGTCGGGAGTGGAGCAATGGAGGAGGCCCAATAGGGCCGCAACTGTGGCAAATGTTCAGAGGAGACTCGTTCTCAGAGAGCAAAATGTTGCTATTCTAGGAGCTGCAATAGACACAGAAGAACTAACCAGAGCTCTAGAGTCACCAACCCTTTTGATTGCCGCCGATGGAGCCGCCGGAGCAATCTCTCTGTTACCCAAAACGACAGCAGAGAGGGCATGGTCAAGATTGGCTTTCATAGTTTCAGATGCAGATGGAGGAGAGGGTACCATTGAGGCGGTTAACAGAGGAAAAACAGTTTTCTTACACGCGCATGGAGATAATGAGAATGACTGGAGGGCCCTTCTGGAAATTGCAAAGAATGCACCCTCACCGCCTCCCTTGATATTGACACATCAGACAACTGGGGAGATAGCTGGTATGCACAATCCAGGCGGATTCACAGATGGAGATAGGGCCGCATGTATAGCTACATCATTGGGAATTCCAATAGAGAGGATAACCATGCTAGGGACAAATACAAACAAGGTCGGTAGGTGGTCAGGAACCACTGAAAAGGAAAAGAAACTAGTCAAATTACAGTGGATGAAAACTATTCTACAGGCTCTGGATATTCACTACTGATCATAGGAAGTCTTCCAGAGTCATAACTGTCACTCTGTCGTTATTGAATAATGAGTCCACACTATCAGACATCCATCCAACACGCTGTTTGGTGTAATCATCAACTCCGTAGCTCTCCATTACTTCCTTAGTAACCTGGATATATTTCCTGACTGCCCCCTCAGAGACTGTTAGGACGACATTTCCCCCGCAAGTCGCAACCCCGTCATCGGAACTCGAGAATCTCGGACCGCCCGAGATTCCCGATGCCCTCTGCACACATTTGCCAGCTAGAGGCATTCTTCGATAGGAGTGCCCACATTTTACACATCGTACTTTCTGCCTGGTGAATGCCATCATATTGCCTCTCATATCTGGGAGGAAATGAGATTCAATGACTTGCGATGCCACTCTGTCCACACTGACTGACCTGAGTCTACTTCCTAGTGCTAATTGCTCACCCATCTTGTCAGTCATACTTACAAGAGTCTTGTATGCAGAATTCACCGGCCCAGAATCCAAGTCACCAGAATCATGCGTCCATCCATATCCTCGCAGATCTCCAATACTTCCCAGTCTGTCGCTTACTAGGTCCACTAAGTCCGATGCTTCGTTGGGGTGGGGCTGAGACAATGTAGCCTCGTAGAAGTCCCGAGAATAGCTCCAAGAGCAATCCACGTTCAATGCCTCCTTGTCTATTTCCATCGGATTCAGCCTTGTCGTCAGAACTAGAGGAGCATCCATCCTGCCTCCTCTGCCTGCAGGTAGAATTTCCTTGGAGAAATTTAGCAAACCATCCATGAGCATCATTATGCTATCCTCGTCTCCATCACAATTCCTTCTTTTAGCGGCGTGGAAAAGTGGATGAGCGTATCCAGCAGATGAGGAAGTCCAGCCGATTAAGCGACACAGCACTCCTCCAGAAGTATGTGGTGCAAGACCGATGGCCAATCTTCCGACTAAGTCTTTCTCACTAGTCGCGTTATAGAATGGCTCCATTTGATAGAATCTAACTAGAAGCTCATCCACGAAATTACAAGTAGCGAGAAGGTGATCCTTGGATCTAATTGACGGGATAAAGTCCTGTGGAAGCAACTCCAACATTTGACTATCAGATTTCAGGATGTTTCCTCGAATATCATGAGTGTATCCCAGTTCAGCGAGAGCCTCCCAAGATGTACCAATCTCTATCGGTTTGAAGTGTGTTACTGGTACATCACTCATATCATACCTCGAGGTTCCGTCTCTGAAGACAGAAACCCCATGCTTCGCTCTTAGAATACCCTTCTCCAATGGTTCTGGGGACTGTCCAATCGAAACTAGACCCTTGACAGCTTTGATCTTCGAGGGAAGCTTGTCCAAGCCCAAACCTCTCCTTTTTACCTCAAGAATAGATGAGACCGGGACTGTCGTAAACTCACCTCGACGCCTCCTTTTGCCTCCCCGACTCTTGCGGATTTCCGTTCTTCCTCCACACTCCTTGGCCACGTTGGGATCAGGTCTGACATGACATCTGATATGTGGAGACTCTGAACCACATTTACTACAAATTCTCGGACCCATCTGAACTCTGATACTTCCTTTGGAGGATGACTCTCCTAGGAGCCTTTGAGGTCCCCCACTCTCAGCAATAGGGTACAGTGAGTGGACCAATGGCTTCATCTCTCTAACCCCGGACTTTTCCGGTCTACCCATTCTAGCCCCAATTCTACACGTTGCGGAGTCTTCCCATCTCATTGAGGACAGCTTCCTAACTAGCCACAACGAACCATCAACGACGTGATCATCTAGTAACGAAATTGATTTGTTCAGAGCGGTTACATTTTGGGGTCCGGGATCAGAGATTCCCTGTGCGGCTTCTTCACCTATCGCCTCTGTCTCTAGTGTACCCTTTCCTTGTTGCATAGCTAGGGTGGTTGCCCTAACTCTGGCAAGCCCCCTTCTACTCTCCAACTCACTCTTTCTCTTGCCCTCAACTTGGACTACCTTCTTGGCTTCACTAACCCTGACTAGCCTATCGTCGATATGCCCCATTGCATCCATTGAGCTGACTACAACGCCCTCCTCATTCATCAGTCCTAGTCCCTCCAGGAGACTTTCCCAGTTGGATGATATTACGATATCTCCAGCCTCATGATAGTGCTCCAAACCAAGAGTCAGAAGGCACGATTTTATAATTCCATGATTTCTGACTGACATCCATGAAGGCCACGTGTCAAAGTCAGGCTCATAAGTCGTGTCTATTTCCTTTAGGGAATTAGGACTCCATCCCTTCGAAGCCCCCCTTATCCTCAAGCCACTTTCTTGTATTTCTGACCCAGCCAATTCTTTGATGAGAGGTTTAGTAATTGAAATTGGAAGATCAGACCACCATAAATTCCAAGGGGGAGGGACTGCCGTCCCAAAAGCCTCAGATATCATCTTCGACTGTTGCCAAGTCAAATCTATATCTCTCAGAAAAAGATACCATTCCCGCTTCCGCCACTCCCTCTCGAGAGCTTCCTCTCCCCCTCGATTTATTGCCCCGTTAAACGGCAGCCCTTTGGGCAGAGTATCAAGCCCGACCCCCATAATCTCCGCAAAGGTTGAGACCTTCTGAGGATGGTCCAATGAATCCAGAAGATCCGCAGCCCACCAATCTCTATTGTAAGCCGAGGGAACCAGATTCTTGTTGTTCTCAAGAAACTCACCGAAACCCATCAGAATCTCTCCATTATCCCAAACAGAAATCACTCTCTCTCGAATCAACCTCCACTCATCTAGGGTGTGTACACGTCTGAACTCACCATCATCAAGAATCACCATTGGCCCATCGATATCAGTACAGGGAGTAACTGCACATGCCTTCCCGGGGCGCTCAATCTTCATCTGAGTTCCAACCGATAGGAACCCACCTGCCGCCTCCATAGAAACTGGATTCAACCCGGCAGCTGCCAATCCAGTAGCTCTACTTCTTCCATATCTAAGTCTAAATCCCCCAGGTTCGCCAGGCTCACCAAAGATGGGTCTTCCAGCAATTACATCATCCATGTATCTTGAAATCTCTGTAATTTGCCTGCTTTTGAAGATATCAGAATCGCCCTCATCGCTCTTTCCTTTACTAGCAAACTGAGAGATAAATTCCCATCCGGGAATCTCCATTCTTTCTGTGTGCTTCACAATTTTTGGAGCCTTGAGGCATAAACCTTCTCCGATAACCAACATCACTCCACCTCGAACCCTAGTCCTGAATGAACCATTCTCGTTCTGTATGTTCCTGACCTCCTTGAATCCAGCACACTCCTGCTTCTCAGTCTCCTCTCCGTTAACCATTACTGGACAGGCCCTAACGATTATCTCTACTTCCTCAGGAGGAGGTTTGTACTGAAGTCCAACTCTGTATAGTCCAAACTCTTCCTTCACTCTTTCCACCTCTCCTGTGGAGGGGTTATATCTCCCCAGTCCAAGCTCACGTCTGATCATGTCACCAATCAGTACGCATAGAGCTTGAGCAGTTCCTCCAGCAGCTCTTATTGGTCCGCAGAAATCAATTGAAAGAAACTCTGAGCCATCTGGATTATTGAGAATCCTGACCGCACCAATGCCATCTAGTGGCGCTACAAGAACAGCTTCTGTAAGCACAGCCAGGCCAACTCTTAGTCCACAATCTATTGCCTCTCGGAGATCTCCGTCACGCTCATACATTCGTTTTGCCACATTAACTGCAATCTGGATAGATGCACTCTCTCTGTCGGTTTTCAGCAGTATTGCTCGAAGGTCATCCTCTATCTGCAGTCCCTTCAGATACTCTTCGAGAAGTTTCTCAGTCCTACTCGCCAAGTCCGCGGCTCTGGGGATTTCTATTTCAGTGCTGAAGTCAAGCCCCTTCGCCTTGGCTTGGAGAGCTATGTCGTATACTTCCTGAGTCCTCAAATCAAGCCATTCTTGGTAGTATTCAACTTCCGATGAAAGCCTATCTGAATCATACTTCGACACAGTTTCACGTTGCTCAACCATAACTATGCCCCACGCGAATAAATGGCCACCAGACTAGACCGTTCAAGAACATTGACCGTATTTCACCTCTCGATGGCTATTTACCTACCGAAGCTTCATTCGATTACCATTACTCGGATAAGTCGGATATGCAGTCGATTTCAGTCGCTCAAGCCAAGCTTCTCTTGATTGACAGAGTGAGAGATTTGGCATACCTTCACTCTCCTAATGACCTGTTCACCTTAGCCAGTGGCAGAGAAAGTCCGCATTTCTTCGATATGAAACCAGTCATGATGAACCCAGAATGTGCTCACCTACTCGGAGTCCTAATTCATGATATAATTGTGGATATAGGAGAGGTAGATGCCGTTGGTGGCTTGGAGTTGGGGGCTATACCCCTAACCGCCATCGCAATCGCCAAGGCTGGAAAAGGCTCAGAAATCAGAGGATTCATGGTTCGTAAAGAGCCCAAGGGCAGAGGAGGCAGAAAGACTGGAAATCCACCAGGAATAGAAGGTTCGACCATCAGATCAGGAGATAGGGTGGTATTACTTGAAGACGTCACCACCACCGGAGGATCTGCATTGAAGGCGGCTGAGATGTTGAATTCAATGGGATGCGAAGTAGCGGCATGCATTACTATTCTTGATAGAGAGGAGGGAGGAATTGACGCATTCAAAACTGCCGGAATACCTCTAATACCACTTTTACTGAGATCAAATATTACAGGTGATTGATTGAGCCAGCATGTCATAGATCCGGAAGGAACCCCATATTCTCCTGAGAAACACCCAATGAAGGATTATGTCGGAGCATCTGCCTATTTTGACCTGGACTTAAGATCAGGAGTGATCATGGATGTCCAGAAGTTCCCAGAAATGAGGAAGCCATCGTACAAGATCCAAGTTGATTTTGGGCCTGTGATTGGAAAGCTCTGGAGCTCAGCACAGATAACCAACTATCCACGACATGATTTAATTGGAAGGAAAGTAGTGGGCGCGATTAATCTAGGTGACAAGACTCTTCCAACTGGTTTCATTAGTCAGTTTCTGGTTCTTGGAGCTCTGGATCCGGACGGAACGGTCAGGCTCCTCGAGCTTCCCGAAGGCGTGATGCCCGGTTCATTGGTTGCCTGATCTCACTTGTCCCTCCAGCATTAATTAGATTTGTACTTGGGATTCATTTGACATTGAGGGGACACGGTCTGATTCTCGTATACCCCGTGCACCGACTCATAACCAGGCTGGGCCATTGCACTGGCGTTATCCTTCTTACGTCAGTTACACTATTGGACCGCTTGTCACCCGCTCAACCCATGCCTACCACAGTTAGAATGACGACAAGCGCCGGACCAATAGATATTGAGCTCTTCACCGAAGACTGTCCAGAGACCACAGGAAACTTCCTCAAACTTGTGGATGATGGGTTCTACAACGGGCTACATTTTCACAGGGTTATCAAGGATTTCATGATTCAGGGAGGATGTCCTCACTCCAGGGACCCACACAATGGGAGAGCTGGAACTGGAGGTCCCGGTTGGAAGATTCCTTGTGAGGCATCAGCACTGGCTAAGAGTCACGACACTCCAGGACTTTTCTCTATGGCCAATGCTGGTCCCAACACCGGTGGCTCCCAGTTCTTCCTGACCACCGTCCCCACGCCATGGCTTGATGGTAATCATGCCGTATTCGGAAAGGTTGTCAAAGGAATGGAAAATGTTCACAAAATCGAGAACTGCGATACTCAACCAGGAGACAGGCCATTCAATCCTCAGAAGATTATCAAGATCGAGAGATTTTAATAAAACGCCTTATTAATTATCTATAATTAAATTTATTAATAAGTAATTAATGCCGAACATATGGCGAAGCACCGCGTAGGCGATCGTAGGATAATCAGTATTAGTATTCCAGAGGAAACCGCTAGGAAGCTAGACCGTAGAGTGGGAAAGGGAAAGACTAGGGGAAGGTCCGCTACAATTTCTAAGATGATTGAAGAGGGACTATCGTCAAGAAATTCTCACCATGAGGACATCAAGGTCTCAACCCATCAGAGATCTGCTAGGGCAAATCCAGATGACAATAGGATCGAAGTTGATACCATGGGAGAAGTGGTCGTACCTGCAGATAGATACTATGGAGCCCAGACAGCCAGATCACTTGAGAACTTCGATATCGGTGACGACATAATGCCAAGAGCAGTGATCAGAGCCTTTGGTATTCTAAAGAAAGCAGCAGCCGAAACCAACTCCCAACTGGATCAGCTGGATAGCAACATCGCCTCCCTGATTTCTTCATCATGCGATGAGGTAATATCAGGAAGTCTTGACGGCCACTTTCCACTCAGAATTTGGCAGACAGGATCAGGCACTCAAACAAACATGAATGCAAACGAAGTCATTGCGAATAGGGCAATTGAGCTCGCAGGAGGAGAACTGGGTAGTAAGACTCCCGTCCACCCAAATGATCATGTGAACAGGGCACAGTCTAGTAATGACACATTTCCAACAGCGATGCACATATCTTCAGCCGAGCAAATCACGAACCAACTATTACCTTCAGTGCATCATCTAAGGGACTCTTTGGAGGCTAAAGCGCAGGAGTTCTCCTCGATTGTCAAGATTGGTAGAACACATCTCATGGATGCAGTTCCACTTACTCTCGGACAGGAGTTCTCAGGATACGTATACATGTTGGATGCCGATATTCGGAGGATAGAGTTCGCATTGACCGATCTATTCGAACTAGCGCTAGGGGGAACAGCTGTCGGAACCGGGCTAAATACCCATCCCGACTTTTCTGAAAAAGTCGCGACTAGTATTTCTCAACAAACTGGCCTCCCATTCATCAGTGCAGAGAACAAGTTCTCTCAATTAGCAGCGCATGATGCAATTGTCTCCGCATCGGGAGCACTCAACACTCTAGCAGTCTCACTAATGAAGATTGCAAACGACATCAGATGGCTTGGCTCCGGCCCCCGTTGCGGAATCGGTGAGCTGTCCTTACCTGCCAACGAACCAGGATCCAGTATTATGCCGGGTAAGGTCAATCCCACTCAGTCTGAGGCTATCACGATGGTATGCTGCCAGGTTATGGGCAATCATGCAGCCATATCCCTCGGGGGTAGCCAAGGTAATTTCGAATTGAATGTATTCAAGCCGATGATGATCCATAATCTGCTCCATTCAATCAGAATCCTATCAGACAGCTGTCGGTCGTTCACTTCCAAGTGTATTAATGGATTGGTCGCAAATGAGGAGAAGATTTCCAAGCATTTGGAGAACTCTTTGATGTTGGTAACCTCTCTTAATCCTTACATTGGATACGATAATGCCGCAAAGATTGCCAAGGAAGCCCACCAGAACAACCTAACACTCAGAGAGAGTGCCTTGAAACTTGGGTTGGTCACTGAAGAACAGTTCGATCAATGGGTCAGGCCAGAGTCTATGACAGGAAATAGCTAGCTCTAATCTTGAAAAAAATAATTTGAAGGGCCGTAGGTGGGAGCAGCAGGGGGTTCTGCTTGGGGAAGCTTTCCCCCCTGCGTACTCCGCAGGGTCCGGTTCCTCATCTCCAAAGGAGATGATTTCCCGGGTAGACGACTCTGGAACCACTAGGGCTCCTTCGCCATTTTTCCGGACGTTTGGGTAATATCCCCCAGGAGATTGCTCCCCTGTCGCCCTTCTCGATTCACTCCATGATTAATATCACCATTTTGTTTTTCGATCGGTACCGGTCCTCCACAGGTCTCCCTGCTCTTGTTCCCGGTGCGTTTCTCTAGGCTTCCTTCCCCTTCCTTGCGTCCGGTTATCTCCACTTCGTTCCCCGCACCCGTGCTCCAAGATTTCATCCATCTCTGAATGCCTTCCCTTCCTTCGTGTACCTTTGCAGTATAGTTTTCTGGTACGGTTTATGTTTTCCCCCCGAGGGGTTCGGTTCCGTTTTCCCCAGCTTTCCCCATTGCTTCTTCCCCTTCCTTGCGTCCGATCTTCCCACATTGGTTCTACTGCTGCCTATTCACCCACAGGTGATTGGCTGTTCCCCGCACTCCTCTCAGAGTACGGATCTACCGTTCCGACTTAGCGGATCAGTTGTTGTGGCCCGCGGGTTTGCCGAAGCGCGCCCACACCACTCCCCCGGAGCGGCAAAGTCAACAGGGCAAGC
>Ga0207985_1000020_pt1 | contig 43178 bp, 44 predicted proteins | sample ETNtaG_3_FD_185761 | JGI IMG/M metagenome (GOLD analysis project Ga0207985, IMG submission 185761) | Marine microbial and viral communities from oxygen minimum zone, Eastern Pacific Ocean - ETNP201302SV84 (SPAdes) (version 2) | ecosystem: Environmental > Aquatic > Marine > Unclassified ...
AATGGCGAGGTTGGCTCTGTACTACTTTTCGGGAATCGCCCGATAGAAAATATGAGGGATATTGCCCTGCCAACTGACTCTTCAACCTCTAAGGTGTTACTAAGTTGGATTATCAAGAATCGTGGTCTAGATCCGAAATTCATAGAGACTGGGCCGGATATAAATATCATGTTGGAAAAATGCGATGGGGCTCTTCTCATAGGCGATAGAGCAATTTTAGCCTCTATTTCCCATCCAGAATTAGTGAAAATGGATTTAGGAGCCGAATGGACCAGAATTACAGGCTTACCAATGGTCTTCGGAGTGTTCGTAGCTAGAAGGGACTCCCCAGAGGATACTTTGAGAGAAGCACATTATGAAATGATTAAACAAGTAGAGCTCTTTGAAAACGATCCAAAATGGAGAGCTTCTGTAATATCCAGAACATCTAAAAAACTTGGTTTTCCCGAAGAAAGGGTTGAAGATTATTTTAGGGAGGAGGTCAGGAATAGAATGTCTCAAGACGATATCGACGGGCTCCTATTATTCTTAAAAGAGGCATGTGGGATGTTGGAGCCCCCCGTCTGGCTCGAACCTCATTCTGAATAATTCAGCTTTCTGCTGGAAACCCATTCTAGTAGGTCTAGTGCTACTTCGCATGACTCTGCGACTACGATGTCTTTGTCGTCCTTGAATCTCTCCAAAACGCTCAGAGCTGTCCTATCGCCTATCGCCCCCAGAGCCTCCGCGGCCTCGTGTCTGACCATTACATCCTCTTCATAATCTTCCAGCCTATCAATCAAGTGAGGTACCGCTGCTGAATCTTGCATTTGACCCATTACATACGCTATCTCATGTTTCAAAAGGGCCGATGATGATGAAAAGGCGGCTGCTAGAGCATTCACTGAATCATTTCCACCGATGTTTCTGAGTGCAAACAGAGCCCTCATTCTCTGAAACATTTTTTCTTCTTCATCACATAGAGTTGTTCGAAGTCTAGTGACGTCATTAACAGTACTTGGTGGTGCAGGATCTACAGAATCAAATTCACTGACCTCAGGTCTCTTTTCATTCATGTTTATTCACCCGAACCAACGAAAACAATTGAATCTACGTCCAAATTAGATCTGACCATACCTATTTCTTGACCCTTTCTGAGGAATAATCGTATAGCTTCTCTACCGTCGTCTCCATAGTCAAGAGTCCTTTTATTCACATACATACCGACGAATTCCTCGTTTGTTTCGTCATCTATCCCTCTTCCCCATTCCTTGGCAAATTTCAATGCTTCTTCAGGGTTTGAGAGTGAGTGCTCAATACTATTTCTTACATCTTTTGTAATTTTCCCACACATTTCCAATCCTAGATCTTTCCTCACCACATTGCCTCCCAAAGGTAGGGGAAGCCCCGTCTTCTCATTCCACCAAATTCCCAGGTCGAGAACAAGATTGACCCCCTCATCCTTCCATGTTAGCTGCCCCTCATGAATAATGACTCCAACATCGTACTTGCCACTCTTAATTGATGGCATAATTTCATCGAATGGCACTACCTTGTAGTCAACATCCCCTAGGGCTAACCTTAGTGATAGGTAGGCGCTAGTTCCAACCCCAGGAATAGCGAAGACCTTGCTTTTTGCCTCTTCTATTGTCATTTCTTCTTTGGAAATTATCATTGGTCCGTATCCCTCTCCCATTGAAGCTCCACAGTTCATTAAATGATACTTATCAGAAATGTCGGGGAACGAGTGTATGCTAACTGCAGAAACCTCGTAATCGCCTTTAATTGCATGCTGATTCAATGTCTCGATATCCAATAGAACGTGTTCATATTTTCTATCTTGAGTGTCTATTGCGCCTGTTGTCATTGCATGGAACATGAATGCGTCATCTGGGTCTGGAGAGTGTCCAACTCTGTACACTGTCTCATCGCTCATGTACATCCGCACGCAAGGAGATTCAAAATTCCTCCGTGTCATAACTCTCTGTAGTAAGAGTGAATAATCGCTACCCTGACGTCTACACATGCCGGACCCCGACAAGCTATCCACGGCCACAGGACAGCTCGGTCCTATTTGCTCCGTCACGGGTAAGCCGATTACTTTCTCAGAAGCTATAGTTGTTGACGACAAATACGTATGCTATGAGGCATACGTGGAACTAATGGGCCAGGGCTCCGCTACCGATTCTCGAGAAGTCCCATCCAAGCTACCATTGGAATAATGGGCACCTTCATGAAGGACTGTCTCCCCTAGGTAACGTGGCCATCGGTTGGAGCAGGTACGCACTTAGATTTGGAGACTACTATCGTTCATTGTCTACTGGCGATTTGTGGACGCCTCCAAGACTCCGCTCTAGAGAGTGGATGTTCATTCCCTGGGGTTCTAAACCCCCCGACAGACACCGAGCCCTACCCACTAAAGTAGATTTACTGAAGTATTTACAGACAAGATCCCCCCATTCGTGTTTTCATAGTACGGCATACTACCATGACCCCAGCCAAAGAAAAATGGCTGAGAAGGGCTGGTTAGGTGCAGATTTAATCTTCGATCTCGATGGGGATCATCTTCCGGGTGTTTCAGATAATGACTTCCCGGGAATGATGGAGAAAATTCAGGAACAGGCATGGAGTCTTTGGTCAGACTTCCTTCATCCAGAGTTTGGATTTGACGAGAAATATGTACAAACAACCTTCTCAGGTCACAGAGGATTCCATATTCATGTCAGGGACCCATCTCTGATGCATCTTGATTCAAACGCTAGGAGGGAGCTAGTAAACTACATTACTGGCGTCGGTATTGATGTACAATCTGTGATGTCAGGGCCTAAGATTGGATGGTCTAAGAGGATTGATTTGGGATTCGACGATATAGTTGGAACACTGGCAGATATTTCATCAGGTGAAAATTCTGCCGAATCCATAAATCGATTATATTCAAGTCTCAAATCAAGGAACTTCTCATGTTCCAAGGAACAAATCAAGAAATTGGCCTCTGAATCTATCTCCGGAGGAAGAATAGAAAGATTAAGGGAAGATAATAGTAGGCCCGTCTTCACGACTAAGAAACTCAATGAGGCATTTTGGGAATTGGTCAAGGGAGCTCCATTAGCCGTCGGTGAGACTGATGAAAATGTGACAGTAGATGTTAAGAGGGTTATCAGATGGGTAGGTAGCCTACATGGAAAATCTGGACTCAGAGTTACAGAGTTCCCACTTTCTAGATTGGAGCCGGGAAGAAGAAACTCATTCGATGCTATGGCAGAGTCTTCTGTTTTCAGTACGCAAAATAGTTGTAAAGTAGAATTAATTGTAGATGATGTGACAACTAGGATATCCGGGCAGGAAGTTTCAGGATCTTCAGGCGACGTGTTTGAAGTTCATGAGTCCATGGCGACTTTTCTGGGGCTCAAAGGCTGGGCAATCATGCACTAATGCAGGCACTTAGGCATACTAAATCACAGAATGTTGAATAGTGTAGAGTCCCGGAAATCATCTGAGACGAGTATGCCGGACGATGAAGAATCTTTGGTAGGGCCCAATGGAATGCCCCTGCCACCACCCCCACCGGGACTCAATTTACCCCCTCCCCCTCCCATTCCAGTACCTCCACCACCACCCGTCGAAGCTAATGAAAACCCCCAATCTGAAAATGATTCTGAAGATATCGAAAATCCTTCTGAGGAAGAGCCAAAGAATGATTTTCAAAGCCACTGGGAGAAGAGGAAATCCGACAGGGACCCCCCAACAATAGAGAGTAGGGATAGCATGTATGGCCACATAGATAGAATCTCGTCCGGTCAGGTGGGTTCCCTGATGGATAGGTTCTCCGATCGATTTGGCTCAGAACTAGATAGGGAGATTATTGTACTCAGAAAAAAGCAACAACAAGATCTACTCGCAATTAAGCCAACCGTAGAGCTAATTTCCTCTCCTGATGATGATTACGAACAAGAATCAGAAGACCAGATTAATGACATTGATGAAGACTCGGGAGATTTGTTCCCACAGTTCTTCGAAATCGTGAACAATCTCCTTGGCGATATGGATGAGGACTTCATTAATTCATTTGTCTCCTCAGATGATTTCCCCCTCTTCCAGGAGGTTGGCGAAGATCCAACCGATTGCGATGATGAGACAAAGGCAGAGTTTTTCTCTATGATAAATAGGGTACTGGGAGAGCTCCCAGAAGAAAAGATTGGAGATTTCGTCGCTTCACCAGGCTTTGCAATCTATCAAGAGATGGGCGAGATTTATTCATGAAACTAAATAATTGAGGTGCGAAAATGGGGCTATTGGAGAAAGCAGGAAAGATTTCAGAAGAAGACAAAAAGGAAGAAGAAGTCACAAAGCCTACTCCCGTTAAGGCTGAACCTGCGCCTGTAGCCCCTAAATCGAGACGCGCCAAGAAAAAGGAAGCCAAAGCGGTCGCCAAGAAGAAGAAGGAGCCTAGGAAGCCTAGGGCACCTAGAGAGAAGAGGCCTAAGTCTCCGCCCAAAGTCATACCTGAAGGGTACGATGAAGTGGGAAGCGCCAGAGCAACATTAAGACTATTCGTCGATTTTGCTGTAAATTTTGGTTTCATAATCGCGATTTTTGTTGCGTTTGCAATCCTCGAAACCCCTACTACGTTAGCTCTGATTGTATCTATTCTACTCTCAATATTCAACATGGTCGTAATGCCCATAAGGTTCAGCCGCTCCATGGGTAATGTAATTTCACGTACACAATTCATCAATTCCAGGGGAGATAATGCTACTTTCATATATCATTCACTCAAGAATACTACTATAGCGTCTTACTTCATATTCCTCCTTGGCGTATTTTTCGGTATTTCCATGCTAGGAGATAGCTCCGGTATAGAAGGCGGGGATTTTATGAACGCCTTTATTGCGATTTGTCTTTCGACTATATTGATCCCTCTGTTGGACTATATCTTCAGAAGAACTAGAGCGGATTCCTTGGGCCTATGGGAAGTTGCCTTTGGAGGAATCTGGTTGGTTAAGGCTACCTCGACTTCGGATTCAGATTCCAAATCAAGATTCATGCAGAGGCTAGAATCAATGGCTGAATATGCAGAGTCCCGTGTCGATCTTGATGATGAACCGGAAAAGAGTTGATGAGTTACCTGACCCTTGAACCAGATTCGATATCGCCTTTAGTTGTAAGGATACTGACATTCCCATCTCCATCATCCGCGGCCAGTAACATTCCTTCGGACAACACCCCCCTAAGTTTCCTTGGCTTTAGATTAGCTACGAATACAACATTCAAACCCTCTAAATCCGTTGGATCATAATATTCCTTAAGGCCCGCACAGACTGTCCTAGTTGAGTCCGGACCATCTTGGATTGTTACTACGTACAGCTTATCAGCGTTGGGATGTTCATCAACAGATATGACTTTCCCAGTCATCATCTCGACCTTCATGAAATCTTCAAAATCTATGTAATCAGCTCCATCCTCACTTTCCTCGACGGGGTCCCCATTAATATCATTGGCCAATGATTTTTCATGGTTTAGAATTTCTTCAAGGTCTAGTCTAGTAAAAAGGGGCTCTGGCGAAATACCGCTCCAATGAAGGACCGTTGAGTAATCAGTAGAATTATCCCATAATTGACTGTCTAGGTCGGTTTTCTCACCGAGCATTTCCCATAGCCTCTCTGATTGAAAAGGCATGAACGGCCTTGTACAGATTGCTAATGTTCTGCAGAGCCTCCATGAGAGGGCTAATCCTGAAAGAGAATCCTTTTTCTCCAATGAATCTTCAGATTTTAGGTACTTCCATGGTGCACATCTCTGCAGCAACTGATTGCCGATTTGTGCTATAGACATAATTGATCTCAAAGCTTCCTTGAACCTCTGCCTCTCCATAGAATCTATTGCTGAATGAATGAGATCATTACACTGTGAAATAATTTTTTTGTGTCTTTCAATATCGTCATATTTCAGTAACGGGTTACCTTGGTCTGTCGTCAACCTATTTGTCAATGTCATCACCCTATGCACAAAATTTCCATAAGTTCCGATGAGCTCGTTATTTACCCTGTCAACGAATTCTTCCCATCTGAAATCAGTATCATGTATCTCTGGCATATTGATGGATAAGTAATATCTTAGACAGTCCGCATCATATCTCTCAAGGAAGGATGGCAGCCAAACCGCGTGTTTTCTGCTCTTACTGAATTGTCCTCCCTGCAACATGAGGTATTCATTAGATGAAACATTTGTTGCCATTACTAAATCTCCTTCGGTTGCTTCATTGGTTATCTTTCGATTGTTGGCTGATGAATTAATGCCCATAATGAGTGCCGGCCAGATAATTGTATGGAAGGGGATATTGTCCTTGCCCATGAAGTAAATGTGCTTTGGTTCCTCACCGTTAGGGCTCTTCTTCCACCAATTTTCCCACGCCGAGTCTCCATCTGGATGATTATTTGCGACAGCATATCTCTCGGACCAAATTCTTGCACAGGAATAGTATCCCTGAACAGCCTCAAACCATACGTATATACTCTTAGAAGACCACTCATCCCCCGATAGAGGAATATCTATTCCCCATTCTATATCCCTTGTTACTGCTCTTGGTCTGAGACCCATATTTAGCCAATTCTTCGTCATTGACCTAACATTAGGCTTCCAAACAGACTGCCGACTAGATGCGTATATTTCGAGACTCTCTTGAAACATATCTAATCTGAAGAAGAAATGATCGGTATCCCTGACCTCTACATCTGCTGTTGGATCTAATTTAGATATTGGATTGAGCAACTCATGTGCTTCATATGTTGAGCCACACTCATCACATTGGTCGCCACGTGCTTCACCTTCGCCACAAACTGGACAGGTCCCTTCTACGTATCTATCAGGGAGGAATCTAACTTTATCCTCTGCGATTGAGCAATATTGTTTCATTGTCTGCTTCTGTAGCATTCCTGAATCCAATAATAGAGTAAAAACATCACGAACCAACTCCTTATGTCTTGAATCTGAGGTTCTGTTGTATAAAGCTCCTCCATATTCTATGCCTCTTGAATCAATATTCTGAGACCAGGCGCAACCAAGCTTAGTTAGAGAGTCCAGAGCCAAATCGTGATATTTGTCTACAATTTCCTTCGGTGAAACGCCCTGTTGCTCAGCAGTGATTGTTATTGGAGTTCCATGCTCATCAGATCCACTGCACATCAGGACCCTTCTCCCCCTTGCCCTTTCATACCTATATTGAATGTCTGCGGGTAGGCAATTTCCAGCTACATGACCTAGGTGTAATGGTGCATTTACATATGGCCAAGCCATGAAAATTGTGACATATTCCGCCCCCGGCACATGGCTAGCGGTCAGTCACCTATTTATGTCGCAATCGGTCCTAAGCCAATTGGGAGCAGCCATTCGTGTCACGCACATGTTTAATTTTCGCTCAAAAAGTGAGGAAAGATAGTTGGTAGACTACACGCTAATCATAGCCTATACGGGACTCGCCCTTGGAGCGTCTTTCTTGTGCAGTATTTTAGAAGCAGTTCTTCTTTCTACAAGCCACGGTCATATTGCCGCCCTCAAGGATACACACCCCAAAGTGAGCGATCTTTGGTCACAATGGAAAGATGACCCTGAACGACCCCTTACTGCAATATTGACCTTGAATACAATTGCCCATACTGTTGGAGCCTTGGGAGTTGGCGCCGAAGTACAGACCCAATTCGGAGGAGGAATGATAGTGCATGTGGCCGCAGCTGTCCTAACCTTGGCAATACTGTTGCTAAGCGAGATTCTGCCGAAGACTATCGGTGCTCTCTATTGGAGAAGACTTACCATTCCATCGGCTAGGATAATGAAAGCTATGATGTTCGCCTTGTGGATCATAGTTAAGCCAATTGAGATTACAAGGTCTCTTTTACCTGCTGTAGAGACTGAGACTGTTACAAGGGACGAGCTTTCCGTATTGGCGGATATAGCCGAGGAGACTGATGTAATTGAAGAAGACGAAGAGGCGGTAATTCAGAATCTATTGAAACTCAGAGAAATCAAGGTTAGTGACATCATGACACCAAGAGTTGTAGTGACTTCAGTTTCTGTTGATGACACTGTTTCAGATGTTTTGGAGAGGATTCCAATAATGGTCCACGGAAGAATGCCCGTAACCGGTGGGAATATTGATGATGTGAGGGGAGTTGTACTAAGAAGCGAAATACTTCGTAGAGCCGCAGTGGATGAGTATAGTAAGAAGATGTCAGAAATATCTAGGCCTGTTGATATCTGTAGCGATAATGACTCCGTGGACAGGGCATTGGATATTCTCCTTGAGACAAAATCTCAGATTCTAATTGTAAAAGACGAGTTTGGAGGCACCGAAGGATTGGTTACAATGGAAGATGTTATCGAAACTCTACTTGGTGTCGAGATAGTAGACGAGTCAGATCAGGTAGCAATAGACGAGGGCTCACATCATGAGGATATGAGAGAACTAGCAAAACAGAGAGTTGAGGAGAGCGAGTAGAGGGCTATCCGGGCCTATCAAAAAATTCCCACTGTACTTCTGCTAATTCATGATTGGTCGGTGCTTCCGAATATGCTTCCAGTGGTAATCTATTCAACTTGAGAAAAGAATCCCCATATGGCAGGCACGATAATACCCTTTTTGCCTGCTCCTTTCTGCCAAGAATGTAAAGTGATGATGCGAATGCCTCAGCAGTAGAAAGCCTCCCCGGCTTGCCCCAAGATATTGGATTAGCGGCCAATAGCACTGGAAGAGTCCTACCTTCTAGTCTGGTGTGCTTAGAAATAGAATCTAATGATTCTTCCAGTCTCTTCCAAGAACAGTCCAGTGCTACGATGGACCCTCCCCGTGACACTGACATCATATCATCTGGCCCCATCAAAATCCCACTTGAAGGATCTAAAAGAAACCCCCTCTTCGGCGCAGCTCGTGTGGATTTATGCAAAATCGCATGTCCGTGTTTAGCAAGCCTCCTAGCGCTACATTTTTTCGGGTCATCTTGATCTAGGTGGATGACATGTAGAGGAACGTCCTCGAACTCATTCTTTCGCGAGGAACTCATCTAGGGCATCTCCTATTGTCATACTTCTGCTACTGGGAGTCTTAATGGTCCTCTCAGGTTCTGATATACTATCTTCAAAGAGTGATATATCCAGTGCTTTAGCTATTTTTTCGAGAATATTATCCGCAGGACGAACTCCTGCTTCGGTTTTCTGAATATCGTTGAGGCGCAGGTTAAGTCTCTTGCCCATTTCTCGCGCACTCCATCCTTTCCCCTCTCTCGCGTTTTTGATTCTGATATGGAAATCCCTGGCCACTTCCTTCTCCATCTTACTGATATTTTTCGTGTATGTTTTTGTCTTGGATGAAACAGGCGTCGTCAATGTTTGTGATGCAACTCTTCTTTCCAAGACCGTCAGGTTGTTTGATTCGATACATCTCGAACAACATCTTAGCCTGGCTCCTGAAATCTCTGAAAGAAATGTAGTAACTCTATCCGTTCCACACATTTCACAGGTTGCCATGCACACCCCAACGAGTCCTCAACCATATGGGTTGGGGTTATTTGAAATCAAATACCCTTTACGATAGTCATGGCAACTGGTTCAGACGCCCATCGTCAAGATGACCCATCCAACATTTCCTCAGTTTCAAATCTTCAATCTGAAATTAAGGGACTGTCAGAAACCGCACAGCAACTCCTAACCGATAAGTTACTACTGGAAAGTGAAATATCCCAAGTAAAGAAGCGCGCAAGCCGCCTCGAGGAAGAGATCAGAAATCTCAGAACTCCACCTATGGTGATAGGGCATATACAGGACATCACCGATGAAGGAGCGATCGTAAGGAGTTCAAATGGTACAATATTCCTAGTTTCCATCAATCCTCGTATCAATGAATCGCTCTTGATCCCCGGAGCTAGAGTTGCATTAAATCAGGATAATCTCTCTGTGATTGAGGTTTTATCTGACTCTTGGGACCCACTCGTCGTTACTTCTGAGATAATCGAGAAACCATCTGTTACCTTTGATGACGTTGGTGGACTTGAAGAACAGATCGTTCAGATTCGTGAAGCTGTAGAGCTATCTTTCACAAATCGTGAGGATTTTGAGAAATTCTCCATTGATCCACCAAAGGGTGTCCTGTTAACCGGTCCTCCAGGTACTGGAAAGACTATGTTGGCCAAAGCTGTAGCAAACTCCACTAATGCTGTCTTCCTAGGTTTAGTTGCCTCTGAACTAGCTCAGAAATACATAGGAGAAGGAGGGAGATTAGTTAGAGAGATATTCGATCTCGCTAGAAAAAGGGCTCCGGCCATTGTCTTCATCGACGAACTCGACGCCATAGGTTCTAAGAGACTTGACAGTGCAACTTCCGGAGATAGGGAGGTTCAAAGAACACTGATGCAACTTCTGTCAGAACTGGATGGATTTGCCCCACTTGAGGACGTGAAAATCATTGCTGCCACTAATAGGCCAGAGCTTCTTGATAATGCTTTATTGAGGCCTGGAAGATTTGACAGAATAGTAGAGATACCTCTTCCAGACGAGCACGGTAGACTTTCAATATTAAAGGTACACACCAAGAACACTCCTATTTCAAACAGAATTAAGCTAGAAGAAATCGCATCAAAAACAGATGGTTTTAGCGGTGCTGAGATTAAATCCCTTGTTGTAGAAGCAGGGGTTAGTGCTATATCAAAAGGGAATAAGAAGATAACAAAATCTGATTTCCTAAATTCACTGGAGAAGCTAAAATTAAACAGTGAGAAAGGCAATTTAGGAAACTCTTTTGGATTATACGACTGATGAGTAATCCTAATCCCTTAATCTCCATGCGAGGCCATGGGCGAACCGTTGATTGAGTGCGTTCCTAACTTTAGTGAAGGCAGAAATAAAGATGTTATAGACGCGATTATCGAGTCCATCACAAGCGTAGATGGAGTGAGCCTATTAGATGTAGATATGGGCGCCGATTTTAATCGAACTGTAGTTACGATGGTAGGGGGTCCGGAAGCTGTTTTGGAAGCTGCAATAAAATCTACCGGAGTCGCATTAGAATTAATTGACATGTCAAAACATTCCGGCGAACACGCTAGAATGGGTGCCGTTGATGTAGTCCCATTCATCCCCCTCAGCAACTCATCAATGGATGAATGCATTGATCTTTCAGAGCGCTATGCCAAGGCGGTGTCTGATAATTATGGCATCCCAGTATTCCTATACGCTGAATCAGCCAAAAATAAAAGTCGTGTAAAACTACCAGATATTAGGAAAGGTGAGTATGAAGGCCTCGAAGAAAAACTATCTGATCCCGATTGGGAACCAGATTATGGGCCCTCTAAGTTCTTGTCACGTTCTGGAGCCACTGCAACTGGAGCGAGACAGATTCTAATCGCATACAATGTTAACCTTAGTACAAATGATAAATCACTAGCAAATATTATCGCTGGAAAAATTCGCACAAGTGGTGTGATAAAGAGGGATGATCATGGAAACAAACTTGTAGACTCCAGTGGAATTATAATCAGAGAACCTGGTAAATTCAAAGCCTTGCAAGCTGCTGGATGGATGTATGATGAAGACACGGCTCAAGTATCCATGAACTTACTCGATCACACTATTACCGGACTTCATGATGTTACAGATGCAATAAGATCGGAAGCAAGTAAACTAGGACTCAAGGTCACTGCAAGCGAACTTGTCGGATTAGTACCAATGCAGGCAATGATTCAAGCAGGAATCCATTATTGTCCAGAATCAGAAGAGGGAAATGAAAACAATATTTTACAACATGCAGTCGATGGATTGGGATTGGAAGGATTAGATGACTTTGATACGAGGTCCTCTATTATTGAGCTAGCAATACGAGGTGGTTAACTTGAATGACGGATATGCCGATGTTTTGTCAAAAATAGCCTCCTCCAGCCCCACGCCAGGAGGTGGCTCTGTAGCGGCTCTGACTCTTGCGCATGCTCATGCTCTAGGTATGATGGTATCTAGACTGACTCTGGGTAAAGAAAAATGGTCAGATGGCCAAGACTTTGCCGCAGAAGTGCTAGAATCATCTTCAGAAGGAATCCAACGCGCTTTGTTACTTGCTGATGAAGATGCTTCTGCTTTTGACGCCGTTATTGATTCATATAACCTTCCAAGAAATAACGATTCTCAGGAATCAATCAGGGCAGAAGCTATTGTCTCTTCTACTATTAACGCTGCATTGGTGCCTCTAAAAATAATGAGAGCCTCTTCTGATTTTCTACAATCGATTATTGGACTGTCAAAAACTGGTAACGCCAATGCCCTTACAGATCTTCTCGCATCATCTGAATTGGCCCATGCATCCTCCAGAATAGCTTCTTATAATGTCAAAATTAACTTAGATTCCTTGGATGATACCGAAGAGAAAAAAAACATATCTCAAGAGATGGAAACACTTCAGAAATCATCTTTTGCTAGCTCTTCCATTATCGAGTCTACTGTATTGGAGAGGCTAAGATGGAGTTAACATTCAAACAACAGATATCGGGGGGAATCCCTGATTATTTGCCACCTGCTAGATCGTTAGATGACTCAGTTCCACACGCACCAATCAGGCCACAAGTACTCAGTGGATATGAAAAGAAATTAGCAATTAAGAACTCGTTGAGGTATTTTCCAGCGGAATGGCATGGCGAGCTAGCAACCGAATTTTTACAAGAACTAGAGGAACTTGGCCATATTTACATGCATAGGTTTAGGCCAGATTATGAAATGTTCTCACGATCTATTGATGAGTACCCATCTATTTCTCCCTCTGCAGCCTCTGTAATGTTGATGATTCAGAATAATCTAGATCCTTCGGTAGCTCAGTATCCACACGAGCTGATTACATATGGGGGCAATGGATCAGTTTTCCAAAATTGGGCACAATATCTCATCACCATGGAACTGCTGTCAAAGATGAGCGACAATCAGACTCTTGTCATTAACTCGGGCCACCCACTGGGATTGTTTCCTTCGAATCCGGACTCCCCCCGGGTAGTCATATCTAACGGACTAGTAATTCCGAATTATTCCTCCCAGTTAGATTATGAAAAGATGAACGCTCTAGGAGTTACACAATTTGGTCAGATGACTGCAGGTTCTTACATGTACATAGGGCCCCAGGGAATCGTTCATGGAACAACAATTACCCTATTGAATGCGGCTAGAAAATATCTGGATATTGATACAGATTCAAATCTATCAGGAATACTTTTTATCACATCTGGACTAGGAGGGATGTCTGGCGCTCAGGCTAAGGCTGCTGTCATTGCCGGAGCTGTCTGCATAATTGCTGAAGTAGACTCCCAAGCGGCTGTTAAGAGGCATCAACAAGGTTGGCTATCCGAGTTGCACTACGACTTGGATCAAGTAATATCACGAGCGCGCCAAGCAATAAATGAAGGAGACGCTGTCTCAATAGGTTATGTTGGAAATATTGTGGATTTACTTGAGGCGCTTATCGAGAACAATCTCACACCACATTTAGGTAGCGATCAGACCAGTCTTCACAATCCCTGGCTAGGTGGGTATACCCCCGCTGGATTCACTTTTGAAGAGGCGAAGGAACTCTTGTCAAGTGATCCTGAAGAATTCAAGACCCATGTCAAGCAGTCATTGAGAAAACACGCAGAAATGATCAACACATTATCCTCTAGGGGCATGAAATTCTGGGACTATGGAAATGCATTTCTCTTGGAAGCTAGTAGGTCAGGGGCTGATATTTTAGATGGAGTTGGTCAATTCAAGTATCCTTCTTACGTTGAAGATATTATGGGGCCAATGTGTTTCGACTACGGTTTCGGTCCATTCCGTTGGGTTTGTACTTCTGGCTCAGATGAGGACTTAGAAATTTCTGACTCAATAGCTCACTCTATACTTACTAAGCTCCATTCTGAAGCCCCAAAAAGAATCAGACAACAATACTCAGATAATCTCAGGTGGATAGAAGAAGCCGGTAAAAATGATATGGTTGTCGGTAGTAAGGCCAGAATATTGTATGCAGACTCCACAGGTAGGAGGTCCATCGCCATGGCCTTCAATGATGCCATAAGAAATGGAGATATTTCCAAACCTATTGTTCTAGGTAGAGACCACCATGATGTCAGTGGTACAGATAGTCCATACAGGGAAACGGCGAATATCAGGGACGGCTCCATGTTTACAGCGGATATGGCCGTACAGAATTTTGTTGGCGACTCGTTCAGAGGAGCAACTTGGGTTAGTCTTCACAATGGCGGAGGAGTTGGATGGGGAGAAGTGATTAACGGAGGTTTCGGACTATACATCGATGGGTCAGAAAAATCTAGTAGGGCTATAGAATCAATGATTCCCTGGGATGTGGAAAACGGTGTTGCAAGAAGGTCATGGGCCAGAAATGATGAGGCCATGTGGACAATTAGAAGAGCTATGGATAATAACCCCGATTTAAATGTGACAATGCCTATTATTGTAGATGAAAGTATCTTCGTGAATCTTTTTGATTCTCGATGAGTCTATTTGCTATCGCCCTTACCGGAATCTATGAGAGACCTCGTGATAGATGGATATTCCCTAACTATCCGTGACGTCGTGGACACTGGCTTGGGACTAACCAGAGTATCTCTTTCGCAATCAGCCAGGGAAAAAATGATGTCCTCCAGAGAGGCGGTAACAAAGATTCTGAATGACGAAACTGTGACTTATGGCATAAATACCGGTTTTGGCGCACTTTCCTCTGTTACCATCGAACCGGACAAATTAGAACATCTCCAAGCTAATCTCATTAGAAGCCACGCTTGTGGGGTCGGTGAACCAATGGAAGACCGTCACACGCTAATGATGATGCTGATCAGAGCCAATACGCTTTGTAGAGGTAATTCTGGTGCTCGACCGGTCATAGTTGATACGCTTATTTCAATGATTAACCATGGCGTATGCCCAGTAATACCTAGAATAGGCTCACTAGGAGCTTCGGGGGACTTAGCCCCGCTTTCCCATTTAGCATTAGGTATGATGGGAGAAGGAAAATGTAATATCAGGATTGGAACCAACGAATGGACTCTGATGTCGTCTAAAGAGGCACTTTCGGAATCTGGAATTATTCCAATAGTTCCTGCCGCCAAGGAAGGACTCTCTCTAATCAACGGCACTAGTCAGATGTGCGCATTTATGTGCGAGGCCTTGGACAATATGGATATTCTTTGTTTTGCTTCTGATGCTTCAGTTGCTTGTACTGTCGAGGCTATTAGAGGATCTCACAAGCCTTTCGATCCGAGGATACACAATTCTAGGCCACATCCAGGTCAAATTATGTCCGCAGCAAGAATATCATCGTTACTAGAAGACTCTGAAATAAAACTATCTCATGTAAACTGCGATAGGGTCCAGGATGCATATTCTATCAGGTGCTCTCCCCAGGTACACGGTCCTGTTATTGATATGCTTCGGGAATCAAGGAGAATTCTAGAAATCGAAATTAACAGCTCAACGGACAATCCTCTCGTATTCACCGAGGGAGATAACACAGAGGTGATATCTGGAGGTAATTTTCATGGTCAATATGTTGCATTGAGCAGTGACTCTATTTCCATAGCATGTCACGAGCTTGCGAGTATTTCGGAGAGAAGAATAAATCAGATCTTAGATCCAAAATGGAGCGGACATAGCGCATTCCTAGCTAAGGACGAAGGTCTTGAAAGCGGTCTAATGATAATCCAATACTCATCGGCTGCAGTCTTAGCAGAGTTACACCTACTCTCAAACCCCGCAACTACCTCAAATACTCCTGTTAGCATGGGAAAAGAGGACCATTCCTCAATGGGGGCCACCGGAGCTTTCAGAACAATGATTTCCACTAGATTGCTAGCCAATGTTATCGCAAATGAGATCATTTGTGCTTCAGAAGCAATGTATAGAATCGACGAAAAACCCGGTCATGGGGTTTCTAGGGTTCTAGAGTGGTCAAGGGGAATTGTCAAGCCTCTCAATGGCGATAGGGCATTATCCGAAGATACAAGAAATCTTTCTGAGTCATTATTAAACGGGGATCTTACTAGGATTTTTATGTGATTTTATGCAAGAAAAAATGCACCTTACCCAACATCCAGGTCTAAACCCTCCAGTATTCGAGGCTACAATTACGGATATCATTGATGATGGGGTTTTTCTTGACAGGACATTTTGCTACCCAAGAGGTGGCGGACAGCCCGGTGATAAGGGATCAATTTCCTCTGGTGATAAATTTAGTAACATGGGGGAAGTTAAACCGGGTGATAAAATTCTACACCCTTTAGACAACCCTTGGACATTTAGGGAGGGTGACAGGGTTGAATGTAAGATAGATTCTTCTTGGAGAAATAGGAATACAATGATGCATACAGCCCAGCATGTTTTTTCAGCAATAGCAAATGACATGTACAAAGCTGAAACAGTAGGTAATCAGATTAGTGATCACACTACAAGGATTGATTTATGGTTCCCAGATAGAGACATTTTTGATGCTGGAGAAATATCATCACAAGTTAACGATGTTCTAAATTCGGGCGCGGAAGTCTTGATTCATGAATGGTCGAGAGAGGAAATACTAGGACATGAAAAAATGAGGCATACTAATTTCATGGATAGGATACCTTCATCCATAAGTATGCTCAGAGTCGTGGAGATAGAGGATATTGATCTGTGCCCCTGTGGAGGGACACATGTGGGAAATATTTCAGAGATACCGAATATCACCATTGAAAATGTAAAGTCGAAAGGTGCTGGTAAACTGAGAGTCTCCTATTCTTGATTAACTGTAATAATAGTTTACAAGTTACTGGTGGGCTCGGCAGGAATTGAACCTGCGATCTTCGCCATGTCAAGGCGACGTCATAACCCCTAGACCACGAGCCCAGTAATAATGCGAGCCCGTTCTACTCAATGAATGTTTCAATTACTAAGAAACAATTTTAGAAATCTTTCCAGTACATCCTTTTTGACTACAGATTCCATGTGCACGGGTTCTACCGTTCTTCATCAGATCTAATCTACAATCAATAATTTCACCGTAGGTTTTGCACTTCAAACAGAAACCATTCACCTTTCCGATCATGTTTCCACATACACAACTAAAGATGCCTCAGATAAGGGGGTTTTGGTCTAATTATTGATTTATCTGCATAAACGTTACACTGAGCTTAAGTCACGTCAATATTTCAAATTATTTTTGCTGATAACCTAGATTATCGGTTAACCGTGTAGCTTGATTTCCCCAATTTTAATGATGATGAGGAAACTACTAATTCCTTTTAATTGTTAAATGATAATCATAGTTTTGATACTATTTTTAAATATTCACAGTTCTACAAGTATTAAATATGTTTTACAATATTTCCATTGGCAAGTGTTTTGGATATTGGATTCATACCAGGAGATTGACACCATGATTCGACCTTCTTTGAATTAAGTATATTAAAAGAAGCTGGATTATTTTCGGAAATCACACCGTAGCTTTTATTCTCATGATTCTTCAATGTAGTTGATGGGTTCCTAGTACTGGCAGCTAAAGCCGTGATTGGGTCGATGCCGCACCTGTGTGTTGCAAGAGAGCCGACGAATGGCATAGATATTGTATTGCAATTAGGATTAAAATCCGAAGCAATGGAAAAGGCCCACGAATTTTCTACGCATTTTTTCATCGGAGGGAATTCATCCATGCCCATAACATATTGTGTACCAGGGAGAAAGGTCTGCATTACTCCACTATCATGAGCCTTAGCTCGAGAATCATCATCAGACTTTGCTACGTGATCAGCACTAATTGAGCCTAATTCTGCTGCGATACCCAACCCACCCGAATCCAAAAATTCGTCAGCATGTATCCTTGATCCCAATCCCACATTCTTAGAAGCTGTGATAATTTCGATTGTATCATCTACCGTGAACCAACCGGGCTCACAAAATACATCTGCCCACACGGCAATGCCTTGCTCTACAACCATTGGCAATTGCTTACTGATTAACTCTTCAATATACTCTTCCTTATTGTTCTGCTTAGGAACATCATGTGCACCTAACCAAGTTGCTTGAATATCACATACTGAAATTCGATTCACTCTTTCTGTAGCTTCTAGTAATTTGAGTTCAGACTCAGTACTAAGGCCATACCCACTTTTTGCTTCCATAGTTGTTGTCCCCATTCTCAATGCATTGGAAGCTCTCTGAACTCCAATGTCAACTAACTCCTGAATAGAGAGTCTTCTTGTGGCTTCAACGGTCTTTGATATTCCCCCTCCCAATTTTGAGATATCCGAGTAACTCAAGCCCCTTTGCCTAAGTGCCATCTCGTTACTCCTATCTCCGCCCCATATCAAATGAGTATGCGAATCTACAAAACCAGGTACTATTGCTCCTCCTTTTGCATCTATGATGTTCATATCCCCTATCTTTTCTGAATTTCTATCCCACGAAGGAGCATATTCAGAGATTAACTCTTCTGAGTCTCTTATGCTCAGTATAACCCCGTCTTCAACTAAAATCCCCAATCCTTCTGAGTAGATATTCAGATCTTTATCTCCCATTTCTTCACCTATGAGCGGTTTCGAGGAGTCGCCATGGGACATGTGGGCTATTTCTCCAGAGTTAACTACCAGTGTTCGCACGACTCTCGACAGTAGTGATGCTTGAAAGCACTACCCTTCTCGCAAATACGTGACAGGACTAATTGTGGGCATCGAAAGTACTGCTCATACACTTTCTATTGGCTTCGTAGATGAATCAGGAAAGCTATTCTCGTCTGAATCAGCATTATTCAAGCCAGAGGAAGGTGGCATACATCCTCGTGAGGCCGCTGATCATCATTCTGTAGTCGCACCGAACCTTGTCTCTTCTCTTATGAATAGGGAAGATTTCAGTCAAGAAGATATTGTCGCAGTCTCATTTAGCCAGGGCCCGGGCCTTGGACCTTGCCTACGTATCGGAGCCTCGGTTGCCCGTTCACTTTCATCATTCTGGAAAGCTCCCCTAATTGGCGTTAACCATTGTGTCGCACATATTGAGGTAGGAAGGAATCAAACTGGTTGCGATGATCCAGTATTATTGTACGCAAGCGGAGGAAATACACAAGTTATAGCTAGATCTGGGGATAAATACAGGGTTATCGGAGAGACTTTAGACATCGGTATTGGTAACATGCTGGATAAATTTGCTCGTAACCATGGTATTCCTTTTCCTGGGGGTCCAGCCATAGAGAAACTATCTCAAAGATGGGGGGAAAAATTTTCTGTCGATGAGCCAGAACTACTGACCCTTCCATATGGCGTACATGGCACAGACCTAGCCTTTTCAGGACTATTGACGTCCGCAATTTCTCATTCTAAGAAATTACCATTGGAGCAAGTTTGTTACTCACTTCAGGAGCATGCTTTCTCTAGTTGTATTGAGGTTGCTGAGAGGGCTATGGCCCATACTGGAAAATCTGAATTACTCTTAGGAGGTGGTGTTGCTTGTAATGAGAGGCTACGTCAGATGAGTGCGATAATGTGCGAAGAAAGAGGAGGACGATCTTTCTGGCCAGAAAAGCAATACTGTATAGATAATGGAACCATGATTGCTGAATTAGGCAGGAAAGAGCTACAATCTGGTAGGATTACAAAATTGGATGAAAGCGCTATTGACCCATCCATGAGAACCGACTCTTCTACTATAGCATGGACTTGATAGCACCAAGTCTTATGAGAGGCCTTCATGGCGGAGTATTGGAGATAGTGTAGTGCAGAGGAGAAGAAAACCGAGAGCTAAGCCTCGTGATGTGTTTAGTGGATCCTCCTCCAACCCAAGTAAGATTACCAAAAATCCTCCTCCAAGAGAGAGTAAAAAACCCCCAATGGTGCCCCCTTCTAAGCCTTCAGTCCCAAAAAAGGTTTCAAGTGATACCCCCATAAATGGTCCTGATAAGGCCAAAGATAATGGTAAGCTCAAGCAAAAAGAATCAGCTAATTCTACTGACATCATTCAAAAAAATATTTTGGGTGACTCTAGGAAAACCATAGGCCTGAGGGATAAAATAGAATCATCTGAGCCTGAGATTAAAGAAAATGTCACAAGTAAAAAAGCTCAAGACATAATAGACAAAAGTAGAGCAAGGGCTATGGAATCCTTGGTTAAGAAGGCAATAACTCCAGACTCTACGGAAAGGCCAACAGTATCTGCTACACCCAAGAAAAGAGTTAGGAAGGCTAAGAATTCTTTCCAGCCCGCCGAAAGAAAGAGGAGACTCGATAGAAGTCGACATATGGAATACAAATACGAAGTTAGGAGATTATTAGTCGAATTAAATGTCGATGAGGAACACCGATCTAGCCTACTGGGTACCATCTGGGCTAAGGGTGAGAGGCAAACTGTATCTGATGCTAAGGATTTCTTGATTACAAAGCACTCAGAAGGCGTCATAGATGAACATCAGCTAGAGACTCTCAATAAGGTCGTAGATGGATATACGGTTAGGCGATGAATACGCATAATTCATTTCCTACTCCCTGTTGCATTATACTCGGGTGTATCCGAGGTACCGCTAATGGATGAAATTAAGAAAGCTGGAAAACCACCGTACACTAGTGGCATATATCCAGATATGTATAGGACTAGACTTTGGACAATGAGGCAGTACGCAGGTTTTTCTAGTGCTAAACAGACTAATGAAAGATTCAGATTATTGCTAGAGCAGGGCCAGACCGGTCTTTCTGTAGCATTTGATTTACCCACCCAACTAGGTCTTGACTCTGATAATGACAAATCACTAGGGGAAGTCGGGAAAGTAGGCGTACCAATAGATTCTATTTCAGATATGAGATTATTATTTGACGGAATAGATCTTTCAAGCGTCTCAACATCAATGACCATCAATGCCCCAGCCACAACCTTGCTTGCATTGTATGTTGCAGTAGCCGATGAGCAGGGAGTAGACAGGAAATACCTTAGAGGAACAGTTCAGAATGATATTCTGAAAGAATACATTGCCCGGGGACTCTATATATATCCCCCAGAAGCATCTATGAGATTGACATCTGATCTTATGAAATGGTGCTCTAGTAATGCACCGTCCTGGAATACTATTTCCGTGAGTGGATACCATATGAGGGAGGCTGGATGTTCTGCTGTTGAAGAAGTCGCCCTTACAGTTCTGAATGGTATTGAATATGTGAAAAATGCCATTGATAGTGGAATGTCGGTAGATGACTTTGCACCTAGAATTTCTTTCTTTTTTGCTTGCCAAAATAATATTTTAGAAGAAATCTCAAAATTCCGTGCGGCTAGGCAGATTTGGTATGAAATGATAACCGATAGATTCGAACCTAAAAATCCTAAATCAGCAATGCTTAGATTTCATACACAAACAGCAGGAGCTACCCTAACTGCTCAGCAGCCTTTCAATAACATAGTAAGGGTATCCTATCAAGCACTTTCAGCAGTTTTAGGGGGCACTCAATCACTCCACACTAATAGCTATGATGAGGCCATAGGGCTACCAACACACGAGGCTGTTACGATCGCTCTAAGAACTCAGCAAATACTGGCCTCTGAAACAGGAGTTGCAAATCATGTTGATCCCCTTGCCGGCTCGTATGTAATCGAGGAAATGACGTCTGATATTGTCAAAAAATGCTTTGAATTAATAGAAAATATAGAGTCACATGGAGGGGCATTATCGGGGGTTAGATCGGGTATACAGCAGAGGATGATTCATGAAAGTGCATGGAAATACCTCAATTCTATAGAAGAAGGTTCAATGAAGGTCATTGGAGTTAATGTAAACCAGCAAGAAGAGGAGTCTATTGAAGGGCAGATACTGGACTCGAGTCTTGCTGAGGATCAAGTATTATCATTAAAAAAATTTAGATCTGAGAGGAATAATGAATATGTAAAAAGATCATTGGAAAAACTCCGAAAAGCTTGCCAAACAGATGACAATCTAATGGACTTCATCATAGATGCAGTCAAATCTAATTGTACTGTGGGTGAAATAAATGAAGTACTTAGCGACCAATTCGGAACATGGGTGTCTCCAAGCGGTGTTTAGATGACTAAAATAGACCATATTGGAATCGCGACTAAATCAATTCCTGATTCTCTCCCGTTTTGGGAAGCCTTGGGATTCACCCCTTCCGGAGGAGGATTAGTAGAAGATCAAGGCGTGAATGTTAGGTATTTGGTTAACGAATCTGATACCCGGATCGAATTGCTAGAGCCAACATCATCTAGTACACCTGTTGGTAAATTTATTCAGAAGAAGGGAGTAGGAATCCAACAGTTAGCAATATCTGTTAGCGATCTTTCAGAAACCATATCCAAACTCCTAGACATGGGCATCAGGATGATCAATACCGAACCGCAAATAGGCCATGGGGGGAACAAAATAGCGTTTGTCCATCCGTCATCTTCAGGCGGGGTACTAATAGAGCTAGTCGAGTACGTTTGAAAATCATCAAAAGGCCATCTATATTCGGGTCTTCATGATTACTTCGGTAGACAGCGTCACAGGTCAAGAGACACGTTTCTCTGGGCAGATTACTCAAGAGGTTGAATTTCTATCATCAACACTCAGCCTCCTCAGGGATTCAGAGAAGATTTCCAATGATGAGTTTTTAGAAGCCGGTTCAATACAGGGGGGATTAAATCTTCTGTCAGCTATGATTTCGAACGGTGTTGAAGCTGAGGAATTAGAGATTCAAATTACTTCATTGAAAGATCGAGCACTACTAATCTGTCAAAGATTTCCCAACCTGGATGAGAAAATTGAGAGTATGAGAAAGCCTATCTCCAGAGATTCCTAGTGGATGGGAACTCCTCATTACAATATTCATACACTTCAGAATAGAAATTCCTTATGTTTTGTTCTATCTCATGATTAATTGTGGTTGCAGATTTTGTCTTGTTGACCCTAACGGCTGCAAAATCATACTTTGTCTGTATCCCAAAAAATTTAGATAAATTATCAATCTTATGTGAATCGAACATTTCTTCGTAAATCCCGATGTAAATATCCTCTTCATCGAAAACTCCTCTAACTTGCTCTATCGTCCTATCGTACCTCGTTCTGATTTTGCAATGCTCACTCTTGTAATACTGTTCTAAAGCACCAAAAAAATCCGTTTCTCCAATTTTTATTCCTTCGTCGTAGTTTTCCCTATCCAGATTGTACCTTACAGCGCTCTTTATCCTATCCACAGGATCCCTCATTAGTACTATTGCCTTGCAGTCAATATCTCTTTCTTTGAACCCCGAGTAAATACTCCTTAGCCTTGTTTTTTGTAGACCGCTATAAGATGGAGTAATATCTGCAGTGATGGTAACAGTATCAGAAAAAATAGATTCAAAATAATCAAAATATGACTCATTATCTGTCTGCATACGGTATCTCAGGTAATTGCTCTTATCTAGTAAATTGCGTACTAATCCTGGCCTTTTAACTATGTTATAGCTCAATATTGGTATATCTATCGCATCCCAAATATGATATTCCTTTAGTTTACCTCCGTCAAACTTTTCAGATTGCTGTAGGTAACGATATAGCCAACTCGTTCCACATTTTTGAAACCCTAGTCCCAAAACAAATGTGTTCTCGGACTTTCTTGTTTCCACTTGCATCCCCGATTATCGTAGCGATAACTACTATTTTAACTAATAATTATAATAGCGAGGTATTACTCCAGTAATATTTAATAAATGTCCCCATTGGGATTATACATGCCTAAGGTTAGTCTTGACATGCCAAACGAGATATTATTGGATATTAAGAAGCATGTTGGTGATGATAAGAAATTTGTTAGTGTGGCAGATGCCATAAGGACTGCATGTAGAAAGTTGCTAGATCAACTCGACACAATAGACGAAAGACACGGGAGATTTAACAATGATAACTAGAGATGAAGCAGTAGACGCTGTTGAAAAATTGGTTAGATACGTTGAGTCAGTTGATGGTAGCCTGAGAGAGGGACTGATTAACACACCGCATAGAGTCATTAATTCGTACGAAGAAATATATTCAGGATATTCATTACAACCAAGTGAGATTCTAGACTCTACATTTAACGGAGAAGACTATGATGGCATAGTTCTTTTGAAAAACATTGAGTTTCACAGTACATGCGAACATCACCTCCAACCCTTCAGTGGCAAGGCGCATATCGCGTATATCCCAGTCGATAGAATCGTCGGGATTAGCAAATTAGCTAGGTTACTAGATTGCCACAGTAAAAGATTACAGAACCAGGAAAGGATTACCAAATCCATAGCAGACGATATTATGGAGCATCTAAAACCACTTGGTTGTGCTGTAATTGTTGAGGCAAAGCACGGTTGTATGACGTGCAGGGGAGTCTCTAAGCAGAACGCCTTCATGACCACCAGTTCGATGAAAGGTGTATTTTTTGACAATGCAGAGGCTAGAAATGAGCTGTTTCAATTAATCAATAACTAGTTGGATGATATAATGATCAAATATCCAATAGTAGAAATCTTTCATTCGGTTCAGGGTGAGGGATTTCATTCGGGTGTACCACATGTATTCATAAGATTTGGAAACTGTAACTTAAGATGCGAGTGGTGCGATACTGATTTCCTGAAATATGAGGAATTATCGTTAGATGAAATCACAGAAAAGGTACTCTCATTTGGATGCAAAAGGGTAATATTCACAGGAGGAGAGCCGGCATTACAAGACCTAAAGGCCATTGGTAGCAGACTCAAAGAGTTTGGAATTTCATTATCCATAGAGACAAATGGGACTATAGAGATAGATCCAATCATAGATTGGATATGTGTTAGTCCTAAAGATCAGATTTACCCCGATGTAAAGATAAAGCAAGTAAGAGGTGATGAATTGAAGATAGTTTACTGTGGACAGGATCTATCCATGTATGATGAGCTAAAATCTGGCTTTACACATCATTATATTCAACCTCTTTATTTAGAAAACGAAAGTGTGGAATCTAATGGCATTGGTTTCCAAACTGTAGAAGAGCTAGTCAAGAATTCCCCAGGTTGGAGGCTATCCTTGCAGACTCACAAATGGATGGGTGTTCTTTAATGCCTCCAAGAGCGATAATGGCACTATCGGGGGGCATGGATTCTACATCATTACTTCTCCGTCTTCTTAGGGAGGGGTACTCAGTAACCTGTGTTAGTTATTTATATGGTCAAAAACATTCTATTGAGATAGAAAAAGCCATGGAAAATGTCGAAAGGTTGCAGTCAAAAGAATTTATCTTAAATCACAAAATAATTGACTTAAGATCTGCAATGGGTTCGTTTCACTCTGCTTTGACAGACGAAACCTTCGAGGTTCCCGAAGGACATTATGAAGAAGTACAGATGAAACAAACTGTAGTGCCAAATAGAAATGCCATATTCTCATCAATATTATATGGAATGGGACTAAGCATATCACAGAAAGAAGATTGTAATATTACCATTGCCTTGGGCGTTCACAGTGGGGATCACGCTATTTATCCAGATTGTAGGCCTGAATTTTACAATGCTCTTTCTGCTGCATTCTCTATAGGAAATTGGAATTCAGAAAGAATCAGTTTTGAGTTGCCGTATATAGAAGGGGATAAGACAACTATTCTGAAGGATGCTCTACGTTCCTGCGAAATTCTAAATCTTAATTTTGATGAGATAATGGCTAGTACAATAACCTCGTACAACCCAGATAAATCAGGTCTTTCTAGTGGAAAGTCAGGATCTGACGTTGAACGCATACTGGCATTCCACGAAATAGGTCACGTGGATCCCATCGAATACATCTCCTCATGGGAAACCGTACTAGAGAACGCATTAAAACTAAAAGACAAAGTTGGTGAATAACATGGTAGATCAAGATAACGAATGGAAGAATCAATTAAGTGACCTTGCTTATAGAGTTACCAGGAAAGGCGATACAGAAAGGCCGTATACAGGTCAATATTACCTCGAAGAAAGAAACGGAAATTACTTCTGTATTTGTTGTAACCATCTCTTATTCACATCTGAAATGAAGTATCATTCAGGTTGTGGTTGGCCAGCATTTCATACAGAGCACCAAGAAGCAGGAATCAAAAGAATAGTTGACCTAAGTCATGGAATGCGTAGAATAGAAGTCAAATGCGGAAAGTGCGATGCTCATTTAGGACATGTATTTGATGACGGTCCAAAGGAATATGGCGGTGAAAGGTATTGCATAAATTCTGTCTGCCTAGAATTTGTCACGGAGGCATAAAAATGACCCGATTCCTGTCTTCAAAGAAATATGGTCATGAAAGGGGCTTATCAGTTGCATTTAGACAGTGGAGAGCAGAAAGTCACTGTAGATTCATGCATGGATATTCTCTAGAGTTTGAGTTTGTTTTTGGCTCACATGAATTAGATGAAAACAATTGGGTTGTTGATTTTGGAGGCCTGAAAGAACTTGAGTCTTGGCTCAGATTAAATTTCGATCATAAGACATTGGTAGCCTCTGATGATCCCAACTATTCACTCTTTGAAGAGATGGATGAGAACGGCATTATCGATATGGTAACTGTCGAAGGTACGGGTTGTGAAATATTTGCAAAGATAGCCATGGAATATGCCAAGGAATTGATTCTTAACATTACTAAAGGTAGGTGCTGGGTTGAAAGCGTCTCAGTACGAGAACATGGTGCGAACAGCGCCATATGTATGAGAACAACAGAATAGTATGAAAAAATGGGTATTGTAAGATTATTCTGAGTCTTGATCTGAAAAAGAATTATTCCTCTCGAATGAGTTTGCGGCTTCTGTAATTACAGAAATAATTCTATGAATCTCATCATCCTTAGGCAACCCCCTCATGATGACTCTATTCAATGTCTCTTCAATTCCCGTCCTCTTATGCTCCTTGGTAGGCATGGAATTAGATAGTCTAGATATTTCTGATCTGAGCCTATTTCTGAGAAGAGGATTAAGTAATCTTTGTTGGTCAGATTTTCTAATTTCAGAGTTTGTAATATTTGCAAACCAGGTGTAACAAATGATAGATACTGCATGGCTGAGGTTCAGTATTGGATAACCTTCCCAAGAAGGTATTGTTACTAGTAAATCACACTCATGTAGCTCCTGATTTGTAAGACCAATATCCTCGGGTCCGAATACATAGGCAGTCTTGCCTTCTACTGAGATCAATCTCTGGGCTAACTCCTCCGGCAAAATGAAATGTCTGAAAGAAATTTTATTTCCTACTTCTCTCTTCCCTGATGTCCCTACGACTATTGAACAGTCTCTAGTAGCTTCTGCTAAATTTTGAAATGTCTTGCAGGATTCTAAAATATCTTGAGCGTGTTTTGCCCTATTCCTAGTGTCTTCGCTCCAATCATTATTTCGTCCAACTATTCTCAAATCCGTAATTCCAAAATTGAGAACAGTTCTGGCTACTGCACCAATATTACCATCATATTTGGGTCTTACGAGGACGATTACAATATCACTACTCTCTATTGGGAGATCAATTGGCAATCTTCCGCCCATGGTAACCCTAATAGTGTCGCACTGATAGTAATACGCTAATCTACTCGTCTTTGACGGTATCTTGTGATGTAACCAGCAATCCAGTTTCTCATTCTCTTATTTCCCACGTCTGAATATTCACTAACAAGTCTCTTGTTGTCATCGAAGCTATCGGTAAATTGGTCGGGATAAAGTTCCAAAAGCCTGATTGCCCTGATTTTGATAAATGATGGTCTGATATTTCCCATATTATTCCTCCAATAACTTAACTTCTAGTGGAAAACCTTCTTCTCTGGTGCAAACAACGGTTATCTTTCTGGGGGGCTTCTGCATACCTCTTGACCAGATATAGTGGTTGACGGCCTCGTCTATCCAGATATTCTCGTCTTCCCTCATCTTCATATGTCTTGCGACGTGAATTTTAATTTCTGCCATAGCCCTGTTAGCCCTCCTAGTTCTAGGAACACTCCAAGCAGCTCTTAGTGGAATAGTCATCTCCTTAATTTCAGCCATATAATCACCTTTGTAGCTTACTTCTTCGCCACATGTGGCGCTTAGGATGTGTAGTAGTGTTCCTGTTAGTCCTCAACATTACCCACACAGGGACTCTCCTGTTTTGTTTAGTGACTTTCATTAGGCGCCTTTTCTTAGCACTCGGCTTGTTTCTTGCCATCATATCACCTAATAATTTGATAGTCCTGGATGTCTTTCTATTGCATCATCTCTCACAGCATGAGCTACGGAATCTAACAATGCCTGTCCTTCCGGCGTTAACACCTTCCCATGGTTGACATTACCAGCAGGGTTGATCTTGCTCTCTATTAATCCAGCCTCGGTCAACTGTTGCATAATGGTTCTAGAAATATTTCTCGACCCTGCAACCGCCCTATTAGGCTTCACACCCCGATCCTTGGGGCCACCGAAGTGCTGAGCCATATGGTTAGCACCAATCGGACCTAGTTTGCCAACTTTCCTCAATACGGCAGCGGATCTGATATGCCACCAGTTATCTTGCGAGGGTGGTCTCTCTCTGTGTGTACCCGTTTTGACTATTTTAGACCATTCTGGTGGGTTTATTGAGGCTACATTGACCAAACGAGCTGAAAGCTCGTTTATCAAAAGGTCTGCAGGAACATCGTGATACGTGGTCATTGGCTCACCAAGCAGCCGCCCGTCTGACAGTTCATATTTAACCATGATGACACGTTACTCCAAAACAATTGGTACCAAAATGAGTTACATGGCTCTACAAGGTTTGAAATTAGCTTATTGTCACGGAAGCATATGAGGAAGACAATGTCACAGAATCCTAACATGCTTAGGACTATGATAGGTATAGGTCTGACCTTGATTTTTGTATTAGGATATGCAGTTTACTCCAATACAGTTGAGTCAGAGTATTATGGGTATGAAACTACCAATACTTCAGAGTCCCAAGTCCCTAACCAGGACGATGATACTGTAGCAGAGTGGTTTTTATCTACTAGCATGCCAATGACGTGGGTCAATGTTACAGTTACTGGAGCGCCCCAGGATTCAATACTCAGAGTTCAGGCCGATGGGACTCCATGGTTTCATTCACCATTCCTAGGTGATAATCAAGAATTTCCATTCAGTTGCGAGGGTGATGGGGACTATTCAGATTTAGTGGAGACCTGTGATTATTCTACCAACCATGAAATCATAATTACGCAGGAAGAGAACACACTGAGAGGAATCGTCTCTTCCGTATTGCCAATAGAAGGATTAGGCTATCTTCAGGCTGACAATTTGGAAGAGGCATACGATAAGGCTGATGACTTAATTTCAGAAGAAGCTACAATTATCACTTGGCGAATGGGCGTATATGATGATGAGGGAAATGCTCTAGACTCCGTTGGTATAGAAATTAGTGTATCTATGGTTTATCACGAGTTAATAGATGTTAATGAGTTTCAGATTGATCCTATCGAAGAGTCCGTTTACAGCCTAGCAACACTGATTGGATGCTTCAGCCTTATGTTGGTACTTCCGTTGATAATTTATTTCTCCGCCATATACAAAGCAAGGAAGGATGAGTCAAAAAGGCTAGAAGCCCCCCCACTGGAGAATTAGTGTTACTTTAATTCGACAAGGTTTAATTCTATTAGTTTAGAAATCGATTCTGAACAACGCTGTCTGGCTGGGATTATTTCTTCTTTGTAACAATCCTCCATAATCTGTATAATTTCTGACAATGTCCTATTACCGTCTATAAGATCCCATAAGCCCGAATTCAACCTGTCTAAGGGTCTTTTGAGCAATCTAGGAGCCCCTGTTAATTTAGCGAGAATCGATTCTAATAGATTAAAATCCTTATGAATAAAGATAACAACCTGTTTATCTGATATTCCGTGATCCTCCAGTATTCTATTTGGCGTGTCATAGGAAATTCCATATTCCCACAAACAAGGGACCCGGATAGGGACGCTATTTGTTTCATTGTGTAAACTCATTATATCATAACCCACGTAAATAAGCTAACCATGCAACAAATACCGGTAATCGCAGACACTCTGGTGAGCCTCATAGATTTTATCACGTTTTTAGAATACCAAGTAAGAATTCCAAAAAATGATGTTAAGAATAGTAAGATTTCGCTACCCTGTGGAAGTAATTCCAATTTATCTCCTCAACTTTTTGGTATTTTCTACAATGGACCTTGACAGTGCGGAAATTCTATCTCTAACCGCCTCATCATTAATTTCCCCGTTCTCATTGAATGCTTTCTTAATATTCGCCACAGCAACTTGTTCAGGAATCACCCATCCATGAATCCATCTAGCTGCAATTCTCATGTGATTTAGGGTATTATTGCTAGATTGCCCTCCCAATGTAGAAACCAATCCGAATACTTTTCCGGATGTATGTTTAGAGTAAAGCCAATCAAGACTATTTTTCATTACGCCACTCATCGTCCCATGATATTCAGGACTGGAGAGGACATAAGCGTCTGAATCAGTAGCCATAGACTGAAATTGCCTAACATTTTCATCCTCCCATGAGCCTTGGGCTCCTACAAGAGGTAGAGGATTAGCTCCGTGATCCCAGATCGTCACTTCAGCTCCTAGTTCCCCACACTGGTCAAGTATTATTTCCAATATCCTACCATTTGCTGATTGTAAATCATAAGTCCCGCAAATTCCCATGACGCGTATAGGTTGACTCATGTATCTGGAAGAAGGTATACGTCTTCAAGGTGTAGGTAACCACATGACTCAAGAGAGTACGTAACTAGAGAATGCTTATTTTAAACTCGTATAGCGGTAGGCTATGGATGGGGGCAGGATTAGACAGTTGCTCACTGATGCGAAGTCTCACGCAGACGTAGGTGACATGCTCTTGGCCAGCCAACTATACACTAAAGCAACAGAAATCGAGCCCAACAATGCGGCGGCATGGTATGGACTCGGTGTAATACAAACTGCCAGGGGATTCCCAGACGAATCAAGGCTGGCGTTCGAGAAGGCGATCATCCTAGATCCAGAGCATGCCCCTACTGCGGCTAATCTCGCTGTTTTATTGAACAACATAGACCCAGTTAGGTCTTACGAGCTCGCGACTATGGCTGTGAGTAAATTAGGTAGTATCCAACAATTATCTGTGATAATTGATAGTCGGAATGAATCTGTAGTGGAAAATGACGGCGTGAAAATAACTGATGCTGAAAAATTTGGAGAGGCCCCATTGATAGATAGTCGTACGATATATGAAGATCAATTTGAATCAGATGAAGTCCCGATAATAGAAAGTCGAATAATTGAAGATGAAGAGGACATATTATTGGAAGCCCGACCTGTAGAAACTATTGATGAAGTCATCAGTAATGCCAAACAAATGTTAGCTACAAATAGGGCTAATGAAGCCCTTAAATACATAAGATCTAGATTGGAAACTGATGGATCAAAGAACTATGAATTATGGTCATTATGCGCATCTACACTATATTTTTTAGGACTCAATAATGAGGCTCTAGAGGCCATAGAGTATGCTATTTCGATAGGAGACGATCGGGCGGAAACACACTATAATCATTCACAGATTCTCAACGATATAGGTAAAATTGAACGATCATTGCAGTCTATTTCTAATGCACTAATTTCGGACCCTGAACATGTTAATAGCCTTATTTTCATGGGGGATATGAAGATAGCCCGTAACGAGACAGAAGAGGCAATATCATTCTGGGAGAGGGCATATAGAATTTCCTCGGATGAAGAGCTAATGATACGTATTAAAAATGCTAAAGAAGCTATATCAAACCCTGTCGATGTCGTGGGAAGTGAAGAATTACTTTTGGAATCCTTGGATGATAAAATTTCGATTGCAAGATCACTAACCGAGGATGGAGATTATGTTAACTCGGTGAAAGCTTGGAAGCGTCTTCTGGAATTAAACAGAGACTCTCCAGAGATATGGAATGGCATGGCAGATTCTCTGTCTGCCGCCGGACACATCGATAGAGCACTACAGTGTAGACAGAAAGCCAACTCACTCGAGATGGAAGAAAAAGACGACTCAATTTCTGAGCCGGAGGAAGAACTCGATTTAGTAGCGGCTGGAAAGGAAGCACAGGAGATAATAGAAAATACAGATAATTCCCCAGAGATTAATGCAAATATATCTATAGAATGGTACAATAAAGGAATCAATCTTTTGGCTGAGGAAAGGGGATCCGAAGCTCTAAGCTCCTTTGAAAAGGCAATAGGCGGGGCACCTAAGGATGAGCTAGAGCTTCGTGTCAAAGCACAGGCTGGCAGGGGGCATGCTCTGTATCAGATGGGTCAATATGGAGACAGCATTAGGTCCTATCATACGGCAATATCGATGGATCCCGAGGGAGTTAGTGGCAAACTTCTCTACAACATGGGTTCATCATACGCTTCACTAGAACTCTTCCAGGATGCTGTCAAGTGTTTTGTACAAGCTATAGACAGAGGACTAGATGAAAAAGATAGAGCGTTGTGTAAAAAACAGCTCAGTAGGTGTAAAATATTGGCTAAAGAACAAGCTAAAAGAGCCAGTCGATGAGTACTCTACTAGGAACTATACATTGAAGCAACATGATGTGAATGAGAGTCGTCAGAAAACCTCCGAATATAGACCTCAATTGTTTTGCACATGCTCAACGTCCCCCATTCAAGTATTCATAGATGACGATGCTTGTCGCAACTGTTCAAATACAGCGAGTGTTAGCGGTGGACATGGGCATCCTAGGAGGTGAGGGCTTCTCGCTACCAGTTGTTTCCAAAATAGATGTAGTTGATGTCGATATTGAGCTTACAGAAACCGCCAAGGCCGCACTGTCTGCGTCGATGTCTGGTGAGGAGGATACTCACGTACTGCTGATCAGTGCGCAATCTGGTGGATGCTCTGGATACATGTACGATATGGCAATTGTAGAGGAACCAGATAATTCCGGCTTCCAAAAAATTCAATTCGATCGTATCAGGATATTCATCCATAACAAAGATAGTACTATGTTAAATGGAATTCGTGTCGATTACAAGGACTCACTGATGGGGGGAGGATTTCAAATAGAAAACCCCAATGCTAGTAAGTCCTGTGGTTGTGGCCAATCCTTCAGTTGATACAATGGGTAACCTCTCAGAAAAATTCGCTCAGATATATCTAATGAAGTCCAGTATATCAGTCATGGAAGGTTCAGATGCTGTAAACCATTTGAACAATATCCTATCAACCGATATAGAATTGTTACATAAAGGAATGAGAATGGATGGGCTAATCTGTGACTCGAATGGTAAAGTTGCAGATGTTGTTAATTGTTATAATGTGGGGCAGAGCATATTAATCGTAGGAATGGGTTCCAATACAGACAGTACTAGAGAATTGCTTACTAGGGGTGTACCTTGGGATAAAAAACTCTCATTATTAGATGGTAATGGGGCATTAGAACACCTCAAAATAATAGGCAAAGATCCGTGTTCACTGGTTGAAAAGATTTATCCTGAGTTATCTAAATTATCTGAAAATATGTATTCCGAGTTTGAGAATGTAGTATTCTCGCTAGGTATGCACAATGAACATGAGATAATTGATGTAATTGTAAGAAGAGACAATTCTGATTTCTACAACAGGATAGAAATGTGCAATCACAAAATTTTCAGAATCGAAGATTGGGAATTCGCGAGAATGACTATTGGATATCCCGGAGCTAATGAAGTCAGTAGTAAGTATCTCCCGCATGACATAGGAATGTTAAATCTGATATCCCTCAACAAGGGGTGTTACCCAGGGCAGGAAATACATGCAAGGCTGGATAGCAGAAGTAAGCCAAAGAAAAAGATGGTCATTATGGCCACTGACAATGTCATGGAGATTGGCAAGCATTCTTTATCTGACGACAGTATTGTCAAAATTACTTCATCAGCGGTTAGGGACGGCTCACATTTATCGATGGGGATATGTTCTGTAGACGTATCTCCTGATGCAACACTAGTAAACTATAATGGTGAATCCAAACTAATCTTACTTTGATTTTAGTTATCGAAGAAATCAGAATCCACTAGTGTAATCTCCTCATTGTTATCTATCCAATCACGCATTGTCATAAGAGGTGAAATTCTGAGTGTCCCTAGATGTCTGGTGAATAGATATACCATAGGGTCATGTCTCTCGACAATCTGCATCTGGAAAAGCGACTTTATCCTATCACTTCTAGAATCGAAGAATGCGAATTCGACTGCTACTCCGATTATCGTAGCAGTGTACAGAACTAATAATACGGAGATAGAGAAAACAACTGGGTCTCCGAGTAAGTCTCCGGACCTTAATTGACTTCCGTAAATTAGTTGTCTAGAAAGAAGGAAAATTAAACCAATGCCGACGGAAGGACCCAAAGCGTCATCGACAAGGGAGTGCATTGGTATTAGCCTTCTTTTTGTTGGATCGGCGAAAACTAGAGATGTCATTGTAGCGGCCCTAATGACAGAAATTACTGAAACTAAAAAGATGTAGAATGCGGCACTAAAAACCATAACTTGCCTTGGTCCTAGTGGAAGATATAATACGATTAGGAATGCGAATATACCCAAGAAAACGGTAATAGGCATTCTATGTGTAGAGTCTAGTACCCTATCGAGAGTTCCTGTACCATCATCAAGTCTGGGTATTCCAATAATTTCCCATCTGGTCACTCTCCTGATGATATTTGCGACATAAGAAAGAAGACCCTTGTCTATCAGTACCCATTCTATGGGCCTGAACATGGGTAGGAGGATAATAGTGACAAAGAAGGCGAATATTCCAAGTAGAGGGGAGAAAATAAGGGCTGGTAAAAGAAGGAAGTGTTGTGGTCCTAACGGCCTTAGTAAATCAGACTCTATCCTAGATTGCCTTTCTTTGTTGATGAGGAGTCTCCTTGCTTCTGAATCCAATTCAGTTCTATATCTCTTTATTGGAATTCCCGAATCAAGTACCCTACGAACCTTCTCTCTGTAATGTTCGTGCTCAGGCTCCATACCAACCCACCACTTCCATCCGAATCTAAGAGGAAGTGTGAGGAGAACGGGCAGAAGTAGAATAAGGAGACCCGTTGCTAGTCCTTCAACTGGTTCTGCCACGGCACTTGGCAAGAATGCCTGCCTTAGAAGAAACCGGTTCTGTTAGATATAAAACGTGGTTAATGGTGTGATTATCATATAGCCGAATTATACATATTTGCCACAGCTTGCCAATCTACAACATTCCACCAGGCATTGATGTAGTCGCCCCTTCCCGGGCCGAACTTCTTGTAATAGGCATGTTCCCATACATCGAGACCCAATATTGGTCGTCCACCACGACCACCTTCCATCAGTGGGTTATCTTGATTTGGTGTGGAACATATAAACAGCTTTCCATCATCCTCCACACAAAGCCATGCCCAACCGCTACCAAATCTTGTCATCGCAGAGTTTGCGAATGATTGTTGAAATGCCTCAAAGGAGCCGAACTCATGATCGATAGCATTAGCGAGATCTCCATCTGGCCGACCCCCTCCATTAGGGGACATAACAGTCCAGAAAAGCCTGTGATTCCAGAACCCTCCTCCATTATTCCTCACAGATGGATTATCACTGTGGTTCGAGAGAAGTTCCTCAATGGACAATCCCTCCATTTCAGTATCCTTAATGGCTGCATTAAGCTTTGAAGTATACCCCGCATGATGCTTACTATGGTGAATTTCCATAGTTAGAGAATCAATGTGTGGCTCTAGTGCATCATAGTCATAAGATAGTTCGGGTAGCTGAAATGTCATGTTATCATATAACCGAAGGGGCGGTAAGATATCAATACTACTTCTGGTAAACTTCATCGTAAACATCCCACTCGGATATCTATGAGGATAGCTGTGACCGATGGGATAGATCTCGGGGCGAAGAAGGTTCTACAGGAATTGGGGCACTCAGTTTCAGAGAAACACTTCAGCAACGATGACTTAATCGATGGCTGTATTAGTGAATATGATGTCGTTATCATTAGAAGTGCGACAAAATTGACTGCTGACGTGATAAAGGCCAATACTGCAAATGATAGTAAGCTTTCCATGATAATCAGAGCTGGTGTTGGTGTTGATAACATCGATTTACCCTCGGCCTCAGAAAACTCGGTCCTTGTGTGTAATACTCCAGGCGCATCTACTAATGCAGTTGTTGAACTTACGATAGGTCACCTTATCTCAAGTTGCAGAAAGATTTGTACAGGAAATAGAAAAATGAGAGATGGCGTTTGGGCTAAGAAAGAGTTACGCGGTTCGGAATTACGCGGTAAGAATCTAGGACTCTTGGGGTATGGAAGAATTGCAAAAGGAGTAGCAGAAATAGCAAGATCTATTGGCATGAAAATACATGTATATGACCCATATGTAGAATCAAATGAAGAAGATTGCGTGTATCATGATTCAGTAGAATCATTGTTTGGCAAGTGTACTCATGTATCTATTCATTGCTTCCTATCCGAAGAAACAAGACATTTAGTAGGTTATGAAATGATATCTTTGATGCCTCAAAAGAGTGATGATGGCAATCTTTGTGGAAATCACATAGTGAATTGCGCACGCGGTGGAATCATCGATGAGGTGGGCCTACACCGTGCATTGATTGATGGGACACTCGCCACGGCTTCGTTGGATGTTTTTGAAGTAGAGCCTGCGATTAAATCCAATTTACTTCAACTAGACGGTTTCCAAGCAACACCTCATATTGGAGCTTCTACTAAAGAGGCACAAAGTCGAATAGGGCATGAGATAGTTTCTATTGTACGGGCTCATAGTAAAGGCGAGACTCCTGAATCTTGCTTGAACAAGTAGTCGTACATTTACTTAGCAATACTGTGCATTACAGTAAGGGAGGATTGTAAATCAACTAGACTAGCAGGTATCTCAATGTCAGAAATTTCTGATTTTAATGATAGACCTTGATCTTTCTTCAGCCTCCAAATTCTTGAGTTGAAATCAATCAAGTCATCTGTGATAGAAAGATAACGTGTAACATCGACAATTTCTTTTACGACTGAACTAGGGAATTCCCTAATATCTACAGCGCTCTGTTCGTAGAGAGTCGTGGATAGGTAATCGGTAAAAAATGGACACACTGGAGAAAAGGCAGTCAATATATCCCTTACAATTCTGTGTAACGTCCAGGTTGCGGAAATATTTCCATCATACAATCTAGACTTGGACATCTCTAGCCAATGACCAGGGAATATGCCTGTTGAAAATGACTTTATGGATTGTGTAGCAGTGTAGATATCCAACCTTTCCCAAGAAAGTTTGACACTCTGCATCATTTCATCGAATTCCGATAATATCCATAAGTCTTCGAAAGCCAAGTCATCGGGAGATGTGTCAAGAGATTTTGGAACTTCAAATTGACTAGCTAATCTTGCTATGTTGAACATTTTTGTTAATACCCCAAAATACTTCGATTCTATCTCTTCTGGATTGATATGGAAATCATCTCCAACCTGGGCGTCACATGCCTTCCAGAGCCTGAAGCACTCACTACCAATTTTGTTAGCCTTGAGTGAAACCTGCTTACCTTCTGGGCCCTTGATCTTCCACGATCCAGTACGGCCACCTGCTCCACATTCCAAAACGGAGTCAGCATCAATCCCATTTCCAAGAGACTTAGACATCTTTCTTCCCCATGGATCCATTCCTAGTCCATCTATCCAGATGCTCGCAAAGGCAGGTTTATCGAACAATAATGCACTCTTCAGCATGGTATAATACAGCCATGTTCTGACAATTTCCTTACCCTGTGGTCTCAATGCCGTTGGAAATGCCCTTTCAAACATGTCCGGGTTACTGATGTAACCACTTACATATAGATTAGAATTTGAGGAGTCCATCCAGGTGTCGAATACCTTGGTCTCGCCCGAAAGAGTTCCTAGAGATTCTGCAATTTCATCATATGGGCCTATAAATTCCCTAGTTACTCTATCTAGGACCTCGGAACCTTCGGGGGGAGTGTCCCTCCACGGCTGAACATAAGTTCCGTTAGGGGGGACAACAACCTTGGAAGCATCTTCTGAATACCATATTGGAACCTCAGTATGATACCACCTCCTTCTGCTTATGGGCCAATCGATGGAAATACCTTCCATCCAGTCGAAAAGAAATTGTTTATTTCTCTCAGGAACGAAGTTACATTGGCCAGTAATTTCAGATAACCTTTCGATTACGTGCGTTTGCCTGACATACCATTCTTTCAGTAGAATAATTTCTACAGGATTTCCGCCTCTCTCACTAACGGGTATTTCCTGCATTCTTCTGTTAGAGGACTGCATCTTCCCAGATTTCTCGAGAATCTCTATTGCCCTTTTCCTAGCATCAAGGACCTTTAAACCCCGTAAAGGTCCTGAAATTTTTGTTAACTTACCATCCAGATCGATAGCTACAAATGGCTTTAGAGAAAGCTCTCTAAATACTGAAACATCATTCTGATCTCCGAAAGAGCAGACCATTAGTACTCCAGTGCCGAAGTCTGATTTTACTGATGGGTGGGTCATGACCTCAACAGTATTCGCTCTGTCATCTACATCAATGGGTAATTCCACCTTCTTACCAACCAAATGCTGATATCTCTCATCATCAGGATGCACCATTACTACTCCACAGGCACAAATTAGCTCAGGCCTGGTGGTAGATATTACAAGCTCTTCGCCATCTTCAGTTTTCCATATTATGTCGCATAGAAGTGTCTCTCTTGTAACTCTCTGAACCTCAGCATCCGCGATTGTGGTCCCTTCAACAGGATCGTAAATGTTAGGTCTTAGGTCTTCTATAATGTCCCCCCTCTTAAATAAATCAACAAAGATAGATTGTGTTACAGATCTATATTTTGGATCATCGGTCAGGTACTCATTTGCATAGTCACAAGATAGCCCCACTCTTTTTGCGGTGTGCCTCATCTCTTGAGTATAGACTTCTATTGTTTCCTTACATAAATCAATGAACTCCCCCCTCTCGTAAGTGCGCATTTTTTTCCCAGTTTTCTTCTCCACTGTAAACTCAATATTTATTCCATTCCTATCAACTCCCCATGGAAATAGTACTTCCTTGCCGATTAATCTCTGGCTTCTGGCAATCACATCTATCATGCTATACTGAGCTACAGCTCCAATATGCCACGTACCGCTGGGATAGGGAGGGGGAGTATCAATTACAAAGAGCTCCTTTTCACTATTTGGATCGAAAGAGTATCTATATGGATTGAATTCATAGTGCGACTCTTGAATCCTTTTTTCTAAATCTATGGTCCACCTTTTATCAGTGATTTTTGGGTCTCCCATATGGCAACTCTGTTACGTGGCTGAGAACACTCATTATTCACTGTTGCCGAATTATTCTGACCTGATAATATTGCATTTGCGATTAACTAAACAGCGTGGGGTTGAAGTCCCCTCGGTACTCGCAGAGGTACAGTATCATGACAGAGCGGGATAAGGAAACTGGTTCCTCGTTGGCCGAAGTACTGAGGTCACTAGCAAGTGCTCCAGAAACCACTGTCAAAATTTTACGGGACAAGGCATCAGAATTCGACTCTAAAAAAATGCTGATCTCCGTAAGGAGGTCCCCCGTAACAATAAAGCGGGCCTTGGTCGATTCAACTGTAAGCGATTTGATTACGAAGGTACCAGTTATTACTGTGATTCTATGCCTAACAGTAACTGCTTTATTGGGTAGACATTCTGGTATCCTGGACTGTAGAGATGGATTCGAAAATGACTATTGTGATGAAGAGGGGGCACTCAATGTCAATGGAGATATGGCAGTATACTTGCCTGTAGGTTCCGAGGTACAAAGAGACATAGAAAATGTTGAAACTAATTGGACTACTAACGTAATGGTAATTTATGTAGAATCTGAGAAGACTGGTGTTGATCAGTTACCGATTCTCAGACAGATAGACAAGGTAGAGAGTGCCTTAAACACGGTCAGAGACGATAAAGGAGAGGAAGATTTTGTGATTTATGTTCTTTCAGTATCGACGGTAGTTAAAGAAGTAAATTCTAGTGGAGGGAGGGTCGTAAAGGCTTTCTTTTCTGGAATAGCAGAAGCTACAGGAAGTGATGAATTCTCTCAGCAGGTTGACGATCTAGTAGATGAACAATCTAATTTAATCGGTGACTATTCAATTCCAGATGAGCAAGAGAGAGTGGATCAAATCCTAGGTGAGATGCCTCAAAACGCCTTAGACAAACTAGTGAGGGATGTGGGCAAGGGCAACACAGTAGAAGCTGGATACTGGAATAGAGCTGTAATCATCATTGGGATAAGTAGTAACCTAGATCTTAATGGAGATGGCGAAGACGATACCACAATATCAAACATTATAGAGGAAACTCAATCAACCATTGATACTATCGCCGAGGAAAATAACTGGATATGTAAAGACTCTAATGGTAACGAAGTAGATCCAGAGTCTGACGAAGGTTCGGAAATTTGCGATGGTTCTGAGCTGGGGCTAAAGATGACCCTTACTGGCCCTGTTCCACTCACTAATGCCATCACGGAGAAATCATTTCAGCTATTCTGGCAAGTCTTTCCAGTTGGAGTTGTTATAGTAGCGTTCGGACTATTCTTATTTCACTGTGATTTATTACAGACTGGTAGAATAAGATGGGTCCAGGGAGTCAAGACCCTGATTATTTCCGGCCTACCTACATTGTGTTCGGTATGGATAACTCTCGGCTTCATTGGTTACACAAATTATGAAGTGACTATGACTGTGATTATTGTCGGGCCGATAGTTCTGGCTCTAGGTGTATCTTATGGGTTACACATTACAAACCGTTATGCAGAAGCTAAGGGATCGCCTAGAGAGAAGATGTCTGAAGCCATTAGCTCCACTGGAAGAGCGGTTCTATTATCAGCGCTAACTACAATCATTGGATTCATTTCCCTAGTATTTGTTCCGATGAAACCAATCCAAACCATTGGATTTGCACTATCCGGTGGCATAGTTGTGGTATATCTGATGACTATGCTAATGGTACCCAATCTTACTATGATGCTGGACTTGAAGAAGCCCTCACATCCCCCCCCTAAAGTATTCCAAGGAGCGGTGGGCGTGCCAATTAAATGGACAAGAGTGACGCTTGTTATTTTCATGATGGCTATGGTAATGTCTGCAGGTTACAATAGACCCAATGTAGAAGAAAATATAGATTTACTAAAAATGGCACCTGCGGGTGTAGATGCTGTAGATAAAATGGGTATCTACTCAGAAGAATTCAATGCCGGACAGCCGGGTTTCCTACTCATAGAGTCAGATATTTATGCAGATCCGGACCCTATACCTGAAGCCGGTGCACAGAAAGATCCATTTTCCAATCTTAAGGGTATAGAACAGCTAGAAACTAAATGCAACTCTGTAGATAACACCACAGCCGTTTCTATTGTTTTCCTTATGAAAGCAATAGGTGTGGGTGTGAATGTTTCGGGTACGCCTGTTAGCGACTTAGTACCAGATGATCTCGGGCCTGTTAACGATATAGCGGAACTAATTTTCGATAGGGAGCAGACTGGAAATCTATCTTTTTGGAGTGCTCTCAATTACCTAGACTTACAAGATACTGGAGGTGTCCAATCTCAGAATTTCTTGATATATGTATTCTATGAGAGTATGACTCTTGAGATGAGGGAATTATTCATTTCTCCAGATTATGATAGGAGTCTGATATACATCGATATGCCTTTCATGGATGTACAGAGTACCACTCTGGCGGTAGATGAAGTAAACCGCTACGCTGAAGAGGAGAAGGACGGGGCTGTAACATCAAGCACGTTAATTGGAGTAGCCTCAATAACAATAGAAGTTAACAATTTAATTGTAGACTCTCAGTGGTCATCTCTTGGGTTTGCATTGTTATTCACAGTACTGACTTTGGCCTTAGTTTTCAGAGATGTCAGATATGCCCTCTTAACAACGCTACCTGTAGGATTTACGGTAATGATGCAATGGCTAGCAATGGATGGACTCGATGTAGACCTTTCCCTAATTACAGTGATGATCGGATCTATTTTAGTAGGTGTCGGAGTTGACTTCTCTATACATATAGCTAACAGAATTAAGGAGCAAGGCGGTACGATCGAGGCCATACAGACAGCATGTGCAAGCACTGGATTGAGTCTGTTTGAAGCTACAACTGTAACCGCGGGAGGATTGACGTGTGCTTATCTAATTCCAATTGAAGCTATTAAGCCTTTTATCACCGTAATTATCCTATTATTGTTAGTCGCAGCAATATCGGCACTAATTTTGTTGCCGGCTATATTCACAGCAATGATAAAGGCGAATTTGGGCTTAACCGGGGGAGTCAGTACAATGGTAAAAACCGCCGGTCTTCGGAGAGCAATAGCTAGAGACGAAGCGGATACAATTGACGCGGCAATAATACTGGGCTCTACAGAAGATGCGTGGTGAAACGTTGATTTGTATACCCCCCTACGGCCAATTATGACGAGTTACTGGCTGATGAAGAGTGAGCCACATGTTTACCCTTGGAATCAATTAAAAATCGATGGTCGTACCCATTGGGATGGCGTCAGAAACTATCAGGCCAGGAACATTATGAGGGACGATATGTCCGTAGGAGATTTAGTTCTATTTTATCATTCAAATTGTAATCCACCGCACATCGCTGGAGTGGCCAGAGTTTGTAAGGATGCATATCCCGATTTTACAGCTCAGGATACAAACTCAAAATATTTCGATCCAAAGGCTTCTGCTGAAAATCCTAGGTGGGTAATGGTTGATATTGAGCCTTTACATGATTTGAATACAATAAGCCTACCAGAATTAAGATCTAATGGTGCTTTGGAGAGTATGCCACTACTAAGGAAAGGACAGCGATTGTCTGTCCAACCTGTTTCAAAAGAACATTTTTACTTAATTTGTAATATGGGCGGATTGGACGATAATCTAGAGTAGATTATTGGGCATGTCCTCGGTGGACGTTCGTCATCAATGCGGGTTTTACGTCAGTCTTCTCAGCCCCGCTTCCCCAAGGCATCCAGCATCCCCGGTCGGGCTGCTCGCTTCCGCGCCTGACCTGGTTCCCGGGCTTAGGATGGTCTGATGTTCCCTCCGGATCATCATTCCAACAACCTGCATCTCTTGGGGGCGAGGCGTCGTAGTTAACCGACGAGTCCACAATGGCTCGTTTACGCCGCCCTCGGACTTCAGGTCACCATTATC